>WNGM01007064.1_pt1 | contig 20724 bp, 19 predicted proteins | sample 5400571 | NCBI WGS metagenome assembly WNGM01 (sample SAMN13153378, study PRJNA577476) | soil metagenome | isolation source: 100 cm soil or saprolite under Garry oak tree replicate 2 | place: USA:California | collected 2016-06-15 | reverse complement strand
AAGCGGCTAGCTATCCCCACCCTCCACCACACACCCCCGCCCAGCGAAGCCGGAGTATAGTAGTGACGACCCTTGCGGTCGTCATGAGGGGCGCGGGCGTCATGGGGAGGGCTGGGAGCGGCCATCTGGGAACGATCGCCATGGGGGGGGGCTGGGAGCGGCCATCATGGTGAGCGACAGGGTTCACCGTGCCTGTAACCGCACTGCCACCCTCTGCCTCTTTACCTCTCCCGCTGGAGATGCCAGTTCTCGTATGGCATCAATCGTCTCCTGGGCATTTCTCACAAACACCGCCCGCGCCCCTAACTTCTCCACACGCTCCTTAAACTCCTCTACCGACACATCATCCAAAAAGCGCACACCCTCGTTATCCAGCATGACCCTTGGCAGCAGCACCAGCTCTCCCAGATTGCCGTTCTCTTCCAAAGCTGCCAGCACATCCTGACCACACAGCAAACCGGCCACCGTCACCTCTGCCCCAAAAAACCTGTTCACTACCGGCATCACCTGTACCTCAAGTCCCTGCGTCCGGCGCATATCCTCCGCCAACTGCTCAATGATCGGTTTTGCCATCACGCTCGTCACCAGCGTCACCCGGCGCGGCTGTGGCATTGTTGTCGGGAGTTTGCGTTTGCTGCGCTTCCATTGCTCAATCAGGAAACGCGTCATGCCTACACCATTCTCAATCTGCGCATATGAGCCATAGTGCTGTGCCGATGGAAATTCGCGACCTGTAATGTAGTACCACTCATCCGAAAGATACACAAAGGGATAGCCCTCCGCATTTTCTGCCTCAAAACGACGCTGATAGCCCTCAACCTGCTCAATAATTGCCTCAGCCTCTTCACGAGTATAGTGTCTCAGCGGTGGCAAATCACCGGTCTTAATCATGTTGTTGTACTTTGTCAGCCCCACCGGCACTACTGAGATAGACTCAACGATAGGCTGTAACTCGGCTAACTCCTCAATGCTGCGCTTCAACTCGGCCCCATCGTTGATTGTGGGACAGAGTACCAATTGCGTATGGCAGGTGATATGCATGCTGCCCAGCCGCCGGATATGCTCAAGGATATCTCCAGCTCGCGGCCCATCCACCATCTTGCGCCGCAGCTCAGGGTTAGTCGTATGCACCGAGACATACAACGGGGTCAACTTCTGCTCGTCCAGACGCTGCCAGTCGTGCTCTTTCAGATTAGTCAGTGTAATAAAGTTGCCAAAGAGAAACGAATAGCGGTAGTCGTCATCCTTAATATAGAGCGAGGATCGCATACCATGTGCCAGCCCCGGCTGTGGCGCAAAGCGTTCTGGCAATCCCTGAATAAAGCAGAAAACACACTTATTGGCGCATTGTCGAATAAAGGGTGTTGGCTCCTCACCAAATAACACTCCCAGACTTTCATCATAGCTCTTGGTAATGAACAGGTTTCCCATTAATGGTGCGAATCAGATCACCCGGTTGTATGCCTGCACGATCGGCCAGACCCTCTGGCACGACCTCACGCACCCACCCATACATTTTTGGCATGAATTTATTTCCTTATAAACGTCTCTGGAAAAACATACACAGCAAAAAACATGTAGGGGCGACCCTGGTGGTCGCCCGTGGCTTGTTTGCGCTTGCTCCGACCTCTGTCATCCCCGAAAAATACAATTATGTTTACTCGATTATACCTTCTCTATCCATAGGCGTCAAATTTTCTGACCCTTTCGTCCATTCATCTTTGCACCACTCTTGCCGATATCCAAAAGAAGAAAGCACCACTGTTGTAGGTGCCGCTAGTATAGCGCGAGGATGGTAAAAGAAGCATGCAACAGGTAGACAATAATTTTTCTGATATATCAAATGAAATCAGCCAATTACTAGATAGCTCAGAACAATCACGAAACAGTAGCGTACAAAGCGCGGTCGAGTCCGGGCAGATGGAAGAGACTTGGCGACAGTCAGCAATACAGGAACATTACCATACCATCATCTCCACCGCTCCCCTCATTCTCTTCACAACTGATTGTAACGGCATCATTACACTCTCTGAAGGCAAAGGTCTAGAGCTATTCGGACGTAAAGCTGGTGAAAGTGTAGGCCAATCTCTTTTTGATCTCTACCGTGATGTTCCTCAGATTCTCGATAGTGCTCGGCGCGCTCTGGCCGGTGAAACGCTCACTGCCATAGCTCCTATCGGCAATATAACTTTTGAAACATGCTATGCCCCTCTACGTGATGCAGATAACCAGGTTACCGGCTTGGTTGGAGTCGCGCTTGATATCACCGAGCGTGTGAGAGCTGAGCAGGCGTTACAAGCTCGCGAACGCTACTTCCGCGCCCTTACTGAGCAGGCATCCGATCTGGTCATGATCCTTGACGCCACCGGCATCTATCGTTATGCCAGCCCCTCACATAAGCATATTTTAGGCTATGCACCGGAGAAGCTTCTGGGCACCAGTGCCTTTGACTTCATTCACCCCGATGATCTTCCACAGACGCTCGCTGATTTTACCTCTGCCTTGCAGTATAGTAGTACAGCGGCACGCACCGAATGTCGCGCACGTCATGCTAACGGTTCCTGGGTCTATCTTGAATGTGTCGGTCACAACTGCCTCCACGATCCCGATATTGCGGGCTTAATTATCAACGCCCGCGATATCACTGAACGCAAAGCAATGGAAGAAGTTCTCCGTCACTCGGCCCTGTACGACTCCCTTACCGGCCTGCCCAATCGCACCTTGCTTCAGGAACAACTTGCGCAGACCCTCCAAATGACAACAGACTACAATAGCGAAACAGCTTTGCTTATCATGGATATCGACCGCTTCAAAGACATCAACGACACTTTCGGCTTCCAGTATGGAGATCAGCTTTTGCAAGAGGTTGCCATGCGCCTTCGTCAAGCTTTGCCTGTCTCATACATCATCGCGCACCTCTACGGCGATGAGTTTGCCATTCTCCTGCAAATAGCCAATGAAGATTCTGTACAGCACGCTGCAGATACTATCCATACAGCCTTGGAAGAACCCTTCACGCTCGCCGACTGTCCACTACAGATCACCGCCAGCATCGGTGTTGCCCTCTATCCCTTACATGGTACCGATCCGGTAACGCTTCTGCGCCACGCCGACATCGCTATGTATACTGCTAAACGTGCTCATGAAGGTTATGCTCTCTACGACCTCACTCACAATGAACAGGACAGCTCGCACCGCTTGACCCTCGTCGCAGCCTTGCGACACGCTATTCATCATGACGAATTGACTCTCTACTATCAGCCTAAAGTGAACCTCAAAACTGGTCAATCCAACAGCGTCGAAGCCCTTGCACGCTGGCAGCATCCCACCTACGGCTTCATCCCACCCAATCAGTTTATCGCCCTGGCCGAACAGACTGGCCTCATCGCCCCCCTCACTCATTGGGTATTAAAGACGGCCATCCGCCAGTGCAGTCAATGGCTATGCGCCGGAATCGAGTTGAGCGTCGCCGTCAACCTGTCCGCCTACGACCTGCGCGAAATAACTTTGCCCAACAAGATCGCTGCCCTCCTGCGAGAGTATGACGTTCCACCACGCCTCCTGCGCATCGAGTTGACTGAAAGCACGATCATGACCGACACCGACCGCTCGCTCGACGTGCTAACGCGCCTTGCTCGCCTCGGCATACCTATCTCCATCGATGACTTTGGTACTGGCTATTCCTCTCTGGCCTATCTCAAACGCTTACCCGTTGACGAGTTGAAAATCGATCGCTCTTTCGTCCAACACATGACTCATGTCGAAACCGATGCCACCATCGTGCACTCTACCGTCACCTTAGCACACAATCTTGGCCTGCAAGTAGTAGCCGAAGGCGTGGAAGATGTGGATACCTTCCACCTCCTGGCAAGGCTTTCCTGTGATACTGCTCAGGGTTACTATATGTCGCGTCCTTTACCTGCTCAAGACACCGAACGCTGGATACGCCATACACAACAGTCCATCGTATCCCAAAACGGCTTGTAGAAGAAAGAGAAGCTATATAATGAAACTCAGTGCGATAGATATCCGGACACCCATAAAGGGAGTACTATCCAGGAAACAGGCACCCCTTGATGATTCACCCCTCCCTTGCTCTCAATGCAGTCAAGCCCCTTGTGCATGTCATACTGCCCATTCACATCCGCGTGTACTTGGTTGGATAGGTACAACAGCATTAGCTATGGGAGGCACACAGGTGTTTGTTACTGGTGGGGCTGGGTTCCTACTTGCGGCCTGACAGCCATTTTATCGGCCACCGCTATCTCCGAATGGTACCTTCCCAGCATTCCCATACCTCTATTGGCAATAGTATTGGTGCTCTTTTTCACCCTGGTCAATCTATGTGGTGTGCGCTGGGTAGGACGCCTGGCTATTCCCATCGCCACAGCCTCAGCCTCACTGGCCTTTCTCTCAGGACTTATCCCCATCCTGACAGGTCATGTTAACTGGCAGCAGGCCACCAGTTTTCAGTTGATTACCCCCTTCCCTGGCTTCTTCGGTGGACTCACTAGTGCCATGGCAGGTCTCTATCTGGTGGGCTTTGCCGCACCAGCCTTTGAAGCCGCCACCTGTCACGTTGGCGAAACGATCAACCCCGTTCGCAACGTTCCTCGCGCCATGTTTGCTAGTGGCTTCATGGCTTCCATCTTCTTTATACTCCTGCCCATCGTCTGGCTCGGCGTTCTTGGCCCTACTCCCCTCGCCGGTGATCTTGCCCAAACCTTGAACCCTACTTTTGTTCCCTTGCTGGGCAACACAGCCCATGCTGCCGCCATCTGGTTTATGATGTTTAATATGTTCCACGGAACGTTGCAACCACTGGCCGGAGCCGCACGCACATTGGCACAACTTGCCGAGGATGGTCTCCTTCCTCGTGTATTGGCCCTCCGCTCTCGCACCGACGCACCGTGGGTGGCCACCCTGATAACTGCTGGCATGGCCATCCTCTTATTGCTTACCGGTGACCCCACCTGGGTGATCGCCGCAGCCAATCTGACCTATCTGATCAGCATTGGACTGCCCAACGTGGCTGTATGGCTCTTACGACGTGATGCACCCGAGATGGCACGCCCCTATCGCGCCCCACGTGGGACGATAGTCCTCGGCCTGCTCGCCGCCGCCATATGGGGTATCTCAACTATACTCGGTTTCGAACAATTCGGATTACCAACCGTACTGGCGGGCCTGGCTCTTGCCTACTCAGGCTCCATCTTCTATGCCCTGCGGCGTTGGGAAGAGCGACGACGTACAGGTCAAAAAATCTCATTTAGCTCGCTACATATTAAACTTACAGGGGCCATGCTCCTGGTATTGATCCTTAATGGCGGTGGCTATCTGCTCGCTGTGAGCAGATTAAACGTACAGGAGGCCGCTTATAATACCGCCCTGCAAGACATCTTTGTAACTGTCGCTTTACTCACAGTAACGGTTGGCCTTGTCCTACCCGGCATGATTGCTCATGCCGTTGCCGAAGTCGCCCGTGCTGCCGATCACCTGGCTTCTGGCACCCTTGCCGACCTCTCACGCGCCATGCAGGCACTCGAAGCAGGCAGAATCGACGAGGCACATTCAATATCATGCAAGCTCAAGTTGCAGAGGCTGCTCTCGCACTCGACGGTGCCCGTGAAGGTTTGCGCCAAGCTCGCGACGAACTGCAGACCGCACATGATGAACTGGCCGCTCTCGCAGTCACCGATCCTCTTACCGGACTGCCTAATCACCGCGCCCTGGTCACTGCCCTCGAGCAGGAACTAGAACGCGCCCAACGCTACCATCATCCATGTGCTGTCCTCTTTGTAGACCTCGATCATTTCAAAGCTCTCAACGATGGCTACGGTCATGCTGCAGGCGATGCCGCCCTACGTGAACTGGGAGTCGTGGTACGCTCTTGCTTACGCAATATAGACATCATCGGACGTTGGGGTGGTGAAGAATTTCTCGCACTTCTGCCTGAGACAAATGAGGAGGCCGCCCTGAAAACCGCTGAGCGTATACGCTCAGCCATTGCCGCACACATTTTCTCAGCGGGCGGTGGCATGCATTTGACCTCTTCTTTAGGGGTCGCCGTCTACCCTAACCATGCCCTGGACCGTTCCGCTCTGGTTGCAGCCGCTGATCTCGCCATGTATGTCGCGAAGAAACTGGGACGCAACCAAACTCGCTCAGCCTCAGACCCAACAACGGTTTCGCTGGAAGCCGAGAAGCGCAATGGCTCACGCGAAGAGGCCGCTCTAACAGGAGCAGTAGACTCGTTGACCATGCTGCTTGAGGCACGCGATTCCTATACTGGTGAACACACCAGCGATGCAGCACTACTAGCTCTACAACTGGCTCTGGCTCTGGGACTGGATACAACGGAAGCTCGCATGATAAGTCTCGCAGGTCGCCTCCATGACTTGGGCAAAGTTGCCATACCCGATGCCATACTACAGAAGCCCGCTCCCCTGACAGAGGAAGAGTGGAAATTAATGCGTACACATCCCATCATAGGAGCCGATGTGGTGAGCCGTATGCCCAGCTTGCGCGTACTGGCCCCTATCATTCGCAGTCATCACGAACGCTGGGACGGCCATGGCTATCCAGATCAGCTTTCAGGCGAAGCTATTCCTCTCGGCGCACGCATCATCGCTGTTGTCGATGCCTATAGTGCCATGACCACCAACCGTCCCTACCGCAAAGCCCATAATCCCGCTTGGGCATTGCGCGAACTGCAACGCTGTGCCGGTACCCAATTCGATCCACAGGTCGTAGCAGCCCTGGAACTCATGCTGAGCGCAGACCTGGCTCCAGCTATCAGCGTGGCATAAGGATCGCCGCTTACAAAATACGCAGATTTACCAGCACTGCCAACACAATCACAATCACAATCACCACCGCTACAGCAATCAAGAAATAGGTATTGCGGCGTCCCAGGCTAATATTGCGTGGCCCGGTCGCCGCCACCTTCTTGACCTCCTGTCGACGCTCCTCTATCCGTCTCCTTCTCTTCTCCAGCTTCTTCCTCCGCTGCTCTACCGCCGAATTTTTATTCTGATCAGGAGCGGTCCCCAGGTGTTCCATGCGTCGACGCATATCGCGGTTCATGCTCTCATACTGCTGCTGTTGTGGATTATTGGTAGTACCAACCTGCTTCGGCTGGGTAGCCTTCGCCCCCGGCAGCGCTGTCCCGCCAACCCGTGGACGATTGCTTCTGCCTGCCATCTTATTACCTTTTACAGCACTCACTGGACGCGAAGGTGTAACCATCGCATCACGCTGTCCCGTACCTGTATCCTTTTTGTTTGTCTCACCCTTGGGCCCCTGCTTATTTATCTTCGCCATGATTGTTCTATCCTCCCAGCTTAAACCTTTGTGAGCGTTCAATCATAGATTTTCTCTCTCGATCAGCATTCTAGCAATCTTTGCCGCCTCTTCTTTATCGTCTGGCGACAACACACCATCGATCACTAACCCCAGCAAATGATCTTTAATGGGCCGCAACCATGGCCCCGGTGGACGGTCAAACATCTTCATCAATTCGTTACCATCCAACGGACTCTTCAGCGGCACCCGTTCGGCCTCCTCTTTCAATCGCTGGCAGCGTTCTTCTAGCTCGCTCACCCTTGCCGTCGCTCGCGAAACCTTCTCGGCCCGATAGCTGGTAATATCAGCTCGCGACAAATCCAACAGATCGGGCAATACATCCCCGCTATCCAGCATCAGCCGCCGTACCGCTCCATCCGTCCAATCATGAGTATAGGCATTGGCTCGCATATGCAGGCGCACGATGCGCGACACTTTTTCAATAAAATCGCGATCACAATGCAGGCGTTTCAAAATATCCCGTGCCATGTACGCCCCTACATCCTCATGCCCAAAGAAATGCACCTTATTATCCTCAACACTCTTCGTGCGCGGCTTGGCAACATCGGGCACAATCCACTGCAGCAAGCCCAACTCCACCAGCAGATCCAACCCCTTCGCCGGATGGGGCGACACTAATAACTTATTCATCTCGTCACGGATGCGCTCGCGGCTGATCTTCTGCAACTTATCTGCCTGTCGTATCATCGAACGCCGCGTCTCCGCCTCAATCGTAAAGTCCAACTGTGCCGCAAAACGCACCGCCCGCAGCAAGCGCAACGGGTCCTCATCAAACCGCTTATCTGGCTCGTTGCCCACCGCCCGCAAAATATGCGCCTCCAAATCCTGCCGCCCCCCAAACAGATCGATAATATGCCCATTGAGTGGATCGCGTGCCATCGCATTGATCGTAAAATCCCGTCGCAGCAGATCATCCTCCAACTTCGTCCCAAAGCACACCTCCGGCTTACGCGACTCCGGATTATACTGCTCGCTCCTAAACGTCGTAATCTCGATAATATCCGACCCATAGTGCAGCCGCACCGTGCCAAACCGCTCCCCCACCAGAACCATCGCACTCGGCTGTGTCGGAGCCACGATCTGCTTAATCTCATCCGGTCGAGCATCCGTCGCCATATCCGCATCCGTCCCCTGCTCCCGATGCAGCAGCACATCCCGTACCGTCCCTCCCACCATATATAATTGTTTATGCTGTGCGCGAAACGCCTCCGCCAGCGTGGTAATAATATCCAGCATGCAAGTATCTATATCCACTACAAATGGAGACCTACCCCCAAAGGCAAGCACTCCCCTTTGTCTTTCTTGATGATAATGGGACTATTATCGCATATTTACGCAATCTTTTATAGTACCCCACACGAAGAGAGACTGACCCACGTGGCCAGGGATGGCAAAACTCTACGCGGAACGCTCGGACACGAGCGAGAGGGACAGCCCTCGGTTCACCCGTTATCCCTTGTATCGCGTGTCAAAGTGGGATCGTCTTGACGCAACGAGCCGTCCAGAGCCCGCGAAAATGAGATCAGTGCCGCTGCGGCACTGGTCCACCCGGCCTTGGTGAAAGGACGCATCATCAGTACCGATGCCATGCATACACAAAAGACCTGGTGCGCCTGTGTGCATGGGTATAAGGGGTATGACCTGCCTCTCGTGAAAAAGAATCAGCCCAGATGTATGAGAACCTGGTGGATTTCTTTGACGATCCCCAGGACTCGCAAGAGGAGTGGCAGGACGCCAAAAGCGTACACAAAGGGCACGGGAGCCTCGCGCATCCACGAACTGTGGGCCAGTAAGCAGATGAATGCCTGGTTTGAGACCGAGTGGGCTGGGGTGGCACAAGTCTTTCGCTTACGACGAGATGTCAAAGAAGGAGACAAAGAACGTGAGGAGAGAGTTTATGGATTGACTAATCTGCCACGCCACAAAGCCAACGCCTCGCGCCTGCTGGCCTTGCAACAAGCCCATTGGCGCATCGAAAATCGACTTCATTGGCGCCGTGATGTCACAGATAGCGGGAAGATGCATGCCAGGTCCGAATTCCCGGTGCTCCTCAAGCTTTGGCGGCACTCAATGGGGGGGTCCTCGCTTTAATGGATTGGTTGCAGGTTCGCAATGTGGCTTCTCAGATGCGCCATTTTTGTGCGCATCCCTTGGAAGCCTTGCATTTCCTGTGTGGCACGCTTTCACGGTAATACGGGTACACCAAAAAGCCCTGACTCTCTAAACTACATCTTGTGTTTGAAGCTCATCATGTGATACAACATGTGGTAGGTAAATAAAAAAAATCTAAAGATAGAGGGCATCAAGTCAGGAACCCCGGGCTCAAGCCCTGATTCTTACCCACATTTCACAAATGGATTTTGTGAAATGGCCTATGAAGCCCGCGTCATATCGCAGGTGTATCACACCTTCTACCATCTCGTTCCGCTCTACAAGCGAGCCAAAAAAGATGTGGGTAAGAATCAGGCCTGCAGCAGAGGGATGACCTTGCTATAACTGGTGCCCTCGGCCCACTCTCCATGCACCAGCACGACGTTCGTCCCCGATGGGGTTCCGCTGGACACAAAGTGAGCAGTGCGTATATCCTCGTTCGTGTAGCCACAGCGGCGGCCAGACGAGAAAAGGCTTGGGCTCCCGTAGCGATGGCCGTAGTTGTAGCCCCAAGCCGAAAAATTCTCTACGAGTCGAATTTACTCTGGCCCTCAAATGTTCTTAAACAACTGGCTCACTTTGCAGCGAAACCCTGGCAGCAGCGGACTTTCCAGTACATCAGTCTCGTCAAGTGTCCTATTCAGCGTCAATACCGCATCTTCGCGTCGATAGATTTCAAGGCTTCGCTCTCGCCAATTCACGATCCAATATTCTTTTACGTTGCGCCGTGAATACAATTTGAGCTTGATTTCCCGGTCACGACGCTCATTTTCTGAACCAGGAGAAAGGGCTTCAACCACAATTTCAGGAGAGGCATGTAGCTTTCTATCTGCCTGTAACGCGGTTCTCAATCGTTCATGACTAATCCACACCACATCAGGAACAACATTGTTATCATCAGTAAAAATGATACCGGGCGCAAGATTGACCAGACCAAGCTGCGATTGTTCACTCCAGGCTTGAAGTAGGGAAGCCAACTGAAAGCAAACTAATTGATGTTCCCAATCCGGTTGTTTTGCCACGTACAACTCTCCATCAATAATCTCGTATCGACTACCGTCTTCTGGCAATAATTCCAGGTCATGTAAAGTCCAGCGTAGTGTCTTCATGGTTGCTCTTTCTGCTTCTGATACTAGTCTCAACGTTCCTTTTTTCGATCTTCAACAAGCATTGGCTACATTGTAACATATCTCATGAAGAAAGTCCCAAGTAGCATGAACGCTATTCAGAGCGGTGGCAAAAAACTTGCACATCGGGTTAGCTATGCATTGCCCTACTTACTGGATAATGGTACATTAATGACAAGTAAGGGACAGGAAACAAACCCATACTTCTATTCCTCATGTTGAAAGGCAACAACAGATGGCAGTAAATGTTCTTATCGCGGCACATTTTCAAGAGCAATGGCTAGAACGCCTACAGCGTCTCTCGCCCGACTTGCACATTACCTTGCATCCCGTTCGCCATGATCAACCACTTCCGGACTCAGCATGGCAAGATGTCGAGGTAGCATATACCTTTAGCCAGTATTTGCCCCTTCCTGAACAGGCTCCGCATCTGCGCTGGGTGCAACTCTACTCGGCGGGAGCAGATCTTGTACTGCATCATCCCCTTTACCAACAAACTTCTGTAAGCTTCACCACCGTGAGTGGTATTCATGCTGTGTCGATTGGGGAATATGTGCTGACCGTGATGCTGGCGTGGTTTCATCGTCTCCCATTACTGCTAAGCTGGCAGCAGCAAGCACGCTGGCGACACCTTGAACGTTCTGCTGAGTTCAAGCCTGAAGAGTTGCGTGGTAAGACTCTGGGCATTGTGGGCTATGGCAGCATCGGACGCGAGGTGGCACGGCTCGCTCGTATTTTCGGAATGCGCATCCTGGCAATGCAGCGTAGTAGCGATCATCGTGATACCGGCTTCATTCTCCCTGGTGTCGGCGACCCCGATGGAAGCATACCGGAACGCTACTATACCTTCGAGCAACTGCACACGATGCTCCACGAGTGCGATGTCGTGATGATAGGCGTGCCGCTCACAGAGCAGACACATCATCTCTTTAATCAGGCAGCATTTCAAGCGATGAAACCCACCTCCTTCCTCATCAATATTGCGCGTGGCGATGTATGCGACGAAGATGCTTTAATCCATGCACTGGCAGAGAAGCAGATTGCCGGAGCCGCACTCGATGTTGTACACACGGAACCACTTCCCGCCGACAGCCCCTTATGGAAGCTGCCCAACGTCATCATCACTCCCCACATTAGTGGACTTAGCTTGCATTATGATGAACGGGCAGCTATGGTCTTTGAGGAAAATCTGCGCCACTACTTGCAGGGCCAGCCACTCTACAATCTCGTGGAGAAAGCACGTGGCTATTAAGGTTACAGTACATGATCTCCAATGATTTGCCTCAAGGCATGATAGAGAACACGATCTCGCTGACGCTTGGTCATCCAGACCCGGCGACGCTCATGACACCTGAGCTACGCGACGCTATGCAACACGTCATAAGCTCCCCTCAAGCCTATAGAACACTTCAGTATGGGCCAGAGCAAGGAACGCAAAGCCTGATCGACCTTCTCGTCGAAAAAATCAATCGTGAACAGGGACTCGCTATTTCGTCCGCTAACCTCATGGTCGTGGCAGGCTCGACACATGCCGTAGACATGCTCGCCCGGCTGTATGCCCGACCAAAGGGAACGGTACTGGTTGAGGCACCGACCTACGTGGATGCGATACACATTTTTCGCGATCAGCAGATCGAGTTGTGCTCAATCCCCATGGACGAAGATGGCCTCATTCCCAGCGAATTAGAAAAACAAGTGGTACAGCTACACGCAAACGGCACATTCCCCAGCTTCCTCTACACTATCCCAAATTTTCATAATCCGACAGGCAGCACCTTACCTGAAACACGGCGTAGCGAGATTATCAAGCTAGCTCAGCACTATGGCTTCCTGATCATAGAGGACGATGTCTATCGCGACCTCCCTTTCGAAGGCACCGTACCTCCCAGCTTCTATGCACTGGCGAACGGCAACAACGTATTGAGCATTGGCAGTTTCTCCAAAACGCTTGCACCGGGCTTACGTCTAGGATGGCTGCTTGGCTCTGAAGATGCCATCCAGCGCTGTATCAACTGTGGCACAATGCAAATGGGAGGTGGCGCGAACCCTTTTGTAGCAAACATCGTGGCCGAGTACTGCCGCAGCGGCTCCTGGGAGAAACACATCACACAATTGCGCTCCCTCTACAAAATGCGCCGTGACGTAGCCCTGGCTGCTCTGCACCAGTACATGCCCACCGATGTGAAATGGACATCTCCAGCTGGGGGCTTCTTCCTCTGGCTCAGTTTACCACACAACGTCTTGAGCAAAGACGTCAAACGTCTCGCCCTCCAACAAGGAGTAGCCCTGGCGGCAGGCCCAGGTTTCTTCGTCAAGCCCGCCGATGGTACACACCACCTGCGCCTTGCTTACAGTTGCGCCACCCCCAATGATATTGATGCGGGCATACGCATTCTAGCGCAAGTGATTAACACGCTCCGGAATGGTTGAGCTATGCAGAAATGCAAGAGTTCCTGTACCTCAGGCGAGCGCCTCAGAAGTGGTGGCCTTTGTGGAGAACGTCGGGACCACGTTGATAGGCCAGGTCTGATCCGATCTTCGCCTAAAAGCAATTTTGACGCAAAACCTCGTTTATCCGCAACCTTGCTGATGAGAGATGAGGGAACACTCACGTGCCAGCTGGCGAGCCATGTTTCAGGTAGAGCGACCAGAATTCGCCTGCAATCCGGCTGAGTTCATCATGTGTACCCATCTCGGCCACACGCCCATCCACCAGGACCACAATAGTATCCGCCTTGCGGATCGTATCATAGCGGTGCGTGGTGAACAGGATAATTTTCTCTTTAGCGAATGTGGCAAGCAGGTCGAAAATCTGCCGCTCGCCAACCGGGTCCAGGCTCGCTGTTGGTTCATCAAGAATGAGCAGTGGTGAGTCGTGATAGAGCAACCGGGCTAGTGCCAACCGTTGCCACTGTCCACCAGACAGATCGGTGACCCCGCCGAATCCAGCTCCCACTACCGTGTCGATGCCATCAGGCAAGGCATCCACCACCGCAGAGAGACCGGCCAGCCGCAACGCCTCAGCAATGCCCTGCTCCTCCCCCGGAGTGCGCTCGCTCTGCATCGTCACATTCTGTCGAATGCTGAAGTGGAAGTGCGAGGGGTCCTGGAAGAGCACGGCCTTCGCACACGCTGAGAGAGGCACCTCCTCGCCTGTCGCCAGCGTCGCGTGCAGCGTACCCGTTGTCGGAGGAACGAGTCCCGTAAGCAGCTTAACGAGTGTACTCTTGCCCGCTCCGTTGGTGCCCACAATGGCGGTGAGGCCCGGAGTGAAGTCGCACGAGACGTCAATCAGTGCCGTTTTCTGGTTTTCCGAGTAAGTATAGCTGACCTCGCGCAGGTGAATGGCCGAGAGCCGCTGCCCAGACTTCACCTGTATGCCTGCTGATAGAATCGCGGCCTGCTCGCCATCAAAAGACTGTGCGAGAAAGTCGAAAAGGGTGCCAGCGTAATTGAGCGACTCGATCAAGGACCGCACAGAGTAGATCACCGACTGGATCATGCCTCCGAGCAAGGTCAGTCCGGGAATGATCACGACGAGACTGGGCAAGCTGATCTGTCCACGGCTGATGAGCACGAAGAGGGCCACCAGTGCCAGTCCGATCCCAAGACCCTGCACCAGAGCGGCCAGCGTGCGCAGCCCGGCAAAGCGTGCTGTCAGACGCTTCAGACTCGCGAGATAGATCTCGGAGAGCCAGGCATGTTCGCGAGCAATGATGTCGCTTGCATAGACCCGCACATCACGCTGCCAGGAGGCATCTACCTGCATGTTGGTGAGAGCTTCCATGCGCAGCTGGTTGGGCGCGTTGTGTTCCTGTAACTCGTACATGGCCCCGCTAAACCGGCGTTCGATGAGCGTGGCCGGGATGGCGATCGCCACCATTGCCAGCACCAGCAGGGGCGCGATGGCAAAGAGCGTCAAGGCCAGCCCGACCATCCCCACAAAGATGGGTGCAGTGGAGAGCAGCGAATCCACCAGGGTGATGGAGCGTTGTGAGGCCTCGCGGATCACCAGGCCATAGCGAGCTTGAAAGGCATTGTTCTCGAAGAGCGGATAAGGAACGGCTGGCAGCTTGTGCATGATGCGCTTGCTAATCACCACCCAGGCCTGCTGACGCAGGATCGTGGAGGAGCTATCCCGTAGGATGATCCCCAGGCGTTGTACAAGGGTGAGGACGACCAAGCCAAACCCAACGAAGGCCACCGTTGGGGTAAAGTGTACGGTGCCGCCAGATCCGATGATCTCTTGCAAAAGCTGATGCAAGAGCAGGAGCAGGGCGGGGAAATAGAGCGGCTCGAAGAGCGAGGCAATGCTGCTCGTCACAAAGGCACGAGGATGGCAGGTATACAGCAAGCGCACTGTGGCACGCAGTGTCACCAGCCGTCCTGGTCGGGGTAGCCGCAAGCGTGTTTTCAAAGAAAGCATGTCTGTTTCTGCTACCTTTCTTGTACGCGGAAATACATCTTTGTACGCGATTAGTTGTTCCTGGCTCATCCCCAGGTGCCTCAAAGCTTGCGCCTTTTTGGTCTTACCCCAAGTCCCCAGGCGATTTCGATGCCGCCGTAGCCACTATCGGCACCACCTCGTCTCTCAGCCCGACGAGGCGAAGGGCTTCGTTCAAAATGTTGATGGCGGCATTCACATCCCTGTCGCACATGTTTTGGCAAGCGGGGTTCTGGCAAATGAACAGGCGGTCAGCAAGCGTGATGTCTTCCCAACGCCAGTCGCACCGGTGACACAACTGGCTGGAGGGAAAGAAGCGATCAACTTTGACGAGCACCCCTCCAGCGCGTGGAACTTTGCTTTCCAGCAAGTCCAGCAGTTTCCCAAGCGCGGCATCAGAGAAGGAAAGGGAGAGCGCGCGATTGCGCACCAACCCCTTGACGTGCAAATCCTCTACACCAACCAAACTGGCGGTCTTGGCGACTTCGGTGGTGAGTTTGTGCAAGAGATCATGACGCACACAGGCGATACGATAATGCAGCCGGGCCAGCTTGCTCTTCGTCTTCTGCCAGTTCTTGCCGCCTTTGGTACGTCGAGCCAGTTCCTTGTTCAATCGGCGCAGCTTCTTTAAGAGATGGCGCAGCGGTCTTTGGTTCTCGTACCGGGTGCCATCGGAAAGCGTTGCCAGTCGATTCAGACCGACATCGATCCCAACAGGTGGACAGTGATTTTCCGGCATTGCCTCGGGCATTTCAACCGTGATCGACACAAACCACCAGTCCGCCCTTTTACTGATGCGTGCCGAGAGAATTTTGCCAGAAAAACGCAGCTTCTCTGCCATATTCACGCGCCCGAGTTTGGGAACGTCGATCCAATGATCGCCCACGGTGAATTTATCGTTGGCCAGATAGAACGATTGGCGTGATTTTTTCTTGCTTTTGAAACGTGGGTATCCCGTTTTGCGGCCTGCTTTGCGCCCCCCAAAGAAGTTCTTGAAGGCAGCGGCCACATCCCTGAACGCGCCTTCGATCGCGCACTTGGTCACTTCGTACGACCAGGGAAACTGCTCCTTGCGAATCGCGTTGAACTGCTTTTTGAGCGCGAGCGCACTCGGTTTTTCTCCAGCCTCGTACTGTCGCTTCCACTCAGCTAGTGCCCAGTTGAAAGTGAAGCGTGCTGTGCCAGCAGCGCGAGCAAAGGAATTGGCTTGCTCAGGCGTCGGGTGCAGCCGGATTTTGTGCGCTTTGATCATCTTTGATGGCTTTCTCTAACGCCTTGCGGTAGTTTCGCAGACCGTACAACCGACTGGAAAAGCAATGGGTGATGGTGATTAAATCTTGCACCAGTTCTTGTTCAGGACTCAGTTCTTCAGTGTTCATCACCAGCAGTTCACACTGATGGGTGCGGCACGCACCCGGCGCTGATTGAGTAAATCGGGCTTTTGCGCTTGGCTGGAAACTCGGCAGTATCCTATCGTGCGCCGCTCCTTGCTCACACGCGGCAGACGCAAGGCACGTGCCAATTCCTCATCGGTGTAGTAACGTCGATTCGTGACCGTCCGGTGGGCGGGCAACACACCGATGCGATCCCATTTTTGCAACGTCTTGACCGAGACGCCAACTCTCTTCGCAAACTGTGAAACCGTATACATAATTCCATACTAACACACTTTCGCGTAGAAAGTCAATATCTAGCTAATCTCCTTGTTGGTATAACAGAGTGGGAAGTAGTTCTCTGCTCGACATTCCAGAAGTCAGAGGGATGGAAGCGCGAACACAAGGAGGAAAAAACCTTCCCGTGTGATGAATATAAGATTTTTTCAGAGGGCCAGGAGGTCTTTTTTGGGGAGAGATGTAGAGGCGGCATTTATGACGCCAGTCAGCAAACAAGCAAGCAAGCAAGTTAAAAAGAGATGGACTGGCGTCAAATATCGCCTCTACTATACCTCTTAAATTCGTGCAAAAATCGTACGCACACCCTTGTCGCTTCACCTGTCCTCAAATTTATCCCCACAAGCCTCACACCACATACGCTTCATACAGGCGCCATTCTGGATCCAAATCAAACTGGGCCAACGACTTGTTCCCTGAACGTCCACGGCGCAGGATCACGCGTGAATTTTTGCCGTCAACAAGCACCCAGCAATTGTGCTCGTCATCATAGCGGCAATCTTGCAACCAGCTTGTACCGGTATCTATCTCTTCCTCGACGTGTCCTCCATCCTTGTTGATCTTCACCAACAAAGCTCTGCCATGCACGGTATCCGCGACACTAAAGTGATCTTCGTCCACCACACGCACTGAGTGAGGATGATCCAAGCCCTCCAATACAGATTGCCACTCGCCAGTTTCACGATCAATCGCAATAACCATCCCTTGATGAAAGAGGGTTGCCAGGAATCTGCCGTCAGGCAACTCTACCGCCGAATTGATGTGCGTAGTTTGACTTAGCGTGCCATACTGAATCTTGCGATGATCTGCCGCTTTATCTATCACCCGCTGCTGACCCGTAGGCGTTAACTCAAAACCATGATCGGTGGCCCACCAGTTCCAGAGAATCTCTCCCTTGCGGTTGAATTCCAGCAAAAGGTCTAAGCCTGTACTCGCCACCAGATAGCCCCGACGAGTGCGCGAGATGGAATGCAAGGCATTGAAAAGAGGTGAACTCACGACATTCTGGTGTATAATACCTAGGCTGGCGTCGACCTCGTGAATACTATCAAAAGAAGTGACAAAGACACCCTTATCGGAAGCGACCATACCAGCCGCCATTTTCAGTTTCAGCGTCTTTTGCGAGCTTCCCATATCGCCGATTAAGCACAACAAGCCCCCCAGGTCTTGCTGCGGCTTCTGAAAACTGCCTAGAACAGTCAGAGGACACTGCGTCTGCTGACTCGATTCAGTCCAATGCTGTTTCAACACTGAATGTTTTGTTGAAATACAACTCAGTAGTAATTTCATTCCTTGAAACCTTTGAAACCTTTCTTGCACAAAATCCGCTTCAGCATCCTGCAAGCTGAGGGGTAAGTGTCTCAAACCACGTGAGTAGCTCGCTCAGAGCGACAACTCCACCGATAACTGTCACAGCTGGTGACCCGATTTTAGCTGTGCGAGCACGCTCTGCGATGCTCACCAGCGTATCCGTCACCACCCGTTGTTGAGGAACTGTCCCCTGCTGGATCACCGCCGCCGGTGTATCGGGGTGAAGTCCAGCATTGAGCAGCCGCTGAGTAATCTTTGGAAGCGTCTCTACTCCCATCAGGATGACCAGCGTACCACCCACTGTAGCCAGTGCCTCCCAATTCACGTCATAAGAACCACAACCCGCCTGCTCATGCCCCGTGACAATCGTGACGGAAGAGGCCAGGGCCAGGGCCTCTTCTCCCCCACGTCCGAAGACAAAAGGATCGCCACCTTTCAGGCGCACCACTACACGCCCTTGCCGGGCATGCTTGATGAGCAGAGCATTAATCTCCTCTTGTTTTATAGTGTGCCGCCCCGATGCTTTGCCCACAAACACGCGCTCAGCCTGAGACGGAACTTCATCAAGTAGCTCCGGGCCGATCAAGCGATCATAGACAACCACGTCGGCCTTACGTAGACTACGTAGCCCTTTGAGCGTAATCAATTCCGCATCCCCAGGACCAGCCCCGACCAGGAAGACTTTACCGCACGCCGACGGCTCATGCCCTGGTGGCAGAGCATCAACAAGTCCATGATCGGGACATGCTCCGCTACCTTCACTTCCCGCTCCCACTTGTGTACGCAGAACGATTGACATACGCTTTCTCCTCTTCAAGGGCCGCTTCAAGCACATCTGCCGGAATGTCGATGCCATATTTTAGTAGCAATGCTGCCGTGATCACTGCCGCCTGCTCTGTATCTCCCTGCTCAAGTCGCCCCAGTACGTCCGAGGCGAAGAAGTCGCTGAAGAATTCATCACGCTGATCATATGAAATGCCGTTTTTGCGTAGATACGCCCGCACCAGGGCCGCTAAGCGAATATACGTACCATAGGCTGGCGGAAAGAGTTCTTCCAGACTCTGGCGAATGCGCTTAGCGAGGCTGGGACTGGCCCCTTCAGTGGAAACGGCAATAGTCAGCTGTTCGCGCCGTAGTACTGAAGGCAAAATGAATGAGCAATATTCAGGAACATCCACGATGTTGACCAGTTGTCCGCGCTCTTGCGTCTCACTCCAGATAGCTTGAATAAGCTGCGGGTCGTTTGTTGCCGCAATCACCACAAACGCACCAGCTAGATCGCCGGGCGCATAGGCTTTATGCCACAGTGTAACCTGCTTCTGCTCGGCCATTGCCAGCAGTTCAGTACAAAATTCCTGGCTCAGCATGCTCACATGCGCACCACTCGCGGAGAGTGCCGTTGCCTTCTCTGCTGCCACGCGATCTCCGCCAATCACGATCGCCCGCCTACCACGTACATCGAGCATCAGAGGATAATAATTTGGCATAGTCTCTCTTTTCTTTCCTTACCTGTCCCCCGCTTTCACCGCGACTTGCTCTTCCACCTGGGTGCGTAGCTGCTCAATGCCGATACGGTGACAGAAATCGCCGAAGGTTTCTTCGGGTAAGCGTCCATCTCTCCACAAAACCAGGAGTGGGTAGATCGTTGACACCAGATCATTGATGCGCACAGAGGGAGCATACAGGGTGTTCAGACGAGTGTTAGCCCAGTCACCACCAATGTAGACGTTGTAGACATCCTTTGTACGCCCGACAATGCCGATATCACCCATATATGGCCTTGCACAACCATTCGGGCAGCCCGTCATTCGTACACTGAGCGGCACATTGGCCAGCCCCAGCGCATGAAGGTCTGCCTCTATCTGTTGCATCACTGCGGGAAGAGCACGCTCAGCTTCGGCAAGTGACAACCCACAGGTCGGCAAGGCAGGGCAAGCCATAGCAAAACGATAGGCCCCTGCTGCCGCCGGATCGGTGGAAATACCATATTCGCTCAACAGATCTTCAAGTGGTTTGCGCTGTGCCTCATCTAGATCTATCAAGAGGATATTCTGCTGTCCAGTCAGGCGCACGTTGGGACGAAATTGTGTGATCGCCTGGCGCAGACCTGCCCTCATACGCAGCGTTGGCGTGTCTTTAATTCGCCCGTTTTCCACATGCAGTCCCAGGAACCAACGACCATCACCCTGACGGTGCCAGCCAAGATGATCTTCAACATCATGTATAATAACAGGACGCGGATCCTGCAATGTATGACCCAGCCGCTGTTCTACCTCAGCACGGAACCATGCAATACCACGCTCCTCTACGACGTACTTCATTCGCGCATGTTTACGATTCTGGCGGTCGCCATAATCACGCTGGACCGTGACAATTGTCTCTACAACCGGAAGAGCCTCTTCGACGGTCACATCGCAAAGTGGTGTCCCTAAGCGGGGAAAGGTCTCTTTTTTCCCATGGGTCATACCCATACCGCCCCCGATGAGGACGGTAAAGCCCGCCAGTTCTTCGCCCTCAAGGAAGGCCACCAAACCAATATCCTGGGTATAGATATCAACGCAGTTATCACCCGGATAGGCAATGCCTATTTTAAATTTGCGTGGTAGATAGGTTGGGCCATAAATCGGCTCAACGTCTTGGGGAGCTTCAACTGTAC
>WNGM01001269.1_pt1 | contig 20728 bp, 5 predicted proteins | sample 5400571 | NCBI WGS metagenome assembly WNGM01 (sample SAMN13153378, study PRJNA577476) | soil metagenome | isolation source: 100 cm soil or saprolite under Garry oak tree replicate 2 | place: USA:California | collected 2016-06-15 | reverse complement strand
TCGCGCAGCAATTGATCGAGCAGCAGGCTTCCAACAAATTCGATCCCAGCGCATACAAGGACGAGGTGCGCGACCGCATCGAGGCCGCCGTGCAGAAGAAAGTCGAAGGCCAGGAGATCACGATGGCCGAGGAGCCCGAAGGCGGCGCGCAGGTCATCGACCTCATGGAGGCGCTGCGCGCGAGTCTCGACAAGAAAGCCGGCGCAGCCTCGAAATCGGCTCAACCGGCGCAGGAGACCGAAGCGCGCAAGCCGCCCAAGCGCGCGGCTGAGGCCCCTCAGCCCGCCCCGAAGAAGGCCGCCAGAAAGTAGCTAAGCCGAGCCCAAGGGAGCAAACGGGTCCGCCGGCCATGCACCAATACGGCGTGCCATGCACCAATACGGCGTGCGCGAGGTCGAGAAGCTGCTTCGCCTCCCGAGCAGCACGATCCGCGGTCTCGTCAAGGCGGGCTTCGTCTCGCCCGCGCGCGGTCCGCGCAATACTTTCCGGTTCTCGTTCCAGGATCTGATCGTCCTTCGCACCGCCCAGGCGCTCGCCGCGGCCAAGGTGCCGGCGAAACGGATCACGCGCTCGCTCAAGGAGCTGCGCCGCCATCTTCCCGAGGACATGCCCTTGTCGGGCCTGAGCATCGGCGCGGTGGGCGACCGCGTGGTCGTGAAGGAAGGCGCCGGCCGCTGGCAGGCGGATTCAGGGCAATACCTGCTCGCGTTCGACGGCGATCCTGCCGAGGGCTGCTTGAGCGTGATCGACGGGAACGAGCGTGCCGCGGCGGCGGGCGCGGAAGACTGGTTCGGCCGGGGCCACGACCTGGAGGGCGAAGATGCCGAGGCGGCGCGGCAGGCGTACGAGCGAGCCCTTGCCGCCGACCCGGTGCACCTCGACGCCCACATCAACCTGGGACGGCTGCTGCACGAAGCCGGGCGTCTCGCGGAGGCCGAGCGCGTCTATCGCAACGCCATCGCGGCGTGCGGCAGCGATCCGGTGCTCCTGTACAACCTCGGCGTCCTGCTGGAGGACATGGACCGCAAGAACGAGGCGATGGAGGCATACGAAAGAGCGCTGCACCGCGACCCGCGCCTCGCGGACTGCCATTACAACCTCGCGCTCCTGTGCGAGGAGCTGAACAAGCCCAAGCAGGCCATACGGCACATGGCGCAGTATCGGAGACTCGCCGGAACCAAGTCGGATTGAGCCGGGCCGGGATTTGCCGGGAAATGATGCCGCAAAAGACCAGCCAATCGGCTTCTCTCGCCAAAATCACGCGTCCGCGGCCCGAACAGGTGCTGGCGCGTACGCGCCTGCTGGAGCGTCTGGATCGGGCGCGCAAGATCGTCTGGATCGTCGCGCCCCCGGGCGCGGGCAAGACCACGCTGGTGGCGGACTATATCGTCCGGCGAAAGCGGGCCTGCCTGTGGTATCAGATCGACGAAGACGACGCGGATATCGCCGCTTTCTTTCACTACCTGGGGTTGGCCGTAAAAAAGGCCGCTCCGCGCAAACGCCAACCCCTGCCTCATTTCACGCCCGAGTACCGCGCCGGCCTCAATGCCTTCGCCCGGCGCTATTTTCAGGAGGTCTATGGCCGCTTGAAGCCGCCTTTCACCCTGGTCTTCGATAATTATCAGGCGGTCGCGGTCGACGCCGGGCTGCAGGAGGCGCTCCGGGAGGGTCTGGACGGGTTGCCAACGGGCGGCCGCGTCATGGTCCTGAGCCGCAGCGCGCCGCCGCCTGTCTTCGCGCGGTTCCTGGTGAGCGGCGCGATGGAAATTATCGACTGGGATGCGCTCAAGCTGACGCTCGAGGAATTCTCCAGCGTCGCCCGGCTGCGCGGGCAGAAGAGGCTTCCCGCGGAAACGCTGCAGCAGCTGTACGCGCGAACGCAAGGGTGGGCGGCCGGGCTGGTATTGATGCTGGAGGGAACGGAGGGTTCCCGCCCCCAGGCTGCGCTCGATTCGACGCCCGAGGAGATCTTCGACTATTTCGCCGGCGAAGTCTTCGACAAGAGCGACGGCAACACCCGGGAGGTTTTGCTTCAGACCGCTTTTCTGCCGATGCTCGGTGTGAAAACCGTCGAGAAGCTCACCGGGGAACCCGGGGCCGCGCGCATTTTGTCCGACCTGAGCCGCAAGAGTTATTTCACGGTAAGGCATCTGCAGCCCGAGCCCGTCTACCAGTACCATCCGCTGTTTCAGGAATTCCTGCGCGCTCGCGCGAAACAGCTGTTGACGCCCGAACGCCTGGCCGCATTGCAGCAGAACGCGGGTGCATTGCTGGAAGCGGACGGCCAGGTCGAAGCCGCGGCGGATCTCCTGCAATCGGCCCGGGACTGGCCGATGTTCGCGCGCCTGATCGGCAGGCACGCGCAGCTTTTCATCTCGCAGGGCCGCACGCAGACGATCGAAGGCTGGCTGCGCGCAATCCCCGAGGACATTCGGACGCGCGATCCGTGGCTGGGGTTTTGGCTGGGCGTGTGCCGTCTGCCGTTCGCCCCGGCGGAGGCGAGGGGATATTTCGAGCGAGCTTATGCCCAGTTCAAGTCCGGCGGCGAACTGCCCGGCGCGTGCCTCGCGTGGAGCGCGGTGATCGACACATTCGTATACGAATGGCAGGATTTCAAGCCCATGCAGGCCTGGGTCGACCGGATCGAAGAGCTTCCGCCCGACCCCGCCGCGCTGCCGCCGCCGCTCGCGGAGCAGATAACCTGCGCCATTTTCATCGCGCTCGTCCATGGCCGGCCGGAGCACCCGGATCTCGCGTCCTGGGCGGAGCGGGTCGCCCGCATACTCCGCGAGAGCGGCGACCTTGGCCTGCGCATCAAGGTCGCGCCGCATCTGCTGCAATACTACACGTGGTGGTCGGGGGAGCTCCCCAAGGCGGAGTTGTTTCTCAATACTTTGCGCGCTCTGGCCGCCGCGCCGGGGGTGCCGCCGCTGGTGCAGATCACCTGGCAGGCGATGTCCTCGGCGTACCACTGGGTGATCGCCGAAAACGACGCGTGCTTGGAGGCGGTGAATCGCGGGCTCGAGGCCGCGGACGCGAGCGGCGTGCACGTATGGGATTTCCTCCTTTGCTCGCAGGGTATTTTCGCGACGCTTTTCGGCGACGGAGCGGCGCCGACCGGACCTTATTTCGCCCGCATGAAGGCGTCGCTCAACCTGGCGCGGCGGGTGGACACCGCGTGGTACTCCTATCTGCTTGCGGGAAAATATTTTCTCGATGGCGACTTCGCGCGCGCGCTCGACCACTCCGAACAGTGCGTGCGCCTGAACGAAGAGGCGGGTGTCGTCCTGACGGGGGTGTACGGCCAGGCGGACCACGCGCGCGTGATGTTCTATTGCGGCGATCGCGAACGCGCGGCCAGCGCGATGCGCGAAACGCGCTCGGTCGGAAGGAGCAAGCGATGTCCCGGGATCGAGTACCTGACTTACCTCACCGAGGCGGAGTTCGCTCTGGTAAAGAACGACACCGCGGGCTGCATCGAAGGATTGCGGCACGCCCTGTCCATCGCCAGCCGCTACGGATTTCTGACGCGCACCTGGTGGCACTCGGGAATCATGTCACGCCTCTGCGCCGTCGCGCTCGAGCACGACATCGAAGTCGAATACGTCCGGTCGCTGATTCGCAAGCGCCGGCTCCTCCCTCCCGAGGGCGGGGCGAGCGAGAGCTGGCCTTATCCGGTAAAGATCCACGCGCTCGGCCGCTTCGACATTCTGAAAAACGGCGCGCGCCTCAAGTTCGCGGGCAAAGTGCAGCGCAAGCCGCTCGATCTGCTACAGACCCTGATCGCCCTGGGCGGCCGCGACGTGCAGGAAGCGCAGCTGAGTGACATCCTTTGGCCTGACGCTGCGGGCGACGCCGCGCATCGCGCGTTTCTCACCACGCTGCAGCGCCTGCGCGGCTTGCTCGGATACAAGGACGCCCTGGTGTCGGCGGATGGCCGGCTCACTCTCGATCCGCGCTATGCGTGGGTGGATGTCTCGGCGTTCGAGCGCATGCTGAATCAGGCGGATGCCGCGGAGCATGAGCGGCAGGGCGAGGTTGCCGGCGATCTGCGCATCAAGGCATTGAGCTTGTATCGCGGGCATTTTGCCGGTCAGGACACCGCTCCGTCGGTCTCCATGCGCGAGCGCCTGCGGGACAAGTATTTGCGGCACAGCGAGGCCCTGGGCCGCCACTGGGAGCAAACCGCCAACTGGGCGCGCGCCTTGGAGTGCTATCTCAAGGCGCTGGAGGTCGACGACCTGGCCGAGGTGTTCTACCAGCGTCTGATGGTCGTCTATCGGCAACTCGATCGCCGCGCCGAGGCCCTGGCTGTATACGAGCGTTGTTCCAAGACCCTTGCCGCGGCGCTCGGGATCAAGCCTTCTGCCGCTACCCAGGCGCTTTATCGCGCTCTGACAGAGCGTTAGTCCCCAGCTTCTCATTAAATCAAGGGACTCCTTCCTTTCGTTGTGGGAAGGGGTTAGCCTTTTTGCTATCTGTTACTGATCTGTTACCGGCGGGTGGTAGCTTGCCATCCCATGACCGATGCGGCGGAAGGCGTCATTTGTTCATGGAGACTTATGTGGTGCGTGTTTACCGTCGCGACCCGGCGCGGCCTAGCGAGATCGTCGGCATCGTCGAGCAGGTGGGTATGGACGGCAGCCGGCGCTTCCACAACCTGGAGGAACTTAACGCGATTTTAACCGCGCAGGGAAAACACCAGCAGAAGGGCGGCGGCGAGAAAACAGGCTCACCGCATTCCTAAAGAAAGATGATTCAACCTCAGCATCCACTGATCAGCGAGCGGCCATGAGCGGTGGCGGAAGCGGCCCAAGCCAGACGATTAGCCTACCCAAGGGCGGCGGAGCGCTGCACGGGATCGGCGAGAAGTTTGCGCCCGATCTGCACACCGGCACAGGCAACTTCACCGTCCCGATCTCTTTGCCCCCTGGCCGCAACGGCTTCCAGCCCCAGCTCAATCTCGTCTACAGCACCGGCAACGGCAATGGTCCCTTCGGGTTCGGCTGGAATTTGAGCGTGCCCGGGGTGACGCGGAAGACTTCAAAAGGCATTCCGCGTTACCGGGACGACTCGACCAAATCGGAAGATTGGGACACCTTCATCCTCTCCGGCGCCGAAGATCTGGTGCCTGTGCCGGGCGCGCCGTCCGGCGCAGCCCGTTACCGGCCGCGCACCGAAGGACTCTTTGCGCGAATCGAGCGGGTCCACAGCCGAACGGACAAGGACAATGATGATTATTGGAAAGTCCGCAGCAAAGACGGGCTGATCAGTTTCTACGGAACGCCCGGGCAGGCAGGGAACGATCCTGCCGTCATAGCCGACCCCGCCGATAAAATCAAGAGAACCAAGGTATTCGCCTGGAAGCTCACTCTCACCGAAGACCCGTTCGGTAACCGCATCGAATACGCCTATAGACGCGATTCCGCCGAGGAAGGGCCGCGCCACTGGGACCAGCTTTATCTCGAGACGATCCGTTACGTCGATTACACGAACGACCAGGGCGGTACCGACTTCCTGGTGTCGGTTTCGTTCATCTACGACGAAGAAGCCGCAACGCAGAGGCCCGATGCGTTTTCCGAGTATCGCGCGGGCTTCGAGATCCGCACCCGCCGCCGCTGCAAGTGGATCGTGGTGGCGACGCATACCGACCGGGAGCGGCTCGTGCGGGCGTACGAGCTACTCTATCTCGACGAACGCTCGGATCTCGCGAATCGGGACGAGATTCTTCCGCTCAACGCCGCTTCGCTGCTGAGCCGGATTCACATCGTCGGCTATGACGATGCCGGCGCGCCAGCGCGGGAGTTGCCGCCGCTCGAGTTCGGCTATACCCGGTTCGAGCCCGCGAAGCGCAAGTTCTTTCCGGTCGCCGGCCAGCAGATGCCGCCGCTGTCTCTTGCGAACCCGAGCTACGAGCTGGTGGATCTGTTCGGCAATGGCTTGCCCGACGTCCTGGAAATGAACGGATCGGTCCGCTATTGGCGCAACCTCGGCAACGGCAAGTTCGATCTTCCCCGGCCCATGGCGACTGCGCCCGCGGGCGTGAGCCTGGGCGACCCGGGCGTGCAGTTGCTCGACGCCAACGGCGACGGCCGCGCCGACCTGCTGGTGACTACGGAGGCAAGCTCCGGCTACTACCCCCTGAGCTTCAACGGCGCCTGGGACCGCAAGTCGTTTCAGCGCTACGCGCAAGCGCCAAGCTTCAATCTCAGGGACCCCGAGGTGCGCCTGCTCGATCTGGACGGCGACGGCGTCACCGACGTCATCCGCTCGGGCAGCCGCCTGGAATGTTTCTTCAACGACCCGCACCGGGGCTGGCTGCCGAAGAACGCGCGCTGGGTGGAGCGCAAGCGGCTCGAGGATTTTCCGAACGTCAATTTCTCCGATCCGCGGGTGAAGTGGGCGGACATCTCCGGCGATGGGCTGCAGGACATCGTTCTCGTCTACGACGGCAACGTGGAGTACTGGCCCAACCTCGGCTACGGCAGCTGGGGCAAGCGCATCCGCATGGAAAGCAGCCCGCGCTTTCCTTACGGCTACGATCCCGCGCGCATTCTGGTGGCCGACGTGGACGGCGACGGGCTTGCGGATATCGTCTACGTCGACGACCGGAAAGTCACGCTCTGGATCAACCAGAGCGGCAATGGGTGGAGCCCTCCCATCGAAATCCAGGGCACGCCGCCGGTGTCGGACCTGGACGCCGTGCGCGTGGCGGACCTGCTGGGCGGCGGCGTTGCCGGCGTGCTGTGGACCAAAGACGCGGCGCTGGAGCGCCGCGACCATTACTTCTTTCTCGATTTCACCGGCGGGACCAAGCCCTACCTGCTCGCCGAGATGAACAACCACATGGGCGCGGTCACGAAGGTGCAGTACGCGCCTTCGACGCGCTATTACCTCGAGGACCAAAAGCATCCCAATACCCGATGGAGAACGCCGCTGCCGTTTCCCGTGCAGGTGGTGGCGCAGGTGGAGGTCGTCGACGAGCTCTCGACCGGAAAACTCACCACCGAGTACCGCTATCACCACGGCTACTGGGACGGCGCCGAGCGCGAGTTCCGCGGCTTCGGCATGGTGGAGCAGCTCGATACCGAATCGTTCGAGAACTACAACGGTCCGGGATTGCACGGCGAGTCGAAGTTCTTCGCGGCGATCGACCGCAAGTTCTTTTCGCCGCCGACGCAGACCCGGACATGGTTTCACCAGGGACCCGTCGGCGAGGAATTCGGCGACTGGCAGGAGCTGGATCTCTCGTACGAGTTCTGGGAAGGCGACCGGCCGGTGCTCGGCCACGTCTCGACCATCAACGATTTTCTCAAGGGCCTCGGAGACCGCCGGGCGAAACGCGATGCGCTGCGGGCTTTGCGCGGCAGCATCCTGCGGACCGAGCTCTATGCGCTCGACGGTTCCGATCTCGAGGAGCGCCCCTACACCGTGACCGAGCATGGCTACGGCCTGCGCGAGGAGTCTGCGCCCGGCGGCGGCGAGCCGGGCCGGGCGCATATTTTCTTCCCCCACCCGCTCGCGCAACGCACCACCCAGTGGGAGCGGGGCGACGACCCGCTGAGCCAGTTCAGCTTTACCGGCGAGTACGATGAATATGGCCAGCCGCGCTTGCAGATCGGCATCGCGGTTCCGCGGGGACGCAATTTCCTGGAGCCGATCCCGGCCGGCGCGCCCGCGCCGGAGATCTACCTCGCCACGCATACGCGCACCGATTTCGTTCAGCGCGATGAGCCCGACATATACATAGTCGACCGTGTCGCGCGAACGACGACCTACGAGATTATCAACGACGGCCGGGACGATCTGTTCAGCCTGAAGAAGAAGATCGAAAGCAACGCGCTCGACGACCCGCTCAAGATCATCGGGCAGAGCATCAATTTTTATGACGGCCTGGAATTCGTCGGTCGGCCTTACGACAAGCTGGGCGACTACGGGGCCTTGGTGCGGACCGAAAACCTGGTGCTCACCGATGAAATACTGCAAGCCGCCTATGGCGCGGATCAGCCGCCTTACTTGGAGAAAAGCGGTTCGCCAGCCTGGACCCCGGACTATCCCCCGGAGTTCCAGAACCTGCTGCCCGCCCTGGCCGGATATACCTATCGCTCCGCGACAGCAGACCCTGAATATACGACCGGCTACTTCGCGGCGACCGAGCGCCGGCGCTGCGACTTCCACGCGAGCGCGGACGGCAAGGGGCGCGGCCTGGTTCTGGCAAAACGCGATCCCCTCGGCCACGACACGACGATCGAATACGAAGCGCCTTACGATTTTCTCCCGAGCAAGGTGACAGACGCCGCAGGTCTGACCACCACTGCCGAATACGATCACCGCGTCCTTCAGCCGAGCCTGGTTACCGACCCGAACGGTAACCGCACGCGCTTCGTCTTCACCGCGCAGGGGCTGCTCGGCGAAACCTGGGTGCAAGGCAAGGAGGCGAACAACGAAGGGGATCGGACGCGCCCCAGCGTGAAGCTCGAATACGGCTTCACGGCTTTCGTCGATAGCCGCGAGCCGGTGTTCGTCCGGAGCGTCCGGCAGGTCTATCACGACACCCAGACCGATATTCCGCTGCCGCAGCGCGACGAGACGATCGAAACCAGGGAATATTCCGACGGCTTCGGCCGCTTGCTGCAGACGCGCGCCCAGGGCGAGGAACTGCGGTTCGGCCATCCGCTGTTCGGCGGCGGCGAGGCAGTGCTGCCCGCCAGCCAGAGCGACGGCCCGGGAACGGACCTCGCCGGCACGGAAAATACCGACGCAGCAAAACCGAACGTCGTCGTCAGCGGCTGGCAGACCTACGACAACAAGGGGCGCGTGGTCGAGAAGTACGAGCCGTTCTTCTCCGCGGGCTGGGACTATGTGCCGAAGGCCGATGCGCAGCTCGGGAAGAAGGCCACCCTCTTCTACGATCCGCGCGGCCAGGTGATCCGGACCTTGAATCCCGACGGCTCTGAGCAGCGGGTCGTGCACGGCGTTCCGGGAAAGATAGCCTCGCCCGACCTCTCCGACCCGTCGCTGTTCGAGCCGACGCCGTGGGAGGCGTACACCTACGACGCGAACGACAACGCCGGCCGCACCCATCCCGCGCAATCCGCGGCCTACAAACTTCACTGGAACACGCCGGGCAGCGCCGCCGTCGATGCGCTCGGCCGCACCCTCGATGCCGTCGAGCGCCTGGGACAGGATGCGAAGACACAGTGGTTCCATACGCGGTCCACTTACGATATCCGCGGCAACGTCCTCAGCGTCGCGGACGCGTTGGGCCGCGAGGCATTCCGCTACGTCTACGACCTCGCCAACCGGCCGCTCCGGGTGACGCAGCTCGACGCGGGCGTGCGGCGCACCGTGCGCGACGCCGCGGGCAACACCCTCGAGCAGCGCGACAGCAAGGGCGCGCTCGTTCTGCACGGTTACGACGCGCTGAACCGCCCGGTGCGTCTCTGGGCGCGCGACGGTGCCGGGCAGCCGATGACTCTGCGCGAGCGCCTGGTCTATGACGGCGGGCGGGCGATCAACGCCCTGGGCAGGCTGTACCGGCACTACGACGAGGCGGGCCTGCTCGGCTTCGAGTCATACGACTTCAAAGGCAACGTGCTGGCGAAGCTGCGGCAGGTCATCAAGAACGACGAGATCCTGAGCGTCTTCAAGTCGGCGCCGGGCAACGCCTGGAAGGTGCAGGCGTACCGCGTGGATTGGAATGTCCCACCGGGGCAGACGCTCGACGCGCGCGCCGCGGCGCTGCTCGATCCCGCCCTCTACCGCACGACGCTCTCCTACGACGCGCTGAACCGGCTGACGCGGATGATCTATCCGCAGGACGCCGACGGCGCGGGAAAGGAGAAGGAGCTGCGCCCGACCTTCAACCGGGCCGGCGCGCTCGAGCGCGTGGAGCTGAGCGGCACCACTTACGTCGAGCGCATCGCCTACAACGCGAAAGGCCAGCGGATTCTCGTCGCATACGGCAACGGCATCATGACGCGCTACGCTCACGATCCCTTCACGTTCCGCCTGGCGCGCCTGCGCACCGATCGCTACCAGATCCCGTCCGGCTCCGGCGTTACCTACCATCTCAAGAAACCGGCCGATCCGCTGCAGGACCTCGCCTACGACTACGATCTCGCGGGCAATATCCTCGGCATCTGCGACCGCACGCCCGGCTGCGGCGTGCTCAACAACCCCGACGCGGTGCAGGTGAACGACGCGGCGCTGAAGCGGCTCCTGGCCGCCGGTGACGCGCTGCTCCGCTTCTTCGAGTACGACGCGCTCTACCGGCTGCACGCGGCGACCGGCCGCGAGTGCGCCGACATCCCGCGACCGCGGCCGTGGCCGGATGACCCGCGCTGCGGGTGGAACTCCGGAAAGCACGGCACAGCCAACCAGCACAACGCGCCGGCCATGACGGTGAAGTATCAGGAGACCTACGAGTACGATCCCGCCGACAACATGGTGTTCTCCGCGCACGCGACGAGCGCGGGGGCGTGGACGCGGCTCTTCGGCATGGGCGGGCTCACGCCGGATGAGTGGGCGCAGGCGTGGCCGCCCCACCTCGACGCGGGGGAGTGGAAATCACCTCCGGGCAACCGGCTGACTCACGCGGCGGACGACCAGCCGGGCACGCCGCAGACCCACTTCTTCGACGCGAACGGCAACCTCACCGGCGAGACCACCTCGCGTCACTTCGAATGGGACCACGGCGACCGCATGCGCGTGTTCCGCGACCAGACGACGAACGCCGCGCCGACTGTCCACGCGCATTACCTGTACGACGCGGCCGGGCAGCGAGTGAAGAAGCTGACGTGGAAATCGAACGGCACCCAGATCGAGACGACCGTATACATCGACGGCCTCTTCGAGCAGCACGAGCTGAAGAGCGGACCGACGAGCGCGAAAAAGAACAACACCCTGCACGTCATGGACAACCAGCAGCGGATCGGCACCGTGCGGGTCGGCAAAGCGTTTACCAAGGACGTCGCGCCCGCGGTGCGGTACCAGCTCGGCGATCACCTCGGCAGCTGCAGCATCGTCGTCGACGCTAAGGGCACGTGGATCAACCGCGAGGAATACTTCCCGTACGGCGAGACGAGCTTCGGGAGTTTCGCCAAGAAGCGCTACCGGTTTACGGGGAAGGAGCGGGATGAGGAGAGCGGGTTGTACTACCACGGAGCGCGGTATTACGCGCCGTGGGTGGCGAGGTGGGTGAGCTGTGATCCCATCGGCCCTCGTGACAGTTTAAACCTGTACGTGTATGCGAGTGATAATCCAGCACGCGTGACGGACCCAAGTGGGACTCAGGGTAGCGACCAGACCATTACGTACTCGAACGTCGAGAACACGGTGCAAGCATGCCTTCTCTCAGAACATGTCACCGACGCGTCTCCACCTGGGCCCGTGGTTCAATCAACGGCAGATGCGTCGCTTCCCACGGTAGACGATTTGATCCGAGAGGGAAAGCGACCCGATGTGGGCTCCGCTCTCCAAAGTGCGACAACCATTGGACCGGATGCGATCGCAAACATTGAAAGGTACAACGCCCAAGAGCAGTTACTAGACGCAAGGAGAGCGAATTTCCTCGGCCCAATTCCTGCGATAGCAGCGATGATCGCTGGGGGTGACGCGAAAACGGTGTTGGAAGCATATGACAGTGTTGCGCCTATATCTGGTCTGCTTACCGGGCTCGGCTTCACGGCCGAAGCGCGTACGTATTTCAAGTCTGTATCTCAATCAAACCCTGATCCTCTGGGAAACAGCGTGTCGAGCGGTGAGCCGGTTACGAGGCGTGAGGGGGAGTTCCTTCGCGTGGAGCCCTCGGAGGAATCCGTTCTCAACGCATTAGCTGAAGAAAGATTCTTCGGTGGTGACGCCCCCGTCGACACGCGAGATTTTCCGAGGGGCGGGCCCGTGACCGCGTTGGGCTATCCAAGAGATTTTCGGGAGTTCTGGCAAGCGTACGACAGCCTGAACCCGGGAGCGCTTAGCCCCCATAATCTTGAACTCATCGCGGCGGGAAGGGCGCCGGAGGTTGATGCGCAATGGCTCGCGAGTCATCCGGGGCAGGCCCTTTACGAGGGCGACGTCCTGATCCATCACCACATCGATCAGGGGCCGTACGCCGTAGCAATGCCTAAACACTTCCACGAGCTGCTAAAGGTGTTGCTGCATCCATTCTTGTGATGGTGAGGTCTAGCCATGCAGATCAAGGGCAAAGCCGACGACATGATAAATGGGGTCGGAGTCGATTTCCTGTGGAGGTATAGCTATGCCGAAAAAAATCAAAACACCGACGCGAAAGAATTCGCGTCGCAGCGATCATCCGGCCAAGACCAAGTCGGGGTTTACTGCAGCGGCCCGGGCCGACGAAAGCAAGGCTACGACTGCTCCCACCCAAACGAAGGGCACTAAGCCGGTTTCCGATGTTGGTGGGAAACCGCCGTCAGCGCCAAGCGAGCCAAGCCCGACTGCTTCGCCGCGGTCGCTAAAAGAGTTGGCCAGCACGCTCGGCCTCACCATTTCCCCGAAGCTGCTCTCGCACTTGGAAGAACATGGCATTCACACCGTAGAGGACGTACGCAAAGCGGGCGGAGTCGGAGACTTGGCGGGTGTGTCGTTATCGGCTGACGACACGGCCGCGATCCGCCTCATCACCGCGCACGCGAATCTCAGCGTGCTGACATCGGACGAGCGGCTCCGCGGCGCGCTCGTCGCAAAGGGCTACGCGAGTCTCCTGGACGTCACCAAGGCGTCGCGCGCCGACTTCGTCACGGCGACTCACGACGCGCTCGGCGATTTCAAGGCGGCGCAGCTCTACGAGATGGCGCGCGCGCAGGTGAGCTTCCTCGAGAATCTCGCGACGGGCTTTCGCGCCGACGCGGCGAACGGCTTTCTGCCCCATCTCCCGGGGCCCGGCTTCCCGGGTGGATTCCCGGACCCCACGCCGTGCATCTGCGAGGACTGCCAGTCGGCCGTGAGCCCGCTCGCGTACCTGGTCGATCTGCTCGACTACGCCACGAAGTACATAAAACCCAGCCCGGGGCTCAAGGGGGAGTACTACGACAACATCGATTTCACGAATCTGAAGCTGACGCGCGCCGACGCGACGGTGAATTTCGATTGGGGCACCGGCGCCCCGGACCCGTCGATGCAGGCAGACACCTTCTCGGTGCGGTGGACCGGCTGGGTGCTCCCCAAGTTCTCGGAGATATACACCTTCTATGCGAAGACCGACGACGGCGTACGGCTCTGGGTTGACGGGCAGCAGATCATCGACAACTGGAAGGACCAGCCGCCGACCGAGAAAGCCGCAACGAAATCCCTAACCGCCGGTCAGCGGTACCCGATCCAGATGGATTACTACGAGGACAAGGGCGGTGCGGTCGCACAGCTCAGCTGGTCGAGTCCGAGCGAGCAGCCGAAGGAGATCATTCCGGCCAGCCAGCTCTCGTGCGGCGCCGACGCCGCGATCGACGCGCAAGGATTCGCGGACCTCTTCCATCAGCCGTTCGCCGATCTGCCCGCGTCCTGCGAGTCCGTCAAGAACGAGCTGCGCCAGGTGCGCATCTGCATCGAGGTCCTGCGCGCCCATCTCAAGTCGCCGACGGTATGGGCGGCACTCACGGCCGAACAACAGGCCGCGTACGCGAAGGCGGGACAGGACTACGCGCTCGCCGCCTACCAGTCCCTGCTGACGAAGATCGGCACCTCGCTCACCCAGATCCGGCTGACGGGAGACGACAAGGCGCGGCAGGCGCTCGCCGATCGCATCGGCATCGACGTCAGCCACCTCGACGACCTGTTCCTCGATCCGAACGGCGATCCGACGCAGCCCGGGTCGCTGTCCGAGGCGGCGCTCGAGACGCTCTTCGGGCTCGTCGACACGAACCACGACCCGCTGCAACCTGTTGCGATATCCGACTTCGAGACCTGGCGCAAGGATTATCTCCGCGCGCTCTGGCGGAGCGAGGACTGGCCCGAGGAGCCCGATCCCGCGCAGCCGATCATTCCGCTGATCGACCCCGATCTCATCGGCGAAGGCGATCTCGCGAATCCTTCCGATCCCACGGTCGGCAACCCGGCCGACCTGCTTAAGACCCGGCGAGCGTGGGTCGAAACACAGATCGCGGGTCTCCGCAAAAGGCGCGGCGACAGCGGTTACATCTTCGCCTGGAATGATGTCCCGGGGCAGGACGAGGGCAAGTTGAAGAGCTATCTGGCCGAGAAGCTGGGGCGGTGGGTGAGCACCGCGAAGGCCGCCAAGTCCCCCGACAGCAACACGATATCCCTCGCGACTGGAACCTTGCCGCGAGCCGACGTAGCGACGATCACGCTGAACAGCGGGAAGACGAAAGCCGTGGTGACGGCAATTCACAACGGTATTCCCGCGGAAGAGACCTTCGGGCTTACGGTGCGATCCCAGGCCGGGAAGCTCGCGCTTTACGACGATACGACGAGCCTCGATGCGGTCGTGCAGCAGGCGCTCAGCGTGACGCTCGCGGACCTCACGACGATCGACAACCAGCGCAAGCAGGGGACCGATATCACGGCGCGGCTCGATCAGCTTTCGCTAAGCATCGCGGCGTTCAACTATCTGATCCGCATCCGCGATCTGGCGCTTCGGAACGCGGCGATACTCGACGCCGAGTGGGAGAGCGTTTCCTCGATCCTCGTGCAGGCGGAGAAGCTGCGCATGTTCGCCGCGTGGCGCGACGAGGAAAAGGCCGACGGCCTGACCCTCGGCCCGGACTACTTCACGATCCCCGTACCCGACCCTACCGTCTTTCCGCCCGAGGAAGAGTTCCATATCGAGGAGTGGCGCGCGATCGCGCAGGCGCGACGCGAATGGCAGGACAAGCTGCAGTCGCGGATCGACCAGGAGAACGCGGCCGTCGACGGGCTGCACCGCGCGGTAAGCGAAACCGAGGAGACCACCCTGCCCGTACTGCGCGACGCGCTCGTTTTCCTCGCCGCTCCCGAGGGCATCGACCTCGAGAGCAGCGCCGACCTCATCTCTGAGCGGTTCCTCATCGACGCCAAGGACGACGGCTGCCGCATGACCACGCGCGTCACGCAGGCGATCGAAACGCTGCAGCTGCTGCTCTGGAGCGGAAGGACCGGACAACTAGAAACCGCACGACCGGAGCTGGAGGCGACGTTCGACGATGGGTTCGAGGAAGACTGGCAATGGATCGGTTCGTACGCCACCTGGCGTGCGGCGATGTTTGTGTTCCTCTACCCGGAGAACATCCTGCTGCCCGGATTACGGAAGGAATCCACTCCCGCTTTCCGCGAGTTCCTCGGTGCGCTGCGATCGATCAGAACTCTGACACCGGAACGGGCGCGTCAGGCTGCGAAGGAGTACGCGGACTACTTCCGCGACGTATGCTCGCTTCAACTCGAAGTCTACCTCCGCAAGGGTGATGATAGGGCCGAAGAAGCGTATTTGTTCGCGCGCAGCTCTTTCTCCAACAAAGCGTACTGGTCTTACGCCGTTCTCTTCGACAACTTGATCCGATCGCAGACCTTCTGGGATGAGATCCCGGGGCTGACCAATATCGCGAACCTGATCGGCGTCTCCATCTACGCTCGGAGTCCCGAGGAACGGTCGCTCTATCTCTTTTTGCGCACTCAGGACGACGACAAGCAGAAATTGGTCTTCACGAAGTACGACTTGAACCGCAGCTCCTGGACGTCAGAGTCTACGGAGCTGGAGCTGCCGGAAAATGCGACGGCGTTCACGGCCCGCGTCAAGCGAACCGAAGAGAGCGAGCCGCCACATCTGGGAATACGAATTCCCGGCGGGGCGTCATTCGGCCGAAGTCTCAATCGCAAGGGGCTGGGGTGGGACGATCGAGATTTCGATCGCATCGGCGACGAGGGTGGTTGGCGGCACCTGAGCCCAGTCCACGATAGCCCGCTGGGCGCGGATGTGACACCGAGTACGGAGGTCAGCCAGGCGAGGGACACGGTGACCGGCGACTTCGACGGAGACGGCATCGATGAGCTCGCGGTCGGGGCGGCTGTGTGGGCGGATAGCGGTGCAGGGAGCAACTTCTGGGTTGTGAAGTACGACAACGCGAGCCGAAGCTGGCTACACCTTGGCGACACCAACAAGGGGGCGCGGTTCGATTTCAGCTGCGACGATCTGAGCCGGTCCAACGACTCGCCCGCGTTCGCGGTCGTCGGCGACTTCGACGGCGACGGCCAGGACGAGATTGCAGTCGCCAAGGCGGCGTCAGGAACTGAAGGCAACGACTTCTGGGTGATGAAGTACGACAAGACCAATAAAAGCTGGGGGCACCTCGGACTCACCAACACGGGCTCCTCGTTCGATTTCGACTGCAGCCCTTCCGACACGCGGGCCGCCTTCGCGGTTGCCGGCGACTTCGACGGTGACGGTCACACCGAGATTGCGGTTGCCAGGGCCGCGCCCGGAACTGAAGGCAACGACTTCTGGGTGATGAAGTACGACAAGGCCACCGGATGGGGACACCTCGGGCTCACGAACACGGGCGCTTCGTTCGATTTCGACTGCAGCACGTCTGATAAGTACGCCGCGTTCGCTGTGGCCGGTGACTTCGATGGCGACGGCAGGGACGAGATCGCGGTCGCGCCATCGACCCTGGATTCGCCCGGGAACGACTTCTGGGTGATGAAGTACGACAAGACCAACAAGAGCTGGGGGCACCTCGGCCTTACCAACACCGGCTTCTGGGCTGACTTCGATTGCAGCACATCGAATTACCCGGCGGTGAAAGCGGCGGCGGGTGACTTCGACGGCGACGGGCGCGCCGAGATTGCGATTGTCCCGGACGCACCCGAGTCGATGGCGAACGACTGTTGGGTCATGGACTTTGATCGCACCACTGGCACTTGGCAGCACCTTGGGCTCACCAGCACCGGCTTCTGGGCCGACTTCGACTGCAGCACGACCGACAAACCCGTCCGCCACATTGTGACGGGAGATGTGGACGGTGACAGGAGGAAGGAAGTCGTAATCGCACCATACAACCTCGCCTCCCCGGATTTCTGGGTCATGGATTTCGAAGACGCTCCGTGGGACTGGCAGGGTTTCCCGGCATTTCCAGATGTTATCGCGCCGATCTGCAGCGGTCCGTTTGAGATCACGGAGCAGATCTCATCGGCTGATCTTCAATCTCGCCACGACGCGATCAAGACGGCATTTGATGACAACTCCGGCTGGAATCTCACGTACCTGGCGGAGGCGTGGTTTTTCGTCCCGCTGCAGATTGCGCTGCAGCTTCAGCAGGCAGGGCAATACACGGCTGCGCTGGACTGGCTCCGCACGATCTACGACTACAGCGCGCCGCTCCCGTTTCGAAAGATCTACGACGGCTTGCGGCGGGAGGAGACTAACACCGGCGGCTACGAGCGCAGTGACGACTGGCTGCGCGATCCGCTCAACCCGCACGCGATCGCGGCGACGCGTCCCAACACATACACGCGTTATACATTGATGTCGCTCATACGCTGCTTCCTCGATTTTGCCGACGCCGAGTTTACGCGCGACACTGCGGAGTCGAATCCTCGCGCGCGCGCGCTCTACCTCACCGCCCTTGACCTGCTCGACGCGCCGGAGATCAAGCAGCAGACCGACGAGTGCCAGGTCGTCCTGAACGCCACCAACGCACGGGTGCGGAACGCCATCGCCGCGAGCGACTCACGCCGGGTGCCCCAGTGGCGCGATCTCAAGCGTGACTTGGCACGACTCAACGAGGCAGCAACACTCAAATCGGTCGCCACTGCTGTGGAGCACGCGCTGGCCGGTGCAGGCGACTGGCAAGTGCGATTCTCTGACGCGCGTGCGGTGATCGCGCGTGCGCTCAGCGAATTGCCGAAGCCACCGCGACTTGCCGTGGTACTCCGGGAGCGCGCCGAACTGCGGGCCAAAACGTTCGCGGCCTTATTCGTCGATAAGACAGTCGCAGAAAGTACGCAGCGAGTCAGCGCACTCGCCGCTGAGGACTTCCTGCGTAGTGTCGCGGCGGTCGCCGGCGCGGCGCCCGCCGACCTGGCCCGCGATGGGATTGAGTTGCCCTGGCTCCAGTCGCGGCTTCCCGCCGCAGAGGACGCACCAGCCCGGGCCGCGTTGATGTCGCTCCGCAGGACGCGTGAACTTAGCGGGGGATTCGTGCCGGCATTGTCGACGTTCTGCGCCCCGCGGAACCCGATCCTGCGGGCACTGCGACTACACGACGAGTTGAACCTCCATAAGCTGCGCACCTGCAGGAATATCGCCGGGATGCGGCGGGAGCTGGAGCCGTACACGGCGCCGACCGACAGCGGAACGGGTATGCCATCGATCGGCGGCGGCGGCCAGCTCGTGCTCCCAGGTGCAGTAACCATCCAGCCGACACAGTACCGCTACGCCGGGCTTATCGAGCGGGCGAAGCAGTTGGTCAGTCTTGCCCAACAGATCGAGGCTGCATACCTCTCTGCGCTCGAGAAGCGCGACACCGAATACTACAACCTGCTGAAGGCGCGGCAGGACGTGCGACTCTCGCGCGCAGGGGTACAACTGCAGTCCCTCCGGGTGCGGGAGGCGGAGGATGGCGTGCAACTGGCCAGCCTTCAGCAGGAGAAGGCGCAGGTGCAGGTCAGCCACTACGACGAGCTACTGAACGAGGGGGTGAGCAGCTTGGAGGCGGCGAGCCTCGCGCTCTTCAGTCTCTCTGCGCTCCTGCAGTTCAACTCTGCGCTGCAGTCGTTTTACGACCTTCAGTTCGGACAAGGCGAGTCGTCGCTCGCGGCTTCAGCAGCAACGACAGCCTCCATCCTCTCTACGCTCGCCGGCTACGAGCGTCGTCAGCAGCAATGGGAGTTCGACAAGTCGGTCGCAGAGGAGGACGTGAAGATCGGCGCGCAGCAGGTCAAGATCGCGGACGACCATGTGCGGGTAGCAGGGCAGGAGCAAACCATCGCCGAGATGCAGTCCGAACACGCCGAGGCGGTGGTCGAGTTCCTGGCGAACAAGTTCACCAACGTCGAGCTTTACGACTGGATGACCGGTGTCTTGCGGCGCGTCTACGGGCTGTTCCTGCAACACGCCACCGCCATGGCGCAGCTCGCGGCGAACCAGCTCGCGTTCGAGCGGCAGGAGGTGCCGCCGCCGTTCATTCAGGCGGATTACTGGGAGCCGCCTACCGACGGTGCGGGCGTGAGCGGGAGCAGCGGGCCCGACCGCCAGGGGCTCACCGGGTCGGCGCGGCTGCTCGCGGATATCTACCAGCTCGACCAGTACGCCTTCCTGAAGAACAAGCGCAAGCTGCAGCTCACCGAGACGCTTTCGCTCGCGCGGCTTGCGCCGATGGAGTTCCAGCGGTTCCGCGAGGCCGGCGTGCTGCCCTTCGCCACGCCGATGGAGCTTTTCGACCGCAAGCTCCCGGGCAACTACCTGCGCCTGATCCGGCGCCTGCGCACGTCGGTCGTCGCCCTGATTCCGCCGACGCAGGGCATACGCGCGACGCTCTCGAGCACCGGCACCTCCCGCGTCGTGCTCGGCGGCGAGACGTTCCAGACCGTGGTCGTGCCGCGCGGCCCCGAGTCGGTGACGCTCACCTCGCCGCGCGACGCGACCGGGGTGTTCGAGCTCGACCCGCAGGCGGAGATGCTGCTCCCGTTCGAGGGCATGGGCGTCGATGCCGCGTGGGAGCTCAGCATGCCGAAGGCCGCGAACACTTTCGACTACCGCACCGTCGCCGACGTTCTCGTCACCATCGAGTACACGGCCCTCCACAGCGACGATTACCGCCGGCAAGTCGTCCGCACGCTCGACCCCACCGTCAGCGCCGACCGGCCGTTCAGCTTCCGGCAGGAGTTCGCGGACGCATGGTACGACCTGCACAACCCGGATCAGACGGCGGATCCGATGGTGGTGAAATTCGAGACCAGCCGGGACGACTTCCCGCCGAACGTCGATCCCCTGAAAATCGAGCAGATCGTGCTGTACTTCGCGCCCTCGGGTGAGACGCCGATCGAGATCGAGAACCTCGAGCTTCGTTTCACCGAGGACCGCGCCTCCGTCGCGGTAGGCGGTCAGGCAAGCACGGACGGCGGGGTCATCAGCACCCGCAGGAACAACGGGGCCTCATGGCGTCAGTTCATCGACAGAATGCCCGCCGGAAGCTGGGAATTGAAAATTCCCAGGGCCGTGCAGCAACTGTTCGACGACAGCCAGGAGAATTTCATCGACGATATTCTCTTCGTCATCACATTCGGCGGCCGCACGCCCGATTGGCCGACCTGACGGGGATGTGGGTCAAGGGCTCGCGGCGAAAGAGCGACCGGGCCTGACAGTCGTCGATTACTTCTTGACGAATTTCCTCACGGTCATCCCGGCGGTTTCGGCCCAGTAGACGTTGCCCATGGCATCCGCGACCACGCCTTCGCCGACGCTCTGGGCCTCGGGCTCCGCGCCCAGGCCCGGAATGAGAGTTCTGACCGCGCCGTCCTTCACGCTGCCGATCCTGATGCCCCGCTTGAAACCGGGGTTGAGCTTCGCATTCGACTGGTGATCGGCCACATATAGCATGTCGTTCCGGTCGATGAAGATTCCGCTCGGCCGGCCGAATTGCCTCCACTCTTCGAGGAAATTCCCTTCCTGGTCGAAGATCTGGATGCGGCTGTTGCCGCGGTCGCCGACGAACAGCCGTCCCCTGGAATCCAGGGCGATGGCGTGCGGCGTGTCGAACTCGCCGGGGGCGGTCCCTTTCTT
>WNGM01003082.1_pt1 | contig 20731 bp, 16 predicted proteins | sample 5400571 | NCBI WGS metagenome assembly WNGM01 (sample SAMN13153378, study PRJNA577476) | soil metagenome | isolation source: 100 cm soil or saprolite under Garry oak tree replicate 2 | place: USA:California | collected 2016-06-15 | reverse complement strand
CTGGTGAGCTTTATGGATTATGATTTGGGATACTTCGATCTGGAGACGCGAGTGCTTGAACCGCTCGAAAATCCGTTCGGCCCAAAAGTGTTACCTATGTCTTAGGTACGTTGTGTCACCTATGTGTCCGGGCCGGACCGCTGAGATATGGTGGACGTGAGGGGATTCGAACCCCTGACCCCCTGCTTGCAAAGCGAGAAAACAAACTCTATCTTATTGGTTCGCTTGGCTTTGTTCTGTGTCCTAGTACCCGGTTTTCGACCTAATTTGGCAGCCCTTTTTTGTTACTGGTCCCAAGATGGACCCAAATTTGATGACTGCCTGCCTAACAGTCAATTTTGATCATCGACTTTTGCACCTTTTTTCCGGCATCCGGACCCTCATTGGACCCAAGTCTTGTACGCTGCGCGGCACGCTGCCGAAAGCTTTATCGTGATGGACCTAATCGACTGGCGCCCCTCCGGGGCTAGTTGCTTGGGCAGCAGAGGGTATGGTCTTTCCGCCTTGTAGGTACAAACTGACTAGGGCGGAAACATCGGAGCATCTTTCTTTTCCGGTTAGGTGGTCGTTTAGAACCCTCCTCATATAAACGTCGTCATACCAATTCGGAATTTTTCTCAGATTGAAATCGTCGACATGTACGTCCGTAAAGCATAGGGCTGCACTTTGAAAATTGGCAGCCGTGACCGGATCGTTAGCCGGCGCAGTGGACACGATCTGGCCAACCACAAGGCTATCGAAAAGAATATGCCCAGTACTTTCGAATTGAGGGAATCCCCTGGTTTTCTTGAAGTGCGCTTTCGCCTCGATCCAAATATGGAAGGGAGCCGGAACGCAGGTAGCGTTATGCAAACTGGGATCATACAGCGTCAACTCATCGCCGCCCTCCTGGACAGTGAACGGGAATGCCTTGCCAAGGGCTGGCGCTGCCCCGTCCTTAAGGGTGGGAAGGTCCAACACGCTGCAGGGATCGATTGTCCGAGTGAAGAGCGCCTGGACGCCTCGTCCTTGGCTGCTCCCAGGAGGGGCCGACTTTGCTCCTTGCGCAATCCTGCTGCCAGGCATGGGAGTGCTGTTGGCGGGCGGAGCAGCGTTGGCCCCTGCGTTCGGTCCCCGTGCGTTGCTGCCGCCCGCCTTTCCGATGGGCTTTTCTGCGCCAGCGCTGAGGATGTCGCAGCAGGGAATTGCGCCATCGACTGAGACTTGATGCGTCTTGAAGTTGGCATAGACGCCTTGGCCGACCCTGAGCGATTTCAGCATCGACGCGTCCTTCACCGCGAACTGAAAGGATTGGCCGCTGCTGCTGACCTTGGCGGTAACCACGCCCCTTGCGGCGTCGACGCTGGTGACCTCGCAGCACGGTAGGCCCGGCTTGACCGCGCTGCCGAGGTCTTGCCCCGTCGCAATGTTCCCCACGCCTCCGGCCTTGCCCATGCTAGTGATGTTGCAGCAGGGCTGCACTCCATCGACTGAAACCTGGTGCGTCTGGAAGTTGGCATAGACACCCTGTCCCACTTTCAGCGACTTCAGCAACGCAGCATCGTTAACGTTGAACTGAAACGTTCGGCCGCTGGCCTTATCCTGCGCTGCGACGAAGCCGGTGTGTGGATCTATGGCCTGAATGGGGCAGCAGGGCCCGGCTGTACTCTTTGCCGGCGACGATTTCGTCGTGCTCCGATCCGCAGGCGTGCCAATGCCGGGGCCCGAGCTTGAGCTGGGGCTGGCCGAAGGCAGGGCATCACCTGGTACCTGGTAGTGTGTGTTCAGGCTGACGGTGGTATTTCGGGCAGGGAACTTCCGACCGTGTTGGTCCTTCAGCGGTGTGCCCAAAAGGCTGTAGGTCGCTTTGCCGTGATAGGTGTGGCTAATCGAATTACCGGAATGAGGCGGCGCCGTATCCGACACCGACGGCGAACTGCCGTCACCCCAATCCACCTGGTAGGCAATTGGATCGTTGTAAGGATAGCAGGGGCGCATCTGCAGGGTGTAGGTGCTCGGGTAGTCGGCAACCGGCGACGTGTTCCCCGCGATCAGCGGGCTGAGGGCCGAGGACTCGCCGAGCACAAGGAAGCCTAGGTGCTTTTCCCAATTGTACAAGATCCAGTCGGCGCCGACCCAGTCCTCGGGGAAGATTCCGCTGGGGTCTAAATCCGCCAAAGCGGGCGACCAAGCTTTGGCGCGAATGTCCAAACCGAAATCAAGGTCGCCGGTGACGGCCGAGAGGTCAGGGCCTTTCTTGGAGCACGGTCCGTAATAAGCCCACAGATCAGCTTTGACATATGGCGCCGGCCCGAGCTTTGCTACGGCGAGGGGCGGCACCTCGCTCAATATGTCCCCGGACAACCCGACGGTGACCATGAGCCCGCCGAAGAGATAGGGCTTGATCACCCCTCTCAAGCCTTGCGCGGCGAAATCGAGCTCGCGCGTAATGCTCAAGGGGGTCTGGCTGAATGAGCTCGAGTTGCTGCAACCGCCCATGGTACAGTTCACCTGAAGACTACCCGTTCTGCTGCCGCTGACCGCGTACTTGACTGTAACCAAGTTGTCGGCTTCGAGGTGAATCACCGCATCCGCGAAGGCGTCCAGTTCGACGTAGACGGGAATGCCGGCGGCATCGAAATGAGGCTCAGCCAACTTTATTTTTCCCAGCTCCCATTCAAAGTCATGCGTGAGATTGACCTGCGCATCGATGTCGATGTTCGTTCCCAGGGTCAGTGTTCCCGAACCCGAGACTCTCTTGAACTTCAAAGCAATCGGTGCGCAAAATTCTTGATGCACCCTGAAGTCCAGGCCGAGGGCCGCGCTCCCCTGGACGGGGAACGCCACTTTGAATTTTCCGGTCACGAAACCGTTCTCCCCCGGCTCATTCTCCATGGTCAACGAGAACAACTGGCCGGTGGTGGCGAAGCTGACCGAGGCCTGCTTGCTTACCGTGTGCCAACCGAAACAATCACTGGCACTGGTGGCCATCAATCGCGGCGCCCCGGGCAAGACTTGCTTGATGGGGAGGCGTTTGTCGGGCGTGTCCCCTGGTTTCTGCTGCCTTTCGTATTCTCTCTGCAGTTCGCCACTTGCCCATTTCTCTGCGTTCGCCTTGCTAACCATATACAGCGTGTCTCGCGGATCAGAGCTCCTAGCGTCGGCGAGTAGCGAATCCTTAACAACCTTAGGGAGCGGGGACTCTTCGAGACCCCGAGTGCCGGCGATGTGATAGACCTCGAACCGCGAGTAGGTTTTCCCCTCGAACACTCCGCTGAGGCGGTGGAGTTGCCAATGCCGGCCTTTGGAAACGAGCTCGATCCCGGGCGGGGCCGCCGTGCTTCTTTGCACCGGCGTCATCATCCGCGGCTTCTTTCGCTGGGTGGACGAGTTGACCTGGGCGGCTGCCGGCAAACAAAGACTCGCGAACCCAAGGGAGACGACCGCCCAAACTCCGAACGCTCTTAATTGGTTCTTTCTCATGTCCTTTTTTGCTTCTCCTCCCTCGCGAAAAACTTAGCCCATCAAGAATCTGGGTTTAGGGCTGCGGCGGTGCAGTTGTGTCCTGCACGAACCCGCCAGTGGAAGAAATCTCGTTGACTTGCGTGGATACCGTGTTCAGCGCCGCTGCTGCGGCTTGCGCATTTTTAGCCTGCCGCAGGGCGCGGATGGATTGCTTGAGCGTGTTGGCCTGATTGACGACGCTGTTCAAAAAGTTCAAGCCTTCGAGAATGAGATTCAAGTTGCGGAAGCGCTGCGAGAAGGGAGGCGCGTGAACGGCGAATGAATTGGCGGTGGTTTCCAGTTGCTGGATGAGCGGCCCGCAGCACGAGTCCACGTAACCGGCAGGCACCGGTCCAGTGCCGGTGTCTTGCTGGAAGCCTCCCGCACCAGCAGCATTCGAGTTGGCTGTGGGGATGGGTGCCCCGCCACTGCTGGGTGCTGTGGTGTCCTGTTGAAAGCCGCCGCTCTGGCCCCCGGCTGGAGCGGAGGTTTGCCCGCCGGGTTCGCCCGGGGCGGCTGCGGGCAGCTTGCTGCGAAGCTGGGCCACCACATCTGTAAGCCTCGCGACCTCCTGCGGCACCACGGAGTCGAAACCCGGCATGAGCGGCGCATCAATCATTCCTTGGGCGCTGTACGTCGTGGGGACCACGCGATAGCGATAGATCATCCCGTGGTTGCCTACGGCGTAGCCGCGGTCGCGGGACGGCAGAGCAAAAGCATTCACGTTGGCGGGAAAGCCGATGTCTCGGGACGTCCAGCTTCTGCCGTCCTTTGTAAAAGCCATGGTGCGGTATCCAATGGACCAGCCCACCTCGGGATCGGCAAACTTCATTTCCGGCCTACCGCCAACGTGCGCACCCGAGAGCTGATGCCAGGTCTGCCCGCCATCGTCGCAGGAATAAAAAGTCCCGTTGCTGACGCGCAAGAAGCCGGTGTTCTCATTGAGAAAAAATACTTCGCCTTCTTTGCCTCCCTCATCCGGGAGTGCGAGCGACACTCGCCAAGTCGCCCCGCCGTCCAGGGTCTTGGCGAGGATCGTTGTGTTCCCGTGATACGCCACCGCGTAACCGACCTGCGGCGAAGGAAAGTGCAAGCTCTGAAACGTACAGGCCACGTCCTGGGTAAGTCCGCTGGTCTGCAAACTGATTCTGCACACAAACACCGGTTGCCAGGTCTTGCCACCATCCACGGTCCTCAAGATCTTGTCGGACGAGGACATAACCCCCACACTTGGAGACGCGAAGGTGTAGTCGTAGAAGTCGCCGTGGAAGTTGCCGGCCACCTCCCAATTCTGGCCGTCCACGGTGCGCAAAAGTTTTTCTTTCCCTTGCCACATCCAGCCATGGCGCGCGTCAGTAAAACGTATGTCGCGATAGGCCTTGTCATTTGACTGCGTGTCCCCGAGGCTCACACTCCAGTGTTCGCCGCCATCGGCTGTGTAAAGCACAACACCACCGGTCTGCGCATTTCTCCCGCCTATGGCCCATCCCACGTTTCGATTGGCGAAAAAGACATCGAGGAGTTGAATGTCTTCGGGATAGCTGACCGGCTCCCAAATGCCCTTGAATTTTGGTTCCTCGACGCCGGGAGATGTGGCTGCCTTTGGGACGGTCCGTTGACGTACGGCATTACGCCGAACGGGCGTCTGTGCCCGCGCACCTTGCGGCGCGCTGAGCAATGCCCCTGCCAGGAGCACATAGATCCACCTTGTTAAGAAACCAGCGCCCCAGCGCTTGTACGCCCTCTTCATGGCAGTTCCCTTCCCGTGGGTTGCTTTGGCCCGGGCGGTGGACTAGAATCTGCACGCGCTGAAGGAGTTCGGGCTCACTGCCCAGGCGCCTGTTGCTTATTCAACTACACTGACGCGTGCCCGGAGTCTTGAGGCGGCGGTCAAATTTTTCTCAAAAAGTTTTGAAGGCCTCATGGAAGCGCAGGCCGATCACGGTTATTCGTTTGGGTCCTTTTTTTTGGACCCGGTAGAGAAGGTCCTTCTCCGCGACGGTCATCCCGTAGCCCTGCCTCCGAAAGCTCTGGAAACCCTGCTGGCCCTGGTCGAGAACCGCGGGCATGTGATGGAGAAAGCTGAGCTTCTGCATCGCGTGTGGCCGGATACGTTCGTCCAAGAAGCCACGTTGGCGCAAAATATCTTCACGCTTCGGAAGATTCTGGGCGATTCGCCGGAAGGTCCACACTATATCGAAACAGTACCGCGGCGCGGCTACCGCTTCATTGCACCCATCAACGGCGCCGATCAGCAGCGGAGCGGCGGCGCTGGTAGACCTGGGTCTGACCTTTCCCGGCTTCGGCCATCACGGAAAGTTCTGTTGTCGGCCGCTGTGATCCTTGTCGTTTGCGTTGGTGTCGGGGCATATCTCCGCGGGCGACATCTCGGACTTCTGCCTGCTCCGCCCACTAGCAAGGTCATGCTTGCCGTGTTGCCGTTTGAGAACCTCACCGGAGATCCGCAACAGGAATATTTCAGCGACGGATTGACCGAAGAACTGATCACGCAGTTGGGCGGCATGAATCCGCAACGACTGGCTGTGATCGCCCGCACTTCCGTGATGCATTACCGCAAGACTAACGAAACCGTAGCGCAGATTGGGCAGGAACTCGGCGTTGACTATGTCGTGGAGGGAAGTGTCGTCCGTGAGAAGAATCTCGTGCGGATCAGCTCACAATTAGTCAGGGTCCGTGATCAAACGCACGTTTGGGCCCACAGTTATGAGCGCGATCTCGGCGGGGTCCTAGCATTGCAGGATGATGTGGCGGCGGCCATCGCCCAGTCGATTGAAATCACGCTGGCTAGTTCAGGGGGGCCTCGCGGAACGGGAAGCCGAAGGGTCAATCCTGCCGCATATGAATCGTACTTGCAGGGACGCTATTTCTGGAACCGGCGAACCGAGGAGGGATACAAAAAGGCGCTCCAGTACTTTAATGAAGCGATCCGCGAGGATCCTAATTACGCGCAGGCTTACGCCGGACTCGCGGACACCTATGCGCTGCTAGGCTCCTTAACGAACTCGGTTCTGCCGCGCAGCGAAGCGATGCCAAAAGCGAGACAAGCGGCGCTGCGAGCGCTCGAGTTGAATGACAGGCTGGCCGAGGCACATACGTCGCTCGCTTTTGTGAAGATGCAATACGACAGGGAGTGGGCCGTTGCGGAAAGGGAGTTCCAGCAGGCCATCCAGTTAAATGCTGGCTATGCGACCGCTCACCACTGGTATGCCTACCTCCTCATGTCCCAGGGGCACACGCAACAGGCCTTGTCGGAGATTCAACTTGCGCGGGAATCCGATCCCCTGTCTCTTGTGATCAATTCCGACGTGGGGGAGATGTACTACTACGCGCATCAATTCGATCGCGCCATCCAGCAGTACCGAAAGACCCTAGAGATGGACCCTAATTTCCTTCCCGCTTACTGGCAACTTGCCTCCGCCTACGTTCACAGCAAGAGATACCCCGAGGCTATCGACACTCTGCGTCACGCTGCAGACTTGGGCGGCAGTCGGCCTGAAACGACGGCTCTTCTAGGGTATGTCTACGGTGTATCCGGGCAGTATGAAGAAGCGGAAAAGCGGTTGACCGAACTGCTGGAGCTTTCGCGGCGGCGCCCCGATGTGACTCAATCGATTCCACTGGTTTATGCAGGCTTGGGAAAGAGGGACCAGATGTTCGCGAGCCTCGAGAAAGCCTGCCAAGAGCGCACCGGCTCCGTCATCCTCATCAAGGCTGACCCAACGCTCGACGCTCTGCACACCGACCCGCGCTACGCCCAAGCGGTGCGTTGCGTTGGTCTGACTCCTTAGTTGAGCCTGCATCTGTTAGCCGCGCGCAGTGGATCGACTTTGCGCTTTATGTGGCTGCGTCTCTACTCTTCCGCCAACTCGCCTCGCTCGTTGAGCGTCACGAGTGGTCGCTCATTGAGCGTCACGAGTGGAACTGGCCGCAAGAGGACACTGAGACGATAGCGGGCGTGACGCCGTTCCCCCTCGCGAACCAACGCGCCCTTCGCAACCAGATCCGCCAGGTCCCGCGTGGTCGTCGCTGGTGACGCCCCGGTGATGGTGCTGTATTTTCCAGCCGTAAGCCCGCCTCGGAATCCTTCGGGACCTTCCCGGAACATACGCAGGAGTGCTTTTTCCTGTCGCTCATTGAGCTGCCCCTTCAGCCGATCTAACAGCTTTGTTTTGTCGATCAGGAATTCCACCATTGCAATTGTCCGACGCCGCGCCTCGATAGCGACACCTGCAAACCACGTCAGCCAGTTGGTGATCTCGTTTTGCTTGTTCGACGCTTCGAGCACCTCATAGTAATTCTTGCGGCGAGCAAAAATCGTGGCCGCCAATGCCGTGAGCGTCGGCTGACCGAGGCTCTGCGCTAGAGCTTTCTCAGAGATGGCCCGTCCGATACGTCCATTGCCATCCTCGAAAGGATGGATGCATTCAAAATACAGGTGGGCAATTCCTGCCCTAGTTAAAGCCGGCAGTGCTTCTTTTTGGCCAGGCTCCGTTCGACCGAACCAAGTGATGAATCGCGCCATTTCGGATGGCACGCGCGACGACGGCGGCGCCTCGAAATGCACTTTGGGTTCATGCATCGCCTGGGAGACCACTTGCATGGGTTCGGCACCGGTTCGATACCGCCCTACATCTTTTAAGTCACGCCTGCCGCTCATCACCATCCGATGCCAGCGGAATAGCATTTCCTCCGAAAGTGGTTCCGCAAACGACCGATACAGATCAACCATCATTTCGGCAATTCCTCGCTCCGCCGGCCGAACCCGTCGCTCGTCCGCAGCCAGTCCCAGTTGCTTGCGGATGGAGGACTGCACGCTAGCTCGATCAAGAGTTTCACCTTCGATTTCCGAAGTCGTGACCGCCTCCGTGCCCATCGCCTCGATTGTCAGCTGATCGCGCTCCTCATTTCCGAGATGGCGCACAGTGCCAACGAACATGCCTCCGCCGACGAGGAACTGCTTCTCCGCAGCCTCCAAGCGTGCTCGGTCCCACTGAAAGGTCGGCCAATCGGGTTGTTGCCAGTTCCAAGTCATGAGCGATAGACAGCCTTTCTATCACTCGTATTATGCCATATTTATGAGCGATAGCTATGGAAACCATCCCTCACCCGACGACGTCGACTTGATTGCTACACCCCATAACGAAAGGAAGAGGCAATATAGTTTCGTTACGCGAATCCTAACGAAACGAACTTTTCTCGATGGCGGTAACCAACCCAATTTGCCCCTTTACTGTGACAAGCTATGACAACCGCTGTGACAGGACCTAGTTATGATCGATCGCCGTCGGCGAAATGAGTAGAGCCTTCAATCGATATATCGGGATTGACCATTCCGGGGCAGAGACATGCATGTCCAGCCTCAAGAACTTGCGCGTCTATGCTGCAGACCATTCAAGCGACCCAAGTGAAGTCGCGCCCCCTCCCAGCCTCCGCAGGTACTGGACACGCAAGGCGATTGCCGAGTGGCTGGTCGATAGGCTCTCAGAGACGCCTCTCACATTAGTGGGCATCGACCACGGTTTTTCGTTTCCCCTTCAGTACTTCGAGAAATACGGCCTGCCCCACGACTGGACGGTTTTCTTAAACGATTTTCAAGAGTATTGGCCGACAGACCAAGAAAACACCTATGTCGATTTCGTACGCGAAGGAATTTGCGGAAATGCGGCAGCTCGTGCCGGTAATTCTCGCTGGCGACGCATCACGGAAGTGCGAGCGGGTGCCAAGTCTGTGTTCCATTTTGATGTGCCCGGATCAGTGGCCAAATCCACGCATGCTGGAATTCCATGGTTGCATTATCTCCGCATTCAAACCGGAGATCGCGTGCATTTCTGGCCGTTCGACGGCTGGAAGGTTCCGTCAGGCAAATCTGTAGTGGCGGAGGTATATCCGGCATTGTGGAGCCACAGCTTCCCTCGTGATGGCCGCAATTCTGACCAGCAAGACGCCTATGCTGCTGCGGGATGGCTGCGTCAAAGCGATCTTGACGGCAGTCTGGAGCGGTTCTTGAATCCGAGCTTGGAGGCCCGCGAAAGAAGGATTGCTGAGATCGAAGGCTGGATTTTGGGGATAGCATGAGTCTCTCGGCTATCGCGTGAGAATACGTTGAAGGCGGGTTCTGGTTTGGAAGCTGAAATAACAACGATTGCTCGGCTGCCGACCGCGTCCACCGTCCCGCTTCTCCGTTAAGGGAGGGAACGACGAATAGCATCTCGAATTGCAGTCTCGATGCGTACGCCTCTGCGGGAGAAGCCCAGTTCCGGCAGAATTTCCTCCATTATTTGCTCGTCGGTGCGGAGTTGGCCATCCGAAATGACCCAGCGCACCAGCTCAACGAGTTCATTAGAGCTATAGTCATCGATGGTAGCCTTGCGAGGAATATACGGTCGCGGTTTCCGGTGGCCGGTAGACTGAGGAACTTGACTTGAGTTTCCAATAGCTTCCTTTCTCGCAGAGCTTGTTGCTGCAGGAGGCCCGTCGGCGCCTGCGCCGTTCAAATCCTTGTGGTCTGCGTACTCCACTGCTTTATGAAAAGTTTCCACGGCACGCCGAACCTCTTCGTCCTTGCGCATGAACCAATCGGTTGACCATATCCGATGAAATCGCCATCCAAGATTCTCAAGCTGTGCCTGGCGCAGCCGGTCTCGGTCCCGCGCGGTGGGGCTGGAGTGATACGAAGCGCCGTCGCACTCGATAGCCAACACGAATCGTCCAGGCTTCCTCGGGTGTTGCGCAACGAGGTCTATTCGAAATCGTGATGCGCCCATTTGTGGAATTAGTGCAATCCCATGTGAGGTGAGCACGTCTGAGACCTCTGCTTCAAACGCATTCAGCGGTATGGTGCTGAGTTCCGCGTCGGATAGCTGTTTCCCAGAGCTGGCGGCATACTGCAGGTAATGCCGCAACAACTCCACGCCGGTACCTGGTCGGACCCGCGCAGGATCCATGTCCACGTGACTAAACGAAGACACCAGAGTTAGACGCTGCCGAGCTCTCGTTACTGCCACGTTGAGTCTTCGTCGTCCACCGATTGACAAAAGGGGACCAAAGCGGAATTTCAAGTTTCCGCCACGGTCCTTGCCGTAACCTACTGACAGGATGATTGCGTCGCGCTCATCACCTTGTACCCTTTCAAGATTCTTTATAAAGAAGCGCTCCGGCAAATTCGGGTCCAAGAAACTGTTTACATCCTCACGCTCGGCGCATACATGGTCGAGGGCGCGCTGGAGGCGGTCAGCGTGTTTAATCCCCATCGCGATTACACCGAGAGATTCGTGAGGGTACTTCCCAGCATGTTCGAGGATTAACTCAACGACACGACGCACTTCCGCACCAGAGCTCTCTTCTTCCCCATCGAGCCCGGGAGTCTGTTGTACGAGAACGTGCGTAAGAGCCGGTGGGCCGCCCGGTCCAGGAAACGTAACCAAGCGACCCCCATAGATATGGTGATTTGAAAAACTAATAAGACTTTCGTCGCGGCTTCGGTAATGCCAGTCTAGCGGTCGCGAAGGTATAAACGCGTTCATCGTGTCCAGCAAACTCTCGAAGCCTCCCGTGCCACTACGTATTTCCTCTTCGTCGTATTCGGGCTCATAGTCATCCGCTACAAAGAACGCCGTGGGCGGCAACTGGTTGCTGTCTCCTGCCACAACCACTTGCGAAGCGCGAACGATGGAAGGCACGGCGTCTTCGGGAAGAACCTGGCTAGCTTCGTCAAATACAGCCACATCAAAATAACGTTCTCGCCCGTCCAGCAACTGGCTGACAGACAAAGGACTTGCCATCCAGCACGAGCAGAGCGCCGTTATCACGTGTGGTGCTTCGACGAAAAGCTTGCGCAATGGCAACAGACGGCGCATTTTCTGAGCCTCACGCCGGACCAAATCTTCCTCGTTAGGATGTGCGTTCATCGCCGCAATTGCACGTTCGGCGTGGGCTCTTTGTACGCGAGCCGCAGCCAGTTTCACCCGCTCCTGATCTAGGGCGATAAAATCTCTGACGAATTGATCGTGTGTTCTGCCGCTGAAACCAGCTATTTCGGGATCGGTGAGGCGAGCGGCATCCAGGCAGGATGCCCACCGGGCGTGATCGAACATCTGAGGCCAGAATTCAGGAAGTTGCGGTCGAGAGCGAATCTCATCGATTAATTTGGTGCAGCCCAGACGCTTAAGCTCGCGCTCAATGGTGAGGATTTTAGGAATCTTGTGCGGTGTTGTGGAGTCGGCAGCAAGATCGACAAGACATTTCGTGACTTCATCCAAAGGTAGCTTCGGGAGATTTCTCTGAGGGATGATTGCTGCTAGAGCCGAGATGCTCTGCAATGCGGCGTCAAACGCCCTTCGATGCTCTGCGAGCCCAGAGACGGTGCAGGGCGAACCTTTGTCCTTCGCCAGCGCCCGCCAACGTGTCAGTTGATCGAGAGCATCTTCCGCTTCTTTCGCTAACTGGGAAGTGGCAGCCTTTCCAGCGGTTCGCAAGGTGAGCATCTGCTTGCGCATGGCTCGAAGTTCAGCGCTTCGGCACCATGCCCAAGCACCGCGCAAACCGTCGCTTTTCGCTGGCGTCAGCACTCGAACTACCTGAGACAAGTCAAGCTTAAAAAGTGAATCAGCATACGAAGAGAGTGAGCCCTGTACTCTCGATAGAAGGCCGAATAGTTCTCTAGCAGCTTCCAGACTCTGAGGGACTGGGAGTCCGGTAGTGCGTGTAATATGAGTTATGGATGCAAGTGCCGCGGACCACTTCCCGGATAATAATTCTTGAACCAGGTCGATGGCTCCTTCGACACTCGAGCCGTCTGACAGGTGTGCTCCAGCCCATGGCGATTGATCCATCCCCAAGAAAAGTGTGGCAAAACCTCCTGCTTCGCGGAGCAGGTCCCGGATTTTCTCAGCCTGTTTGGGTGTGAGCAGATTCAATTCTGGGCCACGCCAGCGAGTTTCCGACCTTGCATTAGCGGGGAGGCGCAGCAGCTTTCCTTGTAATTGGTAAACTGTTTCGTCGGAAGGTGGCCGCTTGCGATGCATGCGATCGACGTGGGCGTTGAGGCGCGCTCGCCGTTCTTCAAAACGCTCGTGAAGCTGCACGCAGTCTATTTGAGCCGATGTGCGGACTAAGTCCAAGGCAGCGCCGATCTGTTTTAGGACTCGCTTCGGAGAAATGTCCGCTCCATGTAGATCGATGGCGAGATGGCCCAATCCAACCCGATTCAGCCGGTCCAGGACTACTTCGAGAGCCGCCCGTTTCTCCGCCACGAAAAGGACACGTTGTCCACGGGCCGCAAAACTTGCAATCAGATTTGCAATTGTTTGGCTCTTCCCAGTCCCCGGCGGTCCGTGAACAACCGCGTCTCGTCCAGACAGTACTAGCGCCATTGCGCTCTGCTGACTCGAATCCGCATCCATGATTATGAATTCGTTGTCTGGCGGAATGCTGTCAAATTCTCTTGGGTTGAGGTCTTTCTGTGATTCGCCGCATTTGCGGCGAGCTGCAAGGTCCCCGGCTATTGCCGCGATCATATCGTGACCCGCTAATTGCGGGCCCAACTGCTGGAGATCACGTACCATCGCCATCTTTTGAAACGCAAAGTTTCCCAGAATGGCCCTCGGCTTGACTTCAAAATTGCGCACATGCTTAGCCAACACGCAAAGAGCAGCGTAAACCTCGTGAGGATCAAACTTCTGGCCGTCTTGCTCCCCGGGCAGCAGATCTTCTGGCGAAACCTCTATGCCGAATTCGGTTTGTAAAACATGGAGGAGCACCAAATTCACTTGAACCGGACCAGTGCCCCGCAGCGAAAAGGCGCTGTTCCCACGCCCCCGAATCTCTAGTTCCACGGGCAAGAGGAGAACGGGGGCGTCCGCAGGGCGGCCTTCGTCGTCAGGGTGCCAAGTAGCCATGCCCAATGCCACGAACATGGTCTGTAGACCTTTTTCTTCTTTGTTCGATAACGCTCGACGTGCGATTTCACGTAATTTGTGAGCTACGGTGTCCTCTTCTTCGTTGGCCTCGTGCTGGCTATCTTCGTCGGGGCTTTCAGCTTCGCGACCAAGCAGCTTACTGACCGCGACAGCCTCGCCGGCAATCAAGTCCGCCATGGTCAGTTCGTCCATCGAGGTCAAATCAAGGGTGCCGGTCTTTAGCAGGCGAAAATAGAGAAGATTGTTGCGACGCGAAAGATCAATGAGCTTCTTAATCCATGCCTGGCGCTCTCGCTCAACCACTTGTTGGCGCTCAGTAGAGATGGGGGACCCAGGTGGTCTTATGCTGGCCGCTGAGTTCTTCGCGACTGGGTCCACAGTGACACTCCGAGCGAATCCCGCGCTCTTCCAATTCAAGAGTCTCTAAGGGAACTGATTAACGAGTGTCTACTATTTTACTACCTTGGATAAGGACAGTGATGCTGAAAATCGAAATCTTTGCCGAATACCGTGCAACACCGTACAGCACCGTGCTACAAGATCACACGCCAGCTACTATCCTGCAAGATTCGTCATGGTTGCCTCTCAAAATATTTTCATCCAACAGGAAACCTTTGGCAGCCTTCTTGCGTCTAGCAACCAGATGAGGTGAGTTCTTATAGCCATGCGCACCTAAAAAATCCGCCTCTCAGCTCCACCGAGCCAACTATGACCCAGGCAAGGAACAAATATAATCGTGAGCAACCGAATCGATACGGGCTCACGCCTTCACTGGGCTGAGGCGTTCGGCACCCGAGTAACCGAAATTGAGAGCCGGTACCCGCGCAGACTCCCTCCACTGTTGGGCGGTAATGCCCCGGACGGGCGTTGCCGCCCCTACTTTGGTACAGGAGCGTTACACGCGTGTCCCGAGCTTATCGGCCTGCCGACTTTGAGGCTTTTCTTCGAAAGCATTCCGATAGCTCTCTGTCTCGGCAATTTGAGCAAACTGACCCCGCTCAGATAGGTGACCGCTCGCGCGGAAACTCGCCTGCCGACCGCCAAAATCGAGATCGAAGCACATCTCAAAAAGACAGTTCCGATCGTTTCCGCACCACCTACCGCGACCGCAATCGCGAGTACTCGCTCTGTGAATCCGAAGTTCGGACCCTCATCGACCTAGGAAAGTTTCGAGTCGTTCCAGCCGATGATCTCGCCCGGTTAGGTTATCGAGGCGATCGCTCACGGATGGAGAACGACGTTCAGCATCTTCGTCACCAAGGACTCATCGAGCAGCGCAGCATCGAAGGGCACGAGTCCGACTCGAAGCAAGTCCTTGCTCTGACGAAGGAGGGGCACAAGCTTCTCTCGCGTCAAAAGTTTATTCCCGATGGACAGGCGATCTATCACGGCTTCGTCAAACCCAAGGAGGCCCGCCACGACGCCGATCTTTACCGTCTTTATCACAAAGTTGCCGGGGAGATTGATGAAGTGGGTGGCAAGGTCCGCCGCGTCGTCCTTGACTACGAACTGAAACAGGAGCTCTACAGGAAGCTCTCTCAGGTCGATCGGAATAAGAAATTGGCCTACGAGCGAATCCGAGTCGCAAACGAATACGACCTCAAAGTTGTGAACGACAAGATTCCTGTCCCCGACCTTCGCATTGAGTATGAGGACGAGTGCAGAGACCTCCGTCGCCTTGACCTCGAAATGGCCACGCGTGATTACCGGCCTCAGGGACTCGCCGAGAAGGCCAAAGCCGGATTCCACTTGTTCGCCCGGCAGCAAGACCATCCCAAACTTCGCCGCGTTCTCGACACCCAGGAAATCACCGCGAGGATTTTCGCCCTATGAACATCCCCCGCATGCACACCATCGCTCTTGGATCGTTCGGCTACACCGAGGACGAGGCCCGTTTTCTCTACCTCGTGGCCACGCATTCCGGCTACTTCACTTGCCAGCAGTTTGTTCGATTCATCCAAGGCAAGCCAGGAAAGCGCAGCCTGTCCCTTGCCCGAAAGCTGCTCGAAAAAGGCCACGCCTCCGCGCGCCCCTGCCTCCGCAACGGCAAGGACTACCATCTCTTCGCCCGGAACTTGTACGAAACCATCGGCAAGGATAATGTCCGCTTCCGTCGCAAACACTCGACCGAATACATCCGGACACGGCTCGCCGCGCTCGATTTCATTCTCGGAAAGCTCGACTACAAGTTCTTCGAAACCGAACAAGAGAAGGTTCACCACTTCACCGAGCAGCTTGCAATCGACAAGAAATACCTCCCTGCTAAGCGCTACGCCGGAGCCATCCGGGAGCAGTTCACCGACCGCTATTTCGTCGATAAGTTCCCGATGTTTCTTATCCCAAGCTCTTCTTCCCCTGTGGTCTCTTTCTCTTTCGTCAATCCTGGCCTTGGGAGTCTCGACAGTTTCCAGACCCATCTCCAGGCCTACTTCCCGCTCTTCTGTCAGCTCTCGGATCTGAGATTCCACTACATCGCGACCCGAGATACTTACCAAGATCGTGCGAAGCAAGCATTCCTGAGACTCTTCGATCGCCATTGGAACCCGGACGGCCCTGGCGGACTGGTGGATTATTTCTGCCTGCAAAAGAAGGCGGATGCAGGGGAACTCCGTGAACTATCCAGCGCGGATCTTGTGGTACTGGGAGAAGGAAAAGCCAAGTTCAACCGCTCCGGCATCACCGATCTTTACCAGCGATGGCGCGCCGGGCAGGTGAACTTCGATCAAGTCCGAAAGGAATACGAAGCACTGCGAAGGCCTCGGACCGTGACGTTTATCTTCACTCCTGTGAACGGCCAGGTGGCTCTCTTCGAGCGACATCCCAACAGTTTGGTGAAATCTCCCTGGAAAAGTGTGGGTAAACGACCTTTCGCTGGAGATTTCACTCCCAACTTCGCCGGGGCGGAAACGTAAGCGGCAGAAAGAACAGGCAAATGCCCGGAATAAGGCAAGAGAACGGAGCGCGGCCAAAACACGATCAGAGGCGGGAGCGACCCCACCGTGCCGCAAAATCGCGGCCCCGGTCCCTGCGGGCTTCGGGGGTCACTCCCGCCTCTTGCTGCTGGAAATCGCAGCTCGTGTTTTGGCCGCGAAGGAGTTCTGTCGGACGGATTGTATGAGGCGCCACATACAGCCTGTCCGACAAGATTGCATGTAGAAAGGAGACGAGTACTTGCCAATCTTGAAGGCACAACCTAAGCAACCCAAGTCGGCAACCATTCAAATCCGCGTCGAGGAGGACGTGAAGCTCAGGCTCGACAAATATGCTGAGTTCATTGATTCTTCTCCGGCTTACGTGGTCACCGAAGCTCTCAAACTCCTCTTTAACAAAGACGGAGAATTCAAGTCCTGGCTAAGCCAACACACCAACAACCACAACCTTAACCAAATCGAAGGAGGCTCTCTCACAGAGATCGCCAAGAAAGCATGAAAGTCCGCAATGTCCAATTCGGAGAGCGCAAGAACCCAGACTCGTCTAGAGTGCATGGCTTGCGCCTTGCAGTCCGCTCGCTGCCGGTTGAATCAGTCAGGAAGTCAGAAAGCGCGAATGCGATAGAACTGGCACCGCCACCAACGCCCTACGACGCAGGAGGGTCAGAGCTACCACATAACGGCCTTCAGACCGAAGCCACAGGGGGAACAGACACAGGAAGGGGCCGACTGCTTACGGTGGAAGAAGTCGCTGTCCTGCTGCACGTGCCTGTTTCGTGGGTGTATGGACGCACGCGCAAACGATCTTTAGAGCGATTGCCTGGCTACCGACTCGGGAAATACTGGCGCTTCCGCGAAGAGGACATCACGGCCTGGTTGGAGTCGCAGAATCCGCGAGCGAGGTCCCTGTGAGGGCCCTCTCGCCAAAGCTGAACTGTTTCAGGGGGCCGGAACTTCCTAGCGCGTTTGTGCGAAACATTTCGAGTACAATCAGGGCCGACACAGAACAGGCCAAGCGAACCATCGAAGGAGGAACGATGGTTCGCAGGCGGTATCAACGAGGTTCGCTCTTCAAGCGCGGCAAACGAGAAAAAGTTTGGGTTGCCCGCTGGTGGGAGGATGTCATCGACGCAGACGGAACAATGGGGAGGGTGCGACGGTCCATCGTGATCGGCACGGTCGCAGAATTCACCACACGCCGTCTCGCGATGCATGTTCTGTCAGAGCGGCTTCGTCTATTGAACAGCGGAAGGCAACGGCCGCAGCCAATGCGCACACTGACGGATTTCGTGCAAAAGGACTGGGAACCCGTTGTACTTCCGACCTTGAAGTACGCAACACAAAAGCATTACAAGTACATACTTAAAGCCCATCTGATTCCAACCTTTGGTGAATTCCAACTCCCGGACATCTCTCGCGAGGCAATTCAGAATTTCCTTCTGACAAAGCTTCGCGAGGATTATTCGTGGGAGTCTGTTCATCATTTCAGGTGTGCGTTAAGCAAAGTGCTGGGCTCGGCGGAGGAGTGGAACTACCTGGCCGACAACCCAGTGCGAAAGACGCGACTCCCAAGACGGGAATACAAACAGGAGCGGCCCATCCTTGCACCGGCGCAAATCTGGCGGCTAATGATTGCTCTTCCAGAACCCGCTCGGTCCGTAGCCATGTTGTTAGTCTTGACGGGGCTTCGGATCGGAGAGCTTCTAGCGCTTCGATGGAAGAGCGTAGATTTGGGCGCTCAGACGCTTCGTGTAACGGCAACCGTCTATGAAGGGCACTTCGACACTCCAAAAACGAGGCGAAGTGCCCGCACGATTCCACTTGGTCCAAAAGCTCTTTCAATCCTTGCCGCTCTTCACAAACGAGCTCACGATCCTAACGATTTGGTTTTCTCAACTCGTTCGGGTGAGCCCTTGTGCCGGAGGAATCTCCTGCACCGTCATTTGCAGCCCGCGTGCAAGAAGCTCGATTTGCCGAGAATGTCTTGGCATACCTTGCGTCATTGTCACGCCACGTTGCTCGACGCTGCGGGCGCACCACTAGGCACCGTGCAGGCGCTGCTCGGTCACGCTTCACCTGAGGTCACGCGGCAGATTTATCTGCACGCGATCCCAGCGGAGCAACGTCGAGCAGTTGAGGAAGTGGAGAAGCTTTTAGTTGGACCCAAATGGACCCAAATTGAGGAAATCGCGCAACGGCCAAATTAGTAAGTGATTGATTTGCGGGCAGATGGTTGGTGGACGTGGCCGGGCTCGAACCGGCGACCCCCTGCTTGCAAAGCAGGTGCTCTCCCAGCTGAGCTACACGCCCACAGTAGGAGTCACATTCATTCTAAAGCACTTTCCAATTTTCTGCCCGCTTCTACTCATGGTTTCTGGCCTTGACCGTGTACGTACCGTGCATTTATTCGCCCGGTTGAGTCATTGGACTGTGACCGTGCACATTGGTTCCGCAATCACCGGAGCCATTTCGCCGGCTCGGCGGTTAAGCTTCTCCAGGGCTTCACGCTTCATCTGCAACTTCATCTGAGAGTACTTCTTGAAGACTTGCGCGTCACCCTGGCGCAGCATTTGAGTCACCCACTCATCCGCTACTCCTCCAGCACTCAGCCGCGTAGCATAAGTGGATCGAAGGTCGTAGATGCGGAAGTAGGGGACCTTTGCCCGGCGAAGAGTTTTGCTCCAAACGGTCTTGAAAGTGGTTTGGTGCCCGCTCCCATTCAGATCGCTCGGGAACAGAAACGGACTCTCCAGTGCGATTGCCATTTGCCGCCGAAAGGCTTCAAGCGCCAATGGGGTCAGGGGAACTTCGGCGGTACCGTTCGGAGTCTTTGAGTCTGGGATCCAGACCACCGAGTTTGAAAGGTCCACTTGGTCCTTCCTCATCGGAGCCAGTTCCTTATAGACTCGCAGCCCCGTTTCCGTAATGATCCGCACAATGTTGCGCAGATAATCCGGGCCGTGAGATTCGATCCTTTCCTGCTCCGACCAAGTAACGTAGTGTGGTCGGAACAATCCCTTCACGGCGACCGGAAATTCCACCCCCGAACAGGGGTTGGCTGCGAGCAACTTCTTGCGGACCGCTATGTTCAACATACGCCTAAGCACCCGAAACTCCTGGTGTACTGTGGACGATTTGAGAGGTCCCTTTTCCCGGTAACCATCCTCGGTCCTGACGCGAACTCGCTGTTCTAGACGATCGCGAAGGTACTGCTCGATTGCGTCGGCTGTGAGATCCACCAGTTGTCTGCCTGAGAACGCAGCTTTCAGATGGGTTACGCAGCGCATATTCGCCTCATGGGTCTTGGCGGCACGTATGGGCGGCTTCGAATAGCTCTTGAGAAAAGAATCCGCCCACTCTCCGAACTTTAGGGCCTCTCCTTTACGAATCACCTCTAAAAGGTTGCCATCCCTGGCTTGAAGCCTTTCTCGAAGTTTCCGGTTGGCCTCATCCCAGTCCGCAGTATGGCTGGACTCTCTACGGGGTTTCCCGTTTCGGCCCCAATATCGAATCCACCAGATCTTGCCATCCTTGCGAGCATAGACAACCCCATCGTGCTTCCGTGGTTTAGACATTCTCCATCTCCTGTCTGAAGGACGCGCGGAATGGCTCGAGATCCGCCTTGAGGAAGCGGATGTTCCGACCCATTACGCGGAGATGGGGAATCTGCTTTCGTTCAACCCAAAGATACACAGTTTGAGGACTCACACCAAGAAATTTTGCCGCCTCCTTGACGGTCATCGGGCATTCGGTCTCCGTTAAGCTTAAGGTTGGTGGTTCTCTAACAGCGGCTTCGCTCATGGCATTCCCGTACCGGAGGATCTGGATCTCGAGACCTCAGAGTTCCTGAATTCTTGCTTCATTGACCCATTCATTCCCGTGGGCCGACTCCTGGTCCCTGTGCTCCGCCCACTGCTCGCGTCCGTTGCGAACTACAGCACCAAGCAACCCGCACCTGGCGATCAGCTCTGCCCCTCTCTCAATCCCGGAGGGCAATATAGGTGAATCCACGAGAGGGCGAATCTTAGGCCAAGCGAACGTACTGTCAATTTGCGCCGCGGACAGGATGACAGTCAGCCATTGAGATGCGGTGCGGGGCTTAGGACATAGATGACTGCAATCTATTGGAAGGCTGGGATTTAAATCACGGCATCACTGAGACTTGACGGTAGCAAATGGTCCTCTGCTTGGGCTCACTCCCTTTTTTGGCCAATCCCAAGTTTATTGGCTAACTTTCGGTCCTAGCAGGCTGCTGAAAAAGTCGGAAATATTGTAACGATCGAGCGCACAGTGCGTCCAATGTACATGCGAGGAACCGATCAGCAGCAGAGTCACGTGTTCAGCTACATTTCGCCGGAGCAGCGGGTGCGCAGCGACCAT
>WNGM01004280.1_pt1 | contig 20741 bp, 25 predicted proteins | sample 5400571 | NCBI WGS metagenome assembly WNGM01 (sample SAMN13153378, study PRJNA577476) | soil metagenome | isolation source: 100 cm soil or saprolite under Garry oak tree replicate 2 | place: USA:California | collected 2016-06-15 | reverse complement strand
TGGACACCTCCGAGCCGGCCTGGACGAACCGGAAGATGTTGTCCACGAACAGCAAGACGTCCTGGTGCTGCTCGTCGCGGAAGTACTCGGCCATGGTCAGGGCGGACAGGCCGACCCGAAGACGGACTCCCGGCGGCTCGTCCATCTGTCCGAACACCAGCGCCGTCTTGTTGATGACACCGGACTCGTTCATCTCCAGGAACAGGTCGTTCCCCTCGCGGGTCCGCTCCCCCACCCCGGCGAACACCGAGACGCCGCCGTGCTGCTCGGCGACCCGGTAGATCATCTCCTGGATGATCACGGTCTTGCCCACGCCGGCGCCCCCGAACATCCCGATCTTGCCGCCCTGGACGTAGGGCTCCAGCAGGTCGATGACCTTGATGCCGGTCTCGAACATCTCGGTGCGGGCCTCGAGGTCCTCGAACTTCGGGGGGTCCCGGTGGATGGGCCAGTGGTCGTCGGCGTCGACGTGGTCGGTGTCGAGCGGCTCGCCCAGCACGTTGAACACGTGCCCGAGCACCTTCGTCCCCACCGGAACGGTGATGGGCTGCCCCGTGTTGTGGACCGGCGCCCCGCGGACCAGGCCGTCGGTCGGCTTCATGGCGATGGCCCGAACGGTGAAGTCCCCGATCTGCTGGGCCACCTCGCACGTGATCGTGGTGGTCTCCCCGTCCAGGGTCCGCTCGATCTGCAGGGCCGTGTCGATCTCGGGAAGGTCGTCCGGGGGGAACTCCACGTCCACCACCGGCCCGATCACCCGGACCACCCGGCCGGTGGTCGTGCCCTGCCCCTTGCCGCGGTGCCCGTCGCCGTCGTGCTCAGCCATCAGCCCACCCCTGCCTTCTGGAGCGCCTCGGCCGCCAGGGCCTCCGCGCCGCCCACGATCTCCATGATCTCCGTCGTGATCTCCGCCTGCCGGGCCTGGTTGGCAACCCGGGTCAGCGACTTGATGAGCTCCTCCGCGTTGTCCGTGGCCGCCTTCATGGCCCGCTGCCGTGCCGCGTGCTCTGACGCCGCCGATTCCAGCAGCGCCGCGAACACCCGTGTCTCCACGTACCGGGGGAGCAGCGAGTCCAGGATCTCCGTCGCGCTGGGCTCGAAGATGTACAGGGGGTAGGGCCCCTCCTCCTCGACCTCGACCTCCTCCACCACCAGCGGGATGAACCGGCGGGCCTCCGCGCGCTGGGTCAGGGCCGATACGAAGTCGGTGTACACCCCGAAGATCTCGTCGACCTCGCGGTCCAGGAAGGCCTGGATCAACGTGTCCGCGATGTCCTTCGCGGCGTCGTAGGAGGGCCGTTCCGAGAACCCCGACCAGGTCTTCTCCACCGGCCGTTCCCGGAACCGGAAGTACGACTGGGCCTTCTTCCCGGCCACGTACAGCTTGGGCTCCTTGCGATCCTCGCGGAGCGCCGCCAGCAGCTCCTCCGTTCGCCGCAGCACGTTCGCGTTGTACGCGCCCGCCAGTCCCCGGTCGGAGGTGACCACCATGACCGCGGCGGCCTCGGGCCGCTCCCGGACCTCCAGCAGGGGGTGCTCGATGCTCTCGCTCTGCCCGGTGAGGTCGCCGATGGCCCGGGTGATCAGCTCGGCGTAGGGCCGCGATTCCTTGACCCGGGCCTGGGCCCGGCGGATCTGCGAGGCCGCGATCAGCTCCATGGCCCGCGTGATCTTCATGGTCGAGCGGACCGACCGGATGCGGCGACGGACGGCGCGAAGCTCGGCGCCCATCTAGCCCTGCTGCTCCGGGGGCTTCGGCTTGCGCCGCTGGAGGCGCTCCGTCTCGTCCTCGTCCTTCGCCTCCGCCGGCTCCTCGCTCTTCGGCGCGGTGTGCTCTTCCGTGGCGTGGAACCCTTTCTTGAACTCCTCCACCGCGTCGCGGAGCTGGCCCTCCAGCTCCTCCTCGAGCTTGCCGGTCTCGGCGAGCTTCTCCCCGACCTCCTTCTTGGTGGTGTGCATGAAGTCGAGGAGCTCCCGCTCGAACCGGCGGACGTCGGAGAGGGGGATGTCGTCCATGTAGCCCCTGCACGGACATGGGCTGGTACTGGGGCTGCTTCAGCACCTCCACCACCCGAGCGCCCCGGCTGAGCTGCTGCTGGGAGGCCTTGTCCAGCTCCGAGCCGAACTCGGCGAACGCCTCCAGCTCCCGGAACTGGGCCAGGTCCAGCCGGAGCCGCCCGGCCACCAGCTTCATGGCCCGGACCTGGGCGTTCCCGCCGACCCGGGACACCGAGATGCCGACGTTGATGGCGGGCCGGACACCGGCGTTGAACAGGTCCTTCTCCAAATAGATCTGGCCATCGGTGATCGAGATGACGTTGGTGGGGATGTACGCGGAGACGTCGCCGCCCTTGGTCTCGATGATGGGGAGCGCCGTCAGCGACCCGCCGCCGAGGTCGTCGGACAGCTTCGCGGCCCGCTCCAGCAGGCGGGAGTGCAGGTAGAAGACGTCGCCGGGGTAGGCCTCCCGCCCGGGCGGGCGGCGCAGCAGCAGCGAGATCTCCCGGTACGCCTCGGCCTGCTTGGACAGGTCGTCGTAGATGACCAGCGCGTGCTGGCCCTCGTACATCCAGTGGGCCCCCATGGCCGCCCCGGCGTACGGCGCGACGTACTTGAACGGGGCGGGGTCGGAGGCCGGGGCGTTGATGACCACCGTGTACTCGAGCGCCCCGTTGTCCTCAAGGGCCTTGACCAGCTCGGCCACCGTGGACGCCTTCTGCCCGATGGCCACGTAGATGCACCGCACCTGAAGCTTGGGGTCCCCGGAGGCCCAGTTGTCCCGCTGGTTGATGATGGTGTCGATGGCGACTGCGGTCTTGCCGGTCTGGCGGTCGCCGATGATCAGCTCCCGCTGCCCCCGGCCGATGGCGGTCATGGCGTCGATGGCCTTGATGCCGGTCTGCAGGGGCTCCTTTACCGGCTGGCGCTGGACAACTGTCGGGGCCTGGATCTCCAGGGCTCGCGTCTCCTCGGCCTCGATGTCGCCCTTGCCGTCGATGGGCCGTCCCAGCGCGTCGACGACCCGCCCCAGGAAACCGTCGCCCACCGGCACGGACAGGATCCGCCCGGTGTGCTTGACCTCGTCGCCCTCCTCGATCTGGGAGGCGTCGCCCAGGATCACGCAGCCGATCTCCCGGACGTCCAGGTTCGCCGCGATCCCCAGGATCCCGCCTGGGAACTCCAGCAGCTCGTTGGCAAGCGTGCTGGGGAGGCCCTCCACCCGGGCGATGCCGTCACCGGTCTCGGTGACCCGGCCGACCTCCTCTCGCGTCACCGTGGGCTGGAACGACTCCACATGCCTGCGGAGGGCCTCGCTGATCTCCTCCGTCTTGATCGTGAGCTCCGCCACCTGTGCACTCCCCTCGTCGAATCGCCGATCAGCTCGTCAGGCGCTCCAGCGCCAGCTCGAGCTTCCTTCGAACGCTTCCGTCGATGACCTCGTCGCCCATCCGGGCCACCACCCCTCCCACGATGGACGGGTCCACGGTGACCTCCAGGTCGACCTGCCGGCCCACGGCCCTGGACAGGGCCGCGGCCAGCCGCTCCCGGCGCCCATCGTCGAGCGCCACCGCGGTTCGGGCCTCCACCATCACCCGGTCCCTCCGCGCCGCCGCCCGCTCGGCCAGATCCTGGATGGCCTCCGCGGGGTCGCCCGGCCTGCCGATGACGTGGTGGACCAGGGTGAGCGTGGCGTCGGACACCCGGCCGCCCAGCAGGTCGTCGACCAGGGCCCGTTTGTTCTGGTCCGGCAGGACCGGGTCGGTCAGCGCGCTCCGCAGCCGGGGCTCCGACACCAGGAGCCGGGCGAACCGGAACAGCTCGTCCTCGACGTCCGGCAGCGATCCGTCGTGGTCGGCCTCCGCCAGGACCGCCTGTACCGCGAGGTCCTCCAGGATGGCCGGGAGCCGCCAGGCCAGCGCGTCCTCGCGGGCCAGCTCCACCAACAGGTCCACCGTGTGCCGGTCCACCCGGTCGGCCAGCAGATCGCGCAGGAGGGCCTCCCGGGCATCCGCCTGCACGCCGATGTCGGACAGGGCCCGGCGGAGCGCGGGCTGGGACCGCAGCAGCCGCACCAGCGCGAACAGCTCGTCCCGGACCCGGGCCAGCGCGTCCGCGCCGGCCGCCCGGGCGAAGGACTCCTCGGCCCGTTCCCGGGCCACCCGGAACGCCCGCCGTACCGGCTCAGCCACCGGCGCCTCCCGGCGACCCGGCTCCGCCGCCGCCGCCCGCCCCGTTCCCGTTCCCGTTCGGCGCGTGGCTCGACAGCTCCTCGATGTACGAGTCCACCAGCGCCAGCTGGCGGTCGCCGTCCAACGACCCGCCCACGATTCGCTCCGCCACCTCGACGGCGAGCTGGCCCACCTCGCGGCGGAGCTCCCTGGCCGCCCGGATCCGCTCGGCCTCGATCTCCCGGCGCGCATTCTCCACGATGCGCTGCGACTCGGCCTCGGCCTTGGCCACCAGGTCGCGCCGGACCTCCTCCGCCCGCTGGCGGGCCTCCTCCAGCATGGACTGAGCCTCCGCGCGGGCCTGCTCCAGCTGCTCGCGATACCGCTCCAGGAGCTGGTCGGCCTCCTTGCGCCGGGCCTCGGCCTGTTCCAGATCCGTGCGGATCCGCGCCGTCCTGTCGTCCATGGCCTGGCCCAACCGCTTCCATACGCCGAACCGCCACAGCACCAGGATGAACAGGACGAACGCGACCGTTCCCCAGATCAGCTCGTTCGTCGCGGGCAGGACCAGCTTCGTGTTGCTGTCCGCGACCACGGCGGCGGCTGACGCCAGCACCCGCGCCGCCTAGCCCGCGATGAACAGGCCGACGAACCCGATCAGCGCCAGCACGTCGGTGAACGCGATGCCCAGGATCATGGTGGTCTGGAGGCGCGCCGCCATCTCGGGCTGCCGCGCCTGTCCCTCCACGGTCTTGCCGACCATGATGCCGATGCCGATGCCCGGGCCGATCGCGGACAGGCCGTACCCGATCATGCTGACGCTTCCCTTGATCGCGGCAAGGACGCTCAAGACCGCGCCCGCCAGGTTCCCTGCGTGCATCTCGTCTCCCTTCTCGGCGGCTAGTGCTCTTCCACGGTGGACAGTCTGATGTACGCCGCCGTGAGCAGCGCGAACACGTACGCCTGCACGGCGGCGATGAAGATCTCCAAGCCGATCCCGAGGACACCTCCGAGGAGCGCGACGAGCGCCCACGGGATCGTCAGCGGGTTCCCAACGAGGTACGCCGCTCCGACGAACGCGACGACCAGCAGGAGATGGCCCGCGAAGAAGTTCGCGAACAGCCGGATGGCGAGCGTGAACGGCCGCAGGATCAGGGCGGCCGCGAACTCGATCGGCGTGACGATGATGTACAGCGGCTTCGGGACGCCCGGCGGGAACATGATCCCCTTGAAGTACCCCCAGAGTCCCTTGGCCCTGATGCCCGCGTAGTTGTAGATGCCCCACGAGATCAGCGCGAGCGCGGCGGGGAGCGCCATCCGAGACGTGACGGGGAACTGGATCCCGGGGACCACCTCGATGAAGCTCGCCAGGAACGCGAACAGGAACAGGCTCGTCAGGTACGGCGTGTACCGGTCGCCGTCGGGACCTATCACACCGTGCACGATGTCGCGCCGGACGAAGCCGTAGATGACCTCCGCGGCGCTCTGCATCGGGCCGGGTATCAGGCGGGGACGGTACGAGGCCGCGACCAACAGGGCCGTCAGCAGGGCGAACACCAACAGGAGCAGCAGCGAGGTCCGGTTCAGGCAGAGCGTGCCCGAGCCCACCAGGCAGTCGCCGTGGAAGATCTCCTCCGTCGGCGGGAACTTGAACCCCTCCTGCGCACCGAGGACGGCCGCGAGGAGGGAGGCCCCAGGGGCCAGGGCGAGGAAGCTCACGCGGTCCCTTTCGAGCGCGCGCCGGTGGCGCGGTCGGTGCCGGTGTCGCGCCCGGCCCGGGCAGCCCGCTCCGCCGTGGCGGCCCGGTCGGCGTCCACGATGAGCTCGGCCACCCGGCCCCGCCGGGCCAGGTACGCCTCGTAGACGGCCACCGGGACCAGCGCGAACAACCCGCCCCCGAACGCCTTCGGCGCGAACCAGGACGCGGTCGCGTTCAGCCCCGCGTACACGCCGCCCACCACGCCGATCAGCACCAGGAACCCCGCGTACGCCACGACCTGGGTGGCGGTCAGTGACACGTTCCGGGCCCATCCGAGGGCCAGGGCCTGGGCCACGAAGCCTCCCACCGCCGCCACGACCCCGATGGCGGCGGAGGCCCCGACGCCGAGGCCGACGATGGAGCCGATGGCGAACGCCAGGATCGCGGCGGGGACGCCCGGGACCATGGCCCACACCGCCATGGCCCGCTCGGGCGAGGGCGTAGGCGCGGACCTATTCCTTTCGTTCTCTGCCATATCGCACCACGACCAGATACACGCCCCCGATGGCCCCTACGACCAAGCCGATGGCAAGGAAAACGCCGTGGGTACCCGCGAGCCGGTCGACGAGGAACCCGATGCCGCCCCAGACGGCGAGGCCCGCGAGCAGGGTCCCGATGATGGACCACGCTGCCCCATAGCCCTCCCACGCGTCCTGACCGTCGCGTCGTCGGGCCATGAGCAGGGCAATTCTACGTGCGTGCCTCCGGCCGCGTCAAAACGAGCGGCGCCCATTTCCGCAGGTAGAAGGCATGTTTTCCTCCGCTTGTGAAAACTTTCACGAAGTCGGGGGAGTCGGGGGGCGCGGCCGGGCGCGACGGAGCTCGACCGTCCCGGCGTGCCCGGGAAGGCCCTCCGCTCGGGCCACTGCCTCCACCTCCGGGCCGAAGCGGTCGAGGCCATCCCCGGTGGCCTCGACCACGCTGGACACCGTGACGAAGTCGGCGGCCCGGAGCCCCGAGGAGAACCGGGCCGTGCCCATGGTGGGCAGCACGTGGTTCGACCCCACCCCGTAGTCGCCGAACGCGACAGGGGTGAGCGGACCGAGGAAGGCGGCGCCGTAGCTCCGGACGCGGTCCAGGAATCGCCGGGCGTCCACCGTCACCACCTGCAGGTGCTCCGGCGCGAGGCGGTCCACGATGGCCGCCGCCTCCTCCTGGGTCTCGGCCACCACGGCCACGGCGTGGCGCAGTGAGGCCTCCACCACCTCCCGCCGCGGCGATTCCGCCACCTGCGCCTCCAGGGCCTCGTCCACGGACGGCACCAGCTCCCGTTCGAAGCACACCAGGGTGACCCGGGCCATGGGGTCGTGCTCGGCCTGGGCCACCAGGTCCCCCGCCAGGACGACGGGGTCCGCGGTGGCGTCGGCCACGATCACCAGCTCGGTGGGGCCGGCCAGCCCGTCGATCCCCACGGTCCCGGCCACCTCCCGCTTGGCCGCGGTGACCCACACGTTCCCCGGCCCCACGATCTTGTCGACACGGGGGACGCTCTCGGTTCCGTAGGCCATGGCCGCCACGGCCTGGGCCCCGCCCACCCGGTACACGGCGTCGACGCCGGCCAGGCGCGCCGCCACCAGGATGGCCGGCGCGACCGATCCGTCATGGGCCGGCGGGGTGCACAGCACGACGCGACCCACGCCGGCCACCCGGGCCGGGACCGTGGTCATCAGCACGGTGGACGGGTAGGAGGCGCGTCCCCCCGGGGCGTAGGCACCGGCCACGCCCAGGGGGCGAACCGCCTCGCCGAACCGGACCCCGCCTTCTTCGGCCGACCATGGCCGGGGCAGCTGCCGGGCGTGGAGGTCCCGCAGCCGGCCGGCCAGGCGGTCCAGCGCCGACGCCAGCCGGGGGTCCAGGTCGACGGCCGCTCGCTCGAACTCGTCCTCCGTGACCAGCAGCCGCCCGGCGACGTCGGCGCCGTCGAACCGCCGGGTGAGCTCGATCAGCGCGGCATCTCCTTCCTCGCGAACCCGCCGGCAGATGTCCCGAACCCCGTCCTCCACCTCGCTCGGGAACGAGAGCGGCTCCAGCGCCGGGATGGCGTCGTCGGCCGCGGCCACCCGGAGCATCTACGGCACCGCCCGGCGAGCCCGCCCGTCCACCTCCGGCCGGGCCGGGCCGCCGGTCCTGCGCAGGGCGATGCCCGACAGCGCCTCCAGGACCACCCGGTGGGCCAGCAGCGCCGTGATCTCGGCGTGGTCGTAGGGCGGGCAGACCTCCACCACCTCCATCCCGGCGACGGGCAGCTCGACGGCCAGCGTCCGCACCGCCCACAGCAGGTCCCGCGCCGATAGCCCGCCCGGCTCCGGGGTGCCCGTTCCGGGCGCGAAGCCCGGGTCGGCCACGTCGACGTCCACGGACAGGAACACGTGCGGCAGGTCCGCCAGCGCCGCCACCACCTCCGCGATCACGGTACGGATCCCGCGCTCGTGGATCTCCTCCATGAGGTGCCACCGAAAGCCCTTGGAACGAGCCCACGCGAACTCCTCCGGCCCCGGCCAGTACCCGCGCAGCCCCACCTGGACCACGTGCTCCCCGCGGACCGAGCCCTCCTCCACCAACAGGCGCATCGGCGTTCCGTGCGAACGCACGACGCCGTACAGCTCCACAGCATCGTCGGCGTGGGCGTCGAAATGGACCAGGCCCACCGGCTGGGGCGCCAGGGCGTCCGCCACCGCGCCCACGTCGGGATGCGCGATGGAGTGGTCCCCGCCCAGAACCACGGGGATCGCGCCCGCTCGGACGACGTCCCCCACGGCCTGCCGGATGGCGGCGTGGCTCCGGGCGGCATCGGCGGGAACGATCCCGGCGTCGCCGTAGTCGACGATGGCCAGCACGTCGAACGGCGACACGCCGAGCTCCATGCTGGGCAGGCCGCCTCCGTAGCCCGCGGTCCGAATGGCCCGCGGGCCGAACCGGGCCCCCGGCCGGTACACCACTGTCTCGTCGATGGGGGCGCCGACGACGGCGATGTCGGCGCCGGCCAGGTCCGCGGGCTCCAGCACCAGCGGGACGCCCGAGAACGTGAGGATGCCGGCGTAGTCCGGCTGGCCCGGCCGGTTCACGTTCATGGGCATGGTCGCATCTTAGGATGAGTGGGTGAAGGGGCAGAACCGGCCGGACGGGCTGCGAGGCGATATGGCACGCCTGTTCTCCGATCGCGGCACGACCGCGGGCCGCCCATCCTTGCTGAAGGCGCTGGAGCGGGTGGCCACCCGCCCCGGGCCGCAGGCCGTCCTGCTGTACCGGCTGTCCCGGCGGCTGTGGCTCCGGCGCCTGGAGTTCCCGTCCGAGCTGCTGTGGCGCGTGAACTACTTCCTGACCGGGGCGGACATCCATCCCGGCGCCGAGATCGGCGGCGGGCTCCGCCTCACCCACACCGCCGGTGTGGTCATCGGCAAGGGTGTGCGGATCGGCTCGAACGTCACGCTGCTGCACGGAGTCACGCTGGGGGGCTCGGCGAAGGGCTGGTTCGACGGGACCTTCGCCGACGGGTTCCCCGAGATCGGCGACGACACCGAGATCATGGCCGGAGCCAAGGCGGGTGCTTCATCGGGGCGAACGCCGTGCTGGCCCGGGACCTCCCCGACGGCGAGGCCTACACGCCCGGCCGGGAGAACAGGGAGCTCCGGGAGCAGGTCCAGCAGCTCATCGAGCGCGTGGAAGCCCTGGAACGGGAACTCGCCAAGGCCCGCGACCCCTCCGCCCAGGGCAAGTAGGACCGGCCGGATATGCCCCAGGCGGGAGCGCGAGGCGCCACCCCGGCGTACCATGAGGTCGGCCCGACCCGAGCTCAAACCAGGGAACCGAGGTGGTCGAGATGCGGTGGGTTGCCGGTGCGTTCTACCTGGCCGTGGTGGTCTTCGCCGGACTGGTGGGCGGCCCCAGGACCGCGCTCGTGCTCCTGGGAGCGATCGCCGTCCTCATGCTGATCCTGCAACCGGCGTCCGCGGGAAGAGCGCTCTCGGGCTGGGCCACCTCCTGTACCGTCGCCGCCGGGCCACCAGTTCCGCCTGAGCGGGCGCACCCGCTCGCGCTAGGACCGGTCCTGCCCGCGGCCGTCCCCGTACAAGCGCCGGGCCCATGCCTGCATCCACGAGCCGACCTGGCCCGCCGCCCAGAAGAACGCCCCCAGGAACAGCAGGATGGCGCCCGTCACGACCGACCATCCCCACCCGCCGAGCACCCCGGCCAGCACGGTGAGGACGACGGCGGCGCCGACGATCCAGCGCGTGGCCACGACCTAGGCCGGGCGGTCCTTGGCCTCGAGCGGCGCTGCGACCGGCGAGGCCACCGGCTCCTGCACGGGAGGCGTGGCCACGGTCACCGGTCGGCGTCCCCGGGCGTGGCGCCCGGCTCGGCCCCCCCACAGCCTGGGGATGGCGGTGGCCGCGATGATCACCAGCGCGCCCCCTCCGATCGCGCCCACCACCAGCCGCCCGTTCACCAGCGCCAGGGCCAGCGCGGAGCCGGAGATCAGCGCGCTCCACAGGTACATCAGCAGCACGGCCTGGCGGTGGCTGTGCCCGAAGTCGAGCAGCCGGTGGTGGATGTGCTCCTTGTCCGGGGCCATGACCTTCCGGCCTCGCCGCATCCGCCGGGCGATGGCCAGCACGACGTCCAGGAAGGGCAGCGCCAGCACCACCAGCGGGACCAGCACCGGGATGGAGTAGGCCGCCAGGTCGCCGCCACCCGGCGGGTACGGGTTCCGGCCCACGCCCGAGATGGTGGCCGTGGCCAGCAGCAGCCCGAGCAGCATCGACCCCGAGTCGCCCATGAAGATCCGGGCCGGATGGAAGTTCCACGGGAGAAACCCGATGACGGCGCCCGCCGTGATCGCCGACAGCAGCGCGGCCGGCGAGGCCTGCCCGTACACGCCGGGGGTCAGGAAGATGTAGGCGAAGAAGGCGATGGCGGCGATGGCGGTGAGGCCGGGGGCCAGGCCGTCCAGGCCGTCGATCAGGTTGATCGCGTTCATCATGGCCACCACCCACAGGATGGTGAGCGGCACGCCGAGGTCCGAGCCGAGCGAGAGGATCCCCTGGCCGGGGAACCAGAAGTACACGAGCTGTACGCCGAACAGGACCAGCAGCCCCGCCGCCAGGATCTGGCCCGACAGCTTCACCGGCGCCGGGGTCCCCCGGACGTCGTCCACGGCCCCCAGGAGCACAACGACACCGCCGCCCACCAGCGCCGCGAGTGGCTCCAGCGAGGACTGGAAGAGCTTCCCGAAGTAGGGCATGGAGTGTGACACGGCCATGCCGGCCAGCACGGCCACGAAGAGGGCCACGCCCCCCAGCGTGGGGGTGGGCTTCGGATGGACCTTCCGGTCCGAGGGCCGGTCGATGGCCCCCACCAGGATCGACACCCGACGGACCACCGGGGTCACCACGAATGCGGTGAGAGCCGTGGCGCCGAAAACGAGGAGATAGGAGATCACCGGACCCGGCTCCTGGCGCGAGCGACCTGGCTCCTCACGCGTCCGTCCTTCCCCTGGGCGGCTGCCGATGCGGGCATCTGGATCGTACCCCGCCGCCGTTTCCCCGGATCACGATGCGTACGCAGGAAACCTCGCGGTGAGCGCCCGGACCCGCTCGCGCGCGTCGTCCTTCACGGCGTCGTCGGACCGGGACCGCAGGACCGCGCCCATGATGCTGGCCACCTCCTTCATCTCCGGCTCGTCCATGCCCAGCGTGGCCGGCCCGGGCGTGCCCACCCGGATGCCGGACGCCTTCATCGGCGGCAGCGGGTCGAACGGGATGGCGTTCTTGTTGATGGCGATGCCGACCTCGTCGCAGGCGGCCTCGGCGTCCGCGCCGGTGACCTCGCCGAGGGGCCGGAGGTCGGCCAGCACCAGGTGCGAGTCCGTTCCGCCCGAGACCACGCGCAGGCCCTCGTCGGCCAGGCCCTGCGCCAGCGCGCGCGCCGTCCGCACGACGCGGTGCGCGTAGTCCTGGAACTCGGGCTGCATCGCTTCCTTCAGGGCCACGGCCTTGGCGGCGATGCAGTGCTCAAGGGGACCACCCTGCATCATCGGGAACACCGCCTTGTCGATGGCCTTGGCGTGCTCCTCGCGGCACAGGATCATCGCGCCCCTCGGCCCCCGAAGCGTCTTGTGCGTGGTGAACGTGACCACGTCGGCGTGCGGCACCGGCGACGGGTACGCGCCCCCCGCCACCAAGCCGATGAAGTGCGCGGCGTCCACCATGAACAGGGCGCCCACCTCGTCGGCGATCTGGCGGAACGCCGCGAAGTCGATGGCCCGCGGGTACGCGGTGAATCCGGCCAGGATCATCTTGGGCCGGTGCTCCAGGGCCAGCGCCCGGACCCGGTCCATGTCGATGAGCTCGGACTCCGGGTCCACCTCGTAGTTCACGAAGTTGAACCACTTCCCGGAGAAGTTCACCGGCGAGCCGTGGGTGAGGTGGCCACCGTGCGCGAGCACCATGCCCAGGATCTTGTCCTCCGAGCGGGGCTCCACGAAGGCGCCGTAGGCGGCCATGTTGGCCTGTGCCCCGGCGTGGGGCTGCACGTTCGCGTGCTCTGCCCCGAACAGCTCCTTGGCCCGGTCGATGGCGAGCCGCTCGGTGACGTCGACGAACTCGCACCCGCCGTAGTACCGCCGGCCGGGGTACCCCTCGGCGTACTTATTGTTCATGGTGCTCGCCAGCGCGGCCAGGACGGCCGGGCTGGTGTAGTTCTCGGACGCGATGAGCCGGAGCGTGGTGCGTTCCCGGTTCAGCTCGTTCGCGATGGCCTCCGCCACCTCCGGGTCCGAGGCCTTCAACTGCTCCCACGAAGCCGCGTAGTCACGCATGCCTACAACTCCCCTCGCTCGATGGCAGCGAGCTGCTCCAGCCGGGGCAGGTGCGGCCCCCCCTCGAACTCCATCGACAGCCACAGCCCCGCGATCTCGCGGGCCAGCGGCGCCGCTACGATGCGGGCGCCGATGGACAGCACGTTCGCGTCGTTGTGCTGGCGGGACATGCGGGCCGTGTACAAGTCGTTGCACAGGGCGGCCCGAATGCCGTCCACCTTGTTCGCCGCGATCTGCTCTCCCTGTCCCGAGCCCCCCAGGACGACGCCGCGGTCCGCCTCGCCGGCGGCCACGGCGTGCGCCACCTTCGCGCAGTAGACGGGATAGTCCACCGGCTCCTCCGAGTCCGTCCCCATGTCGAGGACCTCGTGCCCCGCGCTCGACAGGAACACCTTCAGGTCCTCCTTCAGCTCGTACCCGGCGTGGTCGGACCCGATGGCCACGAGCACCCCGTCACGCTCCGGGCCGGGCGTCGGGCCTCGGTGGAGCGCTCGGGATGCCCGTGGGGGCCCACTCCAGCTCCGGCCCCAGCTCCTGCGGCCGCTCGGTCTCCCGTTCGGCGAACAGCCCCTCCACCAGGCGCGCACACCACTCGTCGATCTCCCAGGCCACGGCGTCGTAGGTCTGCTGCGGCATGCCGATGGGGTCGGCCACGTCCTCGTCGTGGGGATTGCCCTCGAAGCCCGACTGCCGGAGGTCGGCGGCCTGGGCCACCCGGGCCCGGAGGCGATCGCCGGGGGCGTCCGTCGCGTCGGGCGCGGGCAGGGCCTCCAGCAGCCGGACGAGCTCCTTCAGCGTGAACGTCTTGGGAACCGCCTCGGGGACCAGGTCCTCGATGCGGCGGCGGTGCCCGCCGGTCATGGTCAGGACGAGGTCGGCGGTCCGCACGCCGTGGCGGTCCAGCCGCCGGGCGGTGTGGCGCCGGGTGTCGACCCCTCGCGCGGCTGCAGCGGCGATGGCCTCGGGCATGGGCCCCGCGCCGCTCGAGGCGGCAATGCCCGCTGACGACACTTGGATGCCGGCGCGCAAGCGGCGCTCCGCGATGAGCCGTTGAAGGAATCCCTCGGCCATGGGCGAGCGGCAGATGTTCCCGGTGCAGACGACGAGGATGGAGGCCATCGATCGGCCCGAGTCTAGCTCACGGGCCCGGCCGGAGGTCCCGATCGGCCTCCCGTACCACGCGGAGGACGTCCACCGCGGCGATGGCGCCGTCTCGGAGGATGGCCGGCTCGCCGTGGGCGAGGTCCACCACGGTCGAGGGGACGCCCGTCAGCGGCTCGTCCTGGCACAGGTAGACGGAGACGGCCTCGCCGAACAGCTCGACCAGCTCGTCGCGCGTCGAGGGTGTCGGGGCCCCCGAGCGGTTGGCGCTGGTCACGGCCAGCGGCCCGGTCCGCTCCAGGACCGCCAGGGCCAGCAGGTGACGGGGCCGCCGGAGCCCGATGGTGCCGGCGTCGCCGCCCAGGGCCCACTGGCGACTGCGCTCGGTCCTCGGGACGACCACGGTGAGGGGCCCGGGCCAGAACCGCCGGGCCAGGGCAGCGGCCCGCCTGTCCATGAGCCCGACCGTCGCCGCGTCGTCCGCGGAAACCACCAGGACCGGGAGGGTCAGGTCGCGGGGACGGCGCTTCGCATCGAACAGCCTCGCCGTGGCGTCGGCGCGGTCCGGCCGGGTTCCGATCCCGTACACCGTGTCGGTGGGAAGGACGATCAGCCGTCCGGCCAGCGCCTCCCGGGCCGCCTCGTCGACGTGGCTCAGTGGACCGGTCCGCCTCACCGGACGGACCCGGCCACCACCCGGTCCCGCCCCGCCAGGTCCCGGACCACCCGGACGTCCTGGAATCCCCCATCGAGGAGGATCCCCCGGACCTCCTGGCCCTGGGTCTCCGCGATCTCCACCACCAGGGCGCCTCCCGGCCGGAGCCACCGGCGGCTCTCATCCGCCAGCCGCCGGTGGACCGTGGTGCCCCCCAGCAGGGCCAGCTCGGGGTCGGCCCGGACCTCTGCCGGGAGCGACGAAACGTCTTCCCCCGACACATAGGGGGGGTTGCTGACGACCACGTCCACCCGTCCCAGCAGCTCCCCGGGGAGCGGCTCCACCAGGTCGCCCGGCAGGAAGCACACGTCCAGGCCCAGCCGGCCTGCGTTCTCACCGGCCAGGGCGATGGCCGCGGCGGAGAGGTCCGTGGCGAACACGGAGACATCGGGGCGCTCCTGCTTGATGGCCAACGCCACGGCGCCGGAGCCGGTTCCGACGTCGACCACCGTCGGCGCGGCAGCCGGACCAGTCGGAAGTGCTTGCAGCGCAACGTCCACCAGGACCTCGGTCTCGGGCCGGGGGACGAACACGCCCGGCCGCACCACCAGCTCGAGGTGCCGGAATGCCTGCCTTCCCGTGAGGTGCTGGAGCGGCACGCCCGTGCACCGCTGGCACAGCGCGCGCCCGAACGCCTTCGCCTCCGCGGTGCTCAGCCCTTCGGCTCGCGCGTACAGCCCGGCCCGGTCCGTCCGCAGGACCTCGGAGAGCAGGACCTCCGCGGAGGTGCGCGGGCTGTCCACGCCATGCCGCTGCAGGTACGAGGTGGCCCGATGCAGGATCTCGGAGGGACGCATCAGGGTGCCTCTGGCCCCCTGCGGTCCCCGTCCCCGCCCGCCAGCTGCTCGGCCCGCTCCTTCGCCGACAGCGCCTCCACGAACCGGTCGATGTCGCCGGACAGCACGCCCTGGACATCGTGCAGCTTCACGTCCACCCGGTGGTCGGCCACCCGGTTGTCCGGGAAGTTGTACGTGCGGATCTTCTCGGCGCGCTCGCCGGACCCCACCTGCTGGCGCCGCGACTCCGCCTCCTTGCGCTGCTGCTCCTCCTGCTGCATGCGCAAGAGCCGGGCCCTCAGGTACCGCATGGCCTTCTCCCGGTTCTGGAGCTGGGACCGCTCCTCCTGCATCTCCACCTTGATCCCGGTGGGCCTGTGGGTGATCCGGACCGCGGAGTCGGTGGTGTTGACCGACTGCCCTCCGGGGCCCGAGGAGCGGTACACGTCGATGTCCAGGTCCTCCGGGCGGATCTCGACCTCCACCTCCTCCGCCTCCGGCAGGACCGCCACGGTGGCGGTGGAGGTGTGGATGCGGCCGCTGGACTCCGTGACCGGGACGCGCTGCACGCGATGGGTTCCGGACTCGTGCTTCAGCTTCGAGTAGGCGCCGCGGCCCCGGACCTCCAGCACGACCTCCTTGAACCCCCCGAGGTCGGAGGGGGAAGCGGACAGGACGTCCGTCTTCCACCCCATCCGCTCTGCGTACCGGCGATACATCTCGAACAGATCGGCCGCCCACAGCGCCGCCTCGTTGCCCCCGGCGCCCGCCCGGATCTCCACGACCACGTCCTTCTCGTCGTTGGGGTCCTTCGGGACGAGCAGTTGCTCCACCCGAGCCCACAGCTCGGCGGCCCGCCGCTCGGCCTGGGCGGCTTCCTCTCGCGCGTAGGCGGCCATCTCGGGGTCGGATTCGTCCCTGGCCATGCCCCGAGCCTCCTCGGCCTGGGCGGCCGCCTGCTTGTACTGGCGGTAGGGCAGGACGATCTCGCCGAGCTCGGCGAACTGCTTGCCCAGCCGGCGGAGGCGCTCGGGGTCGGTCGCCACGCCAGCGGAGGAGAGCTCCGCGGCGAGCCGATCGTACCGCTCCTCGATCTCGTCCAGACGGGAATCCACGCCCTCGATTATCCCGTCTGCCGTGCAAGCCGCCCCGGCCGCCGGCTGGGCGGCCTTCCGCCTCTACTCGGGCGGGTCCTCCTCGTCGTCGAACGACGGGATGTCCGGCAGCGACAGCTCGATGGTCGGCGTGACCTCGGGCTCGTCCTCGGCGTACTGGCCGAGGTCGAGGGCCTCGCCTGCGGGAAGCTCGAAGGACGCGCGCTCGCCGATGTCCGAGGGGCCGATGCCCCCGGCCTGGAAGCCGTTCGTGGCGGAGCCGGACTGCCGCCCGGTTTCGCCGTGCGAGTGGGGGCGGAGGCCGGGGTCGTCGAACAGCGGCTCCCCGGTCCCAGCGCCCTCGTAGCTCGGACCGGTCGCGAAGTCGTCGAAGAGGGCTGACTCCGCGGGCGGAGGCGCGAACGGGTCGGGTCCCTCGAACGGATCGAAGTGGTCGGGTGCCTCTGCGGCGGAAGCCTCGGCGGGCTCGGCCACGTGCATGGGTTCGGGCTGTGGCACGGGCTCGGCCACGTGCACGGGTTCGGGCTGTGGCACGGGCTCGGCCACGTGCACGGGTTCGGGCTGTTGCACGGGCTCGGCCACGTGCACGGGTTCGGGCGGCTGCGGGGCGGCCGGCGGATCGGCCCAGGGGTCGAAGGTCCGGCCTCCCGGCCCGCTCAGGGGGAACGCGGGCGTGGCATCGACCGTCGCGTCGATGGTTCCCACCAGCTCGGACAGGCGCCGCCGGGTGGCCCGCAGCTCCGTCACCAGCATGTCCCGCTGCCCAGTCAGCGAGGCCAGCACGCTGTTCGCCTCGGCCCGTGCCCGCTCCAGGGTCTGCGCCGCCTCGGTCCGGGCACGCTCCAGGGTCTGGGTCGCCTCGGCCTGGAGACGGGCGGCCTCCTGCTCGGCCTCGCGCAGGAGCCGCTCCGCGCCGGACCGGGACTCGTTCCTGATCCGGTCCACTTCCGTCTGGAGGTCGTCCAGCTTCCGGGTGGCCTCGTCCTCGGCCTCCCGCTGGATGCGCTCGGCCTGCGTCTCGGCCGTGCGCATCAGCTCGGCCACCCGGGCTCCCAACTGGTTGTATGGGTCCACCGGCCGATCGGCCCGCCGCGCCGCGGCGTCCAGCTCCTCCTGGGCCGTGTGCAGCTCGGACTCCAGCTGCTCGATCCATCCGGCGACCTGGTCCAGGAATGACTGGACCTGGTCCGGGTCGAACCCCCGGCGGACCACCGCGAAGCGCCGCTTCCGGACGCTTTGGGGAGTGCGGCGAGCTGAAATGTCCATGTCGAGGACGGACATCGGTGACCTCCTTTGCCGTTGGCCGGCGCGTGCCGGGCCGCGGTCAGGACAGGTTCAGAGGGCCGCCTCGTGCCAATGTATCCCGCTCAGTCCGGATTTCAACGATTTCGGAGCACGAAGGTGTCGAGCACCGTCCCGTCACTGGCGATCGCCTTTCCGGTCAGCCGAGACGTAGTCGCGGTCAGGTACAGGAACCCGTGGTCGGTGTCGTTGGGGACGACGGGCGTCGGGGTGCCGCCGGGACAGGCGCCGACGTCGTACAACGGTCCTCCGCCACCGCCGTCCACCACGTAGGTCACGCCCTTGATCGGGGCGAACCGCTGGTAGTCGTGGTCGTGACCGTTCACCACCAGGTCGACGTGGTAACGGCGGAATAGGGGCACCCACCGGTCCTGCACGTCGGGCGTCGAGCCGTGCAGGCCGCAGCTGTAGGCCGGCTGGTGAAACACCACCATGGTCCACCGCGCCGTGGCCTGGGCCAGGGTGATGTGCAGCCACTTCCGCTGCTTGGGGTTGGTCGGCTGGTTGGCGTCGAGCACGACGACCTCGACAGGACCCACCTCCCGCACGTACCAGTGTCCCGGCATGTCGAAGAACTTGACCTCGGGATGTCCGTCGCCGGTCTCGACGTCGTGGTTGCCGAGCGCCGCGAGCACCGGCACCGCCCGCCGGTTCACCCAGCCGTACGGCTTCCACGAGGGCGCGATGTCGGCGGGCGCCCCGCTGTCGTACACGTTGTCGCCGAGGGTCACGACGACGTCGAGCGGACGGCCGGCGGTCCACCGCTTGGCCTCCCGGGCGACGGCCCGCTCGGATGCGTCCCGCGTCCCGAAGTCGCCGACCAGCACGAACCCGTACGGTCCCGAATGCGGTGAGGGCGATGGCGTCGCGGTGGGCGTGGCGCTCGCGCCGGCCCGTCCGCCGGGGCCCGTCGTCGCCGCGCACCCGGAGAGCGCCGCGGAGAGCGCCGCGCAGAGCCCCGCCAGCGCCAGGCCGGCCAGGAGCCTACGACGACGCACTCGCCGCCTCGGCCTCCCGTCGCAGGACTTCCTGGAACGACGTGATGGCGACCTCGATCTGGTCGTGGTCCGGCGGCTTCGTGGTGATCTTCTGGAGCCACAGGCCCGGCGCCATCAGGGCCCGCATGACCGGGGAGCGATGGAACTTCGCCCCCAGCCGCAGCAGCTCGAACGCGATGCCCGCGATGACCGGGATGGCGATGATCCGCGACAGCACCCGCCACAGCAGCGGCGGGTTCCCGAACACCGCGAACACGAAGATGGTGAGGATCATCACGATCAGCAGGAAGTTCGTCCCGCACCGCACGTGCAGTGTGGAGAACCGGTCCACGGCCTCCGGCTCCAGGGGCGCGTCGTGCTCGTACGCAGCGATGGTCTTGTGCTCGGCGCCGTGGTACTGGAACACGCGCTTCACGTCCTTCATCCGCCCGATCAGCGCGAGGTAGCCCAGGAACAGGGCCACCCGGAACACGCCCTCCAGCGCGTTCACCACGATGCTCGAGTGCACCCGGTGCTGCGCGTACCGGAACAGCACGGCCGGGCCGGCGATGAACACACCGACGAAGAACACGATGGCCACCGTCATCGAGAAGGCCATCTGCCGCCGGGTCAGCCGTTCCTCCTCGGGCTGGGACTGGTTGGCCGAGATGGTGAGGGCCCGGATCCCGATGGACATGGCCTGGCCCAGGGCCAGGATGCCGCGCAGCCCCGGCCGCTTCATGAACGGGAGCCGGTTGCCGATCGTGCGGACCCGGTGCGACTCCAGGTGCACCGCGCCGTCGGCGCGCCGGACCGCGACCGCCCAGTGGTCGCGGCCCCGCATCATCACGCCCTCGATGACGGCCTGCCCGCCGTAGAGATTGTTCTCGCGGGCGGGGGCGGCAGCCCCGGCCTGCGGGGCGGCCTGGCCCTGGGCGTCCTGCTCGGGCATCGCGACGGCGACGTCCCGGCGCCTAGCCCGGCTTCTTGGCGTAGCGGCGCTGGAACCGCTCCACCCGGCCGCCGGTGTCGATCAGCTTCTGCTTGCCCGTGTAGAACGGGTGGCAGTTCGAGCAGATCTCCACGCGGAGCTCAGACTTCGTGGAACGGGTCTGGAACGTGTTGCCACAGGAGCAATGCACCGTGGCCATCTGGTAGTCGGGGTGGATTCCCTGCTTCATGGTTTCGCCTCCGTTGTGAGATTCCATTGTGTCAAACAGCGACCTATTCCGACCGGCCTTGAACAAACCACCGAATCAGGCGTTCATGTATCGGTCGATGCCATCCAGGGCGAGCGGCGGTCTGGAGCCGGTGACCGAGGCTGAGGCGGCTCCACCGGGGCCGGCCGGCGCCGAGGTCGAGGAACTGTTCCGTGCTGAGCATCTCCGGCTGCTTCGGGCGCTGTATCTCCTCACGGGCGGCGACCTGGCCGAGGCGGAGGATCTCCTCCAGGAGGCGTTCGTGAAGCTGCTGCAGCGGTGGGATCGAATTCTAGGAATGGCCAACCCGACGGGCTATCTGTACCGAACAGCCATGAACGGTTTCCGCAGCCGGTGGCGGAGGCGTGCGGTCGAGCGCCGCCGCCGGCCGATGCCGATCGCCCCGGCCGACCCGATCGAGGCAGCCGAGGACCGGGACACCATCCTGCGCGCCCTGCGCGAGGTACCTCCGAGACAGCGACTGGCCCTCGTCCTGACCGAGTTCCTGGACCTCCGGCCCGAGGAAGTCGCGGACGTCCTGGAGTCAAGGACGTCACAGCCAGGAGCCTGGCCTCGCAGGCCCGTGCGCGCCTCCGTCGATATCTGGAGTCCTCCGGTGCGTGATCTCCGAACGCTCCTGGAGCGGGCCGCGGCTGAGGTGGAGCCAACGCTCGAGGCCTGGGACAAGATCCGGGCCAGGGAGGGACAACGCCGGCGAACCAGGAAGATCGGCTCGGTTTCCCTGGCTCTCGTGGTTGCGACGGGCGGGATCGCCGCGGCGGTCGTCGCGCTTCATCCCGCAGCCCGGCCT
>WNGM01008931.1_pt1 | contig 20815 bp, 16 predicted proteins | sample 5400571 | NCBI WGS metagenome assembly WNGM01 (sample SAMN13153378, study PRJNA577476) | soil metagenome | isolation source: 100 cm soil or saprolite under Garry oak tree replicate 2 | place: USA:California | collected 2016-06-15 | reverse complement strand
TGGGTGCGGTGCCCCCATACTCCAACGCCGGTCAGCTGAAGACCTGGGGGTTCGAGACGTCACTGGGATGGAAAGGGCACGCCGGTGGAATTGAATACTCCGCCCGGGTGCTGCTCAGCGATGCCAAGAACAAGGTCGTGAATTATGGCGGACAGGACACGTATGTGCTGGGCCTCAACTACGTCCGTCAGGGCTACCCCGTCAATACGTATTTCGGCTACGTGTTCGACGGGGTGATCCGCACACAGGCCGAGCTCGATGCCTATAAGCTGCTGCAAGGCGTACCGTCGGACATCGGCATCGGCGATGCGAAATACAAAGACCTCAATGGCGATGGCAAGATCAGCCTGTACGGCGATACGCCGGGTCAGGATGGCGATGTGGTCAACCTGGGAAGTGCCACACCGCGCTATACCTATGGCCTGAATGTCAGTGCGAAGTGGAAGAACTTCGATCTCGGTCTCTTCATGCAGGGCGTTGGGAAGCGGACGCTGATCAGGACCGACGACTACAGCATGCCCTGGAGCGACTGGTGGAGACAGCCCCCGCTGTTCTATTACGGCAATACCTGGAATGAAGATCGCCCCAATGCGCCGTATCCGCGCCTGAGTCACGGCAGTATCAGATACTGGAATTATCAGGCGTCGACGCTGACCGCGTTCAGTGCGGCCTACCTGCGACTGAAGAACCTGCAGATCGGGTATTCCCTCCCGGAAGCGTTTATCCGGCGAGCGGGACTGTCCCGGGCAAGAATCTACTTCAGCGGATTCGACTTGTGGGAAACGGACAAGGTGCCGGGAGGTTGGGATCCGGAAGCTTCCAAGAATGGGTTCAACTACCCATTCCAGAGAATGTACTCGGTCGGTGCCGACATCACGTTCTAGGCTTGGGGCGACCATGAAAACACAAGCGATTTTAGCGCGTATCGGCATCTGCCTGGTGCTGGCCGTTGCGTGTAACCCGCTCGATCTCGACCCGAAAGACCAGATCTCGGACGCCTCGTTCTGGAAGTCCCCGGACCAGTTCCTGCTGGCCGCCAACGATTTCTACTTCAGCCTCAAGGGTCCCAATTACACCGAAGTCAATTCCGACATTGCTTTTGGATCCGGGGCAACCGTCGCCCTGTCAGCGGTGAGCAATGGGTCGTACCTGGCGCCCGCCAATTCACCGGTGTGGGATGACGCCTATACCGGCATTCGGGCCACGAACTATCTGCTGCAGAAGGCGGCGGAATCCGGTTTGGGGGCGCAGATCGATCGCTGGGTAGGCGAGGCGCGATTTTTCCGCGCCTATCATTACTGGAATCTGGTCAAGACCTACGGCGGAGTTCCCCTGATCACCAAGGTGCTGGACGTGACCTCGAGCGAGGTGTACACGCCCCGATCGACGCAACAGCAGATCATCGATTTCATCATCGGCGATCTCGACACCGCCGCGGCGAAACTCGTGAAGCAAAGTCAGCTGAGCGCCTCGGAGCTCGGGCGGGTCACGCAGGGCGCCGCCCTCGCCCTGAAAGCCCGAGCCGCCTTGTACCAGGCCACCTGGCTCAAGTACCATGCTGAGGGTGATCCGACGGCGATGCTCACGCAAGCCATCAATGCCGCGGAGCAGCTCATTGCATCGGGAGAATACCAGCTCTATTCCGATCAAGGTGCGCAGAGCTACAAGTACCTGTTCATTCTGCAGGGCGACGACAGCAAAGAGGTGATCCTGGCGAAGCGATACTGGGCCGGCCGCGCCACGCACAATTGGACCAGAGAGCTGTGGTTCAATTACATGATTCCCACGAAGAAGCTGGCGGACATGTACCTGGCCACGGACGGGCTGCCCATCACCAGCTCGCCGCTGTTCAAAGGATACGATTCGCTGACGAGTGAATTCCAGAATCGGGACCCCAGAATGGCGATGACGTTCGTCGTCCCGGGCAGCGACGTCTTCCAGGAGAGCGGGTTCCAGCCCGTCTTTCCGGGTTTCACGGGCAGTAGCGCGACCCGCACCGGCTACATGCTGCGCAAGTTCCTGGACGAGACTGTCGAGGCGACGCAGTTTGCCGGTGAGTACGATTTCAAGGAGTTTCGCTACGGGGAGGTGCTGCTAATCCTGGCAGAGGCCCTGTTTGAGCGGGACGGTGTGATCTCCGATGCCGACCTGAACCGGACGTTTGTGACCGGCAACGGGTTGGATATGCTGACCGAGATCAGGAGAGAGCGGACGGTGGAATTGGCGTTCGAAGGATACCGGCGTGACGACTTGCGGCGCTGGAAAACGGCGGACACGGAGATGCCGCAGGCGCTGCGCGGCGTGAAATTTGTCGGCACGGAATTCCAGCAGCGGGATACCAGCGTGCACGTGGGTAGGGATGTCCAGGTCGACGCGGGCGGCTTCATTGTCGCGGAGGCGGCGGCCTCACGGCAGTTCATCGTGCCGAAGCATTATCTCGATCCGATTCCGTTACAGCAGGTTCAGCTGTCCCACGGCACGCTCCTCCAGAATCCGGGATGGTGATGCGGCGCATCCTCACGGCCTGTTGCCTCTCGTGTCTGGTCACCGCCCTGGTCCACGCCCAGGACGGACAGGCGTACCGCGCGCGCATCGCTCCCGGAAAGGTCCCCCTCCCGCCGTACCACTTTCAACCGGAATACACCTTCGATGCCCCGGGAGACCCGCAGCGGTGGTCAGCGCAGCCGAAGGGGCTGAATGTGTCGTTCGCCTCAACGGATCAGGCGTACTTGAGAAGCGAGGTCCCTGATTTGCCACAGCAATCCCAGCTGTGGGAAGCGACCGGATGGAAGGGCGAACGGCTGAATACCGAGCTGGTGGCTTGGTCGCCGGATACCGTAAACCAGATACGCGTCGCCGTAAGCGATCTCGTCAACGACAAAGGAAACGTTCTGGCCGGCCGCAACGTGCACGTCTATCTCGTGCGCTATGTCGTGTCGAACTACCCGTACGGCGCCAACGACGTGAGCTGCGGGGTGACAGATTCGAACCCGCCCTACCTCATGCCAGACCGGCTGGAACCGTTCCAGCGGTTCGATCTGCCCGCCAGCACCGTCAGGCCCATCTGGCTGTCTTTGGATATTCCTGCCGGCACGCCCGCGGGCGTGTACCGGGGCACGATTGCAGTCGGCTCTGAGAAGGGAAGCGCGACGCTCCGGACTCAAATCACCGTCCAAGCCCAGACCTTGCCTCCACCCAGTGATTGGAAGTTCAGGTTGGACTTGTGGCAGAATCCCTGGGTCATCGCCTGGTACTATCACGTCGCGCCGTGGTCAGCCGAGCACAAAGCGCTGCTCAAAGAGCATCTCCGGCTGTATGCGGAGGCGGGCGGGAAATACATCACCACCTACGCCGTCCATTCCCCCTGGTCCGATAATTCCTACATGATCGAAGGATCCATGATCGATTGGACCAAGCGGTCCGACGGGACATGGAAATTCGATTACAACATCTTCGACCAATACGTGCAGCTGGCGATGGCCGCCGGCATAACCAAGGCGATCACGATCTATACGCCGCTTCCCTGGGGGAACCGGTTTCGCTACTTGGACGAACGATCGGGAAACTACGTCTACGAGACGTGGGCGCCGGACTCCGCGACATTCGCGTCGGCGTGGCGTGCGTTTCTCAGCGATCTCAAGCGCCACCTGGAGCAGCGCGGCTGGTTCAATCGGACCTACCTCGGCATCAATGAAAACGAAATGCCGCTCACGCTGGCTGCGATCCGCGTGATCAAGGCGCACTCCCCGGCGTGGAAGATCACTTACGCGGGAAACTGGCACGCGGAGCTGGACTCGCTCCTCAACGATTACTCTCCGATCATCACCAGCGAGCCGAGCCAGCAGGAGGTGCGAGGCCGCTCCACGCGGGGGTCCACCACGACCTATTATGTCTGCTGCACCCCGCAGAAGCCCAACACGTTTGTGTTTTCGCCGCCGATCGAAGGCCGCTATATCGGTTGGTATGCGGCGGCGTACGGGTATGACGGATTCCTGCGCTGGGCATACGATGCCTGGCCCGCGGACCCGGTGCGCGATGCCCGGCACGCGTTGTGGCCGGCGGGAGATGAGTTTCTCGTTTATCCCGGAGCGAGCAGCAGTGTCCGGTTTGAAAAGCTGCGTGAGGGAATCGTGGATTACGAGAAGATTCGCACCCTGCGCGCGCTGGCATCGCGATCAACGGATGGCACGATCCGACGGCAGGTCCGGGAGCTGGACGACCAGTTGACCACATTCGTAGGAGATCGCGACTACAGCAAGCGGAGCTACGATCAGACGAGAATCACGGAAGCCGTTCACACGGGGATGCGCATGCTGGAGGCGTTAAGCGAGCGCCTTGCGAAATAGCGGAGTCGTCTGTAGCGAACTTCACGATTACATCCTCACCCACGAACTGACGCCCGCCGGTCCGGTGCCGACCGCGTTCGATCCGGACGGTGTCTATCCCTACGTCAGCTATTCGGAGACCTCGGAGCGACCGGTACCGAAGCAGTACCGGTTCGTGGCATTAGAGAACGACAAGATCAAGGTCGCGATTTGTCCAGACCTGGGAGGAAGAGTCACATCGCTCGTTCATAAGGGATCAGGCAAGGAAGTGCTGTACATTCCGGACGTCATCCGGCCGACGCGCATCTTGCCGCGGTTCGGCTTTGTCGCCGGCGGCATCGAAGTGAGCTTTCCCATTTCGCATTCTCCCACGCAAAACGACCCGGTACTCTACGCCGTCGATCGAACCGAACAGCGGGCGTATGTCACCTGTGGCGAACGGGAATTGCGGTTCGGCATGCAGTGGTCGGTGGAATACTCCCTGGGGAGTGACGATGATTTCTTGACCGAGCGTGCCGTGTTTCACAATCCCGGAACGGCCGCGTGTCCGTGGATGTCGTGGTCCAACGCCGCCCTGCCGTGCGCTCCCGATACCGAATACCATTTTCCCAAGGGCAAAGTATTAGCCCATTCGTCCAGGCTCGCGACCATCGATTGGCAGGAGTCAGGACCGAAGCAGGAGTCGGACATCCAGGAAATGACGGGCTACTTCTGGAAGACCAGGGATGCGAATGGCTTTGGCGCCTTCACGCCGTCACGCGGTGCGGGGTTGTATCACGTCGCCGATGAAGCGATCGCGCCGGGAATGAAACTGTGGAGCTATGGTGTCGGCAAGGACCGCGCCTGGGCGACGCAGAGTACGGCAAGACGCGAGCCGTACGTCGAGATACAGGGCGGACCCATCGGCGATCAGGCGACAAAACTCGAGTTACCACCCGGAGCAACGCGCTGGCACCTGGAGTTTTGGATCCCTGCAAGCAAGCCGTTGAATATCTATGCCCTACGAGTTCCCAAGGTAGAGCTCCGGCCGGTCACACAGGTTCCCGCTTTCGGTTGGGCAAGGGAACATGAAGTGAAGGTGTGGAACGACCTCGTGCATGCCTACCGCAGCGGACGAGGATTACCGCAACCCCCTCGAGTCCATCGCTGCCTGTGGGCTCCTTCCGGTATGGAAGACCTGACGGCCGCATTCGAATGGGCGATCGAGCAGACCACTGGCGACGATGCAGCGCTTTGGAGATTCCATTACGGCGCCTGGCTCGCCGGGAGAGGAATACGAAGAGCAGCTATCCAAGCACTGTCCGCGAGCAGCCTCGGGGTTGCCAAGGCGTTGTTGGCCAGGCTGCTCAAGCTCGAAGGCGATGTCGAGGGGGCCGCAACAGCGTTCAGATCGATTCAGGAGCAGTGGTTGCAAATACATCCGCAGATTGTCGTCGAGCGCGATGCCGTGCTGCGCGATCTCGGACCACGCACTACGCCCGAACGGGAGCAATGGCTGGACCGGGTCGATGCATTGCAAGATGACTGGATTATCGAGCGGCGCGTCCAGCTCTTGATCGACAAGGGTGAGTATCAAGGGGCCAAGAGACTGCTGTTATCGGTTTCGTTTCAGCGGGTCCATCAACGCTATGCCCGGACGGCATTGTGGAAGCAGATCTGTGAGCGATTGAACGAGCCCTATTTGCCAATCCCTCCCGAGCTCGGCGAAGACCACTTGGCCACCTTTGGTGCCTATCGCGAGTTCGCATGACCGGGCGGCCGGATCTTGCAAGATCCAAAGATTACGCGCACGCTTAAGACCTCTCACGCATCCGGTCGCCGTCGATGCCCTTCGAGATCCGCTTCACCAACGAGCCTGAGACTGCCGCCGCGGAACTCGTGTGGGTCGATCGCATCCGCGCGGGGGACGTGGACGCGTTCGAGGCCCTGTACCGCACGTACTGGCAGCGGCTGTACGCGTTTGCCTTCCGCTATGTGCGCTCCAAGGAGGATGCGGAGGAGGTCGTGCAGGACGTGTTTTTCCGGATCTGGCGCGGCCGGGCGGATTGGGTCCCCGCCGGCGCGGTCCGGAACTATGTCTACGTCGCCGTCCGCAACGCCGCACGCGACCGACTGGAGCGCGCCGCCGTGGCCCGCCGTTGGGGGGGGCATGTCGGTCAGGTGGCGACGGTGGCGGCGATCCAGTCCGAGCTGGAGGCCGCGGAGCTCGTCGCCGCGGTCCAACGAGCCCTCGACGAGCTGCCGCCCAAACGATCCGCGGTGTGCAAGCTGCGGCTGATCGATGAGCTGAGCTACGCCCAGATCGCCGACCGGCTCGGCATCCGCGAGAAGACGGTGGAGACGCAGCTCGCTCGCGGCCTCAAGTTCCTGCGCGAGCGGATGCGTCCGGGGGCTCAAACAACCTCCGCGCCTGCCGACGGCTCTGCCAGGAACAGGTGGCGCCCGACCTCGGCCGCAGCGCCGCGCGGAGCGTAGAAGCGCTCCCGCAACGCGCTCACGACCTCGGGCGCACGCTCGACGCGACACAGCGCCACGATCGAGCCGCCGAACCCGGCGCCCGTGAGTCGCGCCCCCACCGCGCCCGCCTCCCGGGCCAGCTCCACCAGCCGGTCCAGCTCGGCGTGGCTCACCTCGTAGTCGTCCCGCAAACTCTGGTGCGAGGCGTCGAGCAGTCGCCCGAACGCCGCGAGATCCCCGGCGGCCATGGCTGCTTCCGCCTGCGGCACGCGCGTTCCCTCGGTGACCACGTGGCGGAACCGCCGCGCGAGCACGCCGGAGAGAGTCGCCTCCGCGACTAGGAGCAGCTCCTCGACTGGGGCCGCCGCGAGCAGGGCAGGGTAGCTGATGTCCTCGCGCCGGCCGAGCCGCGTGGCCACGAGCCGCCGGGCCTCGTCGCACTGCCGCGTGCGCTCGTTATAGGCCTGTCGCGCGGCTCCGGATTTCTCGGCGGGCACGAGGCTCCAGGCCACGACGAACTGCCAGCCGGCGGGCACGGGGGTGGGAGTGAGCCGGAGCGGCCGGAAATCGATCCGTGACGCGCACCCGGCCCGGGCTCCGAGGATGATCGCCTGGTCCATGCCGCCACCCGCGGTGCCGACGTAGCGCTCGCCCTGCGCCAGGAGCTCCATCAGCTCGAGCGGCGGCACCGTCACCCCGTTCGCCTGCAGCAGCGCGAGCGCCAGGGCCACGACGAGCGCGGAGGAGGAGCTGAGCCCGGCGGCGATCGGGAGATCGCTCTGCACCAGGCCGTCGACGCCCCGTAGATCCGGGCATCGCTGAGCCAGTGCCTGGGCCGCGGCCCGGGCGTAGTTGCTCCAGTCCCCCGCAGGAGCGGGCGGGATACTCGCCTCTATGGTGAAAAAGCTGGGCGCGAAGCGCGCATCGGCGTTGACGAGGCGCGTCCCTCGATCCACGCGTCGCTCGAACGCGATGCGGACACCCCGGCTGAGGGCCATGGGGAGGACGGGGAGGCCACAGTAGTCGATGTGCTCGCCGATCAGGTTCACGCGCCCGGGCGCGCGGACCAGGCGGGAAAGGGGGGCGTCGGACGTGCGCGGGGCCATGAGCCTCGAAATCTCGCGAAAAAGCAGGTCCTTCGCGCCTGCGGCGCTCCCAAGGCAGGTCCTTCCTCCCCCTTCCTTCCCCCCCGGAGGCCGCGCGGCGTTGTCATCCTGAGCGAGCGCGCGGCACGCGCGCGAGCGAAGGACCTGCTTACGCCCAGGGTGCAACCGAGGTTGTCTGATGGCGCGGAACGCGCGCGAGCGAAGGATCTGCTTACGCCCAGGGGTGCAACCGAGGTTGTCTGATGGCGCGGAAAGCGCGCGAGTGAAGGATCTGCTTACCCCAGGACTGCAACCGAGGTTGTCTGATGGCGCGGAACGCGCGCGAGCGAAGGATCTGCTGTTCCCTCCATCCGCGAGGTGTGACAGAAAAGCAGGTCCTTCGCGCCTGCGGCGCTCAGGATGACAAGCCCGCTCGCTTCTCGAAACAGAAAAAAGAAGTAAGGAAACCACTCTCCGATGCAGGATAAAGGACCAGAGCGCCGAGAAATGATGCCGGTGGCGAACCGCGGATGCGCGACTTTGCTAAGCCATGCCGTCGTACCCCGGATGATCAGGCGCCTTCTCGGGCACGATGCTCGTCTCGCGGTAGTACTGCGGGTGCGGCGTGGCAAAGTTGCCGCCGCGGAAATCATCGTCGTAGACCTGCGCACCGTGGTCCGGCAGCGGCTGCCCGCGCAGCTGGCGCCCCGCGATGCCCCGGCCGTAGGTAAACGTCGCCAGGAACAGCGTGTTGATCGCCGCCAGCTGCTGGAAGCCGTCGAGCACCTTCTGCGTGCCCTCGTCCACGAAGGACACGGCTCCCACCTGGATGCCGACCATCGGCCGATCGGACCTTTGCCGGCGGCGCGGCTGACCCCGGGGCGATGCCCCGGGGTCCCATCGAGCCACGCCCGCCGCGACCGCCGCCACAAAGTCGCGCCGCTCCATGGCTCAGGCACTCCGCCAGCTGCGGGTCAGGGTCGTCAACCCGGGCATCGCGACCGGCGGCACCGGCATCGGCCCGAATTGCACCTCGGTGGGAACCAGGTCCAGCTGGCAGCTCAACAGCTCGTCCCAGGTGACTTCCTGCCCGGTGTAGGCGGCTTCGCGGCCCATGATGGCCGTCAGCGTGCTCTCGGCCACCTGGCGGCCCTCGTTGAGCGGCTGGCCCGCGCGAATGCTCGCGATCAGGTCGGCATGCTCCTGCACGTAGGGGTTGGTCTTGGGCGCCTGCGGGTCCCAGCTCCACGGCGCGGCACCCTCGATGACCGCGTGGCCGTCCGACGTGCCACGCGTGCCGACGAACCGCTCCCCGACGCGCGACGCCGTGCCGTCCTGCTGGCGGCACATGCTCCTGAGGCGGGCGCCGTTGGGGAATTGATACTCCACCGCGAAATGGTCGAAGATGTGTCCGTACGCGGGGTCCGTACGCCGCTGCCGGCCGCCCACCGCGATGGCTTTGACGGGGTGCGTCCCGAATGCCCAGTTCGCCACGTCGATGTTGTGGATGTGCTGTTCGACGATATGGTCGCCCGAGAGCCAGGTGAAGTAGAGCCAGTTCCTGATCTGCCACTCGGCGTCCGACCAGGAGGGCTCGCGCGGCTTCATCCACAGCCCGCCCTGGTTCCAGTACACTTCCGCCGCCACGAGATCGCCGATGGCCCCGTCGTGGATCCGCTCCATGGCGGCGCGATAGCCGGCATCGTGGCGCCGCTGGGTCCCCGCGACGATCGCGAGACCCTTCTGCGCCGCGAGCTCTGCGGAGGCCATCACCGCGCGCACCCCCTGCGGGTCCACGGCGACGGGCTTTTCCATGAACACGTGCTTCCCGGCGTCGATCGCGGCGGCGAGATGGCGCGCCCGAAACGCGGGCGGCGTCGCGAGCAGCACCAGGTCTGCGTTGTCCTCGAGCACCTTGCGGTACGCGTCGAACCCCACGAAGCACTGGGAATCCTTGACCTTGATCTTGGGCTTGAGCGTGGGATCTTCGGTCGCCATGGTGGCCAGGCTCTCCCGACACTTCGCGAGGTGGTCGGGGAAGAGATCACCCAATGCCACGAGCTCGATATTCTCGCTCGACGTGAGACAGTCTTTCACGGCGCCGGTGCCGCGCCCGCCACACCCGATCAGCGCGATGCGGATCGGTTTGGGCGCGCCCTTGCGGATCGACGGGGCGTGGGGAAGCGCGATGGCGGCCGTCGCCGCCGCGGTGGTCTCGACAAATTCGCGACGCGTGACATCTCGGGGGTGTGTGGGAGTCATGACAGGCTCATGGCGTAAGGAGTACGATGCGGAAGCCGACGAACGGAGCGTCGGCGAGCCACCAGCGGCTCTTGGGGAATTGGGGATCGGTCTCGTTCCACGCGGGCGTCTGAGCGGCTCGCGCATGCGGGCCCACCCGAGCCGCCGGGTCCACCCACGAGCCCCCGCGCACCACCGGAGGGCCGTCGGGTACCGTGACCCATTCGGCGACGTTGCCGAGCAGGTCGTAGACGCCGAGCGCGTCGGCGTGCTTCGTGGCGACGGCGTGCGTCTGGTTGGCGGTGTTTTCGGCGTACCAGGCGAGCGCATCGCGGCGCTCGGCCGACAGCGACGTATCCGCGTCCAGGCCCGCTTCGAGCGCCCGCGTCCACTGGGCGTCGGTGGGCAAGCCGTAGTGTCGTCCCGTCCTGGCCGAGAGCCAGGCGCAGTAGCCCCGGGCGGCCGTGTACGTCATGGCGAGGGCGGGGTAGCCGTGATGGCCGAAGCCCCGGTCGGGCGCGCCGTACGGGCGGCTGGGCCGCGCCGTCGCGTCCGCGGAGTCGCCTCCCCCGGGCGCGCCCGCCACGACGTCGAGACGGTACACCCACACGTCGTACTCGTCCCAGGTCACTTCGGTCTTGCCGATCCAGAACGGTGGGACGGCGAAGGCGCGCGGGCCCGCCGGCGAGTCGAGCGTGACGGAGCCGCCGGGTACCGGGATCATCTCGAAGCTCACCAGCGTCGCCGGGATCGAATCGCGATACGGAGCCAGGCGGGCAGCGACTTGGCCCCGCGCCGATCCTGTCCACGCGGCGAGCAGCAGGGCGGGAGCTAGGTTGGTGATGATGAGAAGCCTGTGCCTGCTCCCGGTGGCTGTGACCGCGACGGCCCTGTGCGCGCGGCCCCGGCCCGTGGCGGCGCAGGACGTGCGCCGCCAGTACGCGGAGCTACACATGGGCGTCGCGGTGCGGATCGTCCTGTACGCCCCGGACGACGCAACCGCCCGGCGGGCGGCGCGCGCCGCCTACGGCCGCATGGCGGAGCTCGAGGACGTCATGAGCGATTATCGCCCCGAGAGCGAGGTTCGCCGCCTTGCCGCGCGAGCGGGGGAGGCGGTTCGTGTGAGCGATGATCTGTTCGTCGTGCTGGCACGCTCGGTCGACTTGTGGGGACGGAGCGATGGCGCGTTCGACGCCACTGTGGGACCGTTCGTCGAGCTGTGGCGTGCAGCGCGCCGCACCGGCCGGCTGCCGCCGCGCGCCGCGCTCGATTCCGCGGCGAGGCGCGTGGGGTCGGACAAGGTCCATCTCGACTCGGTCTCCCGCACGGTGCGGCTCGACGTGCCCGGTATGCGCATCGACCTGGGCGGGATCGCGAAGGGGTACATACTGGATCGCGCGCTGGACGTGCTGCGGGCGCAGGGCGTGACACGCGCGCTGCTCGAAGCGGGGGGCGACATTGTGCTGGGCGACGCGCCGCCCGGCCGGCCAGGGTGGCGTATCGCGATGCCGCAGGGGGAGGGGGACACAGTCCTCGCCAACCGCGCGGTCTCGACGTCCGGAGATACCGAGCAGTTCGTGATCATCGGCGGGGTGCGCTACTCGCACGTGATCGACCCGCGGACCGGAATGGGATCGACCAGTCGCCGTGGGGCAATCGTCGTGGCTCCGGACGGCGTCACGGCCGACGGGCTCGCCACCGCGCTCACGCTGCTCGACGACGAGTGCGGCGCCCGGTTGCTGCGCTCCTTTCCGCGGGCGACGGCGCGGGTGCGGCGTCACAGCTTGTAGGTCTCCTTCGCCAGCTCGTACGCCAGGGCCCGCGCCATGCGGCGGGCGTCGCTCTTGTCGATCACGTGCCGCGCGACGAGCCCCGCCAGGAAGTCGGCGTCCACGCGACGCGCCAGGTCGTGTCGCGCCGGAATGGAGCAGAACGCCCGCGTGTCGTCGTTGAAGCCGGCCGTCTTGTAGATCCCGGCGGTCTCCGTGGTGCGCTCGCGGAACCGCCGCATGCCTTCCAGCGAATCGTGGAACCACCACGGCGGTCCCAGGCGCAGGCTGGGGTAATGTCCGGCGAGCGGGGCCAGCTCGCGGCTGTAGGTGGACTCATCGAGCGTGAAGACGACGACCGTGAGGCGCGCATCGTTGCCGTAGGCGTTCAACAGCGGGCGCAGGTTGCGGGTGAACTCGGTCGCGACGGGCATGTCACCGCCGCGATCGGGACCGAAGCGCTCGAACACCAGCCGGTTGTGATTGCGCAGCGCGCCGGCGTGGATCTGCATCACCAGGCCGTCGCGCACCGAGAGTCGGGCCATCTCCATGAGGAGGTGCGCGGTGAAGCGCCGCTCCTCCGCGGCCGTCACGTCGCCTTGCCGGGCGCGCTGAAACACGGTCTCCGCCTCGTCGGGGGACAGCCACGTCGTATACGGCTCCAGCACGGCGTGGTCGGTGGCGGTGGCGCCCATGCTCTTGAAGAACGTGCGGCGATCTTCCAGGGCGCGCAGGAACTCCGCGTAGTCCACGAGCGGCGCGCCGTGCTCGCGGCCCAGTGCCTCGAGCTCGGCGGGCCATTCGAGCGCGGCGATCCGGAACACGGCGTCGGGGCGGAAACAGGGAATCACCCGGCCTTTCCAGCCGGATCCGCGGATGGTACGGTGATGGTCGAGCGAATCGCTCGCCGAATCCGTCGTCGCGAGCACTTCGATGTTGAAGCGCTCGAACAGCGCCCGCGGCAGGAATTCGGGAGACGCGAGCTTCTCCGCGATCTCGTCGTACACGCGCGCGGCCGTCTCACCCGACAGGCGGTCCCGGACGCCGAAGACCTCGTGCAGCTCGTAATCGAGCCAGGCGCCCGTAGGCGTGCCGCGGAACAGGTAGTAGTGGTCGGCAAAGCGCTGCCACACCTTGCACGGATCGGTCTCGACGGGAGCCCCGTCGCGGCGCGCCACGCCCAGCGCTTCGAGCGGCACGCCGCGCGCGTACAGGAGGCGCAGGATATAATGGTCCGGCTGGACGATCAGCGCAGCGGGCTCCGCGAACCGCTCGTTCCGGGCCAGGACGGCTGGGTCCACGTGGCCGTGGGGGGATACGATCGGCAGTGTCCGCGTCTCGTCGTACAGCTCACGCGCGACCCGCCGGACGGTCGGATCGGGGTCGAAAAAGCGGTCCGCTTCGAGGACGGCGGCCACGGTCCTACACGACCGGCGCCCAGCCGGGGGCGTACTCCCGCGCCCAGGACTTCATCGCTTCCTCGTCGCCCGTGATGTGCCCCGACGTCGCGTCGACGCGCAGCGCGCGCCCGGTCGTCTGCGCGATGTTGCCGAGGTGGCCGAGCAGCACGCTCTTCGCGCCCTCCTCGATCGGCTGGTGCAGCGCGGCGCCGCTGCGGATGGCGTCCACGAAATTGGCGATGTGCAGCGCGGTCATGTCGTCGTCGGCACTGATGTTGAGGCCGTCCGCGTGCTGCGAGGCCAGCGATTGCTTCACCACCTTGTTGTGGAGGTCGGACACGACGTAGCCGTCGCGGTCCATGACCACGCTGCCCGTCGTGCCAAGGATGGCCGTGCCCCGCTCGCGGCCGAACGTGGTCAGGCCGTTGCAGCTCTGCCCCTGCCAGATGATGATCTTGCCTCCGGGAAACTCGAAGCAGGCTTCTTGGGTGTCGGGGAACTCCCAGTCGTCGGCGAAGTGATAGCGGCCGCCGACCGACGTGACGCGCGTGGGATAGCTCACGCCCAGCGCCCAGCGGGCGACGTCGATCTCGTGGGTGCCGTTGTTGCAGATCTCGCCCGTGCCCCAGCGCCGGAACCAGTGCCAGTTGTAATGGATGACGTTGTCGCGGTACGGCGTGTGAGGCGCCGGGCCCTGCCACAGCTCGTAGTCCAGGTTGGCGGGGACGGGCGCCGCCGTCCCGCGGCCGATCGTGGCGCGGGTGTTGGCGTACCAGACGCGCGCCAGGTAGGGCTGCCCGATGGCGCCCTCCTTGATGGCCTGGATGACCTCGATCGAGCGCGGGGCGGAGCGCTGCTGCGTCCCCATCTGCACCACGCGCTTGTGCTTCTGCTGCGCCTCGACCAGCAGCTCGCCTTCGCGCGGGTTGTGCCCGCACGGCTTCTCCACGTAGACGTGCTTGCCGGCCTGCATGGCGAGCAGGGCCGCGGGCGTGTGCCAGTGGTCGGGCGCCGCGATCACCAGGGCGTCCACATCCTTGTCCTCGAGCGCCTTGCGGAAGTCGCCCAGGCCTTCGGGAGCCTTGCTCTGGGCGCTGGCGACGGCGGAGACGCCCTTGGCGAGCACCAGCGAATCGACGTCGCACACGTAGGCCACTTCGGCGTGGGCCGCCCGGGCGAACGTGCGGGCCAGGACCGTGCCGCGGCCGTTCAAGCCCATGACGGCGACCCTGACTGTGTCGCCCGGCGTGGAGAGCCAGGCGGGAAACCGCGGTGCGGCCGCGAGACTTAAGCCCGCGGCCGAAGCCGTCTTCAGGAATTTGCGGCGTTTCATAGGTCACGCACCTTGATGTTGCGGAAGTACACTTCGTCGCCGTGGTCCTGCAGGACGATGTGTCCCTTCCGTCTGTCAGCGAAGCTGGGGATCGAACGGTATTTGCTCTTGGCGAGGGCCGATTCCATCGCCGCTGTGCCGAGCTCGAACTCGACGATCTTCGCGCCGTTCAGCCAGTGCTCGCCGTGGTTGCCACGGAACACAATCTTCGACGAATTCCATTCCCCCACGGGGCGGAGCCGCTTGCCGGCATTGGGCGCCACGAGCTCGTACAGCGCGCCGGCGCGGTGCGACGGGATCTTGCCGTCCACGTGCCGGTCGTCATCGAGCATCTGGTACTCGAACCCCAGGGCGGAATGGTTCGGCGTGATGATGCCCTTGGCGATCGCGTCGGGCGTCATCTGACTGCCCTGGGACACGGACAGTTCTTCGGAGACGTTGTACTTCACACCACTGTTCGCCCCCGGGGTCACCTTCCACTCCCAGGTCAGCTCGAAGTCTCCGAACGTGTCCACGGTCATCAGGTCGCCGCCGTTCAGAGGTCGTCCGTCGGGGACCCTGGGCACGTTGCCACTGGCGATTTTTTTTATCGTACCGTCCAGCACCACCCAGTGCGCCGTGGGGACGGTATCGTAACCCAGCCCGCGCCATCCCGTGAGCGTGCGGCCGTCGAACAGCAGGCGCCATCCCGCCGCGCGCTCGGCGGCCGTCAGCTGGTTGGGCGGTCCGAGGCTGGCCGATTTGGTCTGTGCGGAGGCCGTGCCTGCGAGGACGGCGATCACCAAGAGCGAAGAGCGAATCATGACATCTTCTCCAAAGGCAGTGGCTCCGGCGTGACCGCTAGTCGAGCGGGCTGTAGCGTGGGAGCCAGGACATGAATGATGATCCACGCGGACACGTACGCCAGCCCGCAGACCACGAAAATCGGAGCGTAGTTGTTGCCGTTGTGATCGAGGATGCGGCCGGTGGCCCGCTGAAACAGCCATCCACCGAGGGCGCCCGCAAAGCCCCCGATGCCGATGACGGAGGCGACCGCGCGGCGGGGAAACATGTCGCTCGCGAGCGTATAGATGTTGGCCGACCAGCCCTGATGCGCGGCCGCCGCCACGCTCACGAGCGCCACCGCGATCCAGAGGCTCCCGGCGCGTGACGCGAGCGCCGTCGGCACGATCGCGAGCGCCATGCACAAGAGCGCGGTCTTGCGCGCGCGGTTGACCGTCCATCCCCGCTTCATCAGGGCTCCCGAGAGCCAACCACCGCTGAAAACTTCGGCAGCCAGTACAGATAAAACCACCAGATCGGATCGGTCATGAACTTGCCGACGACGACCGCCCACGTCTGCCGTTGCACCAGAAGGTCGAACCAGTCGACCTGCCCGCCAGCCGGCTCCGGTGCGTCGCTGCGGATATGCGTCAGCTCGGCGGCCGAGAGACGGGGTTGTGCCTCAGGGCTGCGGTACAGTGCCAGCCAGAGCACGAGCCAAAGGAACCCCAGGCTGCCGGTCGCGATGAACGCCCAGCGCCAGCCGAACGTCAACGCGATCCAGGGCACGACGAGCGGCGTCACGATCGCGCCCGTGTTGGTCCCGGCGTTGAAAATCCCGGTGGCGAGCGCCCGCTCCTTTTTCGGGAACCATTCCGCCACGGCCTTGATCGCGCCCGGGAAGTTGGCCGATTCGCCCAGCCCCAAGAGCGCACGCGCGGCCGAGAACCCCGCTGTGGTTCGGGCGACGGCGTGGCCGATCGCCGCGACGCTCCAGGCGACGACCGCCACGGCGAATCCGCGCCGCACGCCCACGCGGTCGAGCCAGCGTCCGACCACGAGAAAGCCGACCGCGTACAAGGCGGTGAACCAGGAGACGACGTCGCCGTAGCCCGTTTCGGACCAGTGCAGCTCCCGCTGCAGCGTGGGCGCGAGGATGCCCAGGACCTGCCGGTCGATGTAGTTGACGGTCGTGACGACGAACAGGAGGGCGCAGACAGTCCAGCGGTAGCCGGGCCTCCTCACCTCGCGAAGTCCTGGTAGTACGCCTCGATCTGTTGCGGGGTCGCGGTGCCGGAGAGGATCAGGACGCGGTGCCGAAACGTGGTAGACTGACCCGGTCCGAGCCGGAAGTTCAGCTGTTCCTTCCCGTTGCTGAAGATTTTCAGGCCCAGCGGGTTGGCCGCGAACAGGCCGTAGCCGCGCGCGTGCCAGTACGTCGGGAAGCCGACGTTCTTGGGGTGATCGAGCATCGCGAGCGTCACCGGCTCCCCCCCGAGGACTCCCGTCAGCATGGTCCAGCGCCCTCGCGTGCCCCATACCGAGTCGCCCTCGACGCCCTCCGAGCTGCGGTAGTGGCCGGTCACGCCGGTGTTGTCGAGCCGCGGCACGGTGGTCGAGTGGCCGCCGGCGTCGGTGAAGACTTCGGGCGTGGTCGACGGCTGCTCGAGCGCGCGCGCCACGCGCATGCCGATGAGCCCTTCTTTGTTATCGACAAAGGTCACGGGCTCGCCCAGTGCCGTGAGGGTCGTGATGCGATCGATCGCGCGCGATCCGGCCGCGGCGCGGAACACGAACCGCGTGTCCTCGCGCAGCAGGGCCTTTCCCTGCGCGTCCACCCAGTCCGCCGTGACCTCGAGCGCGCCCTGGCCCGACCCGCTCTCGGCGCGGCGCACGGCGCGATGCACGATGGTGCCCATCTTGGCCACGCGCTCGGCGGGAATGGCATCGGAGTTGTTCCAAAAGTCGAGCCCGTTCACGTCGCCGTGGTCGAACCACAGGCCGACCTGGTGGGGATGGTCGACGCGCTCGCCGGGCCGGGGCTCGAGCGGCCAGCCGCGCGTCACCACTCCGCCCGACGCGGCGCGCACCGGATACAGCGTCGGCTTCTTGAGAGTCGTGGGATAGATGTACGACGTGAACGGCTTGCCGTCGACGAGGATGTCGACGCGGCGCTGGTCCTCGTGGGGCACGACCTCCACACGGGGACTCTGCGAGGGACTCGGGGCTTGAGGCTCGGGGCTCGGAATTCCCGAGTCCCGAACCCCGAGTCCCAAGCCCCCAGCGAGCAGCAACCATGCATTCCGCATCTTGCGCCCCTCAGCCCATCACCACATCGCGCTTGGCGTCGTCGAACATCACCTTCCTGCCGCTGTGCATCGCCGCGACCGTCATGCACAACGCGACCGAGTGGCTGTACCCCGCATCGATGCTCGCGTTGGGCTGTTTGCGGCTGCGCACGCACTCCATCCAGTTCCGGATGTTCGCGGTGGTGGACGAATCGGCGCCCGTATTCGCCGCGGTCTCCGTGGGCGCGACCTGCGACAGCGCCGCGGTCTCCGTGGGCGCGACCTGCGACAGCTTCATGGTGGCCAGCTGATTGGCCTTCATCCCCATCTCCGCCGCGGCGCGCTCGTTGAGACCGCCGGTGGCCGTGATCTCGTTGGTGTCGAGGTTCAGCATGCCGGCGTTCGAGTAGTACAGCTCCTTCGTGCCGCCCGCCGAGTTGGTCATGCGGGACGAGTAGACCACTTGGAAGCCCTTCGCGGGATCGTCCAGGGGACCGTACTCGAACACGATCGTGGCCGTGTCCCAGCTCTTGCGGCCGTCCTTCCACAGGTACACGCCGCCGTTGGCCACGACCGAGCGGGGGCGCGACAGCCCGGTGAACCAATGCACCGTGTCGATCTGGTGCACCATCCACTGGTCTGGGATGCCCGACGAGTAGGGCCAGAACAGACGATACTCCAGGTACTTGCGCGGGTCCCACGGCTCGTACGGCAGGCTGCAGAGGAAGCGCTTCCAGTCGGTGTCCTGCTCCCGGATGGCGGCGACGAGCTGGGGGCGGCGCCACCGCCCCGGCTGGTTCACGTTCCAGGTCATCTCGGCCATCACGATGTCGCCGAACTTGCCCGAGCGGATGTACTCGTTGGCCAGCTGGTAGTTCGCGGCGCTGCGCCGCTGGGTGCCGATCTGCACGACGCGGTCCGACTTCTTGACCGCGTCGCGGATCGCGATGGCGTCCTCGATGCGATGGGCGAGCGGCTTCTCGATGTAGGCATCCTGTCCTGCCTGCATCGCCTCGACGCCGTGGTAGGCATGCTGGAAGTCGGCCGTCGAGATGACGACCGCGTCGGTCGCCCGCGCCGCATACATCTCTTCATTGTTGCGGAACGGCCGCGGCTGGGTCCCCATCACCCGGGCGATTTCGGCCACGCCGTCTTCGCGCCGCCGGCTCCAGATGTCCGATACGGCGACGATCTCGAAGTTCAGCTCCTTGCCGAGCTGGCCGTACGCGGGCAGGTGCGCCTGCCGGAACCGGTCGGAGAAGCCCACGATGCCGACCCGCACGCGATCGTTGGCGCCGACGATCTTCGCGTAGCGCGCCGCCGGCAGCGTGGCGGCCGCCGCGGCGGCGACCTTGAGAAACTCGCGACGGCGGATCTGTCTCTTCGACTGGGACATCGCTCCTCCCTTCCGATCGATCAAGAGTGTGGGCCGCGCCCGTCCGCGGCGAGACCGGCCAGCGCGCCGCGCATGTAGGCGAACGACTGTCTCATGCCCGGCAGCGGGGCGTCGGGGTCGATCTCGTACTCGAGGTTGACGTATCCACGATAGCCCATCGTGCCGAGCTGCCGGAAGATGCTCGCGATCGGGATGGCTCCCTCACCGACGATGCACTGGCTGCTCTTGGCGGTGAGATCGCGCAGGTCCTTCATGTGCATGTCGAGCAGCCGCGGGCCCGCATCGGCGATGGCGCGCACCACGTCGGTGCCGGTGCGCACCGTGTGGCCGACGTCGATGCACAGCCCGATGCGGGCGTCCAGCTTCCTCACGTACGGCAGGGCGTCGTACGGGGAAGGGAAGTGCTTGTCTTCCGGCCCGTGGTTGTGGATCGCGACCTTGATGTCGTACTGCTTGGCGAATCGCTCGATGCGCGGCAGCAGCTTCGGGTCCGTATGGATCGCGATGAGCGGCATGCCGGCGGCCTTGGCGTAGGCGAAGTATTTCTCCACCCCGGGGTCCGAGTCCTCGTCGAACGTGATCACGCCGCCGCCCACGATCACGAGTCCGGCCGCCTCGATCTCGCGTCGCGCCGCCGCCAGCTGCTCGGGCGACAGCTCGAACGGCACGTGCACGGACTTGAAGTTGACGTAGGGCGTCCCGAGCGCCTTGACCATCTCGATCGCCTTGTCGCGCGGGAAGTTGCGGAGGGAGTAGCTCGCAACGCCGAGGTTAGGCGAGGTTGGTGGAGGTTTTGGAGGTTCTGGAGGTTGTGGAGGCAGTGTTCCGGCCGGACCCAGTGCTACGCCGGCCAGCCCCGCGACGCTCGCTCCGAGGAACGTCCGGCGCGGCACCGGAGCGCGGGACATTCGTCAGTATCCCGGGTTTTGAGTGTAGCAGCAGGTCGTCCCGTCCATCTGCGTCCGCGGGATCGGCCGCAGTACGTGGTACGGCTGGATGTTGGGCCCGCCGTCGGGGTTGTAGGCTTTGACCCGCGACAGCAGGGTGTGCGTCCGCACCAGATCGAACCAACGCTGCATTTCACCGGCCAGCTCGCGCGCCCGCTCGTTCAAGATTTCGGCGAGGGTGAGCTGGGCGAGCGTGAGCTCCATCTCGGCCTCGTGGCCGGGGATGGCGGCGCGCCGCCGCACGGCATTGATGTACGGCAGCGCTTCCGTCGCTCGCCCGTCCCGCAGCAGCGCTTCGGCCGCGATCAGGTACGTCTCGGCCAACCGGGCGACGAAGAAGTCCCGCGATCCGCGCACGTCGTTGACGGTGAGCCGGAACGGGTCGTGGAACTTGTTCAGCGACGGGAAGATCCTGTTGCTGTACGTCCGCGGCGTGTAGAGGCGATACGGGGGGGGCTTGATCTTCACCCGGACCGTGTCCGAGTCGGTCGCCGAAACGTAGACCGCCGTGTCGCCCAGCTGGAATTTCGGCGCGCCCAACGAATCCTTCGGAATGGTCGCCGCGTTGTTGGAGTACCACGCGCGGGTGAACTGACTCTGGTAGCGCGAGTCCTTGGTGCGATCGTACAGGCCCAGGAAGAACGTGGTAGGCCGGAAGCGCTTGAACGGGCGGCCGTTGGCGATGTCCCGCATCATGCCGGGCAGTACGTCGTACTCCATCAGGAAGAACAGGTGCCCCTGGTTGCCGTTCCCGGTGGTCAGCGGGTCGTTGGTGAACTGGACCGACCAGACGACTTCCGCATTCTTCTCGT
>WNGM01003505.1_pt1 | contig 20850 bp, 16 predicted proteins | sample 5400571 | NCBI WGS metagenome assembly WNGM01 (sample SAMN13153378, study PRJNA577476) | soil metagenome | isolation source: 100 cm soil or saprolite under Garry oak tree replicate 2 | place: USA:California | collected 2016-06-15 | reverse complement strand
GGGCAGATCACGATTATCTACGAACTGAATCACCAGATCCGCGTCATCAGGATGGACAAGCCGCTGCCTGGCGAGAAGGAGCTGATTTCCTTCCCCTTCTACAACGGTCATTCGGTGGGTCATTTCGACGGTGATACGTTGGTGGTCGAGTCGGCGGGCTTCAACGATAAGACCTTAGTCGACGCCACCGGCGCGCCGCACACCGACGAGATGCGCGCGGTCGAGCGCATCCGCAAGATCAGCCCGACGCAGCTCGAGATCGTCATCACCGTTCACGATCCCCAATATTACACGCGAGATTGGCAGGCGCGCTTCGTCTACAACCAGCGCAATGACGTCCGGCTCGAAGACTATCTGTGCGGCGAAGAGCATCGCGACATTTCCTCGGTGCGAGGCGTGCGCCGGCCATAAGGGGAGCGAAAGACGCTCATGTCCAGCTTCGGTTCGAGAGTTTGCGCGAGCCAAATCGGGCCGCTAAACGGCGTGGGGAACCAGCGATCCGTTCCGTCAGCCCGACGCTGAGAATGGCGTGGGGGAACCGGCCGGCAGTAAGGAGGCCGCGAAGCGGCGTACCGATGCGATCCGGACGGTGGGCCCGACGCTAAGAATGGCGTGAGGGAACCGCCCGGCAGTAAGGAGGCCGCGAAGCGGCGTACCGATGCGATCCGGACGGTGGGCCCGACGCTAAGAAAAAGGAGGGAACATTCACATGTTGAAATCCGCTTCCAACGGCAATCGCATCGCGTTCAAGAAGCTCTGGCTCGTCGCCTTTGCCGCCGCGTTCTGTGTCGGGATCCCCGCCTGGGCGATGAATACTCTCGCGTCCACGCAAGCCCCGGTAAAAGACGGGATCCCCAATCTGGCATCGAGCAGTTTCGCATGGCTTGCCGCCGGCGCCGACTGGCTCGACCCGCCGTCAGGTCTCCGTGGCCCGATCCGGAACGATCCCGACCATCCGTTCCACGGCAATACCGCCGGCCCCGGGCAGGTGACACTGAGAATCGGCAACTACAAGGATCCGGTTCTAAAGCCCTGGGCCGCGGCGCAAATGCTGGCGTCGAATGAAGAGGTGCTCAGTGGCAAGAGGGCGGTTCCCTTCGCCGCCCAGGCCCGGTGCTATCCCGGCGGCGTCCCCGGACAATTGCTCTATCCTGCGGAGCCGTTCTATTTCATCCAGACGCCGAAGCAAGTGTGGATGATCTGGCAGCGCGACCACATGGTGCGCCGCATCTACCTCACCGCAAAGCATTCGAACAATGTGAAGCCGTCATGGTTCGGCGAATCCATCGGCCGTTACGAAAACGGCGATACTCTGGTCATCGACACGATCGGACTTTCCACCAAGAACAGCTACATTGACAATTACCGTACGCCGCACACGGCCAAGTTGCATGTCGTAGAGCGCCTCAAGCTATCCGCCGACGGCAGGATGCTCGAAGCAATGGTCACCGTCGAGGATCCCGATACGTTCAACGAACCGCTCCACATGATGCAGCGCTGGCGCAAGGTGGACAACCCGCTGTTGGAGACGGTCTGCGCCGAGGACAACTTTGATTATTTCAATCAGAATCTTTTTCCGATCCCTGAAGCCGCCAAACCTGATTTCTGACGGGCCGCGAATTCAGGACGAGCCGAACGCCGGCTAAGGCCCGCGACCACCTGCATGCCTACACGTTCTTTCAAGCATGTAGTCGAGGGCTTTACTCGCGTTCGGTGCATTCTGTTTTCCTGACCAAAGGAATTCCCTCTCGTGACGCCCGATTTTCCTTGCTCTGAAGAAAGGTGTGTCGATACGGCCTTACCTGGTCGGTTCGGCCGGGCCTTCCGGTAGGTCGTGCCCTTGAGCGCGATCATGTCCACAAAGCTGTCCCCACGGGAATCGTAATGGGGGCGTACGACACGCACAAGACACGATTCGGGTCAACACCCGTCTCGTCGAGATCAATGTTGTCGTGCGCGACAAGAATGCTTAGGTTGGATCAATATGTAGTAAATTTTCTCAACCGCCGAATCATTGGAACGCAAATCAATTCAGTTTGGGAGGCTACAGCATGAAATGGACAAGATTGTTCCTTCTCTTAATGACGTTCTCTCTGGTCTTGTGGGCGAATGCCCAGGATCGAGGGGGACGTGGGGCACAGCGAGGCGCTGCGCCGGCCGGAGGTGGCGCGGCCATGACACTGTCGATCGGCGCGTTTGCCGATGGCGCACAAATCCCAGTCAAGTTCAGTCAGGCTGCGGAAGGGGTTGCGCCCGGCGAGGGAACGTCTCCGGCAATCGCGTGGGCCAACGTGCCCGCCGGAACCCAGAGCTTCGTGCTGCATATGCACGATATGGAGCTCGCTCGAAATCGAACAACAGATGACCAGGTGCATTGGCTCGTGTGGAATATTCCTGGCTCGGCGACAGGGCTGCCGGAAGGTGTGCCCAAGGGCGCGCAGTTGGCGGACGGCAGTTATCAATTCAGCGCTACCGGCCAGGTCTATCGGGGACCCGGTGCTCCGGCAAATGCCCCGCCGCATCACTACGTGTTTGAACTCTTTGCCTTGGACACGAAGCTCGACGTCAAGCCGGCGGCGGACGCATTCGAGTCACGGACGAACGTCATGAAGGCGATTCAGGGACACATCCTCGGCAAAGCCGTGTACATGGGTTTCTTCAGACGTCCCCGGTAACGAGTGGCGCCCGTAGACGTTGTCAAATCCTAGACGAAGGGGCGGTCATAGAGACTGTGAGTGAATTGGCGAAAGCAAAACGACCATTTGGTCAGTTCGTCATGTGTGATTTGGTTGTTGGACAAGTGCGTTTGAAATCGGACATGGGACATCCCGACATTTGACATTTTGGGGAAGCTCGAGCGTGCAGCGAACAATGTCAAATGTTGGGATGTCCCATGTCCGATATCCCATGTACTTGTCAAACAACCCAACTGACACAATGACGCCACGGTTCTCCCTCCCAAAACCTGCTTGGTTGATACCTACCGGTGCTGAAAAGTCGCGCAACGTTGAGCGATAACGGCAGCAGGCCGGCCTTACCTGCTGGGTTCGGCCATGACCTTCCGGTATGCGGCCGCTTCCGACGCCGAGGGAATCATCTCCATCAGGTCCGTGCCGGGCGGCAGCAGCCGCAGCGGAAGCTTGTTCCGCGGAATCCACGGTTTCGTGTACGTCTTGGGGTCGTCGATCGTGAGCGTGAGCTCGAGGGTGTTCTGGTTCACGCGGTGGTAGCGTTCTTCGACGCGCAACTGGTCGCTGTGCGGGTTGCCGGAGTTATCGAGCCAGGTGCGCTCGTCCATGCCGACCGTCTCGACGACGAACGTGTAGTTGTCTTCCCATCGGCCGACCGAGTAGCCGTACCAGCGCGGATCTGGATCTTTGGGAAGCTGGCGGCCGTCTGTCCAGATCACGCGCCATCTCTTCTCGAACATGTAGAGCATCAGGACGGAGTTCGGCGTGTGCACCACCTGGAAGGGGCGCAACTCGAAGAGAAGGATGCGCGGGAAGCCGGCAGGGTCCGCCATGATCGACAGCGGGTCGTTGATTTCGGCGACCGGCACCATCCGCGATCCGTCTCCCGCCTTATGCGTCTTGCTCACCTCCTCGCCCCAGGGCGTGAGAGGAGACGTCGGGTACCCGCGCGCACCGATGCCTTCGCCGCCGGCATCCCAGATTCCGGTCAGATCACGGCGAGGCGCTGGACCGGCCGCGCCTCCCTGCTGCTGATTGGGGTTCTGTGCGCGGCCAGGGTTGTTCCACGGCAGGTTCTGCGCGAATGAGACAGCGGCCAGCGTTAGCGCCACGGCCGCGAAGATGGTGAGGCGGAAGCGATTCGCCATGGCGTTATCTCCCTGGCTGCTGCGCCGGCGCGGGGGCCGCTCCGGGGAGCGTCGTTCCGAGCGTCTCGCCGTTGGCAAGCACGACCTTTCGCAGGCGTCCCACGGGCGCGCCGTTCTTGACCGGCTGCAGCGTCACGGTGACCTGGTCGCCAGTCTTGAACGAAGTGCGGCGCCAGCCGCGCACCGACATGTCCGTCGGATTTGCGGTCTCAACCGCCCAGTTGCGCACCGTGCCCGTGTCATCCATCGCATCGAACTTCAGGAAGCAGTGGGGGTTGGCCCAGATCCACTCCGTCACGGTGCCCTTCAGCATGATCTCCTTCTCCGTGTCGAAGCTCGCCGCGCCGTGATGGGCAGCGAGCGGTGCCGCCGTCATGAGCACAGCCGCTAGCACCACACCAAAAACCCTCTTTTTCATAACACCTCCAACTCGGCGATAGCGCGAACTCTAGAGATTTTCCACAGGTCTGTCAAGGACGCGGCGGCGCGGATGGCGCCGGCCTGGCGAACCGGGATGCGTCGATGGCGACGTTCGGCTGCACGGACGTGAGCTCGTAAGTCGATCGGCCATCCAGCCAGGTCACCGTCCACTTGAACGGCATCTTCACGCCCGCAACCTCGCGATAGTCGCTGTAGTCCACGCGCGTCACGACGCGCCCGACGGGCGAGTTCGAAAACCTAACGAGCCGGGTGAGCAGCCCGGTTTCCACATCGAAGCACAACGTCGCGGTCCCGCCATTCGCGGTGGTCCCCTGGACGAGGTTCACCTCCCGATCGTTGATGAGCGTCGGGAAGCCGACGCGCCAGCCGGTCAACGCCTGCTTGATCCCTGCGGGAAAGAACACCTCGGACTCCAGCTTGACGCCGTCGAGATCCTGGCCCGTGACAGCGAGCACGGGCACCGGCTTGTCGGTGGCTGGGGCGGCAATCCACGCGGAGCGTCCGTCGAAGGTCCACGTGGTGTCGCCTGAACGCGAGTGGGAAATGATCGTGTACTGGCCGGGCGCCCTGGCATACATCTCAAGCGGGCTCTTGCCGGCATCGTCGTACCCAATGTAGTTGCCCCTGGCCGTAAAGCCGGTGAGTGCCGCCACACGCTGCGGTCCACCAATCGCCCGCAGGTAATTATCGAGAATCTGATCGGCCGGCGGCTGCCCGGATGCCTGCGGGATCGGATCCCCCGGCTCGTCGGGCGGCGGGCTGCTGTACAGTAGGTCCAGGCTGGGCATGACGTTGGGGCGCGAGTTGCCGCGATGGCACGTGTTGCACGTGACGACCTGGCGCCCGCCGAAGTTCATCTGGTTAATGGCGTTCACCATGAGCATCATCCGGCGGGCCGTTTGCTTTCGCGCGTTGTCGTCGGCGTACCGCGCCCAGTCGCCACCGCTTTTATCGACGTGGCAGTCGGTGCAGTTGAGTCCAAGCGACGCGGAAAAAAAACCCATCGTGCCCATGAACTGATCGACGGGAATCCCCTTCAGGATCTGAACGTTCCTGAAGACTTCTTCCGCCATCGGCGGCCGCTGACCGGGTGTGTCTTGGGCGCCAATGACCGCCATGCTCGACAACCAGACTACCAAGGCTGCCGCCGTCGCCCCCAGGATTGCCCTCGAGCCGAACTTCATCGCTGTTCTCGCTGAGGAATTTCGGGACGGAAGAAAAATTCCGAACCTTCGACGCGTTTTATTTCCAGCTCTCCGATGCCTTGCGCAGCTTCCCATCCGGCGGCTGCTCGCTCAGCTCGATGCGGCCGGCGTTCGGATCGGTGATGTTCGCCAGGATGCCGCCTGTGAATGCGCTCGGCGCCGTCGGATCGCTGACCATCAGGCCATGCTGCCGGAACGTCGCGACGGTGCTCTTGATGTTCTCCACTTCCAATCCGAAGTGATTGAGTCCGACTGGACGCTGTGCGTTCGACTGCTGCAGCTCGATGAAGGTGTCCCGGCTCACCTGGATATAAGCCGACATCAGCTGCCCCTGCGGATTCGTGTTCCTAACGACTTCACGAAATCCCAGTTTGTCCCCGTACCAGGTCAACGCCTGCGCGACCTCCGGCACGCTGATCGCCACGTGATTCAGCTTCACCGGGGGCTGACTGGGCGGGCTTTGCGCGACAGTCGTCTGAATGGCGGTTCCAACCAGAATACCTGCAACGAACAGAAACAGACCACGCATAGAGAGCTCCCTTCAGCAAGAAGACAAATGTCCGAAGCACGGGTGCCGGACAGGCTCGGACCGTACTTCACCCATTGAGGACGGTCAAGTACAAAGTGCCCGCCTTCATTTATCGCAAAGTGGCAGTTGACGTGGAGGGCGGAGTCCCCGGGGAAGGCACGCGCGACGACACGTACGCCGCGATCGCAACCATGTCCTCTTGGGTCAGGTTGACGAGGACCAGCCTCATCAACTTTGCCGGTTCGCTATTCCGCGTGCCCTGCTGCATATCCCACATTTGTCTCACCATATAGCTGGGCGACCGGCCGGCAATGGGCGGGATGTCGGCCGCACCCATGAGATCCGGTCCATGGCAAGTGATGCACGGCGTCGTCTTGCCCTGGAAAAACTGGTTGCCGACGATTCTTGCACCTCCTGTCGTGACCAGGTCCTTGCCCTTCTTGATGCTGCCGACCGGCACGTAAGCAATGAATCCCGAGCGCGGATTGCGATACGTCTCGGCCTGCTCCTCGTCCTGCGGCATCTCGATGATGCGGCCGGCGATCGGTTCGGTCTTCGCGTGCTCGACCGGCAAGAACAGATTGCCCGCAATCCGCGTCTTCGGCACCAGGTCCGTCTCGACCACTCGAGTCCAGGGCCAATACTTCATCGATCCAAAGTACTCCGCGGCGGCCTTCAGTTCGTCATCGGTCAGGGACTTTGCCAACTCAATCATTGTGTTCGTGTTCGGTTTTCTCGGATCGGCGGTGTGCCGCCTGCCCTCTCGAAAATCCTGGATCTGGCGCATGAAGTAAGCAACGGGGAGTCCGGCTATCGGGGCATTTTCCGGGCGTCCCTTCCCGTTCGGCAGGTGACACGACGCGCATCCGCGTGTTGCTTTACCCAGGCGAGCTGGACCGTGTGCGACCACATGGGGCATCGGCGGGTGGTCGTTAGGAAACCAGTCGATCACGTTCTGACCGTCGCGTATGTCCACGAGCGAATATGTCGCGTTGCTCCCCTTGAGGCGCCTGGGCCTCGTCTGCTCGACCGGATCCTCGTCCGGACGCAAGTCCCGGTTTGGCGGGTTCTGAGGGCGAGCCTTTTCGCCCGGAGCGGGAGAGGCGTCGAAGCCATACGCCCACAATGGTTCGTGGTCGAAGTGAATAGCCGCAACATCGACGCCGCCTTTGTCGCCGGCGACGCCCGTTCCGGCCTCCACCGGCGACTTGGCAGTCTGGACAGGTTGCGGCGTGGTGAGTCGATGGATATCGTAGTATCTTGTGATCGCTGCTCCTAGAGCGAACCACGTGATACTCAGGACGACGGGCCTCACATAACGCTTCACAATGTCCCCCTTTCGTTTTCGGTTCCGCAGTATGCCAAACCAGGAGCGATTCACCAAGCATGTTATTCAGCGTGCGTGACACATTTCAACGGAGGAGCAACGGGGCAACTACCGTCGTTTCGTATTCCTTTACTTCTAGTGAACCTGTCAGGCAAAATGACCACACATAAGCAAGGAGAGATGAGCTATGGCGTTCCTCACGAAATCGTTGCCACGGCGGACCGTCCTGAGGGGGCTGGGCGCGACGATGGCGCTGCCATTCCTTGAGGCGATGCTTCCCGCGTTCCCGCGGCGCGGGCTGGCGGTCGCGAAGCCGGTGCATCGCTTTCAGGCCTTCTATGTGCCGAACGGGATGGCCATGGAGTACTGGTTACCGAAGGGAGAGGGAACCGCCTTCGAGCTCTCACCCATTCTAGAGCCACTGGCGCCGTACCGAAATCAGATGCTCGTGCTGTCGGGCATCAAAACGAGCTGGAACTACATCCACGCGGGCGCCTCCGGATCGTTTCTGAGCGAGACGCAGGTGGCGTCGCTCGAGCTTTCGATGGATGCCCCGGCCAACGCTGGGGCGTGCACCGGCATCTTGAGTTGCGCCTATACGCACACGCTCTCCTGGCGCAGCCCGACGCAGCCGTTGCCGATGGAGTGGAATCCGCGCTCAGTGTTCGAGCGGCTGTTTGGCGATAGCGGCAGCACGGACCGGTCCGCGCGGGAAGCGAGGTTGCGGCAGCACAAGAGCATTCTGGACTCGGTGACGGAGAAGCTGGCGAGCCTCAAGAAGGATCTCGGACCGCAGGACCAGGTCAAGGTCGATGAATATACCGAGGCGATTCGCGACGTTGAGCGGCGCATTCAGAGAGCCGAGGAACAGCGCGAGCTCGAGCTGCCGACGATCGAGCAGCCTCAGGGCGCGCCTCCTGTCTTTGAAGATCACCTGGCGCTGATGTTGGACTTGCAGCTCCTGGCGTTTCAGTCCGATCTCACGCGCGTCATCTCGTTCATGATCGGCAAGGAACAGAGCGCGCGCCCGTATCCTCAAATTGGCGTGCCGGAGGCGCACCATCCGCTGTCGCATCACAATGATGTTCCCGAGTTGATCGCGCATATGTCGAAGATCAACCGTTATCACACTCAGTTGTTCTCGCAGTATCTGGCCAAGCTCCGCGCGACGCCCGACGGCGACGGCTCGCTGCTGGACCACATGATGATCCTGTATGGCTCTGGCATTTCCAACAGCACGCGGCACTCGGGCGACAACTTGCCGCTTCTGTTGATGGGCGGCGGGGCGGGGCGGCTGCAGGGCGGCCGGCATATCAAGTATGCCGACAAGCCGTCGATTGCCAACCTGCTGGTGACGCTGATGGACAAAATGGGCGTGCCGGTCGAGCGGATCGGCGGCAGCACCGGGAAGCTCCCGCTGGATACGCTCCCGGGGGTGTAGTCGTATGTACCGTCTGATCTCGCTCGGGCTCGCCGTCCTCCTGATGGCGGCCACCGGCGGCCGCCCACCGTTGGTGGACGCGGCCAAAACCGGCGACAGGGATGCGTTGCGCGCGCTGCTTCAGAAAGGCGCGATCGTCAACGCGGCCGAGGCGGATGGCACCACCGCCCTTCATTGGGCGAGCTACCGGGATGATGTTGAAAGCGCCGGCCTGCTCATTCGCGCCGGTGCCGATGTAAACGCGGCGAACGATCTTGGAGTCACGCCGCTCTGGACCGCCAGCCAGAACGGAAGCGAGGCGATGGTCCGGCGGCTGCTGGAGGCCGGAGCTAATCCGAACGCGGCGCTGCTGCTTGGCGAGACGCCGGTGATGGTCGCCTCTCGCTCCGGCAGTCCCGTCATCGTCGAACAACTGATCGCCAAAGGCGCCAACGTGAATGCGCGCGCCGCGCGCGGCCAGACGGCGCTGATGTGGGCGGTCGCGCAGAAGCATCCCGACGTCGTGAAGGTGCTCGTCGCGCACGGAGCCGACGTTCATGCCCGCTCGGACGCCTGGAGCCAAGTCATGGCGGTGCCGCCCCATGGCCATCTCGACTACAACCGCGCGATCCCGCACGGAGCGGACACCCCGCTAATGTTTGCCGCGCGCGTGGATGATTTAGCCTCGGCGAAGGTCCTCGTGGCTGCGGGCGCCAATGTGAACGATGCCGATGCCTGGGGCGTCAGTGCCACGACCCTTGCCGCGCACTCCGGTTATGGAGAACTGCTTGAATTTTTGCTCGAGAAAGGCGCCGATCCAAATGCGGCTGCGCCCGGCTTCACCGCGCTGCACGAAGCCATCATGCGTCGCGATGAGAAGATGGTGAGCGCTCTGCTCGCCCACGGCGCAGACCCGAACGCTCCACTTCGGACGTGGACCCCCACTCGCCGGTCATCGGATGACTTCAATTTCGCCCCCGAATTGGTGGGAGCAACGCCGTTCTGGATGGCCGCGCGTTTCAGTGAACCGAGCATCATGCGCCTCCTGGTAAAACACGGCGCCGATCCGCTGTTCGTGCACCACGGCGACCGCGTGGTGGAAGCCAGAGGCGGCGATGGATTTCAACACCGCACCGAAGTGACGACGGCTCTGATGGCCGCGACGGGAATGGGCGGCGGTCAGGCGTGGGTTCAGCCCGGCCGTAACGAGCGCGAAGCCCTCACACTCGAAGCTGTCAAGCTGGCGGCAGAACTTGGTGTCGACGTCAATGCGGCCAGCACCGATGGTCGCACGGCGCTCGATGCCGCAAGGGTCCTGAAGTTCGACTCCGTCGTCAAGTTTCTCGAAGGGAAAGGCGCCAAACCAGGAACGATTAAGAAAGCTCAGACCGCGCCGGCGGAGAAAGACTAATTCACCGCTGTCGGTCTTTGCTGGTTGGCTGTGTTGGTTGCTGCGCCCAACAGTAATCGAACCCCGCGAGACTACCTTTCAGATCCTGGAGACTCAACAGCCCCGTTCGTCGACACCGTTACTGGAGACTCACCAACCGCTACTGGAGACTCACCAACCGCGTTCGCCGGCACCGTCAACAACGATCGGCGTTCCCGGAAATCGCGGGCGCTGAACTTACGGTTGATTGCATTCACAGCGCTAAGCGGGCACTGTATCCTGTCAGCTATTTCCGTCAGTGTGATGTCGGTCTCGGTTAGCAAATTAACAACGAGAGTGACTTCGTGGACGTCGAGAGGTCGTTCTTCTTCATCTGTATCTATCATTTTATGTTGGCTCTTATATAAGGAGAGGAACCCAGCGGGCTGAAAAATACGCGAATCCCCGTTTGCTGCTGGGCTGAAGCTTGTGGGTGTCCGCTATGAAGGGCTTACGAAGGTTACCCGGTGTCGCCTGGGAATTCTTCCACTCGTCAAAGAAAACAGAATTGAGCCGAACGCGGGCTAAAGCCCGCGACTACATGTTGCCCTGCACGTTGTTCGGCTCGCGCTGGTTTCCTCGAGATCCAGGAGATCTCACGTTAGGTTTTCAGTCTGTGAAAATTGATTCGTTCAACCTGTCCTAGAATATTTCCGGAAAGTAGAAGGTCATAACGACGTTGCCGTTTCCAGTCGGGATCATGACTTCTTGATGAGTAGCATCAATCCCCACTCCATTTACGTTAAGTCCCGTGATCTGCCGGACTGGGATTTTCCACCGGGGAGGCGCATCCCCACTGTCGTTGATGTTCCAAATGCCAATAGATCCTCCGGAGGCGCCGCCTAAAATCCAGCCCTTCGGCGTGACCGCTATCTGCTGGCTGCCCGCCAGAGCAGTCTTCGGCCCCGTGATCACGCGCAACGGTTTGGTATTTCCGCTGGCGTTACGATCAAAGATCAACATCGAAGACGACCCGCTGCCGCCTCGGAAACCACCGCTGGGCACGATCAGAAGATTATGAACCGGATCGACGCGTATTGGAGGAACGTTGCCGCTTCCATCGGTCTGCTCGGCGAATCGAATTTGAGTGTCGGGTCCGCCCAGAACTCGCTTGGGCGCTACGTCGCCGTTCGCTCCATACGGAAACACCACAACGTTGTGTTTGGCGGTGGGCAGGTAGATCTCACCAGTTTCCGGATCCACAGTCACCTTATCCATAGCACCCACACCCAGTATCTGGGTATGAGGTCCCTGGATCACGCGAACGGGCGGTTCTTCTCCACTGGCCCCTCCACGGAAAACCAGAATCGCCTGTGTCAGAGGACTGGTCACAACAATCTCATCGTGAGCCGGATCATAGGCCAGATCATGCATGGTTCTGCTGATCAGCGTCTTTTGTCCCTCCAAGGTTCGAGTGGGCGGCGTATTCTCCGTTGCCAGCCTGGAGAACGCCGCAATCTGCGGATGATTCACACAGTTGGGCACCAGCAGTTCCTGCCGCTTGCTGTCATAGGCCACGGACTCGGTCTTGCCAAATTTCAACGACACCTTGCCGAGGGGCGCGCTGCGGATGATGCGCAGGGGCGCCACATCTCCGTTTGCGTTAAGCGGATAAACTGTGGCCGAAGAGTTACCGAGGTTCGAAGCCCACACCTCCTTATTTTTCAGATCGACAGACACACCTGTGGGATTCTTCAAACCGGTTTTACTTCCCTTGATGACTCGTGTCGGGGCGACGTCGCCCTGATCGGTCTCCTTGAAGACAAGGATCGATTGGCCAACATCGTTGGCGATATATATTTCTCCGCTGTCCGGGTCCACAGCCATGGCTGCGGCCCAATTCAACTGGGTCTTCGGACCCTGAATGACGCGCATCGGAGGAGTGTCACCCTTCGCGTCGCTCGAGTAGATCGCAATCGAAGGCGGATTAAACTTGCCTGAACCCTGGACCTTGAAGTTACTGGCATTGCCCCAATTGTTGATGAACATCAGCTTTCTCTTGGAATCAACAGCAATACCGTGGGCTGCCTCCAGGCCGGTATGATCTCCTTCGAGCCTTCGCAGCGCCTCTTCATTGTCGGAAGCGCCTTTGCGGTACACCAGCACCTTCGGAGGGTACTCGACCGAAACGTAAATCTCTTCGTTCGCTTCGTCGACAGCAAGAGCGTAGCCGCGATGAGGAGTCTTCAAGTGACGCTTGGGCGCGACGTTTCCGTTGGCATCGTGAGAAAACACGGTCATTTTGTTCCCCGTGTCGGCTTCTATCGAATAAATGTCCCCGTTCTTCGGGTCAAGGTAAAGGCCGCCGCTAAACTGGATTTCGGTGTTTACGCCCTCGATCACCCGCTTCGGTTCAGTGCGCTTCGCGTCGGGCGGGGTATTGTCGAGCCGGTTGAAGATCCGGGTAGCCCACAGGTTGTTGTCCTGAAGGACCACTTCGTCGCGCACAGGATCAACTGCGACAGAACTATAAATCGGATCCGTGTCCCGGATCATGCGGACCGGCGGCCGGGTCACATCACCTGTCTGCCCACTCTCTTGCGCGGCGGCATATACCGGCCGGTCACGCCACCCGGCAAAGAGACCGTAGTGCTCTTCGGCGTCGGCAACCATCATTGTGGAACTGACGTCAACAGGTTCCCACGTACACCCTTCGCCCATATCTGGCATCTCCCGGACGGAGATCAGTTGAGGAGAGCCGGTGGGCTGCCGCGGCTCGGAAACAGCCGTCCATTTCGTGGGAGACACTTTTGGTGGTTCAACTCTGGAAAGGAAAAAGCTGCCGATTGCAATCGCCAGTAACCCCGCAAGGAATACCGTTCTGCCTTTTCTCACGCGCATAGACCTCCTTCGTACGGCGGATGTAAACATAGCCGCGACTTTCTTGTCAAAGCAATTGCCGGCGCGGGCATGCGCTGCGGTTGCGAAAGAATCAATGCGGTGGAATAATCAACGCATGCGCTACGCAACCACTTTCCTTCTGACCTGTCTGCTGACTGTTCCCGCGGCGGCCCAGTCACCGCGGGCGACTCTGGCGCCCACGGGTACACTCCGCGCCGCGATCGAAAAATTTGTCGCGGAGGTTCGAGCATCGGGTTTCATCAAGTCGTCGATCGAGCGTGCCAGGCTCACCGGAGTGGACGTCGCTTCAGGCAAGAAGAGGTAGGCCAAGGCGCGTCGAAACGAATAATCGCTCAAGAGAAATTGTTTTTGGAGTTTGAACGAACCACCCCGTTCTTGATGTTTCGCCCTACCGGGCTCACGCTTCGCGCCGCGCTTTCAAAGGAACGGGGATATTTCTTGATGGCGCGGCCACCCCTCCTTTGCCAACTTTGCCAAGGAGGGGAATTCGCTTCAAGACTGCTACAGTGCACTAGTCCAAAAAATTCCCCTCGTCGAGCCGGGAAGGCACGTATTCCTCGGTTACATAACTGATGTCCTTGCTGATGAGCGCTTCGACTTCGAGTTTGAAGCCGTTCTTGAGCATCAAATCGAGTTCCTTCTGCCACGGCTTCTTATGAGCAAACCATGGATACTGAGCGATCTGCCGCGCTCGTTTGATGTCCTGATCGTTCAACTTGATTTGAACGCTCGGACTGAGCTGACAGCGCTCATAGTCAATGCTCCGCAGGCCGAGGAATCGGGCCGCCGGGATGGCCATACGGCGTGATTCGTACGCCAGGTTGATCGATCCTTGCTTGATCACGCTGTAGATATAGTATCCCCACGGGTCGTTATCGAGCAGGCAATACACCGGCAGTTTCAACTCGTAGTGCAGGCGGTGCAACATGCGTCGCACTCCGCGCGGCGGCTGGCCGCCTCCGTGGGTCAGGATGCAATTGTGCTCGCGCCAGAATTTGTCTTCGTTAAACCGCCGCCAGACCGTGTCCTTTTCGACGTGCAGGACGAATTCGGCGGTGTTCTTTTTGAACTGCACGATGTTCGGCTCGACGATCGACGGAATGCTGTAGCCACCCGAACCCATCCGCGAACAATCAATCCCGTCGCCGCTGTCTACTAACGTGATCGGACCAACCATCGCACCGGCGTTCTTGGCGTATAGGTGGAGTTCTTCCCGCATCGAGTCGAGCGATACCTCGATGTCCTCGATGATCGGGTCGCATTCGTCCTGTGTGTCGAAAGTCTCTTCACTCGCACCCTCGATGGTGTGCTTCAACAGGTAGAAAAGACCGCGAATGCTCGTTGTCTTCCCCTGTTCGATCAGTCGCTTGCATCCGGAGCCGACCAGTAGCGTCTGCATGTAGCTCTTGGCCTGGCCCAGATTGAAAAGCTCGCGGCGATTCGTGCCGCTGCCCATTTCGATGATCCGTTTCGATTGGTTGAATCGCACGTTGGACAGTGACCGCGACGGAATGTCGACATATGGCGCCCGGCCGCGGTCGGCGGACTGCACCACACCGTCGGCCAAGTCGCGAATCGAGCCGAGCGTTTTTTTATCTTTGGAGGTGAGCGTCACCGTATCGGAATTTTTTTTGGTTTTCTTGGCCATGATGTTGGGTCCCAGCCGCAGAGCGGCGTGATGGCGCGGACGCGGAAGCTGTGAAACAATCAAAAAACGTTCCGGATGAGAATTGAGAATTGATTGGTGGTTAATGATTAATGCGCCTGGCCAAATCTAAAGATTTTTCAAGGACATTAATCACCAATCAATTCTCAATTCTCATCCGGAGTTCCTTTTCCCTATTTCGCCGTTCGCGGCTAAGAATCTTGTGTCGCCACGCCGGGATTCACGATCAACACATTCCCGCCGAAATTCTCGTCGGCCGAATCGATCTTCTTGCCGCGGTCATCTAGCTGCGTGTCGGCCTCGGCCGTCTTACGTTCCGCTACGTGCAGCAATCGCCCATACAGCTCCTTCCTGGAGCGGTCACCGTAATCCTTGATCGATGCAACGGCCGTGGCGACTTCGCCCAGGTACCGTAGGAAGACTTCTCGCCGTTCTCCTTCCTGTCGCACACGGTTACGCCGGTTGAGGTACATCGCGAGCTTTCGCCCGACCGCCTGTAGACCGAGCCGCAACTCTTTCATGATCTCGGGATAAGCGGCGATTGCCTCCTTTGATTCACTGGTGAACGGCACCCACACGCTGGCCATATGCACCATGACCGTTACCGGACCGACCGGGATCTGGCCACGGGACTGCGACAGGCCGTAGGCCCGCCAGTTATTGCTAATCACGGCTTGCGTAATCGCGCACGCCGCGGGCTGAAACTGCAACGGGACGCGGTTGGCATACCGCAGCACCTGCATCGTCTGTCCTTCAGTGAGGTTCACGTTTTTCATCGCGGCGTGGAGTTGTGCAATGTCCTCCTTCTTGATCCTGGAAGGTGTTTGTCGCGGGCCCATTTTGGCCTCCGACAAAATCTTCTCCGCTCCGGCGCGGCCAATGCCGTCGAAGGTCGTGAGCAGGAATTGCCTGAGGGAACGAGCATCGCTTTCCGCCAACAACTCGGTCAGCGTTTCCAGCGTAACCTTCTGTGTGGGACTGGCGCCGCCATAGGCCAATCCCACTTCGATCAAGAACGGGTTTCCACGATACACCGCCGGAGGCCGTGTCGCCGCGCAGAAGAACTCCCCCGGGACCTGCTGGTGCAGTCCCTTGAGAATCAGCGGCTCGCCGATGGACGAGATGCAATCGGTGGCTGGAGCACTGATCCGCGTGTTTTGAATCGCCTGATACAAGGCGTCCGCTTCCTGACGGCCGATTCGCTTGGGATGGGATCTGGTGCTGATCTTCGCGGTTTCGCAGATCCGCTGCGCCACGCCGGAGCTGACTCGCGAGAACGACGCGGTAAGGAACTGCGACATCGTGCCGGCGCCAGTATCCTTGAGCATCGTCACCAGCCGGCCCAGCTCGATCCCGTACGGATGTGGCTTGATCTCGCGGGGTTCGGGTGGAAGCTGGGTGGTCGATCTCGAATAGGTTGTCTCATTCCCCTCCGGGTCGATGTAATGGATCGTGACGTGCGGGTTAGCAATGGCTGTCTGTTCCAAATAGTCATCGACGCTACCGCGGCCGCGTACGTAGCGTCCTTCCAGCTCGATCGTCACGCGCGTGCCGCTTCGGACATCCTGATGATGATGCGAATGCTCATCATGCGCGTCAGGGACGGGATAGTGGGATACCCATTCGATGCCCTGATCAGCGATGTACTTGTGTCCCTTTTCGCCGGAGGGAATGTTTTCGCCGTCCCCTTGGCCGTTGATGATCTCCGGCAGGTTCCGCTTGGTGTCGATTTGAATTTCGAAGTAGTGGGCCGGTTTTTTGGGGGACGTTATGGAGATGATCTTGACCGGCTTGCCGGTGGTGAGCATTCCATACATGCCCGCCGCACTGATGCCGATTCCCTGCTGGCCGCGGCTCATCCGCAACCGGTGGAACTTCGACCCGTAGAGCAGTTTGCCGAAGATCAACGGAATCTGTTTCTTGACGATTCCGGGGCCGTTATCCTGCACGCCGACCTTGAAGCGATTGGCGCCTGTGGTTTCGATGTGCACCCAGATTTCCGGGACAATCCCGGCTTCTTCGCACGCATCGAGAGAGTTGTCGACAGCTTCTTTTACCGCTGTAAGCAGCGCCTTGCGCGGATTGTCGAATCCCAGCAGGTGTCGATTCTTGGCGAAAAACTCGCTGACCGAGATGTCGCGCTGCTTCGCCGCCATTGCTTCGGCGGTGAGACGCCGGCGGGGATGAGGCTCCGCCGCGGACCCAGCCGGCGAGGCAACGCTGGTCGAACCGGCGCCGTTGCCGTTGCGCATGGGTCCGTTACCTTCCGTTGTGCCTGGCTTCACTTTGATATTCACCGGGGACAAATCAGGTCCTCCTTCTGCCGATCAATGACTTCATTAATTGTGCCATCCTGGAAATGGGGACGTAGCCCTATGTCCCTATTTTCTTAAAAATGACGAAAATAGGGACATAGGGCTACGTCCCCATTTCCACGTGATGCCACGACGCGTAACATGCGAACATTCTTCAGACGCTTATGCGAGCGATGGTGTTGTTCGAGACGAACCATGTCCTGAAGGAGGCACAGCTGCCTGATCCGGAACCCGCCCCCGGTGAAGTCCTGGTCCGCGTGGAGGCATGTGCAGTGTGCCGGACGGACCTTCACGTCATCGATGGAGATTTGCCGAATCCAAAACTCCCACTGATCCCCGGCCACGAGATTATTGGCCGCGTAGCCGGCGTCGGTTCAAACGCACGGCGATTTGCAATCGGGAACCGCGTGGGGATTCCATGGCTCGGATGGACCTGTGGCATCTGTGAATACTGCAAAGCCGGCCTGGAAAACCTGTGTAATGAGCCGCAATTCACGGGGTATACACGCGACGGCGGATATGCGGAACTCACCACCGCGGACGAACGCTTTTGCGTGCCGATCCCCGAGGCATATACAAATGCCGAGGCCGCGCCGTTAATGTGCGCAGGACTCATCGGATTCCGCTCCCTTGCCAAAACAGGCAATGCGCGCCGTGTTGGGGTTTACGGCTTTGGCGCCGCCGCTCACCTGATCACTCAAATTGCGGTATATCAAGGTCGGGAAATTTACGCTTTTACGCGGGCTGGAGACGTCGAAGCACAGGAGTTCGCCCGATCGCTGGGCGCACGATGGGCGGGAGAGTCGGCAGACTCGCCACCTGTGATGCTCGACGCCGCGATTATTTTTGCGCCTGTGGGTGATCTTATTCCCTCTGCGCTTCGAGTCGTACGCAAAGGCGGTATCGTTGTTTGCGGTGGAATCCACATGAGCGATATCCCCCAATTCCCCTATCGGTTGCTATGGGGAGAGCGCGAAATCTGTTCCGTGGCGAACCTCACACGAAAGGATGCCGAAGACTTCATGACCATCGCACCGAAGGTCCCTGTGCGGACGCATTTTGAGACATTTCCACTTACGGATGCCAATGAAGCGCTACGCCGGCTGCGCCATGGCCAGCTTCAGGGCGCGGCCGTCCTTCTGACGACAATACCGTGACAGCACGATTTTCCTGCATCTTCCACGCGGACCAACCTCACACGTTCGGTGTGGGTGAAAACCATTCAGCCTCCCTGAACACGAGGAATCAGAAGGATCTCGGCGTTGGGATCGAATTCTTGAATAAGGCGGTCGCGTTTATCAGAAATATCGGCCGCGAACCATCCCCGCGACATCCTGCTGGTGAATTCCTTCTCGATCTCCGCGAGCCTCTCCGGAGTCACGGTTTCCGTATCCCATTCCGCCAGCGTTTCATCACCGCCAGCGCAGATCATCCGTAACTTTCTCAATGCCATACGGTACCTCCTAAGATGTCTCTCCTAGAATGCGTCTTCCAGACACCCATTGAAATAAAAAAGTAACGCCCCGCGGCTGCGATCGCATACACCCGAAGCGACGCGCTTTTGGCGTTGCACCGTCTGGACCCGATCGCGGACAACCTGTTACGCGACACTCCTCCAGCCTTTTCGCGGTTCTGACCAAAAAAACATGCGGCCCTGGCCGTGGGACAGCTCGCTTTCACGAAACATCTGTTCTGGGATCGACTCTCGATGCCTTCGCGCGGGCAGGTAGGCGGCGCTCGCCTTATGCCGAGGGTTACCGTTAAAATAGGTACACCGAACTTCGGAATGGTGACATCGGAGGCTGTCATGAAGCGTTTTGTGATCTTCGCCGTGGTGGTCATCGTGGTCTGCCTGATGACCGCCCGACTAGCGAGACCACAGTCTGCGGGTCAAGGCAAATGGTCGGAGAAAGCACGGCTTTCCGAAACTCGCGGCGAAGTGGCCGTCGCTTCGGTCAATGGAAAGATTTACGTGCTTGGGGGTTCGGCGCGCGGCCGGGACGATCAACCGCTCAACGAGGAGTACGATCCAGCAACGGACCGCTGGCGCGAGCGGGCGCCGATGCCGCGCGGCCTCAGTCACGCCGGTGCCGTTGGAATGAATGGCAAGGTCTTCGTCGTCGGTGGCTTCACCCGGAACGTCCACATGGGCGCCTTGGATGTCGCCTTCGAATACAATCCGGCAAGCGATAGCTGGCGGACTCTGGCGCCACTCAAGAGCCCGCGCGGCTCGGTTGGCGTGACCGCCCTCAATGGGAAGATTCACGCGATTGGTGGACGCGGCGTCGACACTGTGACGGTCGCGACTCACGAGGTCTACGACCCCGCCACGGGCATATGGAGCGAGCTCGCACCCTTGCCCAAGGCCCGTGATCATCTGGCGGTGATTGCGATTGATGGACGAATCCACGCGATCGGCGGACGCTTTAATGCCACGGCAGACAATACCGGCATGCACGACGTCTACGACCCAACGACAAATTCCTGGCAGTCGGCGGCGCCGCTTCCCACACCCCGGAGCGCAGTGGCCGTGACGCTCTATCATGACCTCATCCTCGTTTCTGGCGGCGAATGCAACAACGGGAAGACCTTCGTCGAAAATGAAGCCTACGATGGAAAGACCGGCCACTGGTCGAGCCTGGCACCGATGCCTACTGGACGTCATGGTTTCCGCGCCGTTACGGTTGGGGAATTTGCCTATTTTCCTGCCGGTGCCCAAGGATGCGGTGGCGGCGAAGTCTCAGATACGTTGCTCATCTTCAGCCTGCCCTGAAGGCAAGTGCCGCTCGAAGTGTTCTCGACAAAGGCGCTGCCGTTTCCTCACGACTCTCCGTATTTCACGGTTTCCCGTGTTGATGTGGAAACCGGCAAGACGTACATCAATTGGGACTCGGTTTTCAAGAAGGACGGGGAGCGGCACATCATTTGCGCGTTCAACACCAAAAGTTACTGGCCCATGGCGTACCATCCAGGCAGGAATTCCCTCTATGTTCCCTACCACGACTCCTGCCTCGATATGACCGCAAAGCAAGACAGCGAGTCCGGCTACGGGCCTCGGTTCGGCATCCCTCGTCCTGGCTCCGATATCAACCAATTCAGCGGCGTTGCCAAGATCAATATGTCCACCGGTCAGGTCCAGCGGATTTACGCCTCGCGGGTCCCCGGCAACGGAGCCGCGCTCGTTACCGCCGGGGATCTACTTTTTTGGGGCGATCTCGACCGGAGGTTCCGGGCGTTCGATGCCGACACAGGAAAAATCCTCTGGGAAACCATTCTCGGCGGTTCCATTCAAATGAGCACCATCACCTTACGTTGCGGTAATGACGGGAGAAGGGCAGTCGGGCACTGCGGGGCTGCTCGCGCAAGTGCCCGGATTGAAATTTCCGCGCGGCCACAATGCGATCTATGTATTTGCTTTGCCGTAAGGAATGGCGCTTGGAGGAGGCTGCGAGGCTCTCGGCAAAGCGTTTACCCGCGTACTCCTGAAAATGGATGACGAAGGAAATGGAACTATTCCATCAAACCCAATCTGTGAAATTATTTTTGCGCCTCCCCTTGGCGCCAGAGACTGATCACGGCTTGGCGCTTGTCGATGCGTACTCCCGCAGGAACGCGACGAGCCGGGTGCTCACCTGTTCCGGCTGCTCCTGCTGCACCCAGTGCCCGGCTCCGTCCAGGAGATGAAATCCAACCATGCGCGTGCAGGCGCTCCTTTGCATCTTCTCCACGGCGCCGGGCGTCTGGTAGACGCCCCAGTCGCTCTTGCCCGCGATGTACATGGAGGGGACATCGATGGTGCGGCCCGAGAACGTCAGCAT
>WNGM01010118.1_pt1 | contig 20856 bp, 22 predicted proteins | sample 5400571 | NCBI WGS metagenome assembly WNGM01 (sample SAMN13153378, study PRJNA577476) | soil metagenome | isolation source: 100 cm soil or saprolite under Garry oak tree replicate 2 | place: USA:California | collected 2016-06-15 | reverse complement strand
CGTGCGCTCGTCCTCGGTGAGTACGAGCTCGGCCTTCTGCCGTCCCCGTCCTGCCATCGCCGCCTCCTATCCTCGCGCACGGCGATGAGAACATGGATGCCAGCATCATTCCAGCGAACTAACGACTCAGGACACTAGCGCGTTCGCTTCCCCGGGGCCCTCCCCGGGTGGCACACTGCGCTGCCATGGACCTCCGGCCGGGCAGTGAGTTCGCTGGCTACCTCATCGACCGGGAGCTCGGCCGCGGCGGCATGGGGGTCGTCTACCTCGCGGAGCAGCGATTCCCCCAGCGGAAGGTGGCCCTCAAGGTCCTTGCCCCCGAGCTGGCGCGGGACGAGCGGTTCCGGGACCGCTTCGTCCGGGAGTCCAACCTGGCGGCCTCCCTGGACCATCCCAACATCGTGCCGATCCACGCCGCGGGCGAGGAGGACGGCGTGCTGTACCTGGCCATGCGCTACGTCGAGGGGACGGACCTGAAGCAGGCCGTCGCCGACGGCGGGCCGCTGTCGTTGCAGCGGACCGCGGCGATCGTGGCGCAGGTGGCCGGCGCGCTGGACGCCGCGCACCGGCGGGGGATGGTCCACCGCGACGTGAAGGCGAGCAACGTGCTCCTGGTGCCCGGCGACGAAGCGGGGACCGAGCACGCCTACCTGTCCGACTTCGGGCTGACCAAACGGATGACGTCGGACTCGGGGCTGACCGGCACCGGACAGTTCGTGGGAACGCTCGACTATGCCGCGCCGGAGCAGTTCGAGGGGAAGCCGCTGAACGCTCGGACGGACGTGTACTCGCTGGGCTGCGTGGCCTACGAGTGCCTGGTGGGACAGGTCCCGTTCCACCGCCAGACGGAGGCGGCCGTGGTCTACGCGCACCTCCAGGAGCCGCCGCCGAAGGTGACCGCGACGCGCCCGGACCTGCCCACGGCCGTGGACGAGGTGATCGCGAGGGCGATGGCGAAGTCGCCGGCGGACCGCTACGAGACGGCCGGGGCCATGGGCCGCGATCTGGCCCGGGTGGCGGGGAGCTCGAGCCCCGCCTCACCGGCTGCCGCCCCTGCCGCCCCTGCGCCGGCACTCCCAGGGCGGCGGCGAGTGGGTGCGTTGGTGGCCGGTGCCGTGGGGTCGGCGGTGGTCCTCGCGATCGTCCTGGCCATCGCTCTGGGCGGCCATCACCACACCACCCGGGCTGGCGCGGTGAGCCCGAGCGCTGGCGCGAGCGAGACGGCGTCCGCAATCCCCTCGCCCAGCGCCTTCCCCTCGATCACCGAGCAGACGGTGAAGCTGATCGACCCCGCCACTAACCGGGTGTCGATCGAGGCTCCGGTGCCGCAGGCGCGGGGGGACGGCTTCGATTCGATCGTGTTCGGGGAGGGCGGGCTGTGGGTTGTCGACCACGAGGGCAGCCTGGTCCACCTGGACCCCACCACCGGGAAGCTGGTCGACGTCATCCGCGACGTGGAGCCGTTCGACGTCGCGGTCGGCGACCACACGCCGGTGTGGGCCACGTTCGGCGGACTGGGCCAGGGTGTTGGCACCACTTTCCGCACGCTGACGGAGGTCGACCCGGCAGAGGACCAGGCCGTCCAATTCATTCCGTACTGCAAGGGAACGTGCAACGAGTTCATCAACCAGACAGGCAATGCCTCGCTGACCGTGGCGAGCGGTTCGGTATGGGTTGTGGACCCCGGACTTCAGATGGTGTGGCGGTTCGACCAGCAGAGCGGGGCTCGACAGGGCGGGGTCCGTGTCCCCAACGCCGCCGAGGTTCCCCGAGCGATCGTTGGTGCCGCCGGTGCGATCTGGGTCCTGGACAACTTCGACGACGCGGTGGTCAAGATCGACCCGTCGAAGGACCGCATCGTCGACTCCGTCTCGCTGGCCGGCGCCAGTCCGGTGGCGATCGGGGCAGGCGCCGGTTCCATCTGGGTGCTGAGCGGAAACGGCACGGTCACGCAGATCGACCCCTCCAGCGATTCGATCGACCGGACGTTCTTCGTGGCCAAGTCCCTGAACGGCGTGGCGGTGGGGGACGGGTCCGTGTGGATCGCGGCCGTCACCGGTGACGGGCCGAGCGGCACGGTGTTCCGGTACGACGCCGGGACGCTCGAGCAGCTCGCGGCGATCCCGGTCGGCGGGTTCGCGCAGGCGCTCGCCGTCACGCCGAAGGGGGTCTGGGTGACGATCCAGCCGCCGTAGGCGCGGGCGCCTGTAGACTTCCTTCCATGAGCCTGGACGACCTGTACAAGGAAGTCATCCTCGACCACTACAAGAGCCCCCGGAACAAGCGGCCCATGCCGGAGGCGGAGCTGTCCTGCTCCCGGAACAACCCCCTGTGCGGCGACGAGATCACCGTGTTCGCGCACGTGGAGGACGGCACGGTCGCGGACATCTCGTTCCAGGGCCAGGGATGCTCCATCTCGCAGTCCTCGGCCTCCATGTTGACCGAGGCGGTGAAGGGCCGCTCGGTGGAGGACGCGAAGGCGCTGGCCGCGGACTTCCGGGGCATGATGGCGGGGGAGGTCGAGCCGACGGAGGAGGAGTTCGGCGACCTGGTCGCGCTGAAGGGCGTGGTCAAGTACCCCATCCGGATCAAGTGCGCCGTGCTGGCGTGGGACGTGCTCCAGGAGGCGCTGGCCGGCTCGGGCAAGGCCGTCGCCGAAGCGCCCCACGGGGCCTAGCGGGACCCGCCGACACCCACCCCCGCAACGGATAGGCTCCCGCTCGTGCGGAAGCCGAGCCTCTCCTGGCTCCTGATCCTGGTTCCGGTGTCGCTGGCGGTGGACCTGGGGACGAACCAGGAGCTGGCCACCTTCCTCCTCGCCGCCGGCGCGATCGTCCCGCTGGCTGGCCTCATCGGGCGGGGCACCGACCAGCTGGCGTTGCACGCGGGGCCGCGGGTGGGCGGCCTGCTCAACGCCACCTTCGGCAACGTCACCGAGCTGATCATCTCGATCTTCCTGATCTCCAAGGGCGAGCTGGACATCGTGAAGGCGTCGCTGATCGGCTCGATCATCGGGAACCTCCTGCTGGTGCTGGGGTTGTCGTTCCTGCTCGGCGGGCTGCGGCACGCGGAGCAGGAGTTCAATGCACGTTCCGCCGCCGTCCACTCGTCCTCCATGCTCCTGGCCGTGATCGGCCTGGTCATGCCGGCGCTGTTCGTGCTGTCGGCCGGGCATCAGACCACCGGGCAGCGGGAGGTGGTGAGCGTGACTGTCGCCGCCATCCTCATCGCGCTGTACGTCGCGGCGCTGGCGTTCACGCTGGTGACGCACGAGCACCTGTTCCGGACGCCGGCCACGGGGGAGCGTCCCACCTGGAGCACGCGGGGGGCGCTGCTCGTGTTGGTCGGCGCCGCCGCGCTGGTTGCGGTGGAGTCCGAGATCCTGGTGGGGGCCCTGGAGCCGGCCCTGGCGGACTTGGGGCTGTCGCGGTTCTTCGTGGGGCTGGTGATCGTGCCGGTGATCGGGAACGCGGCGGAGCACAGCTCGGCGGTGACCATGGCCCTGCGGAACAAGGTCGACGTGACCCTGGAGATCGCCACGGGGTCCTCCACGCAGATCGCCCTGTTCGTGGCCCCGGTGCTGGTGTTCATCAGCCTGGCGGTGGGGCACCCCATGGACTTCGTGTTCGACACGTTCGAGGTAGTGGCGGTGGGGCTGTCCACGCTGATCGTGGCGGTGATCTCGCTGGATGGCCGGAGCAACTGGCTGGAGGGAGCCCAGCTGGTGGCGGCCTACGCGATCATGGCCATCTCGTTCTTCTTCGTGCGGGCGCTGTGAGCCGCCCGGTTTCGGTTCGGCGAGCGGTGGTGCAGGACGCCGCGGGCGCCGCGGCGCTGATCCTGGGCCCCTCCCCGAGCCTGGAGCTCATCTCCGGCAGCAGGGACGCCGCCCTCCGTGCCGCCGCCGGGGCGTTCCGCTCCCCGCGGACCATCCTCAGCCACCGCTTCGGGCTGGTGGCCGAGGAAACGGGGACCGTGGTGGGGCTGCTGCTGGCGGCCGGGCGAGCTGTGGCCCAGGCTCCGCGTGTCGACCGGCCTGGTCATGCTGGCCGCCGCCCCCCACCGGGGGTGGTGGCTGGTCCGCCGGGGACGGGTCCTGGACCGGATCCAGCCGTCCGTTCCGGCCGACTCGCTGTACGTCTCGTCGCTGGCCGTGGCGCCGGGCCACCGGGGCCGCGGCGTGGGGAGCGAGCTGATGCGGGACACCATCGAGGTGGCCCGGTGGCGAAGGTTCGCATCGGTGACCCTGGACGTGGGCATCGAGAACGAGGGGGCCAGGCGGTTCTACGAGCGGGCCGGCTTCCTGGAAGTGGAACGGCGACTCACGTCGGAACGGGACCGCCGGCTGGTCCCGACGGCCGGTTCGCTCCGGATGGAGCTCCGCCTCCAGAAGGGTCAGCCCACGTAGCCGGCCAGCGCCGGGTCGTTGCCGGCGTAGCCGGAGACCACGATGCGCCCCTTGTGCTCGATGCCGACCCCCTGGAAGGACGGCGAGTCGTCCTTGTCCGTGAGGTTGGTCAACGTGGCGCCGTTCGTGCCGAAACCGGTGTCCGGGTCGCCGTTCGCCAGGTAGCGGGCCACCACCCACTCGCGATTGCCCGACCCCAGGAGGTCGGTCGCGCCGGCAGCCACGATCTTGCCGTCCTTCTGCACGGCGAGCGCCTCGATCCGGTCGAACCCCGGGACGGCGAGGTTGGTGGTGACCAGCCCGTCCCCGCCCCCGAACGACGTGTCGAGCGTGCCGTTGGGGGCGTACTTGGCGATCCCGAATTGGTCGTCGGTCCCGCCGCCGCCCGGGAGGGCGGTGCCCCCCTCACCGGCGGCCAGGATGGAGCCGTCGGGGAGCCCGACAAGCGCGTCGGCCACGTCGTAGTTGTGGTCGAAGTCCGTCTCCACGAAGCCGTCCCCGCCCCCGAAGTTGGGGTCGAGCGTGCCGTTGGTCCGGATGGCGGCCAGGACGAAGTCGAGGCTGCCGCCCGGTCCCTCGTCCTGCCCAGCGGCGAGGATGCGGCCGCTCTGGTCGAGGGCCACCGCCTCCCAGAAGCCGTCCTTGCCGACGGCCTGGGCGAACTTGCCGCCGGGCCCGAAGGAGCCGTCCGGCGTCCCGTTCTTCTTGTACTGGACCAGGCCGAGGTCGAAGTCGCCCGACGCCGTCTTGGCGTCGCCCATCAGGACGATCTTCCCGGACGGCCGGACCGCCATCCCGTCCAGGATGTCGTCGAAGCCGAAGAAGTCCGTCAGCACCCACCCGTCCCCGCCGCCGAACGTGTGGTCGAGCTTGCCGTGGGGCTTGAGCCGGGCCGCGGCGAAGTCGCAGACGCTCTGCGCGTCGCAGACGCTGCCGCCCACCACGATCTTCCCGTTCGCCACCTGGGCCACGGTGCTGGCTCCCTGCACCGGGAAGCCGGAGAGCGCGAACGAGGCCAGGCCGTCACCGCCCCCGAAGCTCGGGTCGGGCTTTCCCTTGGCCGTCCACCTGGTCACCACCCAGCGTTCCTTGCCGTGGAAGGTGCCGAACCCCGCCACCAGGAACCCGCCCTTGGGGAGCACGTCGATGCCCTGGCCGCCGACGTGCGGACCGACCACCGTTCCCTGGCTGCCGAAGTGGGGGTCGAGGCTGCCGGGCGGCGCGCCGGCGGCCGAGCCTGCCAGGGTGAGGGCGAGGCCGATCGCCATCGCCACGGTGAACGCTCGGACGCGGGCGCGACGGTTCCGATGAGGGGTCATGAGGGGATCGTACTCGCGGGCCCGTGGCGGCGGGAAGGGGTGCCGCGCTCTGCTCCTATGATGGATCGGCGATGTTCCTGCGGGAGAACGAGATCGGGAGCAAGGTCGCGCCGTGGCTGGAGCCGGGCCAGACCCTGCTCGATCTGGGGGCCGGGACCGGCTTCATCAGCCGGTGGCTGCGCGACCACACCGGCGTGCGCCCCACCCTCACCGATGTCGTGTCGTACCGCAACCGCGAGAGGAGCCTGAAGTTCATCCGGCTGGAGGATCCCTTCCGGGTCCCGGTGGCCGACGGCTCGTTCGACGTGGTGATGCTCCTGTTCGTGTTCCACCACGTGGTTCGCCCCGCCGACCAGGAACGCCTGCTGGACGAGGCGGTGCGGATCGCCCGCTCCCGCATCGTGGTGCTGGAGGACACGCCGGAGACCCGGCTGGACCGGGCGTTCAACACGGCCTGGGACTGGCTGCTGAACCAGCGGCACCGGGTGCCCACGCCGTACACGTTCCGACGGGCCGAGGAGTGGGTCCGGCTGTTCAAGGAGCGGAACCTCTCCATCGCGCACGTCGAGACCTACCGGCCGAAGTGGCCCACCCTGATGACCTATCCCCACAGCGCGTTCGTCCTGGACCGCTGAGGCCCGAGTCGCGGATGCGGGTCTCCCTCTCCGACGACGGCCGGGACTTCCTGCGCAGGGACTGGTCCGACCTGGTGGACGCGGACCCCGCGGCGACGTTCTTCCACACGCCGCGCTACCTGAAGCTGTACTGGGAGGAGTTCGGGCACGACGTCGACGAGCTGCTGCTGGCGTTCGTCGAGGAGGACGACCGGACCGTCGGCGCGGTGGCTTTCGAGCGGCTGGGCCCGACGCTCCGGTTCCTGGGGGGGACGGAGGTCACCGACTACATGGGGCCGGTGGCCGCGCCGGGGACCGAGGACCGGGTGGCCAAGGAGCTGATGGCCGCGGTGGCGGCGGTCGATCGGTGGACGGACGCGGACCTCCGGGGACTGCCCGAGGACTCGCCGTGGCTGTCCCGGCTCGACGAGGCGGCGGAAGGGGAAGGGCTGTCGGTCCGGGTGGGGGAGGACGGCGTGGCCCCGTGCCTCGAGCTCCCGGCCAGCTACGACGAGTACCTGGCCGGCCTCCCCAGCAAGCTCCGCCACGAGATCCGGCGGAAGGCCCGCAGGCTGGACGCCGAGGTGGGCGGCCACGCCGTCGCCCTGGCCACGCCGGAGACCCTGGTGGACGACCTGGAAACGTTCGTGGCCATGCACCGCTCCAGCGAGGGGCCGAAGGGGAAGTTCATGGTCTCGGGTTCGTGTTCGGGGACCGGACCTACCTGTACAACTCCGCCTTCGACCGGGCCCGGCGGGGCCTGGCCCCGGGGATGGTGCTGGTGGCGGACCTGATCGAGCGGGCCATCCTCGACGGATGCCGCTGGTTCGACCTGCTGAAGGGCGACCTGGCCTACAAGTACCGATTCGGGGCCCGGCCCCGGGCGGTGAAGCGCCTGGTCCTGGGGAAGCGGTAGGCCCTACTCGCCGGCGATTTGCCCGGCGGCCAGGACCCGGCCGTCGGCTCCCACCACCTTGACCCGGTCGAACCGGCTGATGTCGGCGGGGGTGACCAGCCAGGAGGAGGCCTCGCCATCCCCCGAGAAGACCAGCGGGTGCAGCTCGATGGTCCGGCCGGAGACGGACGAGGTCAGGATGACCCGGGCCTGGCCGGTCAGGCCGGGGGCCCGGACCAGGATGAGGGCCCAGGACTGGCCGACGTCGGAGTCGTACAGGATGGCGCTGCCCTCGGCGGCCTGCTGGCCGCGCGGCTGCAGGGTCCCGACGCGGACGTCGCGGCCCCCCAGCGCCGCCAGGAAGGCCTTGTACCGGTCCGCCTGCGCGGACAGGTGGGAGTTGTGGACGGTGGCCAGCGACCCCCAGGCCAGCGCGCCGGCCAGCAGGACCACGACCGCTGCCTGCAGCACGAGCGCGGGGGTGAACCGTCTGGCCCGCACCGGCCGGTCGGCCCGCTCCTCCTCCAGCGCGGTGAGGACCCGTTCGCGGAGGTCCGCCGGCGGGGGTGTCTGGTGGGCGGCCAGGGCGAAGGTGGACAGGCCCTCCTCCAGCTCGGCGAGCTGCCGGCGGCAGTCGCCGCACCCACGCAGGTGCATCCGCACCGCCAGGTCCTCCTCCGGCCCCAGCGTGCCGAGCAGGTGCTCGGCCAGCATGTCCCGGACGGTCTCACAGTTCACGGTCCACCTCCAGGGCCTGGCGCAGACGGATCAGCGCGGTGCGGATCCGCGTCTTCGCCGTGCCGATGGGGATCCCTTCCAGCTCCGCCACCTCGGCGCTGGTCTTCCCTCCGAAATACGCGAGCTGGAGCGCGGCGCGCTGGCCGTCGGAGAGGCCGGCCATGGCCTGCCGGGCCCGGTCCACCAGGTCGTGCGTCTCCGCCACCGTCTCCGGACCGGGGTCGTGGTCGGCCTCGCTCACCGGGCGGGTGGCCTCCAGCATCCGCGCGTGCAGGACCCGCCGACGGAGCGAGTCCAGGGCCAGGCTCCGGGCCACCAGCAGCACCCACGTGTCGAGCGACCCCCGGGTGGGGTCGTATCGTTCGGCGCTCCTCAGGATCTTCACGAACGTGTCCTGCACGAGGTCCTCCGCCGCCGCCTCGCCCCCCAGCATGACCAGGCCGAGGCCATACACCCGCGACGCGTAGCGGTCGTACAACCGCTCCCCTGCGGAGCGGTCGCCGGCCGCGTACGCCCGCATCAGGCCCCGATCCTTCGGATCCGGCTGCGCGCGCATCCGTCTCACTGTTCGTCCGGTACTACGGGTGGGGAGGTCGGTTGGCTTTCCCGGCCACTATCCCTCATCCAGCAGCTCCTCGGCCCGGGGTGTGGTCCCGGGCAGGGTGTAGAACACGGCCAGTCCTGCGTAGATGGCCAGGCTGATCCACGGATTGGCCAGCGCCAGCAGGGTGGCCGTGCCGTAGGCGATTGGTCCCAGCACGTAGCTCCGGTTGATCGCCTCCACGGCGTCGGGACTGGCTTCGGGGGCCAACAGCCGGCGGCCCCTGGCCGCGTAGCGCCACACGACGTTGAACATGATGGCAACGGCCACCATCAACCCGCCGTAGACCACGGCCGCGAGGGTCCGGGTGTCCGGGTCACGGATGTGCTCGGCCACCAGCGCGGTGGTGAACGGCACCGCGGCGATGGTCATCAGGAAGATCACGTTGAAGATCAGGAAGGGGTGGTCGACCCGCCCGATCAGCTTGAACATGCGGTGGTGGTTCACCCACATGATGCCGACGGTCAGGAAGCTGACCATGTAGCCGGCGTAGCTGGGCCACTGCCGGGCCAGGTCGTGGGCGAACGACGTCCCGGTGCGGGCATGCGGGACGTGGACGTCCAGGATCAGCAGCGTGATGGCGATGGCGATGACGCCGTCGGAGAAGGTCTCCAGGCGAGAGGTGTCGGCGTCTCCCACCCTGGGCCGCTATCCGAAGAAGCGAAGGTTCTGGAGCACGGTTCGGGCCAGGTCCCCGTCGCCCGCCACCACCAGCGTGCCGTCTGCCAGGAACTGCTCCGCGGGCACCCGCCGGCTGGCCACCAGCGCGAACGGGTACCCCCGTCCGGCCACGCTGGCGTCGGGGCGCTTGCCCTCCGCCGGGACCTCGCGGGGGGCCAGGCCGCGGTGCCAGGTGCCCCCGCCGGCGCTCTCCAGCTCGAACAGGACGCTCCGCCCCGGGAACGACAGCCCGGCCAGGCCGAGGGCCCAGGGCAGGGCCCGGATGGCCAGGTCGTTCGCCGCGTACATGGGCCAGTGCTCGCGACGGGGCTCGAGCTCGGCGCCGGCCCGGACGTCCTCGCCGTGGCTCCACCACTCGGCGATCCGGGACTGGATCAGGTAGCGCAGGGGGATCTCCCCGGCCACCCAGGGCACCCGACGAGTCTCCCAGTCGCCCGGCGTGACCAGCGAGGCCCGGGACAGGAACAGGTCGGCGGCCCGGCCCCATTCCAGGATGACCTGCCGGACGGGGACCTGGGCCCGGCGCTCCACGGCGAACCGGCTGAAGCCGTCCAGGGTGGGATCGGCCCCCTCCTCGGACTTCAGGTACTCCTCGAGCTCGGTGGGGGCCTCGCCGGCCAGGACGGCCGCGGCGGCCACCTCCGTGCTGGCCAGATGGGCCATCACGTCCCGGCACCGCCACCGGCCGGACCCGGCGGGGAGGTCCCACGCCGCGGGGTCCGTCGACTGGATGGTCCGGCCCAGCGCCTCCCGCTCGTGGCGGGCCACGCCCAGCATCTGCTCGCGGTCAAGGCTCACGCCGCGCTCCGAACCGATAGGGGGAACCGGGCATCGCGGCGGATTGTACCCTCACCCCCGTGCGCGTCCTGGTGGCCCCCGACAAGTTCCGAGGCACCGCCACGGCGTCGGACGTGGCGGGGGCCATCGCCGAGGGGTGGCGCCGGGCCCGCCCCGGCGACCACGTCGACGAGCTCCCCATGGGCGACGGGGGCGAGGGGACGCTGGACGCCCTGGTGGACGCCCTGGGGGGCCGGCGCGAGGCGGTGCCGGTCACCGGCCCGCTGGGCGAACCCGTCGACGCCGAGTTCGGCCTGGTGGACGCGGCGGGGAGCCTGGCTGCGGTGGTGGAGATGGCCCGGGCCTCCGGCCAGGCCCTGGTCCCCCCGGACCGGCGCGACCCCACGATCACCACGACCCGGGGAACCGGGGAGCTGATCCTGGCGGCCTGCTCGCGGGAACCCCGCCCGGCCTCGGTGATCGTGTGCATCGGGGGAAGCGCCACGAACGACGGCGGCGCCGGGATGGCCCAGGCGCTGGGGGTCCGGCTCCTGGACGCGGACGGCGGGGAGCTGGGGCCCGGGGGCCTGGCCCTGGCTGCGCTCGAACACGTCGACGCCGGCGGGCTGGTCGGCCGGGTGCGGGGAGTTCGCTTCGTGGTGGCCAGCGACGTGGACAACCCGCTGGTGGGGCCGGAGGGCGCCTCCGCCGTGTACGGTCCGCAGAAGGGCGCGACCCCGGAGGACGTGTCGGCTCTGGACGCCGCCCTGGACCACTTCGCGGGGATCGTCCGCCGTGACCTGGGGGTGGACGTGCGGGACCGGCCGGGAGCCGGCGCTGCAGGAGGGCTGGGGGCCGGCCTGATGGCGTTCCTGGACGCGGAGGTGCGTCCCGGGGTGGAGGTGGTGATGGAGGCGGTGGGGTTCGCCGAGCGGGTGGTCTCGGCCGATCTGGTGATCACCGGCGAGGGCAAGCTGGACGAGCAGTCGCTACGGGGGAAGGTGCCCGCCGGCGTCCTGGCGGCGGCCCGCCGGGCCGGGAAGCCCGTGGCGGTGGTGTGCGGGCAGGCCGACATCAGCCTGGAGGGGGTACCGGTGATCTCCCTGGTGGCGGAGGTGGGCCCGGCGGGGGCCTTCGGCGACACCGTGGCGGCGCTCCGGGACGTGGCCGAGGGCCTGGCCCGGTCCGCCGACCGCCTGGTGGGGTCGGTTCCGTGAGCGAGACGGGAGCCCCCGCTGGGCGGGCCGTGCGGCGAGTCCAGGACGCGGCCGCGGCACTCGGGCTGGCCATCCACGTCCGGCGGTTCCCCGAGGGGACCAGGACCGCTCCCGACGCGGCCCGGGCCGTGGGGTGCGAGGTTGGCCAGATCGTGAAGTCGCTGGTGTTCATGGCCGACGACCGGGCCATCCTGGCCCTCACCAGCGGCGCGAACCGGGCGGATGTCGGTAAGCTGGCCTTCGGGATCAGCCCGGAGGAGCTGCTCCGGGCCTCCGGAGGCGTTCCGGCCGACCTCCGGGAGGGATGATTCGCTCGTTCGGGGTCGTATCGCCGGCTCCGGGTATACTTGCGCCGTGAACGAGCAGACGGCTTCCACGCAGACCAAGACCAGCTTCATCCAGCTCACCTCGTCCGCCGCGGACAAGGTCAAGGAGCTCCTGGCGGAGGAGGGCCGCTCGGACATCGCGCTCCGCGTGGCCGTGCAGCCCGGTGGGTGTTCCGGCCTCCGCTACGCGATGTACCTGGACGACCAGGTCGGGGACCAGGACGTCACCGACGAGCAGTTCGGGGTCCAGCTGGTGGTGGACCGCATGAGCTCGCCCTACATCTCCCAGGCCACGATCGACTTCGTGGACACCCTGGAGGCGGCTGGGTTCACCATCGACAACCCGATGGCCCAGGGAACCTGCGCCTGCGGCCACTCGTTCCACTAGCGCTCACCCGTTCGAGCCGGGGCCTTCGCCTCATTGACGACGCCGGCGGGGCGCTGCTAGCGTTCGGTTCGCATCGGGAGAGTCCCGGCACGACGCCGGGAACGGCAACCTGGGACGGACCCCCAAGGTGCCTCCCGCGCAGGCGGGGATGTGGCCCCGAGCCGGGCGACCGGAACGGGGCAACGAAGTGTCCGGCTGGACCGAGGGTCCGCTCTCCCGATGAGCGGGCCTTCTTGCGTTTGTGGAGGAAGGAGAGCGATGGCGTACACCGTGACGGTGGTGGGGTCCTACCCGCGGCCGCCCCGCGAGGGTGGGGAGTTCCGGCTGCGCAAGACGCTCCAGGCACTGGACCGGGGGGAGGCGTCGCCCGAGGACGTCGACGCGGCCAGGGTCGCCCTGGTGGCGGAGGTCCTGGCCGAGCAGGCCGGCGCCGGGGTGGAGCTGGCCACCGACGGGCAGGTCCGGTGGGACGACCCCCTGACCCGGCTGGCCGACGGGCTGGAGGGCTTTTCGGTGTCCGGCCTCCTCCGGTACTTCGACAACAACACGTACTTCCGCCAGCCGGTGGTGAAGGGGCCCGTGGGGCGCGCTGCGCCGATCCTGGTGGAAGAGTTCCGTTTCGCCTCCGAGCACAGCGCGGTGCCGGTGAAAGCGGTGCTGTGCGGGCCCTACACGCTGGCGGCGCTGTCGCACGACGAGCACTACGGCGACCCGGGGGCGCTCGCCCGGGACCTGGCCGCCGCGCTGAACGCGGAGGCCCGGGACCTGGCCGCGGCGGGCGCGACGGTGATCCAGTTCGATGAGCCGGCCCTGGCGGCCGTGCCCGGCCAGCCTCCCGGCGACCTGGCGGTGCTCGCCGCCGTCGCGCCGCAGCTGGTTGACGGCATCGAGGCGGCCACCATCCTGGCCACCTACTTCGGCGACGTCTCGGCGCACGGCCCGGCGTTCTTCGACCTGCCGTTCGGCGGGTTCCACCTGGACTTCGTGTCGGGGCCGGCGAACGCGGAGATGGTGCACGAGTTCCCGGCCGACCGGGTCCTGCAGGCTGGCATCGTCGATGCGCGGAACACGAAGCTGGAGCCGGTGGAGCGGCTGGCTGGCTCGGTGGCCGAGCTGGGCGAGGCGGTGGACCCGGACCGGCTGTGGATCGCGCCGTCCTGCGGGCTGGAGTACCTGCCCCGGGAGGCCGCGGAACGGAAGCTGCGGAGGCTCGCGGACACGAAAGCGAGGCTGAGATGACCGACGGGCTGTGGACGACGCAGGTGGGGAGCCTCCCCAAGCCGGACCACATCCAGGCGGCCCGGACCGACTTCGCCCGCGGGCGGATCACCAGGGAGGAGCTGACCCGGCTGGAGCGGGAGGCCACCGTGGAGTGGATCCGGTTCCAGGACGAGATCGGGATGGACATCGTCGTGGACGGCGAACAGTACCGGGGCGACATGGTGGCCTTCTTCGCGGAGGAGCTGCCCGGGTTCACCCAGGGCGGGCTGGTCCGCTCCTACGGCAACCGCTACTACCGCAAGCCCATCGCCACGGGCGAGGTCGTGCGCGACCACCCCATCACGCTGGACTGGTGGCGGTTCGCCCAGTCGCTGACCGACCGGCCGGTGAAGGGCATGCTGACCGGGCCGTACACGATCTGCGACTGGTCTCATCCACCAGGAGGCCCTGGACCTCCAGGCCGCCGGGGCGCAGTACATCCAGATCGACGAGCCGGCCGTCCCCACGCGCATGGACGAGCTGGACCTGGCCATCAAGGCCCTGGGCGTGGCCACGGAGGGGCTCGAGGTCCACACCATCACCCACATCTGCTACGGCGACTTCCACAACGCGTACCCCAAGATGCTGGACCTTCCGGTCGACCAGCTGGACCTGGAGATGGCGAACTCCAACTACGACCTGCTGGAGTCGTTCCGGGAGTACCCGTTCACGAAGTCCATCGGCCTGGGGGTGGTGGACTCCCACTCGCACCGGATCGAGTCGGTGGACGAGGTGGAGGCGGGCATCCGCCGGTCGCTCGAGCTGATCCCCGCCGAGCGGATGTTCGTGGATCCCGACTGTGGGCTGAAGACCCGGACCGTGGAGGAGGCCAAGGCGAAGCTCCGGGTGGTCGTGGAGGCCACCAGGAGGGTTCGGGGGAGCCTGTAGGGGTTCCCCCGAACAGGTCTCGAGCGCCCGCTCCGGCTCGCCGACGGAGGCCGGCCGGCTGACGCGCCCGTCCCGGTAGCCCTTCGCCACCAGCGTGATGAACCGGTACACGGCGTCCTCGCGCGGGGAGAGCGGGCCCGGACGATAGGCGCGGGAGGACACGCCGCGCTGGACCGACTCGCACGCCTGCCAGTCCTCGCGGTTGGTGACGTCCCAGAACGCCACCGCGTAGGCGGGATCGAAGCCGTCGCCCTGCATGGTTTCCGGCGGGAACAGCCACTCGCACTCGATCCGGGTGCGGTCGGGCGCCAGCGGCTCCAGACGATGGGTCAGCACGTAGTCGGGATGTAGGCTGACCAGCAGGTTCGGGAACACCTGGACGTACAGCACCTGCCGCCGCCGCTGCTCGTCGAGCCCCGGGAGCGTCACGCCGCCGCTGCGGCCGTTCAGGGACATGGTCTGGGCGTGGTCGACGAGCTCCATGAAACCTCCGACCCACGCCCCGTCGGAGTCGAGGTTCTGGCCGCTGTCGGGCGGCGAGACCCGGCACAGCTCCGGGTGGATGCTCGAGCAGTGGTAGCACTCGTGGTAGTTCTCGCTGACCACCTTCCAGTTCGCCGCGACCTGGTAAGACTCCCGGGCCGCGACCGCCAGCCGCTCGGGCTCCCACGGCCGGACCAGGGCATCCAGTGTCCCCATGCACCCGGCGAACGGCGCGGCGTCCCCCGAGGCGTTCACGAAGACCCAACCGCCCCACTCGGCGACCTCGACGGGCGACAGGGTCTCCTCCGGAGGCTCGGGGAAGCCGGCCGCGCCGCGAACCGTCCCGTCAAGGTCGTACACCCACGCGTGGTACGGACACCGGATCACGGTGTGCCGGCGCGAGTCGCCGACGCCGAGCAGCTCGTGCCCGCGGTGGCGGCACACGTTGAAGAACCCGCGCAGGGTTCCCGCGCCGTCCCGGACCAGCAGGACGCCCTCCGATCCGACGCGGACCGCCCGCTGTGCCCCGGGCTCGGCCACGCCCGAGGCCCGGCCGGCGCAGAACCACGACCCCTCGAAGAAGCCCCGCTCCTCCCACCGCAGGATGTCGGGCGACACGTACGCCTCGCGCGGAAGGGTCCGGCTGTCGCCGAACGAGGCAAGGGCGCGCTCCAGGGCCCCAGCGTCCACCGGTGCGACTGCGCGGTCAACGTGGGCATCGAGCACGGGTGCAGCCTACCGGCCTGAGCGTCAGGGCGGGGCGCGGCGATCGGGCCGGCGCAAGCATCTGGCTGCGATATGCTCCGGCCCCGGGAGGGCGGACCGTTCCCAGCGTCCGATCGCAGACGGTGACCCATGGTGCCTTGGCCCGCGTGCTCATCGGTGTCCTGCTCCTGGTCGGCGCCATGGCAACCGGGCCTGCCGCGCGGGCGGCGAGCCCTACGCAGGTTGGCCTCCCGACTCCCGGCCAGACCATGTTCCAGTTCGTCGGACGCATCGACCAGGTCGGGCCGCTGTCCGACGATTTCGGGTACGTCTCGGAGCTGGCCGGGATGGACGAGGCTGACCTGTACGCCGGGGGGGACCCGCTGGGCCGCACAGAGGGCACCGCGCGGTTCATCTACTTCAGCTCCGCCAGGCTCCAGGCCCGGGCGGTCAACGGCAACCTGTTCATCACCCAGGGCACAGCCACCACGACTGTCTACTTCAGCGAGGCGCCTGCCGGAGCGAGCTTCGACGATCCCGCATCGTTCAAGCGGGGAACGCCGGTGGCGGTCTTCGAGGGGACCTGGCAGGACATCGTGAACGTGCAGGCCCCGAACACGGGCATCGCCACGATCGTCTCCGACATGAGCCAGACCGCGGCCACGGCGTTCACCCTGGGCGGGACCGAGTACCGCTTCGGAGCGCAGGGCGCCACCATCCGTCTCGGCTTCAGCGGCGAAGGGACTCGGACGGAGCCGACCACCCCACGTGCGACGATCCTCTACGGAGGAGATGCGATCCTGACGGGCACTCCTGCCGGGAGGGTGAGTGGGGTGGAGGTGGTCGGTGCCTCCGACTCCGTGGCTCGGGGATGGGCGTACGCGGCCTTCGCCCTCGGGGGGCTGGCGCTGGGCCTCACCATCGGGTCGCTCGTGGCGTCCCGCCGCCGTTCGGCCATGCCGCCGACCGCCTGAGCCCCGAGGCCCGTACGGGATGGATGCCCCAGCCGCGCTCGTGCTCTCCGGGGTCGAAAAGCGCTACGGCGATGTCGTGGCGCTGGCCGGGGTCGACCTCTCGATCAGGAGGGGCGAGGTCGTCGCCCTGCTCGGGCCGAACGGCGCCGGCAAGACGACGCTGTTGTCGCTCGTCGCGGGCTTGCGGCGACCCGACGCCGGGTCGGTGAAGGTGCTCGGCGTGGACGCATTCGCCGACCCGCGGCGGGCCCGGTCGAGCATCGGGTTCGCGCCCCAGGATCTCGGGATCTACCCGACCGCCACCGTGCAAGAGAACCTTCTCGTGTTCGCCGAGCTGGCAGGACTGCGGGGTGCTGCGCGAGACCAGGGGGTCGCGCGAGCGGCGCAGCACCTGGGGCTGACCAAGTTGCTGGGGCGCCCGGCCCGCTTGCTGTCCGGAGGTGAGAGGCGGCGTTTGCACGTCGCGATGGCGTTCGTCCACGGACCGTCCCTGCTCCTCCTGGACGAGCCGGGGGCGGGCATGGACGTTCGAGGCGCGCGGTCACTGGAGGAGCTGGTGCGCACCCTGGCCGAGGATGGCGCGGGCGTCTGCTACTCGACCAACGACCTCCTGGAGGCGGAGTCCGTTGCGGACTCGGTCGCGATCCTCGACCGGGGGCGCCTGATGGCACACGGCGCCGTAGCGGATCTCGTGACCCGGCATGGTGCCGCCGGATCCGTCCCGCCCGTCCGTTCTGGCCTGGAGGACGTGTTCCACGCCCTCACGGGGCGCCCGTACGCCCCCCATCTTCCCCACGAGCGGGAGCCCGCCCGTGCTCCGTAGCCTGGCGATCGCTCGCCTCGAGCTGCGCATCCTGAGCCGGGACCCGCTCCCGATCGTCCTGCTCTTCGCGCTGCCGCTCGCGGTCGTCGCGTTCCTCCGGCCGGCGCTGGCGCTGGCGCTGTTCACGGAAGGCCACGTGGCCGCCAACGGGTCGGAGCAGGCCATCCCTGGCGTGGTGGTGACCTTCTCGTTCTTCGTCGTGGGGTTCGTGGGGCTTGCGTTCTACCGGGAACACGGCTGGGGGACGTGGTGGCGCCTCAAGGCGACCGCCGCGAGCCCCGCCGAGATCGTCGCAGGAAAGGTCCTCCCGATCCTGGGCATCTCGGCTGTGCAGGCGGCCTTCCTCTTCCTGGCGGGCACCTTCGCGTTCGGGTTCCGCCCGCGGGGCCCGGCCATCGCGCTGGCGCCGGTGTGCGCGGCGCTGGTGGTGTGCTCGGTGGCGCTGGGGCTGGCCGTCGCCGCCGTTTCTCGCACGCTCCAGCAGGTGAACATCGTCGCGAACCTGGGGACGGTCGTCCTGGCGGGACTGGGAGGGGCGCTGGTGCCGCTCAGCCTGCTTCCCGGTTGGGCGCAACGACTGGCCCCGGTGTTTCCGTCCTACTGGGCCATGCGAGGGTTCCGGTCGGTCGTCCTCGACGGGGGCGGCCTCACCTCGGTCGCCCTGCCGTCGATCGTGCTGCTGGGCTACGCCATGATGTTCGTCGCGGGGGCCCTGGCCGGGTTCAGGGCGGACGAAGAGAAGGTGTCATGGGCATGAGGGTCTCCCCCACGCCACCCTCACCGGAGGAACTGGCCCGGGCGCTCCGGCCGGCCCGCGGGCTCGCAGAGGAGCTGATGGCGGCGGCCGCTCCGATCCGGTTCACCGTCGCGGCCTCCGCCACGGAGCTGGACGCGGTGTTTCGGCTTCGCTACGAGGTGGTGGCGGAGAAGGGCTGGAACGACGGTCGCGACCTGGATGGCGGCATGGAGCGCGATCGGTTCGACGACCGGGCGCAGCACATCGCAGGATGGGACGGCGACACCCTCGCCGCGACCGCCCGGCTGGTCTTCCCGGCACCGCATGAGCGCCTCCCGACGGAGGAGGAGTTCGATGTCGTCGTGGAACCGGCCGGACGGGTCGTGGACGTGGGGCGTGGGATCGTCGCGCGGGGCTACCGGGACTCCCGGCACGGGGCGTTCATCGCGGTCCTCGGTCCGGCTCGCCGCCACTGGGGCCGGGACCGATATCCGATCCTGATCGACGCCTATCGCTCCGCGACGACGGCCCTGGAACGCCTCGGCGCGATGCGCGAACGCTCGCGCTGACCAGCGGTCGCCGGCCGGAACGAGCTAGGAGAAGTGCGGCCCCAGGGGGGTCAGCGCCTCGATCTCGGCCAGGGTGGCTTCGTCGAGGTCCACGTCGCCGGCGGCCACGTTCTCCTGCACGTGCCGGGCATTGCGGCTGCCGGCGATCGCGGAGGTCACTCCGGGCTGGTGCCACACCCAGGCCAGGGCCACCTGCGCCACCGTGGCGCCGAGCCGCTCGGCGATGGGACGGAGGCCGTCCACCACCGCCAGGCTCCGCTCGATCTTTCCCGGCGCGAACAGCCGCCGGTAGTTGCCCATGCCCGCCCCGCCGCTTCGCCAGTCCCGGTCATGGAACCGGGTTTCGGTGGTGATCGCGCCGGTCAGCAACCCGAACGCGAGGGGCCCGTACGCCACCACCCCGATCCCGCGGTCACCGCACCACCTGATCAGCTCGCGGTTGTCCAGGTTCAGCAGCGAGAACTCCGGCTGGAGCGAGTCGACGTGGCGGATGGCCATGCACCGCTCGATGCCCTCCCGGCCGTAGTTCGACACCCCGATGAGCCGTACCAGGCCCTCCTCGACCAGGGCGGCCATCCCGCCCCACGTCTCCTCCAGGGGGACGCCCGTGCCATCGGGCCAGTGCAGCTGGTACAGGTCGATCCAATCGGTGCCCAGGCGCTTCAGGCTGGCCTGGCAGGCCTCGCGGACCTCGTCGGCCCGGAACCCGGTCCCGCTCGGTGCGGGGGCCACCTTGGTGGCCACGAAGATGTCGTCGCGGCGCCCCTCCAGGGCCCGCCCCACCAGCTCCTCGGACGTCCCGCGGCCGTACACCTCGGCCGTGTCCAGCCATGTCATGCCGGCGTCGAGCGCCCCCCGGATGGCGGCGACGACCTCGTCCTCCGCCGGGTTCGGGCCCCACATGTCCCCGCCGGCCTCCCATGCTCCGAAGCCGATCACGGAGATCTCCGGCCCCTGCGAGCCGAGCCTGTGCGTGTTCATGAGCCTCCTCTCGCGGCGATATGGGCGCACGCCTGTCGGGATCGGGACGCCGCCGGCGTGGGCCGGCCTCCGGACGCGATACCATCGTTGCAGATGGGGGCTCCGCCCGCCCACGGGAGGTACGCCCGCCAACCGAGAAGGAGCCATGGCGCCCAAGACAGTCGAACAACGCGAAGGGGTCGTCGTCCGCTTCGCCGGTGACTCCGGCGACGGGATGCAGCTGACCGGCGACCGCTTCACCACTGCCACCGCCATGCTGGGCAATGACCTGGCCACGCTGCCCGACTTCCCGGCCGAGATCCGGGCCCCCGCCGGAACGCTGGCCGGGGTGTCCGCCTTCCAGATCCACTTCTCCTCTCAGGACATCCTGACCCCGGGCGACCGGCCCAACGTGCTGGTGGCCATGAACCCCGCCGCGCTCAAGGTGAACCTGGGGAGCCTGGAGAAGGGCGGCACCCTGATCGTCAACGAGGACGCCTTCGTCGAGCGGAACCTGGAGAAGGCCGGCTACGCCACCAACCCCCTGGACGACGGCAGCCTGGAGAGCTACCAGCTGTTCCGGGTCCACATGACCACGATCACCGTCCGCGCCACCGAGGGCCTGGAGATCACCAAGAAAGACGCCGAGCGGTCCAAGAACTTCTTCGCCCTCGGCCTGATCTCGTGGATGTTCGGCCGCCCCACCGACGTGACCATCAGCTGGATCGAGCACAAGTTCGCCTCGAAGCCGGAGATCCGCGACGCGAACCTGGCCGCGTTCAAGGCGGGCTACAACTTCGGCGAGACCACCGAGGTCTTCGCCCACAGCTACGAGGTGAAGCCGTTCCCGGCCAGGCCGGGGGTGTACCGCAACGTGAGCGGGGCCGGCGCGCTGGCCTGGGGGCTCATCGCGGCCAGCGTGAAGAGCGGCCTGCCCCTGTTCTACGCGAGCTACCCGATCACACCGGCGTCCGAGCTGCTGCACGAGCTGTCCCGGCGGAAGAACTTCGGCGTCCGGACCCTGCAGGCGGAGGACGAGATCGCGGCGGCCGGGGCCGCCGTCGGGGCCGCGTTCGGCGGGGCGCTCGGGGTGACTGGGACCAGCGGCCCGGGGCTGGACCTGAAGGCGGAGATGATGGGGCTGGCCGTCACCCTCGAGCTCCCCATGATCGTGGTGGACGTCCAGCGGGCCGGGCCGTCCACCGGGATGCCCACCAAGACGGAGGCGTCCGACCTGCTCGCAGCCATGTACGGCCGCCATGGCGAGTCGCCCCTGCCGATCGTGGCTGCCGCCACGCCGTCGGGCTGCTTCGACGCGGCCATCGAGGCGGCCCGGCTGGCCATCACCTACCGGACGCCGGTGATCCTGCTGTCGGACACGTTCCTGGCGAACTCATCGGAGCCCTGGCTGCTCCCCGACGTGGACGCCATCCCGGACATCGAGCCGAACTTCACCACCGAGCCGAACCAGGACGGCGAGTTCATGCCGTACCT
>WNGM01001280.1_pt1 | contig 20862 bp, 20 predicted proteins | sample 5400571 | NCBI WGS metagenome assembly WNGM01 (sample SAMN13153378, study PRJNA577476) | soil metagenome | isolation source: 100 cm soil or saprolite under Garry oak tree replicate 2 | place: USA:California | collected 2016-06-15 | reverse complement strand
ATCGTATGCATCAAACAGGTCCCGCGGGCGCAGGAGCTCCAAGTCGATCCGGTGACGCAGACGCTCAAGAGGGTCGGCGTCCCGAGCGAGATCAACCCGCCGGACGCGAACGCGCTCGAGATGGCGTTGCGACTCAAGGACCAGCACGCGGCCGAGGTCATCGTCCTCTCGATGGGGCCGACGTCGTTCGACGAGAGCCTGGAGCGCGCGGTCGCCATGGGCGCAGACCGGTCCGTCCTCCTGACCGACCGGATCCTCGGCGGCTCGGACACCGTGCCGACGGCGTACGCGCTGAGCGAGACGATCCAGAAAATCGGCGGATACGATCTCCTCCTCTGCGGTGAGGAGACCACGGATGCGTCGACGGGACACGTCGGTCCCGGCATCGCGGGTCACCTGGACCTCCCTCAAATCACATACGCCTCGGAAATCCGGATCGAGGACGGCAAGGTCCGAGCCCGCCGGACGGCGGAGGACGGCACCGAGTGGTGGCAGACGACGATGCCCTGCCTGTGCACCGTCAACTTCGGCTGCAACCGTCCGCGGGAGCCCACGCTGACGGGAAAGATCCGCGTGGAACGGGGAGGCTTGGTCACCGCCCACGCTGACGGGAAAGATCCGCGTGGAACGGGGAGGCTTGGTCACCCACTGGTCGTGCGCCGACGTCGGCATCGATCCGAAGAAGGTCGGGCTCTTCAACTCGCCGACGATCGTCGCGAAGGTCGACACGGTGAAGTTGCCCCCGCGGGCGGGACGGATTTTCTCCGGAGAACCAGAGGAGACCGTCCGACAACTCCTGGACGCCTTGATCGCGGATCGGGTGATCGCACTATGACGGACGGCCACGTCCTTGAGGACAAGTCCCATTTCCGCGGGGTGTGGGTGTTCCTCGAGCATCGGAAGCAGGGACTGCGAGACGTGAGCGTGCAGCTCATCGGCGAAGGTCGGCGCCTCGCGGACCTGCGGGCGACAACCCTGACCGGGGTCCTGCTAGGAAACGGCGTCGACGACCTCGCGAAGCACGCGATCGGATATGGCTTGGACCGCGTGATCGTCATCAACGATCCGATCCTCGAGATTTACCGTTCGCGGCCGTACGCACAGGTGATGGCGCAGCTGATCCGACGCCACAAACCGGAGATCGTCCTCTATGGCGCGTCGAAGAACGGACGGGACCTCGGAGGCCGCCTTCACGCGATCCTCGAGACCGGCCTGGCGGCCGACTGCGTCAAGTTCGACATCGACGCGGAGGGCAACCTCGACATGATTCGGCCGAGCTTCGGCGGGAAGAGCCTCGCCCACATCCTGTGCAAGAAGCACCGTCCGCAGATGGCTTCGGTACGGCGGAACGTCTTCGTCGCGCCACCTCACGATCCGAAGCGGACGGGCGAAGTCGTCCGGGAGACGGTCGAGCTCGGGCCCTCGGACGTCGACGCGACGCTACAGGAGTTTCAGGAGTTCACGAAAGAGGGCGGCCTTCGACCTGAGGAAGCCGACGTCGTCGTGAGCGGTGGCTACGGCCTCGGGGACCCGGAGCACTTCGCGATGCTCCAGGAGCTCGCGGACCTGCTCGGCGGCGCGATCGCGGCGTCGCGCAAGGCCGTCGACAGCGGCTGGGTTCCGAAAATGCTGCAGGTCGGCCAGACGGGGATGACGGTCCGGCCGAAGCTCTACCTGGCCGTCGGGATCAGCGGTGCCGTCCAGCATCTCGCGGGAATGCAAGAGTCGAAGAAGATCGTCGTCATCAATATCGATCCGAAAGCGCCGCTGTTCGAGATCGCGGACTACGGGATCGTCGGCGATCTGTTCGAGGTCGTCCCTGAGATGGTCCGCCAGTTGAAAGCGCTCAAGGGCGGCGTGGTCGACGCCCGGACGGCGGTTCCGGCAACAGCTCGCTGAGGTTGACCCGGCGAAACGTTACCCCGAACACGGCCTGGAAGTGCGCGATGACGGAGGCCTTGACGTCCTCCAGGTCGACGGGGTGCCCGAGGGACTTCTCCATCGAGGTCATGATTCCCCCGTCGTGGCCGCACGGCCGGATCTTGAGGAACTCCCGCAAGTCGGTCGTCACGTTGAGGGCGAAGCCGTGGAACGTCACGTTGCGATGGACTGCGAGCCCGATCGACGCGATCTTCTTCCCGCTGACCCAGACGCCGCGCTCGGGGCCCTCGCGCGTCGCGTCTATCCCGAAATCTGCGCCGGTGCGGAGGAGGACCTCCTCGAGGTCCGTGACGAGGCGCTTCACCTCGAGGCGGTCCGGGAGTTTCAGGATCGGATAGCCGACGAGCTGACCCGGTCCGTGATAGGTCGCCTCGCCGCCGCGCTCGACCTCGAAGACCTCGAGCCCCGGGTCCAGGACGTCCTCGCGCGTCCCGCGTCGGCCGAGGGTCGCGACCGGATCGTGCTCGACGAGGATGAGACCGTCGGGGATCTTGTCCTCCGCACGCCGATCGACGAGGGCCTTCTGGAGCTCCCAGACCTCCCGGTACGGTTTGCGCCCGAGATCCAGGAGCCAGGCGTCTCGGACGATGAGGATCGGGGTCGCTTCGCCTTCCGTCGTCGTGAGCATGGGATCAGCGGTTCAGTACGTGGATCGCCTGGCCGAGGGCCGCCTCCGCGCTCTCCATGATCGCCTCGGGCAGTGTGGGATGGGGATGCACGGTGAGGGCGATGTCCGCGAGCGTCGCCCCCATCTCGATCGCCAGGGTGAGCTCGCTGATCAGGTCGCTCGCGTCCGGACCGACAATCGTCGCGCCGAGGAGCACCTTCGAGTCCGCATCCGCGATGAGTTTCACGAAGCCGTCGTACTCGCCCGTCGTCAGCGCGCGACCGATTGCGGCGAAGGGCACCCGTCCCACCCGGGTGCGCCGGCCCTGGGCACTCGCCTCGGCTTCCTGGAGTCCGACCGTCGCGATCTCCGGGTCCGTGAAAATCGCGGCGGGCATCGCGTGGACGTCCAGTTCGACGGGATGGCCGGCGATGACCTCGGCGGCCGTGAGACCTTCTTTCGTCGCCTTGTGCGCGAGGAACGGCGGCCCGATCACATCTCCGATCGCGTACACGTGCGGGTTCGACGTGCGGAGCTGGCGGTCCACTTTGACGTAGCCGCGCGGACCGAACTCGACGCCCGCGACCTCCGCGTGGAGGTCGTCCGTGTTCGGCCTCCGGCCGACGGTGACCAGGATGATGTCGGCCCGGCGCGCGATGAGCCCCTCCGGGGTCACGATGTCGACCACGGTCTGGCCCTTGTCCTCGCGCCAGCCGCGCGCTTGGGACTTGATGTGGACCTCCACGCCGAGCTTCTGCAGGTTCCGAGCGACGACGCGGACCGCCTCCGGGTCCGTCCCGGGGAGGAGCTGCTCCATGATCTCGATGACGACGACCCGACTCCCGAGTTTCGCGTAAAACATCCCGATCTCCAGGCCCGACACGCCGCCCCCGATGATCGCGAAGTTCTGGGGGACGCGCGCGAGTTCGAGGGCCTCTTTCGTGCTGATGACCCTCTTGCCGTCGAAGCGAAACGTCGGCAGGTCAGACGGCCGTCCCCCGGTCGCGATGATTGCGTCCGTGAAGGTCACCCAGTCGGAGCCGTCCGCTTTCCGAATCTCGAGGTCGTTCGGTCCCATGAAAGACGCATGACCGGAGAGCACGTCGACGCGGTTCCCTTTGCACAGTTGGCCGACTCCGTTCACGAGTCGCTGGACGACGGACGTCTTCCATTGTTGAAGCTTGGCCAAGTCGAGTTTGACCGGTCCGGTCTCGACGCCGCGTTCACCCGCCCGCTCGATTGCGCGGATCAAGTTCCCCGTGTGGATGAGCGCCTTGCTCGGAATGCATCCGTAATTCAGGCATTCGCCGCCGAGCCGGTCCCGTTCCACGAGGAGGACGCGCTTCCCGAGTTGCGCCGCACGGATGGCGGCCGGATAACCGCCCGGCCCCGCGCCGATGACGACGAGGTCGACGTGCCGGTCCACGGACCGACCGAACGTCTCCGCTCTCTTAATCCCTTTGCGGACCGCGGGATTTCGGGAGCCGCGCTCGGCGAGAGAACCTAGCCTGTCTCCACGAAAATCGTCGCGGGATGTTCGAGGTAGTTGCGGACCGACTGGACGAACGCCGCGCCCACATGGCCGTCGACCACGCGATGGTCGAACGAGCACGACATGTACATCATCTCGCGGATCGCAATCTGGTCGTCCCGGACGACCGGACGCTTCTCGATCTTGTGGATGCCCAGGATGGCGACCTCGGGCCAGTTGATGATCGGCGTTGCGAGGATGCCCCCTTCCTTGCCGAGCGACGTGATCGTGAAGGTGGAGCCTTGGACGTCTTGGAGGGAGAGTTTCTTGTCCCGCGCGGCCGCGGCAAGCCGCTCGATTTCTTTCGCGAGGTCCCAGAGGCCCTTCTTGTCGGCCTCGTGGACGACCGTGACCGTGAGGCCTTCGTCCGTGGCGGTCGCGATTCCGATGTTGTAGTATCCCTTGACCACGATCTCTCCTCGCTCGTCGTCGACGGAGGCGTTCAGGTTCGGGAACTCCACGAGCGCCGCGAGGATCGCTTTGACGAAAAAGGGCAGGAAGGTCAGCTTGACTCCCTTGCGGTCCGCGGTCGGTTTCAGGTGATCGCGCAGGTGGACGAGCTGCGTCATGTCGACCTCCTCGACGTACGTGAAGTGGGCCGCCGTGACGTTGGACTTCGCCATCTTCTCGAAGATGCGCTTCCTCAGCCCATGGATCGGGATTCGTTGCTCGACGCCGCTCGAGGCGGCCGCGGAAACCGGAGGTGCGGCGACGGTCGTCCTCACGGGGCCGTGCGCCGCCTTGCGGACGTCATCCTCGGTGAGGCGGCCTTGCGGGCCGCTCCCTCGGACCGCCGCGAGATTCACGTTGAGTTCCTTCGCGAGGCGCCGCACCGCGGGCGCCGCGAGGACATCTCCGGTCGGGCCCGGCGCGGGCGGTGGCGCCTCCGTCCTGGTCGGCGCGGGTGGCGGGGCGGTCGGTCTGGCGGTGGCCTCGGGCCGGGTCGGGACGGCCTCGCCCGCCTCTCCGAACACAACGAGGGTGCTGCCGACCTTCACGACCTCGCCCTCCTTCGCACGGAGCTGGAGGATCTTTCCGGTGACCGGCGAAGGGATCTGGACGGTCACCTTGTCCGTCATGACCTCGACGATCGGGTCGTTCTCTTTGACAGGGTCTCCCTCTTTCACGAACCACTTGACGACCTCGCCTTCGTGGACGCCCTCCCCGATGTCGGGGAGCTTGAACTCGCGGGCCATCGTCTCCTCTCGCGCTGCGTGCGTCGCAAGCCCCGCGGTCATCTTAAGATTTTCCACGTTCCGCCGCGAACGCGCGTGCCGGAGATGCGAATGATTTTATGGCCTCTGGCCGATGTCCATACGGGGAGGAGTAGGGTCGTGGAGGAGTGGCACAGACCGGTGGGCGTGATTTGTGCCCGGCGCTCCGCGCCGGAAAGATTCCCGGCCTGCTCCTCCTTTCTGTGACATCGGAGGGAGTGACGATGAGACGTCCGGTAGGGATATCTATTCTTGGTGGGCTCGTGCTTTTGGCCGCTGTGATCCTGATCCTCATTTCGATCGCGAGCTTCATCGTCGGACTGGCCTTCCTCCTGCCCTTCCCGAACGGTGGGCCGAAGTTGCCGGGAACGGAACTCCTCCTCAACGGGGTCCTGTATTTCGCAATCGGGGTCGTCCTCGCGATTGCGGGATCGGGGCTCCTCCGGATGCGCGTGTGGGCGTACGGGCTCGCGGTTCTCGCCACGCTGGTCACCCTCGTCTACGTGGGCTACACCGCGTACCAGCGGTCGAACTCGGGGGAGGCTCTCAGCCTTGCCGCGATCCTGACGCTCGGAATCGTCGGCGTGATTTTCGTGTACCTGCTCGCGGCGTCGCGCGCGTTCCGTCGGCCCGCCGGAATGGCGTGAAGGTTTGGCTCGTCCCCGCACGATTACGATCTTGAGCTGGCTGATGGCCGCCGCCGGATCGGTTACTATCGTATTCGCGGGTTCCGGGTTGAGCGCGGGTTACAATCGGCTGCTTCCGCGACGAGAGGTCGACGCGACCGAGCTCCTCTTCTATGGCATCCTGTACCTCGGTGTCGCCTTGTTCTGGATGGTGGCAGCGGTTGGTATTTCGCTACTGCGCGAGTGGGGGTGGTGGACCGCCCTACTGACATCCCTTGCGGCCGTCGCTGCCGGAGCGTATCATCTCTCTCAATCTCCGCCTCTTGGGCTATCCCAAGCCTATGGCGGGTGGCCCGCGGCAGGCGTCTGGTTCACCGCGATTGTCGGCGGAGTTGCTCTCGCGGGTACGATTGGCATACTGCGGACTTTCGCGGTCCTGTCGGCAGCGGCCATTGTGAGTCCGTCGGCTAAAAGGCCATGACCCGCTCGATCGCCGCGAGCACGCGATCCGCGTTGGGCAGGTAGACGTCTTCGAGCGTGTACGGGAACGGCGTGTCGAATCCCGTGACGCGGACGATCGGCCCGCGGAGGTATTCGATCGCCTTCTCGGCCAGGATCGCGCTAATCTCCGCACCGTAGCCGCCGGTGCGGGGCGCCTCATACACGATGACCGCGCGGCCTGTCTTCTTCACGGACGAAAGGACGGTCGGCTCGTCCAGGGGCACCAATGTGCGGAGGTCGATCACGTCGGCTTCCACGCCCTTTTCCGCGGCTTTCGTCGCGGCGTCGAGGCACACCTGGGCCATGTACCCGTAGGCGATCAGGCTGACGTCCTTGCCCGATCTCCGGACCGCGGCCTGTCCCAGGGGCACCGTGACCTCGCCCTCGGGCACCTCCTCCCGCGATGCGCGGTAGAGTTTCTTGGGTTCGAGAAAGAGGACCGGGTCCGGGTCGCGGATCGACGACGTCAGGAGGCCCTTCGCCTCTTTCGGCGTCGACGGGACGACGACCTTCAATCCGGGCGTGTGGCAGAAATACGCCTCGGTGGACTGGCTGTGATAATGGCCGCCCCGGATGCCGCCGCCGAAGGGCGTGCGGATCGTCATCGGGACGGAGAACTGCCCGCCGGATCGGTAGCGCATCTTCGCCGCCTCCGAGACGATCTGGTCGAACCCGGGATAGATGAAGTCCATGAACTGGATCTCGGGCACGGGCCGCAGCCCGTAGAGCGCCATCCCGATCGCGGTCCCGATGATCCCCCCTTCCGCGAGGGGCGTATCGAACACGCGGTCCGGGAATTCGTCGAGCAAGCCCTCCGTGCATCGGAACACGCCGCCGTTCCGGCCGACGTCCTCTCCTAGGACAATGACCCGGTCGTCCCGCCGCATCTCTTCGCGCAACGCATTGTTGATTGCCTGGACCATCGTCATCGCGGGCATCTTCACGACCTCGTCGCGTAGTATTCCTGGTACGGGTCCTCGCCGACCTTGCCGCCTGGGAGGCGCTCGAGCATGGCCGGGTCGTCTTTGAACGGCAGCAGGTCGGGATCCTCGTCGAGGCGTTCTTGATAGTCCGGCTGAAGTTCCACGGCCCTGGCGAAGTGGTCGATGACCTTGGACTTGTTGCCCAGCCGCGCCGCGATTCGGGCAAGGTTGAAATGCGCACTCGCCCGCGTCGGCTCGAGCTTCAACGCCCGGGAGAACGCCTCTCCCGCGCCCTCCAGATCGCCCGCATGGAACAAGTCGTACCCGAGGCTGTGCCACGCCTGCGGATTGTTCGGCTGGGCGTCACACAGCAAGCGGTCGATGCGGGCCGCCTCCATATAATCGCCTTCCGCACCGAGGCACGCGGCGGCGAGGGCGCAGACGTTGGCATCGACGTCCCCTTTGCGCTGCAACAGCGGACGGAGGAGCGCGAGGGCTTCCTTCGCCCGGCCCTGCTTGAAGAGCTCATGGGCCCGTTGCACGCCGGACGAGGAGGACGGAGCGGGCGCAGGGGCGGCCGACCCTTTCTTCGCCATCCGACTACCTCCGAGGAAGCTCCAGGAAGGCGTCCATCTCTTCCCGGAGGTGGGGCGGCATCTCCGCGTACACGTCGGTGAAGATTGTCTCGATCGCGGGCGGCGGGACCCGTTCGGCCTCTTGGACAGCGCGGGTGATCTCGTCTCCGATCTCTTGCTCGAGCCGGGCCTCCCGCCCTTCGTCCCACCAGCCCGCGTGCTCGAGATACTTGCGGAAACGCGGGAGCGGGTCGCGGGCCTGCCACACGGCGACCTCCGCCTCGTCGCGGTACCGCGACGGATCGTCGCTCGAAGAGTGGGGACCCATTCGGTACGTGACCGCCTCGACCAACGTGGGGCCGAGCCCCTCCCGGGCATTTCGCGCCGCGTCCCGCGTGGCCCGGTAGACCGCGAGGCCGTCCATCCCATCCACGCGGATGCCGTCGAATCCGTACGCGTTCGCTTTCTCCGCGAGCGTTCCCGAGGCCGTCTGCTTCGATACGGGGACCGAGATCGCCCACTGATTGTTGTTGCAGAGGAAGACGGTCGGCGTCTTGAACACGCCCGCAAAGTTCATTGCCGCGTGGAAATCCCCGGTGCTCGTCGCGCCGTCCCCGAAGAAGACGAGGACCGCTTTCCTTTCGCCGCGGAGCTTCATGGCCCATCCGATCCCGACCGCATGGGGCAGCTGCGTGCCGACCGGGGACGAGATTGAGAGATAGTTCCCCTTGCGGTAGACGTAGTGGCAAGGCATCTGATGCCCTTTCACGGGATCCTCGGCGTTCCCCATCAGCTGGCAGAGCAATTCTTTCAGCGGCATGCCGCGGACGAGCGCCGCGCCGGGTTCGCGGTACTGGGGAACGATCCAGTCCTCGGGGTCCATCGCCATCGCCGCGCCGACGATCGCGGCCTCCTGGCCGAGCGAGGGACCATAGAAGCCGATTCGACCTTGTCGCTGCAGGGCGAGCATGCGGTTGTCGAGGATCCGTTGGAGGCTCATCCAACGATACATCGCGACCGCTTGGTCCTCGGAGAATTTCGGGTCGAGACGGGGGTCCGTCGAGCCGTCGTCCCGAATCACGCGGAGCGCATCGACCACGGTGTTCCTCGCACCCCCTGAGGCCCGGGGAAAACAAAACGCCAGGTGCGGCCTTAAGCCTTCCGACCTGAGGAATCTCTAAATCGTTCGCACCGTTTTCGGTGCGGTGATTCTTGGTCCTCCCGGAGAGGACGCGTGGCTACGTCGCAATCATCGTCGCGGCCGTCCTCTTCGGGATCTGGCCCACGCTTTCGAAACTCGTCCTGAACGCGGTCTCTCCCCTGGCGATCGCGTTTCTGATCCAGGTGATTCCGGGAGCCGCGCTCCTGCCGTTTGTACGGCGTGTTCGGATTCATCGCGCGGATTGGAAGCTCATCGCGCTGTCCGGCGTCATCGGAGCGGTCATCGGGCCGCTGATCTATTTCTACGGTCTCGAACGGACGACGGCCTCGAACTCCGTGCTGTTGTCGAACACCGAATCTCTCTTCACGATGCTACTTGCGTACGCGTTCCTCCGGGAACGGGCGACGCGACGTGAGTACGTCGCTCTGGCGGGCATCGCCGTCGGTGCATTTCTCGTGACGACACAACTCCGATTCGGGGACGTACGGTTCCTCGAATTCCTGGTCGGCAACGTCATGCTGGTCACCGCCGCGGCATGCTGGGGCGCAAGCAACACGATGAGTACCGTCCTCCTCCGTCGAATTCCGATCGTGACCCTCCTGGAGGTCCAGCTCCTGATCGGCGCCGCAGTGTTCGCCGGGATTGTCACCTTCACGGGCACCTCGCTCGCGGTCCCTCTGGATGTCCTGCCGGCGCTCGTCCTGCTCTCCCTCAGCGCGGTGGGGATTTTCTCTGTCCTCTTCTTCTACGCGTTTCGGACGATCGGAGCGATGCGCACGGGGGCCGTCCTTCCGTCGTCCGCCCTATGGGGGATTCTCGTGGCCCTCTACGTGTTCCCGACGGAGACCCTGAGCCCGGTCCAAGTGGTCGGCGGCGCCCTGATGGTCGGCTCCCTGATTGCGTTCTACATCCTCCGCGGGCCGACGGAGGCGAAGGCCGGCGGCGAAACCTTGAAACCCGCCGCATCGGATGGTCCGGATTCGCCGTGACGCCGACGACCGCGGACGATACGTCCTTTGCCCGACTCGCGGGGCTGACGCAGCAGCTCGAGGCCACGACGAAGCGCCTCGAGAAGCGCGCGCTCCTCGCGGCCTTTCTGCGGTCCCTCCGGAGGGACGAGGTCGCGCCGGCCGTCCACTTGATCGTTGGCCGCATCTTCGCGGAATCGGACGCGCGCGCCCTGAACGTCGGATGGGCGACGCTCAAGAAGGCCCTGGGAGGGACGAAACAAGCCAGCCTCGTCCCACGGTCCTTGAGCATCTTGGAGGTCTCGCGGACGTTCGCGCAGATTGCCGAGGCCCACGGGCCGGACTCGACGAGGGCGCGTCGTCGGCTCTTGGAGTCCCTCCTTGGACGGGCGTCGAAAGGCGAACGGGACGTCCTCTTGAAGAACGTCTTTGGCGAAATGCGGATCGGCGTGAACGAGGGCGTCATGCTCGAGGGAATTGCGGACGCGTCGGGCGTGGACCTCGACACCGTGCGGACGGCCCACATGTTCCTCGGGGACCTTGGGATGATTGCGGAGATCGCGCTCTTCGAAGGCGCGGAGGGACTTCGCGTCCGAGGCTTGCGCCTCCTCGCTCCGATGAAACCGATGCTGGCGGAGATGGCGGAAGACCTCGACGAAGTGCTCGCGGTGCACGGCGGCATGACCGCGATCGAGTACAAGCTCGACGGGGCGCGGATCCAGATTCATCGCAAGGGCGATGCGGTGAAAATCTTCAGTCGGCGGCTGAGCGATGTCACGTCCAGCCTGCCCGAGATTGTCTCGATGGCGAAAGGATTGCCCGCGTCCGGGTTCATCCTCGAAGGCGAGGTCGTCGCCGTGGACCGAGAGGGCAAGCCGCTTCCGTTTCAGGACCTCATGCGTCGCTTCCGGCGCGTGCACGACATCGAATCGGCCCAGGAGGAGATTCCGCTGAAGCTCTACTTGTTCGACGTCCTCCACCTCGACGGACGAACGCTGATCGATGAGCCGTACCGCGTGCGCTGGGAGATCCTCGAGCGGCTTATGCCGCCGGACCTCCTCACGGCCCGCCGCATCGCGCAGCGCAAGGAGGAGATCGAAGCGTTCCTGCAGGAGGCACTCGTCGCCGGGCACGAAGGGCTCATGGCGAAGCAGTTGGAGTCCAGGTACTCGGTCGGAAAACGAGGGAAGAAGTGGTTCAAGATCAAACCCGCGGACCACCTCGACCTCGCGATTACCGCGGCGGAGTGGGGGAGCGGCCGTCGCGAGGGCTGGCTCTCGAACTATTGGCTCGCGGTGCGCGACGACAAGAATGGCGCGTTCCAGATGATCGGGAAGACCTTCAAGGGGCTCACGGACGAGGAGTTCAAGGCGATGACGGAGCGGTTGCGAGGCCTCGCGACGTCCGAGGAACGATGGGGATTCCATGTCCGTCCGGAGACGGTGGTCGAGGTCGCGTACAACGAGATCCAGCGGAGCCCTCACTACCCGAGCGGGTTCGCTCTTCGGTTCGCGCGGATCGTCCGGATTCGAGATGACAAAGGGCCGAAGGACGTCGACACGTACGAGCGCCTGAAGGACCTCTACGCGAAGCAGTTCGAACGGAAGGGTCGAGGCCCGGACGATCTGTAGCTCGGCCCGCCGCGCGGCGGGCACAGGTCTTCCGGCCCGTACCTCTAAGTAGAGGTATGACGGCGTTGGTGAAGGGGCTCACTCCACGTCCCGCGTCGTCAGGATTTCCGGGGCGTGGCTGCTCTGCCCGAAGGCGGTAAGGTAGATGCCGACGAGGGCGAGGCCCGCGCCGATGCCGACGCCGACCGTCGGCACCTGGTACAAGAGGACCCAGGCGAGGAGACTCGACCCGACCGGCTCTCCGACGAGGCTGAGGCTCACCACGGGCGCCGTTACCCACCGCAAGGCCCAATTGTACAAGGTGTGCCCGCCGATCTGCGGGATGACCGCCAACGCGGCGAACAGGAGCAGTTCTCGCGGAAGGGCCCCCGCCGGGGCGAGGCTCGATCCCAGTGCCAAGGCGTACAGGAAGAGGACCGCCGTCGCGCTCGCATAGACGACGAACGCGTAATCCAGCAAGGCGACTCGCTGGCGCACCCGCCGGCCGAGGAGGAAATAGAACCCCGCCATCACTCCGCCGCTGAAGGCCAAGATGTCCGCGTAAAGCAGGCTCCCTGCGAAGCCGTAATCCGCGAGGGCGATCGACACGACGCCCGCGAAGCCGAGCACGATTCCGATGGTCATCCATCGGTTGAGGCGCTCGCGAAGGACGTAATGCGACAGGAGGCCGACCAGAAGCGGATGGGATGTCACGAGCACGACCGACGACGCGATCGACTCTCCCTCGACCTTGAGCGAGGAGATCCAGAGGGCGAAGTGCGTCGCCAGGATCGCGCCAATGAGGGCCATGAGCGCGGCATCCCGTCGTTGGATTCGCAACAACGTGGTCGGCTTCCGGAGGGCTCCGCTCCGTACCAGAATCGTCGCTCCGATGATCCCGGTGGCGAATGCGAGTCGGTACAGGGCGATGGTGATTGGAGGCGACTCGCTCCACGTGATGAAGATCGAGGCGAACGAGACGGAGAGGACCGCCAAGGCGATTGCCGCATACGGTCCGCCTCGCACGCCCGGTCACGGGTGCGGGCCTATCTAACGCCTGCGCCCTTCACGGAAGCGGTGGCGCCTGCGGCGGGCCGGTCCCGGGTGGGGGCGGCATCGCCGCACGCCTCCGTCGACGCACGACGGCGAACACGGCGATGGCGACCCCGGCAATGACGACGATCGAGCCGACGATGAGCAGCAGTCCGATAAGTCCGGACTGGTACCGGTAAGACGTGAGTTCTTGATCGGCCACGCGGTTTCCGTTCCCATCGTACGATTCCCGCTTCACGTAGTTCCCCGTCCCGTCGGAATACTGGTCCTCGTTGTGGGCCGAGCCTGTGGACGGATTGCGGATGACGGCGACGCTGAACGTTCCTGCGGCGACCGACGTCGACTGCTCCCGGAGGACCGTGCCGCTATACGCGATGTTGAGGCTGAAGGAGATGCCCACAACGCGAAGCGTCGTGTTCAGAGACCACTGGGCTCCTGCGGTCAGAGGGAAGACGGCTCCCGCCTGGGGCGGATCGAACGTGACTTGGACCTCACCAAGGAGAGGCAGCGTGAAATTCGCCTTCGCGGTCGCGAGGTTCGACTCGACGACCCAGCTGTGCTGAACCGTCGTGTTCCCGCCGGCGTCCGTCGTGGTCGTCGTGACGTGCCAAACGTTGTACGTGCCGGAGGTCAGCGTGAGCGTCGTGCGCTCGTTCACATCGACGCGAACCGTGCTCGTTGCACCGCCCGCAGTACGCGCGTACACCCAGAAATCGCCCTGGGTCCACGCGGGCGCGTTCTGGGCGGCCGCGACGCGGGGTGCGATCGCGAACACCGCGGCGACGGCGATCGCGAACACCGTTATCAAGACGAGGGACCTCGGAGGGCGTCGCATCGCGGTTCTTCGGCCTCGCCGATGCCGTGGAGGGGATATGAGCCTACCGAAACCGCTTATAAACACAGGCTTTAGGTTCGTGAGGCGTTCCCGCGCGAAGAGGTGGCGACCGTGAATCTGTCGAATCTCCGGAAGATCGCCGTGGTGGGCGCGGGCACAATGGGCGCAGGCATTGCACAGACGTGCGCCGCCGCCGGGTTTCAAGTGACGATGCGGGACATCGAACAACGGCTCGTGGACGGCGGCTTTCGACGGATTCGGGAACCGCTTGCGAAGCGCGTCGAGAGGGGCAAGATGTCCCAAGCCGAGGTCGACGCGATCCTCTCGAAGATTCGCGGGGTCGTCTCGCTGAAGGAAGCCGTCGATGAAGCGCAATTTGTGATCGAGGCGGTCTTCGAGAAGATGGAGATCAAGAAGGAGCTCTACGCGGAGCTCGAAAGACTGTGTCCCTCCGACGTCGTGTTCGCCTCGAATACGTCATCCTTGAGCATCACGGAGATGGCGACCGCCACGAAACGGGCGGACCGCGTCGTCGGGATGCATTTCTTCAATCCCGCGCCGGTTATGAAGCTCGTCGAGGTAGTCCGCGGCTCGGAGACCTCCGACGACACCGTGCGGCTGATCAAGGACCTCTGCGCGAAACTTGGGAAGGAGGCCGTCGAGGTGAAGGAGTCTCCCGGGTTCGTCGTGAATCGACTCCTCGTGCCGATGATGAACGAGGCATTCAACCTCCTTCAGGAAGGCGTCGCGAGCCCGGAGGACATCGACAAGGCGATGAAGCTCGGCACGAACATGCCGATGGGGCCGTTCGAACTCGCGGACTACACGGGCCTTGACATCGGCCTGGACGTGATGGAAGTCTTGTTCCGCGAGACGGGCGATCCGAAGTTCCGTCCGTCGACGCTCCTCCGGAAGTATGTTCGGGCGGGTCGGCTCGGCCGGAAGACGGGACGCGGGGTGTACCCCTATCCGAGGCCCTAGGCGGCTCGGTGAATCGGCCCATCACGGCATCGAACCGGGCGGTGGGCCTTCGGGGCCCAGCGGCTCCTGCGGCGACATCGGCGGCGGGGGAGGAGGCATGGCCCGGACCGGCGGCTTCCTCCGGCGGACCGCGAAGAACCCGATGATCGCGACGAGGATGACGACCAAGAGGATGATCCAGATCCAAGCCGGGAGTCCGAAGATGATCGACGTGAAGAAGCTCCCACCCTGGTAGTTGTACGACGTCAAATTGAACTGTCCTTGGCTTCGCCCGCTGCTGTCGTACTCGCCGATCTGCGCCCAGTTTCCCACCTGCGCGGACCAGTAGTTCACCGCGAACGTGCCGTTGGCGCTGGTCTCCTTGAGGGGCGTCGTCGTGAAGGTGCCCTTCGGCACCGTCACGCTCTGCTCCGCCTGAACCAGGAACGTCGTCGTCACGATGCTCTTCGTGTAATTCGTCTTCCCTTGGATCGTCGTCGTAGCCCAGACCGTGGTCGAGTCGGTCCAGGTCGCGCCGGTCGTCAAGGGCCAGTGGATCGTCTGGGGCGGGGTCCCGGCAATCGAGAGTTGGACGAGGGTCGACGCGTTCCCAGGAATCAGCTCGAACGAGGACGCGATTTTCACGATCGCCAGTGTGTCGACGCTGAACCAGATCTCCGCCGGGATCGTCAGGAGGCCCTCTTTCAGGCTCGCGGTGGTATGGTACGCGGAGTACGAGGTCCCGTTCACAATCGTGGATTCAGAACCGGTGACGTCCATCCGGAGCGTCCCGACCGTCCGGGCGGGTCCCGTTCCCGAGACGACGGCGTACTCCCAGAAGTCGCCCGATGCCCACGTGGGCCGGTCCATGTTCGCTCTCGCGGTGCCGGGCACGATCGCGAAGGCCGCAAGCAACAACAAGGCGAGTACAGAAACGAAAACGCGGGCGGACCGGTGCATCCATCCCATCTTGCCCCCGCAGGGTGAGAGGGGCCTATGAAATTACCGGTGCTTCCAGGAACGTTCATGCGGATTCCGAGCATTCCTCGGCCGGAGGAGAACCCATGCCCGGCTTCATCAAGATGGAGATGGAGGACCGCCTTGCGATCGTCACGGTGAATCGTCCGGATGCCCTGAACGCCCTGAACTCGACCGTCTTGCGGGAACTGTCGATGGCCATCGAGCACCTGTCGATGGCGGCGGACGTCGGAGCGATCATCCTCACGGGTGCCGGCGACCGGGCCTTTGTGGCGGGGGCGGACATCAAGGAGATGGCGAACCTCTCGGGCCTCGAGATGCAGCGATTTTCCGAGATGGGCCGACGGCTCGGAGACGCGATGGCGTCGTGCAACAAGCCGATCATTGCCGCGATCAACGGATTCGCCCTCGGAGGCGGTTGTGAACTCGCCTTGGCCTGCGACATCCGGATCGCCTCCAATCGCGCGGAACTGGGCCAGCCCGAAGTCAACATCGGCATCATCCCCGGATTCGGAGGAAGCCAGCGCCTCCCCCGCCTCGTCGGGCCGGGCTGGGCCGCGGAGATGATCTATACCGGGGACCGGATCGATGCCGCGACGGCGGAGCGGATCGGGCTCGTGAATCGCGTCGTCCCCGCGGACCGCCTCATCGCCGAGGCAAAGGCCCTCGCTCACAAGATCTTGGAGAAGAGCCCCGCGGCGATCGCCCTCGCGAAGGCGTGCCTCCGCGCCGCGTGGGACATGCCCCTCTCCGCCGGCCTGGACTTCGAGAGCGCCGCGTTCGGGATCGTCGGATCGACGCATGACAAGGCGGAAGGGATGCGCGCCTTCATCGAGAAACGCAAGCCCGCATGGACGGGCGCCTGATCAGTACGACTCGAACTCCTCTTGCAGATCGATCACGACCTGCTCGAGGACTTCCTCGAACGAGGAGCTCCGGTACTCGCGCATCCCGCCGAGCTCGCTCTGGATGCGGGCGATGAAATTGTTTGAGCTCTTCAGGAATTCGACGTTCACGAGGGATTCTTCCATCGTCATCCGCTCCTGGGGGACGGTGCGGCGCGGGGTCCCATTCGGGCGTATCCGAGGTCCCTATTTAAGAGTTGCCCGCAGAGAGTGTCCGAACCGAACGACGCCCCGCGAGCCTCACGAAACCCGTGCGTGTCGCGGTTCTCCTCCGAACCTTTATTTAGCACACACCCTTTGGAGCGCTTCCTCGAACTGAGCGGAGTGGATCGTTGGGCAATATCCGGCCGACGTATATCAAGCGAGTCGCGATTGAGCTGGCGAAGCTCTATCCGAACGAGTTCACGGACGACTTCGAGAACAACAAGAAGAAGGTCTCGGAGCTGTCCGACGTGCGGAGCGTCCTGATGCGCAACCGGATCGCTGGGTACATCACGCGATACCGGCAGCGCCTGCCTGCGTAGGCCCGCGACACGCGCAACTCGGCTTCGAGCACGATCAGACCCCCATGTCGTACGCAGTTGAGACCCGCGACCTCACCCGAGTGTTCGCTGGAAAAAGGAAGCATTGGTGGCGCAAACCCAAGCCGAACGAGGAAGAGTCGCGCGGCCCGGTCACCGCGTTGGACGGCGTGTCCCTGCAGATCCGAGAGGGCGAGCTCTTCGGACTTCTCGGCCCGAACGGTGCAGGGAAGACGACGCTCATCAAGATTCTCGCGACGCTTCTCCTTCCGACTTCCGGAAAGGCATTCGTCGCGGGCAACGATGTCACGAAGGACCCGTTCCCGATCCGCCAGCGGATCAACATGGTCTCCGGAGGAGAGACGTCGGGCTATGGCCTTCTGACGACGCGCGAGAACATCTGGATGTTCTCCCAGTTCTACGGAGTGCCGAGCAAAGTTTCGAAGGCCCGGATCGACGAGCTCATGCATGCGTTCGGACTGTGGGACAAGCGGGATGCAAAAGTGCGGTTGATCTCGTCCGGACAGCGGCAGAAGATGAACATGATCCGCGGTTTCGTCACGGAGCCGGACATCCTCTTCCTCGACGAGCCCACGTTGGGCCTCGACGTGAATGCGGCGCGCACGACCCGGGAATACGTCATGAACTGGGTGCGAGGGCAGTCGGGCAAGACGGTGCTCCTCACGACGCACTACATGGCGGAGGCCGACGAGATGTGCGACCGGATCGCCATCATCGACAAAGGGAAGATCCTCGCATGCGACACGCCCGAAAATCTGAAGCGGATGATCCACACGCAGACGACGTTCCGGCTTGAAGTGGACCCCCTTCGGGACACCTCGACCTTCCAACGGATGGACGGAGTCGTAAATTTCTCGCTCCGAGACGACGCCTCGAAGAATCGGACGGAGCTGACGTTCATCTTGGAGAACGAGGCTCCGGTCGCGGAAATCCTGAGCGCGATTACGGCCCAAGGCGCCAAGGTCCATGCCCTGCGCAAGACGGAGCCCACCCTCGAAGACGTGTTCATCAGCATGGTCGGCCGGGGGTTCGAATGACCGAGGCGGTGAGCCGCCGGTCTGATCTTCGGTTCCGTATCGGTCTCAACCTGCGCTCGATTGTCGGCCGCGCCTACCCAAGGGTCATCGGTGCGAATCGCGAGCCCTCGTGGATCTTCTTCGAAGCGGTCCTCCCGCTGCTGTCGATTGCCGCCTATGTCTTCATCTATCGTGCAATCGCACTGAACCAGGTCGCCGCGAATCCGGCCGACGCGCCTCGCATCCTGGCCAACATGAACGCCTTGGTGGCCAGCGTCGTGCTCGGAGGCGCGATGGTCGCGTTCTGGTTGAACGTCCTGTGGTCGATGGCCAGCCAACTGTATTGGGAGAAGGAGATCGGAAACCTCCAATTGTACATGATGGCGCCGATGAACCGGATGGCCTTGCTCGGAGGAATGGCCGTCGGCGGGATGTTCATGACTTCGGTCCGCGCGATCTCCACGCTGGTCGCGGGCGTCGTGGTGTTCGGCGTGGTCTTTCAGGTCGCGAATCCGTTGATGTTGCTGGCTGTCTTCTTCGTCACCCTCGTCGCCCTATACGGCTTGGGGATGTTCTTCGCTTCCCTCTACCTGCTCTGGGGCCGCGAGGCGTGGAACTTGTCCGCCCTCATGGAGGAGCCGATCTTCTTCTCGAGCGGCTTCTACTTCCCTCTGGGAGGCCTATACCAGTCCGGGGGATGGGGTTCCGCGGTGGCCATCCTGGGCTCCATCATCCCGGCCGGTCTCGGCCTCGACGCGCTCCGACAGCTCACGCTCGGCGAAACGGCGTTCGGGGGAAAGTTCTGGGTCCTCAGCGCGCCCGTGGAACTCGAGCTCCTCGTCGTCTTGGCCGTCGTATTCTTGATCCTCGCAAGGTACGCCCTCGCGTACCTAGAGACGCTCGCGAAGCGCGAGGGGAAGCTGACCTCACGGCATCAATGAGCACGTATTGGCGGACCTTCAAGACGGCGGCCTGGCTCGGTTGGGAAATGGATTCGAACTGGACTGAGCCCTGGCTTTTCGTCATCTACTCGATCGTCAAGCCGGTGGCAGGAGCGTTCATTCTGATCTTCATGTACGTCGTGATCTGGTCGATCAACGGGATTCCGGACCCTCACTCGTTCGCCTTTCTGTACATCGGGAACGCGTTCTTCATCTTCGTCGGCTCGACCCTGTTCGGGACGTTCCAGGTCATCCAATCCGACCGCGAGTGGTACCAGACGATCCGGTACGTGTACATCTCGCCGATTTCCTACTACGTGTACATCCTCGGACGGGCCTTCTCGAAGATCGTCGTGTCGGTGTTTGCCGTCCTGATTACTTTGGCCTTCGGCGTATTCCTTCTCGGTTCCTACGGAGTCCAGATGCAGCTCTCTCTTGACCGACTGCCGTTGTTCTTCGTCAGCCTGGCCCTCGGCCTCTTCGTCCTCTTGGCCATCGGCATCACCCTTGGCGCCGCGACGTTCCTCATGGCCCGGCACTCGCAGACTCTCGCGGAGGCCGTCCCCGGCGTCTTCTACGTCTTCTGCGGCGTCCTCTTCCCTCTCACGATCCTCCCGTCGTGGGGGCAAGCGATTGGAGAAGCGATCCCTCTCACCTATTGGTTCGAAATCACCCGGCGAATCCTCCTGCCCTTTCAGCTGAATACGGGCCTCGCCGGCTTCGACGACCTCACGATTCTCGCGTTCCTGCTGTTGTCCACCGTCATCTTCTTCGGCCTCAGCATAGGGGTATTCAAACTGGGCGAGTACCTGGCCCGCAGGGCGGGCAAAATCGACATGACGACCTCTTATTGAGGTCGGGGCCGGGACGCTCGGCGCGCCGACTGCTCCCGGCGATACGGATATCGCTGAACGGAGCCACAGGTGGTACACGTCACGACGACGCGGCCTCGTCCCACCCGAACCCGGGCGCTGACGGAGGGGAGGAGGAACGCGAGACACTTCTTGCAGAAGGAACGCTTGAACGGCGCCGGCACTCGAACGTTGTAACGCATCCCGATCCGCCGCGCGAGTTCGACGTATCGTCGCGCACGCCCCGCATGGCGTTGGAGCGCCTCGCCCTCGGCCAGGTGGAAGAGCGTCGTCATCCGCTCGAGGGCGATCCTCCGCTCCATCCCTCGATGCCGGCGCTTCACCATCGATTGCGCACCCGGTCCGAAGGATAAAATCCTTCCCGGCCGACGAACCTTTAACTAGACTCGGTCGGTTACGCGCGGGGGACTCTCGTGCGCGACCGCGTGCGGCGTATTTTCCGGAATGTCAACGACGGACTCGACCTCATTGTCTTTTTGAACTCCACGGAGCCGCACATCGACCGGTCCTTCTTCTACGCCACAGGCCTGACCGACGGTCTGTTCGAAGGCTGCGGCGCCTGGCTCACAATGGATGGCGGCTGCGAGATCACGACCTCCAAATTGGAGGAAGAGGCGGCGAAGAAGAGCGGCCTGCCCCTCCATGTGTTCCAGACCCGCGACGAGTCGACGGCCCGGATGAAAGCGGCGCTGAAGGGCCACCGCAAGGTCGGCATCAACGCGGCGGAGCTGACGCACGCCGCGTTCCAGCGGTTGCAGAAGCTCGTGCCCAAATCCGCCCGGTTCGTCGACGTCTCCGAGGCCGTCATGAAGACCCGCCTCGTGAAAGATGCGCAGGAGATCGAGCGGATCCAGAGGGCGTGCGACATCGCCACGAAATCCCTCGAGGAGACGTTGCCATTCGTCCGGTCGGGCGTCACGGAAGCCGAGGTGGCCTCGGAGCTCGTCTACCGGATGCAGAAGAACGGGGCCACCGGTCCCTCGTTTCACACGATCGTGGGCTCCGGCCCGAACGGGGCCGAGCCGCACTATACCGCCGGGGAGCGAAAGATCGAGCGCGGGGACATGATCGTGATCGACTTCGGCGCGATGTACCACATGTA
>WNGM01001691.1_pt1 | contig 20873 bp, 19 predicted proteins | sample 5400571 | NCBI WGS metagenome assembly WNGM01 (sample SAMN13153378, study PRJNA577476) | soil metagenome | isolation source: 100 cm soil or saprolite under Garry oak tree replicate 2 | place: USA:California | collected 2016-06-15 | reverse complement strand
AGCCCGGGCTCACCCGCGGCACCAACCGGTACAGCAGCTCTCCCGGCCGGATCATCCCGAACTGCTCCCGCGCCGCGCGCTCCTGCGCCACGGGATCGGTCTCGAGCGCGCGCGCCGCGCGACCCAGCGAGTCGAGGTCCACCTCCAGCGCCCGCAGCGCCGCCCGCTCCTCGGCGAGCTGGCGCCGCAGCTGCAGCCAGTCGAGCGTGCCATATTCCCCGCCCTGGAAGGCGAGCCCCAGCAGCACGATCACCGCCACGATCCCCGCGAGCTCGCGCCGGCTCATAGGCCGTACAGCCCCTTGCCGGGGAAAAACGCCACGTCGCCCAGCTCCTCGGCGATGCGCAGCAGCTGATTGTACTTCGCCACGCGGTCGGTGCGCGACGCGCTCCCCGTCTTGATCTGTCCCACCCCGGACCCCACGGCGAGGTCGGCGATGAAGGTGTCCTCCGTCTCACCCGAGCGGTGCGAGATCACGACGGCGTAGCCGTTGGAGCGCGCCATCTCGATGCACTGCAGGGTCTCGGTGAGCGTGCCGATCTGGTTCACCTTGATCAGGATCGCGTTGGCGACGCCCTGGTCGATGCCCCGCTCCAACAGGTCCACGTTAGTGCAGAAGATGTCGTCACCCACGAGCTGGACGCGGCCGCCCAGGGTCTGGGTGAGCTTCGCCCACCCCTCCCAGTCGTCCTCGGCGAGCCCGTCCTCGATCGACACGATGGGGTACCGGTCAATCCAGCTCTTGTACAGCGCGATCATCTCCTCCGCCGACTTCTTCCCCGCGCCGCTCTTCTTGAAGACGTAGCTGCCGTCTTCGTGGAACTCGGACGCCGCCGGGTCGAGCGCGATCGCCACGTCCTTGCCCGCCTCGTACCCCGCGGTCTCGATCGCCGACATCACCGCCTCGAGCGCCGCTTCGTCGTTCGGGAGGTTGGGCGCGAAGCCGCCCTCGTCCCCCACGCCGGTGGAGAGGCCGCGCTTCGTGAGCACCTTCTTCAGCGCGTGAAACACCTCGACGCCGATGCGCAGGGCGTCGGCGAACGTCTCGGCGCCGATCGGCACGACCATGAACTCCTGGAGATCGACCGTGTTGGCGGCGTGGGCCCCGCCATTCAGGATGTTCATCATCGGCACCGGGAGCACGTGAGCCACCGGGCCGCCGAGGTAGCGGTACAGGGGCAGCCCGGCATCCTGGGCGGCGGCGCGCGCCACGGCGAGCGACACGGAGAGGATCGCGTTCGCGCCGAGGTGGCCCTTGTTCGGCGTGCCGTCGAGGTCGAGCATCGCGTAATCGACCGCGATCTGGTCCTCCGCCGCCATTCCCTCGAGGCGCGGGCCGATCATCTCGTTCACGTTCTTCACCGCCTCGAGCACGCCCTTCCCCAGGAAGCGCTTCTGGTCCCCGTCGCGCAGCTCCACGGCCTCGTGCTCGCCCGTGGAGGCGCCGCTCGGCACGGCGGCGCGGCCCGCGGCGCCGCTGGCGAGCGTCACGTCGGTCTCGACGGTGGGGTTGCCGCGGCTGTCCAGGATCTCGCGCGCGTGGACGGAAATGATCGTGCTCATAGTCGCGCCCCAACCTTAGGGGGACGCCGGGCCTCCGTCAACGCGCGCCTTGAGCGCGAGGATCGCGGCGCGCGTGCGGTCGCGCAGTCGCTCGCGGTCCTCCGGCGTCATCCCCGCGGTCGTGATCGGCTCGCCCACGAGGATCCGGATAGGGCGGGGCCGCAACCGGAAGCCGCCCTTGGGGAGGATCTGGAAGGTGCTGTGCACGTACACCGGCACCAGCGGCACCTGGGCGGCGATGGCGAGCGCGAACGGGGCGTTCTTGAAGGGGAGCAGCTCGCCGGTGCGGCTGCGCGTCCCCTCGGGAAACACGACGGCTGAAAAGCCGCGGCGGATCGTGCCTGCCGCCTTGTCGTAGGCCTCGAACGCGCGCTTTTTCACGGCGCGGTCGATGGTGATGTGTCCCGCCGCGTGCATCGCGCGACCCAGCAGGGGGATGCGCACGAGCTCCTCCTTCCCGACGAAGCGCGTTGAGCCGGGGAGCGTCGCGGCGAGCGCCCAGATGTCGAACATGGAGGAGTGGTTGGACGCGTACACGACGGGCCCCCGGGGAATCCGCTCCCTGCCCTCGAGCCGGACGGGCGTCCCCGCCGCGCGCAAGATGTCGCGCGACCAGTCGGTCGTGCTCCAGTCGTACACGCCGGCGGTGCGATGCTTCACGCCCAGCAGCGCGGCGAGGATAGCCCCGGTGGCGTGGAGGATCGTCGAGCCTACGACCACCACGTAGAACCAGAGGGTGCGGATCATCGCGCGGGGAAGTGATCGAAGCCGGGAGGGGCCGTCATCCCCCGCCCGCGGTCCGTCATCCGTACGCCGCGGCCCGCGCTGCAGGCGCCGATGCGCGTGAGGGCGAGTCCCGTCACGGCGCGAAAGGCGCGAGCCTCGCGGGCCCCAAAGCGCCGCGGCAGCGCGACGAGCAGCTCGTACTCTTCGCCGCTCTCCGCGGCCGCGCGCGGCGCCACGCCCGGCCAGCACGGGATGCGCTCGAGCTCGAGCGCCACGCGCACGCGGGAGGCCGCGGCGAGATGGCCGGCGTCGCCCGCCAGGCCGTCCGACAGGTCGATCATGGCGCGCGCGCCGCGGCGCGCGAGCCAGCGCCCCGCCGCGACGCGGGGCTGGGGCCGCGCGAACCGGCGCCGCACGGCGGCCGCCACGCGTCGACCCGCCCGCAGCCGCGCCAGCCCCAGCCCGGCGCCGCCCAACCGCCCCGTCACCCACAAGCCGTCCCCCGGGCGAGCGCCGCTGCGCCGCACCGGCCGGTCGACGGTGCCGATCGCGCACACATCCACGAGATAGCGGGAGGACCATGTCAGGTCGCCACCGAGCACCCTGGCGCCTACGCTCTTCGTGACGGCCGCCACGCCGCGCATGATCTCCGCCGCGGGATCCACCCGTCCCCCGCCCCTCGTCCCCCGTCCCCGAGGTAATCCGAGCGACACCAGGACTCCCAGCGGCCTCGCTCCTTCCGCCGCGAGGTCAGAGAGTGCCGCGGCTCCCCCCCGCCATCCGATCTCCCGGAACGACAGCCACTCGGTACGGAAGTGCACGCCTTCCAGGCTCGCATCGATGCTCAGCGCGAGCGTGGTGCGTCCCAGGCTGAGCAGCGCGCAGTCGTCGCCGAGATCGCGGGCTCCGCGCCCGAGGGCGCGGAAGATCGCGCGCAGGCGGTCGAACTCCCCACCCGCGCCGAGAGCGAGATGGGCGGGGGTCACGCTGTTTCCGGCGGCTCGAGCACGGCGAGCAGGGGCGGCCCGGCAGGCTGCACGCCGGCCCAGGCGCGCCACACGTCGGGAAGCGCCGCGAGCACGTCGGCGGGTCGGAGGCTCCGCGCCGTCCATTGCCGGGCGCCGAGCTCCGCCGCGCGCCCGAGCGCGTGAGCGCCCAGCGCGGCGGCCTCCGGCGCCGCGCCGCCGCGCGCCAGGAACGCCCCGATGAACCCCGCGAGCAGGTCGCCCGAGCCGCCGGTGGCGAGGCCGGGGTTGCCGCTCGCCACCACGTGGATCGGCCCCCGCAAATCGGCCACGACGGTGGGCACGCCCTTCAACAGCACGGTGCCCTTGATCTTCTGGGCGGCCTTCGCCACCGCGGCCCAGCGGTCGTTCGCCGCGGCGTCGGCGAGCTGATCGCCGAACAGGGCGCGGAACTCGCCGAGATGCGGCGTGCAGACGACCGGCCGCTGCGGCCCGCCCCCCGCGAGCTGAGAGAGGAGCACGAGCGCGTCCGCGTCAATGACGGCGGGGACGGGCCGGCGGGCGAGCGCCGCCTCGAGGAACTTGGCGCGCTCAGCCGTGCGGCCGAGGCCGGGGCCCAGGATCAAGGCGTCGGCCCATTCGAGGGCCGCCGCCGCCTCGGGCTCGAGGTCGGGCCCGAGCGCGGACTCGACCGTGAGCACGTCGGGGAGGCTCGCGCGCGCGGCCGCCACGCTCCCGGGGGACGCGACGAGCTTCACGAGCCCCGCGCCCGCCGCGAGCGCCCCGCGGGCCGCGTGCAGCGCCGCGCCCGTCAGGCCGTTCGCCCCGCCCACCACGGTCACGCGGCCGCGGTCGCCCTTGTGCATCGTGGGCGCGAGCTTGGGGAGGCGGGCGCCCGCCCACCCGTCCGTGACGAGCAGCGGCCAGCCCGGATCGGGCGGCGGGAACCCAGCGTCCACGACGACCACCTTGCCGCACCATTCGCGCGCCAGCAGGTGGCCGCGGCGCGGACCGCCGAAGGTCACCGACAGCTGCGCGCGCACCGGCCCGTGGGCCTCGCCGCTCGAGAGGTCGAGCCCGGTGGGGCCGTCGATCGCCACGATGGGCGCGGCGTAGGCGACGAGCCGCTGCGCCAGCGCGAGCACGTCGCCGCGGGCGGGGCCCGTGGCGCCCGTGCCGAGCAGCGCATCCACCGCGACCGCCGCCGCGGGCCACGGCTCCTCGCGGCCCAGCTCGTGCACGCCGTCGAGCCGGGCGAGCGCCCGGTTGTCGATCGCGTCGTCCGTCTTGGGATCGAGGGCCGACACCCAGACGGGGATGCCCGCCGCGTGCAGCGCGCGTGCGACGACCCAGCCATCGCCGCCGTTGTTCCCCGCCCCGGCGGCGACGAGCACACCGCGCTGCACCGCGTCCGGACACTCGCGCACCAGCACCTGGGCGACGGCGCGGCCCGCGGCGTCCATGAGCACGCGCGAGGGGATGCGGAACTGCGTGCGCGCCGCCGAGTCCCAGGCGGCGGCTTCGGCGGCCGACAGCACCGGAATCACGTTCACGGGATCACCACCCCTCCGTAACCCACCACGGCATCGTCGTCTCCCGTAACCATCCCAGAATGGCTGTAGTGCACCACTGCGGCGCGCTCGGCGCCGAGCGCGCGCGCGGCGGCGCACACCGTGGCTGCCGGGGCGCGCCCGCACATCGAGATGTGCTCGCGGCGGCAGCGTACCAGCAGCTCCGCGCCGTCCAGCGCCACCAGCGCCTCGAGCGCGCGGCGGTCCTTCGGCTCGGACACGCCGGCCGGCTCGTAGTGGTTCAGGTCGCTCGAGGCGAGCAGCAGCACGCCCTCCGGCCACTCGCGCACCAGCTCGGCGAGCGCCGCGCCGAGCACCCGGCACCCCTCCCACTCGTCCCACGCGAGCACCAGCGGAACGATCCGCACCCCGGGGCGGCGCAGCTGCAGGAACGGCACCTCGACCTCGACCGCGTGCTCGGCGCGGTGCGCCTCGGGGTCCGGGGCCACGAGATCGCACGCGGCGACGAGGCGGGCGCCGAAGCGCTCGTCCACCGCCGCGTCGCCGAGCGGGGTGCGGAACGCCCCCGCCGCCCACAGCGAGACGCCGCCCGGCGCGTGGCACACGCCGCTGTGGTTGGGCGCGAGGATCACGACGAGCGGTGGGACGGCGAGGCGCGCGAACACGTGCGCGGCGGTGAGCCCGGAGTAGACGTAGCCCGCGTGCGGGGCGACCGCCGCGCGCGCGGCCGCCGGCGCCGCGGGCGGCGCGGGAGCGGCCTCGTCGAGCAGCCCGCGCACGACGCCCTCCAGCTCACCCCGCGCCCCGGGATAGAACCGCCCGGCCACGGCGGGCGCGCGCAGTGCGCTCAAAAGCCTATTTCAAGCTCTGGCCGATTGCGCGCCCGAACGAGATCTCCCCGTTGTCGATGCGGATGTTGAACCCGCAGTCGGGGTTCGAGCACACCCAGGCCTTGTAGGTGATCGGCGCTCCGTCACGGCCGTAATCCGACAACGGAATGAGGAGACCTTGCTGGCACTTCTTACAGGCGGGCCATTCCCTGGCGTCCATGCGGCACCCCTCCCTTGACCCTACCTCACCCCCTGGCCCCTCTCCGCGTTGCGGAGAGGGGGAACGGGGGTGAGGTCACCCCCGCTCTACTCCGGACCAGCGGTACCCGGCCCGGAACACCTGCGCGAAGTCGTACACGCGCTCGAAGTCCTCCGGCTTGTCGGTCGGCTGGCGGGCGAGGAGCCCGACGTCGATCAGCAGGAACACGATGCGCCCCAGGTCCTCGGTGCTGCGGATATCCCAGTGAGCGAGCACGGTGGAGGCGAGCAGCCCGAACTGATCCAGCGCGAAGTCGCGGCACGCCCACGCCAGCTCCGCGCCGGAGAGGTGGCGACGCGCCGGAAGCTTCGACTGCGCGTACTCGAGCGCCGCCAGCACGAACACGTAGCCGCGCTCGGGGTAGCGGCCGTCGCGCTGGCGGATCTGCTCGAACGCTTCCGCGAGCGTCGCGAACTCGCTCACGGACGCGCCCCCGGCGGCTGGTCGGTTTGGACGGGCACGACGACCGGCCGCGACCGGCGCGGCTCGAGCAACGCGAGCTCCAACACTTCGTCCAGCGTGTCCACGGGCTTGATGTCGAGCAGCTTCTTCACTTCGTCCGGCACGTCCACGAGGTCGCTCTTGTTGCGCGCGGGCACGAGCACCGTGTGCACGCCGGCGCGGGCGGCAGCGGTGAGCTTCTCCTTCAGCCCTCCGATCGGCAGCACGCGTCCCCGCAGCGTCAGCTCCCCGGTCATCGCCACGTCGTGGCGCGAGGGGCGGCGGCACAGGAGCGACGCCAGCGCCGCCGCGATCGCGATCCCCGCCGACGGGCCGTCCTTCGGCACCGCGCCCGCCGGGACGTGCAGGTGCACGTCCGTCTGCGTGAACGCGTCGAGCGGGATCCCGAGCGAACCGGCCCGCGCGCGCAGCAGGCTCCACGCCGCCTGCGCCGACTCCTTCATCACGTCGCCCAGCTGTCCGGTGAGCGTGATCTGCCCCCTCCCGGGCATCTGAATCGCCTCGATGAACATGATGTCGCCGCCCACGGGCGTCCACGCCAGCGCCGTGGACACCCCCACCTCGGGCGCCCGGCCCGCGACCTCGCTCTGCACCTTGGGCTGGCCGGCATACTTCTCGAGGTTCTTCGCGGTCACCCGCACCGTCTCGGCCTTGCGCTCCACCACTTCGAGGGCCGCCTTGCGCAGCGCCCCCTGGATCTCGCGCTCCAGCTGGCGCACGCCGGCCTCGCGCGTGTACTCGGCGATCAGCCGCTCCAGCGCCGCGTCGGCGATGCCGGCGCGGTCGGCCTGCAGGCCCGTCTCCTTGAGCTGGCGGGGAAGCAGGTAGCGCTTCGCGATGGCGAGCTTCTCGCCCGGCGTGTAGCCAGGCAGGGCCAGCACTTCCATGCGGTCGAGCAAGGGATCCGGGATCGGGCCGAGGGCGTTCGCCGTGGCGATGAACATCACCCCCGAGAGGTCGAAGGGCACCTCGAGGTAGTGGTCCACGAAGGCCGAGTTCTGGGCCGGGTCGAGCACCTCGAGCAGCGCCGCGGTGGGGTCGCCCCGCACGTCGGATCCCATCTTGTCCACCTCGTCGAGCATCAGCAGCGGGTTGCGGGTCTCGCAGCGCTGCAGCGCGTGGATGATCCGCCCGGGGAGCGCGCCGACGTACGTGCGCCGATGCCCCCGCACCTCGGCCTCGTCCCGCACGCCGCCCAGCGACACGCGCGTGAAGCGCCGCTCCAGCGCCTCCGCAATGCTCTGGCCGAGCGACGTCTTCCCGACGCCGGGCGGCCCGACGAAGCACAGGATGCTTCCCTTCGCCTGCGGGTTGAGGGTGCGCACGGCGAGGTATTCGAGGATGCGCTCCTTCACCGTCTTGAGGTCGTAGTGGTCGCGATCCAGGATCTCCCGCGCGGCCTTGAGGTCGCGCCGGTCCTCCGAGGTGCGGCTCCACGGGAGCGAGGCGAACGCCTCGAGATAGGTCCGCGCCACGTGGTACTCGGCCGACTGGGGCGACATTTGGCGCAGCCGCTTGAGCTCGCGGTCGACGACCTTCTTCGCCTCGGGCGAGACGCCCGCCTGCTCGAGCCGCCGGCCCAGCTCGTCCAGCTCGTCCTCGCCCTCGTCCTCGCCCAGCTCCTGGCGGATCACGCGCAGCTGCTCGCGCAGCACGTACTCGCGCTGGTTCTGGTCGAGGCGCGACTTGACCTTTTCCTGGATCTGGCTCCCCACCTCGAGCACCTGCAGCTCCTGGCCGAGCAGCTCGGCGAGCCGCTCCAGGCGCCTGTTCACCTCGTCGATCGCGAGCAGCTCCGCCTTGGCGGGGAGGGCCAGATCGATGTTGGCGGCAACGAAGTCGGCGAGCTTGCCGGCGTCGGTGATCCCGGCGAGCACCTCGTGCAGCTCTTCGCCCAGGTAGGGCGCGATGTCGATGACGCGGGAGAACTGGGCGTGCACCGTGCGCTTCAGCGCCTCGGTGCGCGCGTCCTCGGTGAGCTCGGACGAGAACGTGGTGTAGCTCGCCACGAGCCAGTGTGGGCCGGGGCTGATCTCCACCAGGCGGGCCCGCTCGAGTCCCTGCACCATCACGCGGACGGAGCCGTCGCCGAGCTTGAGCATCCGCACCACCGAGCCCAGCGTCCCGACCTCGTACAGCTCGTCGGCGCGGGCCTGCATCACCGCGCCCTCCACCGGCTCGGTTCCCCCAATGGGCTTCACCACGCCGAGCAGCAGGCGCTTGTTGCCGCGCACCACTTCGTCGATGAGCTGCACCGCGTTGGGATCGGTCAGCGCCAGCGGCAGCACGACGTGCGGGTACACCACCAGCTGGCCCAGGGGGAGGATCGGCAGCTGGTCCATCTACTGCACCCGCACCGACTGCGGGCCCGAGAGCCGCACCGGCAGCTTGGTCAGGCGGACCGCGAGGAATCCGTGCTCATAGCTCGCGCGGATGCTCTCGGGATCGACCGGGACGGGGAGGCGGAAGCGGCGCTCGAACGGCCCGACCTGCACCTCCATCGAGTGGTAGTGCGGCTTGCCCTCGTGCCGCGTCGTGCGCTCGCCGCCGATCGTGAGGATGCCGTCCGCGAACTGCACGGTGAAGTCGTCCGAGCTCATCCCGGCGATGTCCATGTGGATGACGAGCTCGTTGTCCGTCTCGTAGACGTCGGTGGGGGGCTTCCACTTGGGCGAGGCCACGAAGCCGACGGGACGGCCGTGCGCCACCTCGTTGAAATAGACCTCCAGCTCCTCGGCGAGGTGGACGGTGAAACTGCCCGAGCCCCGGGAGGGCCGGCCGCCGGGGCCTGAGCCCGCGCCCGCGCTATCGGCCATGGGCGGCAGCCACCGGCTCGCGGGCCGGCGCAGCGTACAGCGGGAACTGCTCGGTCAGCTCGCGCACCTCGGCCTTCACGCGGGCGATCGTGGCGTCGTCCTTTTCGGTGAGCACGGCGTCGATGAAGTCGGCGACCTTGAGCATCTCCGGCTCCGCGAAGCCGCGCGTCGTCACGGCGGGCGTGCCGATACGGACGCCGCTCGTCACGAACGGCGACTGCGGGTCGCCCGGGATGGTGTTCTTGTTCACGGTGATGCCGGCGCGGTCGAGCAGCGCCTGCGCCTCCTTTCCGGTGAGGCCCTTGGGCCGCAGGTCCACGAGCATGAGGTGCGTGTCGGTGCCGCCCGAGACGATGGCGTAGCCGCGCTGCAGCAGCGCCGCGGCGAGGGCCTGGGCGTTCTTCACGACCTGGATCGCGTACTGCTTGAACGCCGGGGTCAGCGCCTCCCCCAGCGCGACGGCCTTCGCCGCGATCACGTGCTCGAGCGGCCCGCCCTGGATCCCCGGGAAGACCTGCTTGTCCACGTCCTTCCCGAACGCTTCCTGGCAGAGGATCAACCCGCCGCGCGGGCCGCGCAGCGTCTTGTGGGTGGTGGTGGTGACGATCTGCGCGTGCGGCACGGGCGAGGGGTGGATCCCGGCGGCCACGAGCCCGGCGAAGTGCGCCATGTCGACGACGAGGATCGCGCCCACCTCGTCGGCGATGCTGCGGAGCGCGGCGAAGTCGATGATGCGGGCGTAGGCGCTGCCGCCGCCCACGAGGATGCGCGGCCGCTCCCGCCGGGCGATCTCGCGCAGCTGATCGTAGTCGATGCGGCCCGTCTCCTCGCGCACGCCGTAGGAGCTCGCGCGGAACAGCGTGCCCGAGAAGTTGACGGGCGACCCGTGGGTGAGGTGGCCGCCGTGCGAGAGCGCGAGGCCCAGCAGCGCGGCGCCCGGCTTCGCGACCGCGAGGTAGGCGGCCATGTTCGCCTGCGCCCCGGAGTGCGGCTGCACGTTCACGTGCTCCGCCTGGAACAGCGCCTTCGCGCGGTCGATCGCGAGCTGCTCCACCTCGTCGACCACCTCGCAGCCGCCGTAGTAGCGCTTCCTGGGGAGCCCTTCGGCGTACTTGTTCGTGAGCGCGCTGCCCATGGCCTCCATCACCGCCATGGTGGCGAAGTTCTCGCTCGCGATCAGCTCGAGCCCGTGCTCCTGGCGCTCCACCTCGCGGCGGATGAGCGCGTAGATGGTCGGATCGGCCTTGCTGAGCGGCGCGCGGCGGTCGATCATGGGCGGGCCGTTCCCGCGTCGATCTTGTGCACGCGCCGCACGTGCCGGCCGCCCTCGAAGGCCGTGTCCAACCACTTGTGGAGAATCTCCATCCCCTCCTCCTCGCTCACGAAGCGGGCCGGAAGCACCAGCACGTTGGCGTCGTTGTGCCGGCGCGCCAGCTCGGCGATCTCGGGACTCCACGCCACCGCCGCCCGCACCCGCGGGTAGCGGTTCGCCACGTACGCCATCCCGAGGCCCGTCCCGCAGGTGAGAATCCCACGCGCGACGTCGCCCTTGCTCACGGCCTCCGCGACCGGCTTGGCGTAGTCGGGGAAGTCGTCCGCCGGGTCGAGCGCCCGCGGGCCGACGTCCACGGGCTCGTAGCCCAGCCGTTCGAGCTCGGCCACCAGCCGCTGCTTCAAGGCGAACCCGGCGTGGTCGGCGCCGACGAGGATCCGCTCAGACAAGGTTCCGCCGCACGCTCGAGACCGCTGCGATGCGCTGCTCGGCGAGCCGGTCCGCCGCCCGGTAGGCGGGAATCCCCTCCTCCCGCGCGATCTCGAACACGCGGAGGATGGTGTCGTAAATCTCGGCCGCCTTGGCCCGCGCCCGCTCCAGCGACCACCCGGCGAGCTCGGCGTTCACGTTGATCAGGCCCCCGCCGTTGATCACGTAGTCGGGAGCGTAGGTGATGCCGCGCGCCTCCAGCAGGTCCCCGTGCCGCTCCTCGGCGAGCTGGTTGTTGGCGCCGCCCGCCACGATCTCGACCTGGAGCCGCGGCAGCGTCGCGTCGTTGATCACGGCGCCGAGCGCGCACGGGGCGAACACGTCCGCCCGCACCCCGTAAATATCGTCGGGGGGCACCGCCTGTGCACGGCACTCGTCCACCACGCGGCGCACGCGCTCGGGATCGATGTCGGTGACCACGAGGCGTGCCCCTTCCGCGGCGAGCAGCTTCGCGAGATGATAGCCCACGCTGCCGCACCCCTGCAACGCGACCGTCTTCCCCGCCACCGCATCGGAGCCCGTCCTGTGGCGCGCGCACGCCTTGATGCCGCGGTACACGCCGTAGGCGGTGACCGGGGAGGGGTCGCCCGACTTCCCGATGAGGCCCGTCACGTGATCGGTCTCGGCCTTCACGTATTCCATGTCCGCCGTCGTCGTGCCCACGTCCTCGGCCGTGATGTAGCGTCCGTTGAGCGACTCGATGTGGCGCCCGTGCGCCCGGAACAGCGGCTCGCGCCGCGTGGTCTTGTGGTCCCCGATCAGGACGGACTTGCCCCCGCCCAGGTTGAGGCCAGCCACCGCGGCCTTGTAGGTCATGCCGCGCGCGAGCCGCAGGGCGTCAATCAGGGCGTCGGCGTCGGTGCGGTAGTTCCAGAAGCGCGTGCCGCCGAGCGCGGGCCCGAGCACGGTGCTGTGAATGGCGATGATGCCGCGATAGCCGCTGGTGGGCTCGTAGGCGATGCTCACCTGCTCGTGGTCGTGCTCGGCGAGCAGGGGGAAGAGCTCGAGGGGGCGGCCGTCGCCGCTACTCCGCTCGGGGGTAGAGCCCGCGCGCGATGATGAGGCGCTGGATCTCGCTGGTGCCTTCATAGATCTCGGTGACCTTCGCGTCGCGAAACAGTTTCTCGACGGGGAAATCCCGCATGTAGCCGTACCCGCCGAACAGCTGCACCGCCTGAATCGTCACCCACATCGCCGTCTCGGAGGCGAACAGCTTCGCCATACTGGCGTGCTGCGTGATGTCCTCGCCCCGGTCCTTCCGGGCCGCCGCCGCGTGCGCCAGCGCCCGCGCCGCCTCCACCCGCGTGGCCATGTCCGCCAGCTTGAACTGCACCGCCTGGAACTCGCGGATCGGCCGGTCGAACTGCTTGCGCTCCCCGCAGTAGGCGACGCTGTGCTCGAGCGCGCGCCGCGCGATCCCCACTGCCTGGGTCGCGACGCCCAGCCGGCCTACGTCGAGCGCCTCCATAGCGTACCCGAAGCCCATCCCCTCGTCGCCCAGCAGGTGCTGTGCCGGGAGCCGTAGCTCCTCGAACGTGATGGCGACGGTGTTCGAGGCCCGCAGGCCCATCTTGTCTTCGGGCTTCCCCGGACGATAGCCCGCCGCGTCCGTGGGCACAATGAAGGCGCAGATGCCGCGCTCGCTGCGGGCGATCACCACCATCAGGTCCGCCGTGCCGCCGTTGGTCGCCCACGCCTTCGTGCCCGACAGCACCCAGTGATCGCCATCCCGCACGGCCCGCGTGCGCAGCGACGCGGCGTCCGAGCCCGCGTCCGGCTCGGACAGCGCGAAGCCGCACAGCCGCTCGCCACCCGCCATCGGCCGCAGCCAGCGCTCCTTCTGCGCCGCCGTGCCGTGGCGCAGCAGCATCGTCGCGGGGATCGCGCTGTGGACGCCCACGGTCACCGCGACGCTCGCGTCCGCCGCCGCCAGCTCCTCCAGCGCAAGCAGATAGGTGGTGGTGTCGAGCCCCATCCCGCCGTACTCCTCGGGCACGGTCATCCCGAGGAAGCCGAGCCGGCCCAGCTCGTCGATCACGTCGCGCGCGAAATGCTTGGTGCGGTCCCACTCGGCCGCCTGCGGCTCGATGCGGGTGCGCGCGAACTCCCGCGTCAGGTCGACGATCTGACGCTGCGTCTCGGAGAGCCCGACCTCAATCCCGGTAGCCATAGAACCCCTGCCCGCTCTTCCGCCCCAGCCGGCCCGCGGCGACGAGCTTGCGGAGCAGCGGCGCCGGCCGGTACTTGTCGTCGCCCAGGTCGTGGTGCAGCACCTCGAGAATGGCGAGGCAGGTGTCGAGGCCGATGAGGTCGGCGAGCGCGAGCGGGCCCAGCGGGTGGCCCATCCCGAGCTTCATCACCGTGTCCACGGCTTCCGGCGTCGCCACGCCCTCCATCACGCAGAAGACCGCCTCGTTGATCATCGGCATGAGCACCCGGTTCGACACGAAGCCGGGAGAGTCGCGGACCTCGACCGGGGTCTTGCCCAGGGCCTGCGCGATCTCCAGCGTGCGCCGCGTCGTCGCCTCCGCGGTCTCGAGGCCGCGGATCACCTCCACGAGCTGCATCACGGGAACGGGGTTCATGAAGTGCATCCCGATCACCTGCGCCGGCCGCTCGGTCGCCGCCGCGAGCGCGGTGATCGAGATGGAGGAGGTGTTGGAAGCGAGGATGGCGCCGGGCGGTGCGGTCCGATCGAGCTCGCGGAACAGCGCGAGCTTGATCTTGGCGTTTTCGCTCGCCGCCTCGACCACGAACTCGGCGTCCTTCACGGCATCGAGCGAGGTGCTGGTCCGGATGCGCCCGAGCGTCTCCGCTCCCTGCTCCTTGCTCCCCGCGCCCTTCTTGATCAGACGCTCGATATTCGCCTGGATCGTCTTGAGCGCGCGGGAGAGCGCATCCGGCGCCACGTCCACGAGCGCCGTGTCCCATCCGGCCTGGGCGAAGACGTGAGCGATCCCGTTGCCCATCGTCCCCGCGCCCACCACCGCTACCCGGCTCACGCCGCCGCAAACGAAACGCGCGCCCTCATAGGCGCGCGCGAACCGGTCTCACGGTGCGCCGCAGCAGCAGCACGGCGACGGCGACCTTCCCGAGATCGCCCAGGAGGAACGGCAGCGTGCCGAGCTGCACGGCGCTCCGCAGACTGCCCGTGATGAGGAGCAGCTGGGCGAGGCCGCCCAGGTGGATCAGCGCGAGGCCGGCCAGCACGCCCAGCACGAGCGGCCCCCAGCGCGCGGCGTCGCCCGCGATGCGGCCCACGGCGAACGCGGCCAGGGGGTAGGCGAGGAGATAGCCGCCCGTCGGCCCGAGCAGTCGACCCAGACCCGGGACCCCGAACGGCGTGAACACGGGGAGGCCCGCCGCGCCGAGCGCGAGATAGAGGAGCAGGCTCGCCGCCCCCAGCGGGGCGCCGAGCAGCCCGCCCACCACGAGCACGGCGAGCGGCTGCAGCGTCACGGGCACCGGGGTGCCGGGAAGCGGCACCGCTATCTGGGCCGCGGCCGCGACGAGAGCCGCACCGAGCAGCACGGCGAGCGCGCGACGGGCGGTGAGGGCGCGCGGCAGCAAGGACAGGGCGGCGGTCTGCGCCTCGTGCATCAGAGCATCTCCACGCTGAGGGCCACGGCATTGCCGCCACCGAGACACAGGGTGGCGAGTCCGGTCGTCTGCTGCTTGTCCTTGAGGGCGTACAGGAGCGTCGTGAGGACGCGCGCGCCCGAGGCGCCGATCGGATGGCCGAGCGCGATGGCGCCGCCATTCACGTTGACGCGCGCCCAGTCCCAGCCGAGCGCGCGCCCGTCGGCGAGCGCCTGCACCGCGAAGGCCTCGTTCGCCTCGATCAGGTCGTAGTCCGCGATCGTCGTCTTCGTCTGCGCCAGGAGATTCCGCACCGCGACGATCGGCGCGAAGAAGAGGTCCTTCGGATCGCCGCCCCCCGTGGCGTACGCCGTGACGCGGGCGATGGGCTTGAGGCCATGGGCCTGAGCGAAGGCGAGCGACGCGACGACGAGCGCGCTCGCCCCGTCGTTCAGCCCGGGCGCGTTGCCCGGGGTCACCGTGCCGTCCTTTTCGAACGACGGCTTGAGCGCGGCGAGCGCCTCGAGCGTCGTGTCCGCCCGCGGGCCCTCGTCCTTGTCGATGACCGCGGGCCCCTTCCTGCCGGGGATCTCGACCGCTACGGTCTCCGCCTTGAAGCGGCACGCCGCCATCGCGGCGACCGCCTTTTGGTGGCTCGCCAGGGCGAACGCGTCCTGGTCCCGGCGCGACACGCCCGCCTGCTTCGCGGTGTACTCGGCGAGGCTGCCCATGTGGGTGTTCGAGAATGAGTCCCACAAGCCGTCGTGGATCATCCCGTCCACGAGCTGCGCGTTCCCGGCCTTGATGCCGCTCCGCATGCCGTACACGTAGTGGGGGGCGTTGGACATCGATTCCATCCCGCCCGCCACGACGCACTGCTCGTCGCCCGCCTTGATCGCTTGCGCGGCGAGCATCACCGCCTTGAGGCCGGACCCGCAGACCTTATTGACGGTCATCGCGGGGATCGCCCCCGGGAGGCCCGCGTGGATCGCCGCCTGGCGCGCCGGCGCCTGCCCGACGCCGCCCTGCAGCACGTTCCCCATGATCACTTCCTCGACCGCAGCGGGGTCGATCCCGGCGCGGCGCACCGCCTCCCGGACCACGATCGCGCCGAGCCGCGGCGCGGAGAGGGGCGCGAGGCCGCCCAAATACCTGCCGATCGGCGTGCGGCAGGCGGAGACGATGACCGGGGTCGTCGCGTCGTGGCTCATCCAGACCTCAAGCTAATGGGGCCAGGGCGCGGGTGCGAATCTCGGCCTGCAGCCGGTCCACGAACTGGGCCAGCGGCACGATCTCCTGCTTCTTTCCCGCGCCGCGGACGCGCACGGCCACCGTCCCCGCCTCCGCCTCGCGCTGCCCCACGACGGCCATGTACGGCACCTTCTGCATCTCGGCATCCCGGATCTTGTAGTTGAGGGTCTCGCTGCGCTCGTCCAGGTGGGCGCGGACACCGGCCGCCCGCAGCTGCGACTCCACCCCGCGCGCCGCCCCCAGCTGGTCGTCGCTGATCGGGAGCACGCGCACCTGCTCGGGAGAGAGCCACAGCGGGAACGCGCCCGCGAAGTGCTCGATGAGGAAGCCGCAGAACCGCTCCAGTGTGCCGTAGATCGCGCGGTGGATCATCACGGGCCGGTGCGGCCGGTTGTCCGCGCCCGCGTACTCGAGCTGAAACCGCTCCGGCAGCTCGTAGTCGAGCTGGATGGTGGCGCCCTGCCACTCGCGCCCGATCGCGTCGTTGAACTTGACGTCGATCTTCGGGCCGTAGAAGGCCCCGCCGCCCTGGTCGACGCGATACGTGATGCCGCGCCGCTGGAGCGCGCGCTCGAGGGCCCGCTCGGCCGTATCCCAGGTGGCGTCGCTCCCCAGCTTCTTCGCCGGCCGCGTGGCCAGGTCGAGCCGATAGGCCAGCCCGAACGTCCGCGCCATGACCAGGTCCACCAGGTCGAGCAGCTGAAAGATCTCGTCCTCGATCTGGTCCTCGCGCAGGAAGATGTGCGCGTCGTCCATCGTCAGCCCCCGCACCCGCAGCATCCCGTGCAGCGTGCCCGAGCGCTCGTTGCGGTACACGTTCGCCACCTCGGCCAGCCGGACGGGGAGGTCGCGGTAGCTGCGCTGCTGCGAGGCGTAGATCAGGATGTGCATCGGGCAGTTCATCGGCTTCACGCGGTAGCGCACGTCCTCGGCTTCCCCCTCCCCCGCCCCGATCGCGGGGAACTGGTTCTCGGCGTAGAGCGGCAGGTGTCCCGAGCGCAGGAACAGCTGCTCCCGCGTCACGTGCGGCGTGTATACGAGCTGGTAGCCGCGCTCGAGGATCGTGTCCTCGATGAAGCGCCGCAGCTGGAACTGCAGGATCGCGCCCTTGGGGTGCCAGAAGACGAGTCCCGGGCCGACGTCCTCCTGGATCGAGAACAGGTCGAGCTGCTTGCCGAGCAGGCGGTGGTCGCGCTTCTTCGCCTCCTCGAGCCGGCGCAGGTACGCCTCGAGGTCCTCCTTCGAGAACCAGGCCGTGCCGTAGATGCGCTGCAGCATCTGGCGCCGCTCGTCGCCGCGCCAGTAGGCGCCCGCCGCGTGCAGCAGCTTGAAGTGCTTGATCCGCCCGGTGCTCGGCACGTGGGGCCCGCGGCACAGGTCCACGAAGGGGCCGTCGGTGTAGACCGAGATCACCTCGTCCGGACCGAGGTCGCCGATGCGCTCCAGCTTGAGCGGGTCGTCGGCGAAGCGGCGCTTCGCCTCCTCGCGGCCCACCTCCTCGCGCACGAACGGGTAGTCCGCCTGCACGACCTCGCGCATCTTGGCCTCGATCCGCGCGAGGTCGTCCGGCGTGAACGGCGTGGGCACCTCGAAGTCGTAGTAGAAGCCGTCCTCGATGGGGGGACCGAAGCCGATCCGGGCGTGCGGGAACAGCTGGCGCACCGCCGTGGCGAGCACGTGCGCGCTCGAGTGGCGTAGCACGTCGAGCGCCTGCGCGTCTTTGTCCGTGAGAATCGCGACCTTCATCCCATCCGGCAGCGGCCGGGACAGGTCCCACACCTGCCCATCCAAGCGCACGGCCAGGGCGGCCTTGGCGAGCCCGGGACCGATGGCCTTGGCGAGATCGGCCCCAGTGGAGCCGGCGGGCAATCGCCGCTCGCTCCCGTCGGGGAGCGTGACGCGGATCTCGGGGGCGGACATCGGCTTCAGTTCGCCGGCTGCGCAGTCGCCGGGGTGGGCGCGGGGGGGGGGGGGGGGGGGGGGGGGGAGGGGGGGGGGGGGGGGGGCGTCGTGAGTGGCGCGAGTCGCACGCCGACGCGGAAATACAGCGCGACGGCGAACGCGATCGCCACTGCGAGCGCGACCCAGCGGACGATGCGACTGGTGGGCAGTTCGTTGGATTCGTCAGGCATGGGAGGGTATTCTAGCAGGAACGGGGACGGGGGACGAGGGACGGGTAGGCGTCGACCACCCCTCCCCCGTCCCCCGTCCCTCGTCCCTGACTACTATAAAGGAAGAATGAAGACGAAGCCCTTCCAACTTCCCCCGCAGTACGCGCCCCACGCCGTCGAGCGCCGGCTCTACCGGCGCTGGCTCGACAGCGGCGCGTTCACGGGCCACGCCGATTCGCCCAAGGAGCCCTACGTCATCGTGATCCCGCCGCCCAACGTGACGGCGGTGCTGCACATGGGACACGGGCTCAACAACGTGATCCAGGATGTGCTGATCCGCTTCGAGCGGATGCGCGGCCGGGAGGCGGAGTGGCTCCCCGGCACGGACCACGCGGGGATCGCCACGCAAAACGTCGTCGAGCGCCTGCTGGCCGAGGAGGGAAAGACCCGCGCCGACGTGGGGCGTGAGGCGTTCGTCGCGCGGGTGTGGGCGTTCGTGCGCGAGACGGGGAACGCGATCCTGGAGCAGCTCAAGGTGATCGGCTGCTCCTGCGACTGGAGCCGCACCCGCTTCACGTTCGACGCGGCCTACTCCCGCGCGGTGCGCGAGGTCTTCGTCACGCTGTGGGAAGAGGGGCTGATCTACCGCGGCCACCGGGTGATCCACTGGTGCCCGCATTGCCGCACCGCCCTGTCGGACGAGGAGGCCGAGTTCAGCGACGAGATGGGGACGCTCTACTACATCCGCTACCCCGTGGACGCGGGACCGAAGCCGTTCCTCACGGTCGCGACCACGCGCCCCGAGACGCTGTTGGGCGACACGGCGGTCGCCGTGCATCCTCGCGACAAGCGGCACGCGGGCTTCGTCGGCAAGACCGCCCGCCTCCCGATCGCGGACGTCCCCATCCCCATCATCGCGGACGAGGCGGTCGATCCCAAGTTCGGGACCGGGTTCGTGAAGGTCACGCCGGCGCACGACGCGAACGATTTCGAGATCGGACTCCGGCACCATCTGCCGATGCCCCTGATCATGCGGGAAGACGGATCAATGGGTGAAGAGGCGGGGACAGGGGAAGGGGGAAGGGTCCCCCCGCCCCTCCAAGGGCTCGACCGGTTCGAGGCCCGCGAGAAGATCGTGCAGCTGCTCAAGGCCCAGGGGCTGCTCGAGAAGGCGGAGCCGCACCAGCATGCGGTGCGCCACTGCTACCGCTGCGACACGGTGGTGGAGCCGCGGCTCAGCGACCAGTGGTTCGTGAAGATGCGGCCGCTCGCCGAGCCCGCGCTGGCCGCCTACCGCAGCGGCGAGATCCGGCTCGTCCCGGAGCGCTGGGGCGCGACCTACGAGCACTGGATGGAGAACATCCGGGACTGGAACATCTCGCGCCAGCTCTGGTGGGGGCACCGCATCCCCGTGTTCAGCTGCACGACGTGCCGGCATCAGTGGGCCGACCGCGAGGACCCGACCCGCTGCCCCAAGTGCGGCGGGCCGGTGACGCAGGACCCCGACGTGCTGGACACGTGGTTCTCCGCGTGGCTGTGGCCGTTCGCGACCTTCGGCTGGCCCGAGCGGACGCCGGACCTGGCGCGCTTCTACCCGGGGCACACGCTCGTCACCGCCCCCGAGATCCTGTTCTTCTGGGTGGCGCGGATGATCATGGCCGGCTTCCACTTCATGAAGCGGAAGCCGTTCGCGACCGTCTACCTGCACGGCACGGTGCGCGATGCGCAGCACCGTAAGATGTCCAAATCGCTGGGCAACGGCATCGACCCGATCGACGTGGTGAAGCTCTACGGTGCGGACGCGCTGCGCTGGACCGTGATCGGCGGCGGCTCGCTCGGCGCCGACGTCATCCTCGACCCGAACGACCTCGAAACCACGTTCGCGCCGGGCCGCAACTTCGCGAACAAGCTGTGGAACATCGGGCGCTTCATCCTGGCGCAGCTGCCGGAGCGGGTGCAGCCGATCGATCAATTCGAGCGCGCGGGGCTGCAGCTGGCCGATCGCTGGATCCTGATGCGGGCGAACGACGCCGTCCAGGTCGCGACGTCATATCTGGACCAGTTCAAGCTCGATGAGGCCGCCAAGCGGTGCTACGAGTTCGTCTGGGGCGAGCTCGCGGACTGGTATGTCGAAGCCGTCAAGCCGAGACTGGCCGGCGAGGACGCCGGGGCGGCGGCGGCGCAGGCGGTGCTGGCGCATTGCTGCGACGTCGCCTTGCGTCTGCTCCATCCCGTCGTGCCGTTCATCACCGAGGAGCTGTGGCAGAAGCTCCCGGGACGGAAGCCGGACGAATTGCTGGTGACGGCGAGCTGGCCGACGTTCCGCCCAGAGCTGGTCGACTCGGACCTCGACGCGGCGTTCTTGCGCGTGAAGCAGGCCGTCGAGAAAATCCGGATCATTCGCGCCGAGTACAAGGTTCCCCCAAGGACGCGTCTCCGGGCGAGCATCAAGCCGCGCGGGCGTGATCGCCGGAGCGTCTTCGAAGCGGAAAGCGAGACGATCAAGCGCCTCGCACAGGTCGAGGAACTCACGTTCGACGGCGGCATGAAGGGGCCCGTCGCCTACGCGGTCTTCGGCGACGGCAGCGAAGTGTTCGTCGCCCTGGAGGGCGCGATCGACGTGCAGCAGGAATGCAAGCGCCTGTCGGGCGAAGTGATACGGCTCGACGGCCAACTGGCCGCGCTCGCGGCCAGGCTCACCAACCAGGACTTCGTCGCGCGCGCGCCCGCCGACGTGGTCGCGAAAGAGCGCGACAAGGAGCGAGCGTGGCAGGAGCAGCGCCGGGCACTCGCCGACAAGCTCACGGTCTTGGGCTGCTCGTAGCCCTGGCGCTCGCCGCCTGCGCCAAGCTCGGCGACCCCCCGGGTGGCCCGCCCGACACCACCCCACCCACGGTGGTCGCCGTGCGGCCCGAGTCGGGGGCGGTGGTGCCCGATTTCCACGGTGACGCGGTCGTCCAATTCGACGAGGTGATCGACGAGATGGCGGGGGGGACGGGTGGGGGTGGGGGTGGGGG
>WNGM01001206.1_pt1 | contig 20879 bp, 18 predicted proteins | sample 5400571 | NCBI WGS metagenome assembly WNGM01 (sample SAMN13153378, study PRJNA577476) | soil metagenome | isolation source: 100 cm soil or saprolite under Garry oak tree replicate 2 | place: USA:California | collected 2016-06-15 | reverse complement strand
AAGACGATGTAGCCGAAGAGATCGTGCTTGGGGCCATTGCTCACGTAGAGCGCGGGATTGAATTGGAAATCGCGGGTCACATTGCAGGTGAAACCGATGGTTGATGAGTTTTCCGATCCGCTTTGGAAATCAACTTGCACTCGCCAAGTCTGATTGAAATCGTACGCGTACCCGAGGATCGCTTCATTTTTGTAACCAGCGTGAATCGCGCCGACGATCACTTTGTGATGCTCGGTGTAGTAGCCAGTTTCGATATACGGCTGAGGATCTACATACAGGTGAGGCGACCAATTCACGAACCCAGCGGAAAGAAGATAGGGCTCTTTCGTTAGCAATCCGATCTCCGTCCCAAAGATCCAATCGTCCGGTTGAAAGCCGCGAAACACCGCTACCTCAGCCCATTTCGTTAGGCCCAACTCGGCTTGCAATTCATACGGGTTGGCAATCCGCTTGTCTTGAATTTGCAAACTTAGGGAAAGATCGCCTTCGCCTTGAAGGTCTGGCGTCACGATTTGACTGAGGCCTTTTGTCGTGGCCAGAGACGAAGGCGCGCTCGCAAGAATCCCTAATATCATTACAGTGGTCGCAATCGCGAGTCTGATTTCTTTGTCTCTCGCCCTATCCATTTCCATGATGCCGCGAGTAAAACCGCTGCTGCAGAGTTTGTCGATTCACTGTTTAGCGCGGCAGCTTTCGGAGTTGAACGCGCCGCGAGCGATCCTAAGATTAAGCGATGCGTGTGTTGGCCATCGATGCCTCTTTGCGGAATACCGGTGTCGCAATTATCGATGCAAATAATGGAAAACCGCGCTCGCTCTATTTTGGAACGATTCACAACGCGAGCTCGACGCGTTCCTCGTCCTGTCTGGTGGTGATTCGCGACCGGCTTATCGAATTAATTCGCGAACACGAACCCGATTGTTGCGCGCTCGAATCGGTCATCTACGTGCAAAGTTATAAAACTGCGATTGTTCTCGGGGCCGCACGCGGAGCAGCCATTCTGGCTGCGGCAGAGAACGGATTGCCGATTTTTGAGTACCCCCCGAACCGGATCAAGCAGGCGACCGTAGGCAGGGGCGCGGCGGAAAAAAATCAAGTCGCGTTCATGGTGCGCGCGCTTCTTGGTCTCACGGAGACACCAGGTCCTGACGCGGCCGATGCGCTGGCAATCGGTTTGACACATCTGCGCTCACAAGACGCGGCGCGTCTCGGCGTTCCGCCAGCAACGCAGATATGAACGCAGAGATGTTGAATCTCCGCGTGCACTGGCTGGGCCGGATGGAATTCGCCGGTGCACTGGCATTGCAGGAAAAAACTGTCGCGCAGAAGCGGAAAAATCCTTCATCGAGCGATGAATTGCTTCTTCTCGAACACGAACCGGTGTACACCATTGGCCGGACACCGGACAGATCCAGCTTGCTCGGTGCCGCCCATCTGGCGCACCCGGTTTTTTGCATCAACCGCGGGGGCCAGGCGACGTACCACGGGCCTGGCCAGCTAATGGGATATCCGATTATCGACCTTCATCGATGCGGTCAGGATTTGCACAGGTATTTGCGATGGCTTGAGCAGTTGCTCATTGAGCTCCTCGCTGAGTACGGAATTGCCGGGTCGCAACGCGAATCGTTAACGGGAGTTTGGGTCGGGAATCGCAAGATCGCTTCGATTGGCGTTGGTGTGCGGCATTGGATTACGATGCACGGATTCGCGTTGAACGTGTGCGACGATCTTTCCCCTTTCAATCAGATCGTTCCATGTGGCATTGATAATGTGAGCATGACGTCGATGGAAAAAGAAACCGGCGATGCGTTCTCGGTTGCCGATGTTGCCGAAGCGCTCGAGAAACTCGCCCTGGATCGGATCAGGGATTTGCGTATGGCTCCTGAAACACAGTCGATCAACGTTTAGGAAATCGAGAAATGATACCGCTCGAAGACAATGTCGGTGACATCATTGGAAAAGCGCAACGCGGCTTGCGCATCTCCGATACTGAACTGGCGGAGAAAGCGCGTGTCAATTCGCAAACAATCCATCAACTGCGCGAGGGCGATTTCGATGAGCTAGCGCTTTTGCGTGTTGCGCCGGTACTAGGTCTCGCCGGGCGCGCCCTTTGCGAACTCGCCAAAGGCGAATGGCATCCGAAAAAAATTGATGCGCAGGACGGCCTTGCGCAATTCAACACGCATTATCACGATATGGCCGTCAACGCGTATCTGGTCTGGGATCCCGCGAGTCGCGTGGCGGCAGCTTTTGATACTGGCGCCGATTGTGCCGAAATGGTGCGCTTTGCGAGCCGCAGCAAATTGAACGTGAACTTTATTCTTCTCACCCATGCGCACGCAGATCATGTCGCGGATCTGCCGCGCCTGCGCGAGGAAACTGGTGCCAACGTTTTTGCTCCAGCGCGCGAACCGGTTCCTGGGGCGGAGCCTGTCGAAGAGGGAAAACGTTTTCGGCTTGGCGCATTGGAGATCGACAGTTTGTCGACATGGGGCCACTCGCAGGGCGGAATGACGTTCCTGGTCACTGGACTCGCGCATCCCATCGCTATCGTGGGCGACTCGCTTTTCGCCGGTTCGATGGGCGGCGGAAATGTCTCCTACAATGATGCGTTGCAAAACAATCTCGAGAAAATCCTGACGCTGCCGGATGAAACGATCATTTGTCCTGGACACGGTCCGATGACCACTGTGGGCGAAGAAAAAGCGCATAACCCATTCTTCGCGGGCAAACTATAATGTCAGATGTCAGATTTAAGATGGACGATGTAGGCCTGCGCGGTGGATAAACAAGAACTTCAGCACCGTACTAAGCAATTTGCCTTGCGCATATTCAAGTTAGTCGACGCTTTGCCGCGCACGTCTACTGGTCGTGCGGTTGGAAACCAGCTCGTACGTAGTGCAACATCAGTGGGAGCGAATTATCGTGCCGCGTGTCGTGCCCGATCTCGCGCGGAATTCGCAGCCAAACTTGGCACAGTGCTAGAAGAAGCTGACGAGAGCTTTTATTGGCTCGAGCTGATCCGCGAGGGAAAACTGATTGCCGAATCCAAGTTGTCGCTATTGTTAGGGGAGGCGCCCGAACTCACCGCGATTCTCGCCGCCGGTCGAAAATCTGCGGCTAACACATCGAACATCAAACATCGAACATCTTATATCCCATCATGAATATCGGTTTCGTCGGCGTTGGACGCATGGGCGCAAACATGGCGCGCCATTTAAAAGATCGGCAGTTCCAGATTACGGCGGTTTACGATATAAACCGCGCGAAAGCTACATCTGTTGCTGCCGAGGTTGGTTGCGCGGCGAGCCAGGATTTGTCGGAAGTCACGGCAGAATCGGACGTGATCTTCACGGTAGTGACTGATGACAACGCGGTGCGGCAAATCTTTACCGGAGCTGGTGACAACTTACTCGTAAATGCACGAGGCAAATTATTCATCAACTGCGAGACAATCTCGCCGGGGATGGAGATCGATGTTGAGAAGCTGGCGCATCAAGCCGGCGCGGAAAGTCTCGAAGCATGCATGGCTTCGAGCATCACCCAGGCACACGACGGTAAGCTCTATCTAATGTGCGGCGGAGATGAAGCGACATTCCGCAAAGCTGAGCCGATTTTGAAGGAGCTCGGTTCAGTGGTGCGCTATATCGGCAAGTCTGGCGAAGCCGCCAAGGTAAAAGCGCTGGTCAACATGGTGATGAACATCAACACGGCCGGCCTGGCTGAAGGACTCGCCCTTGGCGCAGCGCTCGGTCTCGATTTGGAAATGTTGAGGCAGGTTTTTTCACAAACCGGCGCGGCATCGCGCGTGCTCGAGACCGATGGCGAAGATATGCAAAACCGCGAGCACAGCTGTTTCTTTTCCGCAGCCCACGCCGCGAAAGATAGCGGCATTGCGCTCAATCTTGCGCGCAGCCTGGGCCTTGATTTACCTCTCGCGCGCGCGACCAAAGATCAATACGACCGCATGGTGGCAGAGGGTTTGGGCGAACTCGATAAATCCGGAATCGCCGAGCTCACCTTCAAAGATCGATCCGCTGCGCGCCAGAAGGCAGCCGATTAAAACAATCGCTGGATCGCCCAGCTCCTTCTTTTCACAGCTGAGTGAAATTTAAGCCCGCGATGAGAACGAGCTGCCTGCCGCAGGCGGGTTCGGCGACATAAACATTCCGGTGACCGCGTGTGAATCGTTGCAGCGCTCAGATGGCTTAAGCTTCGGAGATGTTTTGCCAATCAGAGTAGGTCACCGGCATTCAAATCGCGGGAGGCTTTGGCCCTGACTCTAGTGCCGAAACAGAGCTAAAGAGCAAAGAACGCGCACTTTCCCTCAAAACCTTTCAACTCGAATTCACCAAGAGAACGTGTTGCAACGAGTCCATGTAGCTTCGTATCTGCCGTTTCACTCAGGCAGCAACGCTCGCCTAACGAGCTGGCCAGCTTTTCCAGCCGAAAGATCAAATTTACTTCGCCTCCCATCAAGCTCTCTTCGCCCATCGACGCGACTCCTCCAATCGCGACCGGCCCGAAGTGAACAACGAAGCGAAATTCTGGCCAGTCTTTTCGTTGCAATTCTTTGAGCGGGGAGATTACCGCCATGATTTGTTCCGGACTCGTCGCGGCGTCAGGCCAATAGGCAAGAAAACCATCGCCAAGATATTTGTTAATTACCCCACGCTGATTTTCGATGATCTCCTTGCAACGAAAAATCCACGCTCCGAGAAGAATGTCCAAGTCCTCGCTCGGTATGTGCCGGCTGAGAGGCGTAAAACCGCGAATGTCTGCGACGAGAAGCCAGCAAGGAATATTCTCGATCTCCCGCAACGTTCGTTGCATCACGTCGGTTTTGTACTCCTCTGAAACGGCGACCGGCTGCCGCAGCGTGAAAACCTGATCTCCGATTGTAATTTGATCGCCATCGCTTAGTCGAATCGGATGATGAATCCGCCGCTTATTCAAAAAAGTTCCGTTGCTGCTGCCGAAATCGATCAGCCAGAGTTCGCCGATATTTTGCAGATGAATAAGCGCGTGTCGGCGCGACACTTTCGGCGATTGCAATACGATCGTGTTGGCGGCGGTTCGTCCGAGCGAGCAACTGCCTTTGATCGGATGCCGTTTGCCGTCAGCCGCTTCCAGCCAGGCACCTTCCTCTGGGGGTGCGCTCACGCAGAAGCATGCTACCAAAAGGTCACGGTGGGCGCAAAGTGTATTCCAACGAGGCCAGCCTCCTCCAAACAGTGCGAATGCGAAGAGGCGCCGCGGACCCGCCGCTCAGCTTTAACCTTTCTTTCCACCTTGATAATGGATATCGTGCCAATGTGACTAACGAGCACGCGGGCGGCGTCGCGGAAGCGACGTCGCGTGAGTTCGGCAGCGGACAAAAAGTCTTTGGCCGCTACACGCTGATCAAGGTCCTCGGGCGAGGCGGGATGGGGATTGTCTGGCTCGCACGCGATGAAGAACTGGAGCGCGATGTCGCGCTGAAATTTCTTCCCGACTTGATGATTCGAGATCATGCGGTGTTTGATCAGCTCAAGCGAGAGACAAATCGCTGTCTCGAATTGACCCATCCGCACATCGTTCGGATTCACGACTTCATACACGACGAGCGTTCCGGCTGCATTTCGATGGAGTACATCGATGGTGAAACGCTATCGAACTTGCGGGCCGAGAAAGAGCAAAAGATCTTCGAGCCGGATGAGATCGCTACTTGGATAAGTCAGCTTTGTGACGCACTCGATTATGCGCACAATCACGCGAAGATCATCCATTGTGACCTCAAGCCCGCAAACCTAATGGTGAATCAACGGGGCGATCTGAAGGTGGCAGACTTTGGTATAGCTCGCAGTCTCGGTGATTCAGCAAGCCGGTTGACGTTGGAGCAAGGTCGGAGCGGCACGCTCGTTTATATGAGCCCGCAACAGCTCAACGGCGAGCACTGTACGCACTTGGACGACATCTACTCGTTGGGCGCCACGCTTTACGAAGTTCTCACGAGCAAGCCGCCATTCTATTCGGGCAATATCGATCGGCAGATTTGCGAGCGAGTTGCTCCTTCGATGACAGAGCGGCGAAAAGAATTGGATATTGAGCCCGCATTGGTTCCACCTGTTTGGGAAGACACGGTGGCAGCGTGCTTGGCAAAAGATCCGTCACGCCGGCCGCAATCGGCCGCGGAGGTTGCGCAACGGCTGCAACTCGCCCCAGCGCAAACAAGAATAAGGATAGCCCCTGCCAAGAGCTTAAGGAGAAAAACGCTGCTTGTCGGTGGCATCGCTGCGCTCTCCGTTCTCGTGCTTGCTGGCGTGTACTTTGGAGTGTTAAAGCGGCAAGCTAAACCGATATCACAGGCGGCAGCGATTCCAGAAAAATCGATCGCCGTCTTACCGTTTGAAAACCTGAGTGAAGAAAAGGCCAACGCCTACTTTGCCGACGGCATCCAGGACGAGATTCTGACGCGCTTATCCAAGATCGCCGATCTGAAGGTGATCTCGCGCACTTCGACACAGCATTACAAAAGCGCGCCGGAGAACTTGCCCGAGATCGCTAGACAACTTGGCGTTGCGCACATCCTGGAAGGCAGCGTGCAAAAAAGCGGTGACGCCGTCCGCGTGAATGTGCAGTTGATCAAAGCAGCCAATGATTCCCATCTGTGGGCTGATACCTTTGATCGCAAACTGACCGACATCTTTTCGGTCGAGAGTGAAGTAGCCAAAGCCATCGCCGATCAGTTGCGAGCGAAACTCACCGGCCAGGAGGAGCAAATCATTGCCGCTAGGCCAACAAACAATGTCGAGGCTTACGATGCCTACCTGCGCGGGCTGGCTTATAATCTGAAAGCGTTAGACACACCTGCCGCTTCCCTTGGCGCGCAGAAATATCTTAGAGAAGCCGTGCGATTGGATCCTAACTTCGCTCTTGCCTGGGCGCTGCTGTCATACGTTGATGCGGTCGGCTACCTCACAACGACTCTTCAACCAACGCTTGCCCTCCGTGAAGAGGCACGGCAGGCAGCCGAAACCGCTCTTACTCTTCAGCCCCATCTCGGCGAGGCCGTATTGGCCAAGGGCTTTTACCACTATGCCTGCCTAAAGGATTACGACACCGCAGTGCGTTACTTTGAGCAGGCAAGGCAGCTCCTGCCCAATAGCAGCCAGATTGCTGAATCACTGGCATATGTCACACGCAGGCGAGGCCAGTGGGCGCAGAGCGAGGCGTACTTCAACGAAGCGGGGCAGCTGGATCCGCGCAATGTTAAACTGCTCAGCCAGCACGCGCTTTCGTATATCGCCCTTCGTCGTTTCCCCGAAGCGGTGCGAAAGCTTGATCAGGTTCTCGATATCATGCCAGACGACCTGGATACTCTTGCGGAAAAGGCGGCTATCGCACAAGCGCAGGGCGACCTGCGCCGTGCGTCGGCCCTCCTCGCTCCTTTGCATCCGTCGGCCGATCACCGCTCCGCTTTCGAAGTACAACTTTACCAAGCAATTCTGGAGCGCCGCCCTGCGCTAATCGTTCCTAGGCTACAAGAAATACTGGCTAGCCCTGATCCAGCGTTGGGTTTTTACAATGGCGAACTGCGCTTTTGGTTAGGCTGGGCGCAAGAAGTCGCCGGCGATCGTACCGCCGCCCAGGAAAGTTGGCGCCAGGCACGCAGCGAACTGGAACCTTTCCTCAAAGAACAGCCGGAAAATTATTACCTGATTGGAGATCTCGCGCTCACCAATATGGGCCTTGGTGACAAAGCCGCCGCATTGGCTCTGTCGGAGCGGGCCACGGCTGCAAATCCGATCGAGAAAGACGCCATGACTGGTCCCAGCCCTATCGAAATTCTAGCCCGAGTGGCGGCACAAACGGGAGATTCCGACCGCGCCATTAGCGCTTTACAGAAACTACTCTCGATACCGTACGCTGGTCCGCTGGCTACACAAAACGTACCGCTCACTGCTGCGCTACTCCGATTGGATCCGATGTTCGATCGGCTCCGGAATGATCCGCGCTTCCAAAAACTCGTCGCCTCGCCCGGGCCGAAGTGATGCTGCCCAATTTCTAATTCGGCAAAGCGAACTTTGTGGAGCCTACGCTGGGCGCGGCCCTGTCGGCGCGCGGGGCCCCATCGCTGCGCGAGGCCCCATCGCTGTGCGAGGCGCTATCGCTGTGCGAGGCCTTTTCGGCCTGCGAGGCCTTTTCGCCGCGCGGGGCCCTTTAACCACGAATGTTCCCTGCAGCCCTGCCGGCGCGCCCGCTCCTGTTGGCGCGCGGGGCCCTTTAACCGTGAACTTTCCCTGCAGCTGTGTTGGCGCGCGGGGCCCCTTAGCAGCGAATGTTCCCTGCACCTTTACCGTCGGCGCGCCCGCTCCTGTTGGCGCGCGGGGCCCCTTAACCGCGAATGTTCCCTTCAGCCCTGCAGGCGAGCGTGCCCCTTTCGGCGCGCGGGGCCCTTTAACTGTGAATGTTCCTTCCAGCTTTACCTTGGCCATGCGTTACGCGAGACGTTTGACTCATTCTGATATCGAATGTCAAATCTTTTTTTTCGTTTGTGTTCCTTGTAGCCGGCACCGAGACAGTCCCGTTCGTCGAATATCAGTTTAGGATAATGACGGCCGTGCTTCGCAATAAAGTGCAGAAACAGCTGAATATATCCGCCAACACGAAATCGTTCTCTCCAATGTTCAACTTCGGTTCCAGCGTACACGCATCCGTCGCCCTCGAACATTTCAACCTTGGTTTCGTCGAAGTTAGGAGGTTTTAGATGCACAACCGAGGGTCCGGCTCCTTTCGGAATTTGGATTGCCGCAGTTACGGAGATTTCGCAAGCAGCACGATCGGTGTGTCGGGTCAGCACCTCACGCTTCGCGTATTGGCGCGTGTAGGAATAAGTTGGCGCCAACTCAAATCCGACCAGTTTGCCGACCTCCGGTCGAATCCATTCCAAGACGGCATCTAGCGCCGCATCGCCGCCAAGAGACAATGATGACGGACATTGGTGATCGGTGCCGAATCTGTTGTTCGCCATAAGAATGGCATAGTACACTTTCAAATAGTCCAACAGCGTCTGTGGCAATATCCCTTTAACGAACAGGTATCGCCTTTCGCGAAACCTTTTCGCAGCTCGAACATAGTAAGCACGAGAACGACTGCTCATGCTGGTCCAAAAACGGAACTACATGCTTGCGGAATTATCATGATTACCATCCGTCCGTTCTCGCTCGGTCGACGACCTTTCGTTTGCGAATGGATGGGCGACTGGCTTTTTATCTTTGGCATTCTGCATGTAATCTTTCTGCCAGCCCTGTGCGACCATCTCCGGCTTTCCCTTTTCGAGGCCCGCGAGAAACCGATCCCGGCTGGCAGACCATTCTCGAAATTTATTTTCAAATTCCCGGTCGCCTTCCAACATACGAATTTCGCCACGGAACCTCTCAAGCACACCTCTTTGAATCGGAAAGAACAGGCAAATGGGTTCTCCAACCGCAAACTCGACTGTGCAAGCTCTCGTAAAACGCCAGTTCATTGTGAACGTTGAATGAGCCCAGTCTGTCTCAATAATGCCGTCCAAAGCTGTGATTCCATCTTTGGGACTGTTTGTCGGACCACGGACCATCAGATTCCAGCCATCGGGCGTTTTGAAGAGAAATGGAATTTGAAAAGTCAGCACCCCTTCACCGAAGTGAGAGTAGCAGTGTAGGGGACCGTCCCCGCATAGGTTTTCGACGTACAAACCCTCTGCTTTCGACGTGCCATCCCACCTGGCACGGACGTGATGAGTAGACAGAATCTCCCAGCCGTACTGATTCGCCACGACTAACGGAAGGCACCGATACGGGAATTTCCGACTTGCACGATCCATCCACCCACGTTCGCGAGGCGCAGGGCGTATTGGTGCGAAATCATCCTCGTATATTTGATAGGCAATTAATCTGTGGAGTGATTCTGTCGGAGGAGCCTCTCTTTTACGCTCCGAACGTGTCTTCATGCCAATTTTGTCGTCTTTGAAACTGAGAATTCGATAGAGCTAGCCCGCTACTGTGCCGAAGCTTTAGCAAAGACGCTTTGCTGTGTAAAGCAAAATAGCCGACGAGCGCCACGAACCACGGAAATGGTTTCATCGAAATAACTACCCTTAGGAAATCTGCTAGGCGAATTTTTGGAACAATTCTGGAAAATTTTCGGTTTGTTGGCCATGAACCGTCGGTATGCACAAAAGAGAACGTTAAGCCCGTTTAACAACGCAGATTAACCAATCCGAAAAGTTCCCTTGCTGCTGCCGAAATCGATCAGCCAAAGTTCGCCGATATTTTGCAGATGAATAAGCGCGTGTCGGCGCGCGGTACTTTCGGCGATTGCAGCACGATCGTGTTGGCGGGGGTTCGTCCGAGCGAGCAACTGCCTTTGATCGGATGGCGTGTGCCGTCGGCCGCTTCCAGCCAGGCACCTTCCTCTGGGGGTGCGCTCACGCAGACGCATTCTACCAAAAAGCATGGTAGACGCAAAGTGTCTTCCATCGAGGCCAGCCTCCTCCAAACAGTGCGAATCCGAATAGGCGTCGCTGAGCCGCCGCTCCCAGCTTTAACCTTTATTTCTATCTCAATTGTGGATATCTTCTCAATGTGACTAACGAGCGCGCGGGCGGGGTCGCGGGCGCGACTTCGCGTGAGTTCGCCAGTGGACAAAAGATCTTTGGTCGCTACACGCTGGTCAAGGTCATCGGCCGAGGTGGGATGGGGATTGTCTGGCTCGCGCGCGACGAAGAATTGGAGCGCGATGTCGCGCTGAAATTTCTTCCCGACTTGATGATTCAAGATCATGCGGTGTTTGATCAGCTCAAGCGAGAGACAAAGCGCTGTCTCGAACTGACGCATCCGCATATCGTTCGGATTCACGACTTCGTACACGACGAGCGCTCCGGCTGCATTTCGATGGAATACATTGATGGCGAAACGCTATCGAACTTGCGAGCTGAGAAAGAGCGGAAAGTTTTTGAGCCGGACGAGATAGCTACCTGGACAAGCCAGCTTTGTGACGCGCTCGATTACGCGCACAATCACGCGAAGATTATCCACTGTGACCTGAAGCCCGCAAACCTGATGGTGAATCAACAGGGCGAGCTGAAGATATCAGACTTCGGTATAGCGCGCAGTCTCGGTGATTCAGTGAGCAGGTTAACCGCGGAGCAAGGTCGGAGCGGCACGCTCGTTTATATGAGCCCGCAACAGCTCAATGGCGAGCGCTGTACGCACCTGGACGACATCTACTCTTTGGGTGCGACTATCTACGAATTGCTTACGAGCAAGCCGCCGTTCTATTCGGGCAATATCGATCGGCAGATTTGCGAGCGAGTTGCTCCTTCGATGACGGAGCGGCGGAAAGAATTGGACATTGAGCCGGCGTTAGTTCCACAAGTCTGGGAAGACGCGGTGGCAGCTTGCCTGGCAAAGGGTTCATCGCGGCGTCCGCAATCGGCAGCGGAAGTTGCACAAAGACTCCAGCTCAGGCTAACGGAGCCAAGAATAAGGAGGGCCGCGGCCAAGAAACCAAACAAGAAAGCGCTCCTTGTCGGATGCATCGCGGCAATCTCCGCTCTTGCGCTCGCTGGGGTGTACTTCGGAGTGTTAAAGCGGCAGGCCAAACCGATATCACTGGCGGCGGCGATTCCAGAAAAATCGATCGCCGTCATACCCTTCGAAAACCGGAGTGAAGAAAAAGCAAACGCTTACTTTGCCGACGGTATCCAGGATGAGATTCTGACGCGCTTATCCAAGATCGCCGACCTGAAGGTGATCTCGCGCACTTCGACACAGCACTATAAAAGCGCGCCTGAAAACCTGTCCGAGATCGCCAGGCAACTCGGCGTGGCGCACATTTTGGAAGGGAGTGTCCAGAAGAGCGGCGACGCCGTGCGCGTGAATGTGCAGCTGATCAAAGCGGCCAATGAATCCCATCTTTGGGCTGATACCTTTGATCGCAAACTGACCGACATCTTTTCGGTCGAGAGCGAGGTGGCAACAGCAATCGCAGATCAGTTGCGGGCGAAACTTACCGGTCAGGAAGAGCAAGTCATCGCCGCCAAACCGACAAACATTCCAGAAGCTTACGATGCCTACCTGCGTGGTTTGGCTTATACACTCAAAGCTGGCACCACAGCTGCTAACTCCCTTGGTGCACAGAAATATCTCAGAGAAGCGGTGCGGCTGGATACGAAGTTCGCTCTTAGCTGGGCGCTGCTATCATACACAGATGCGGTCGGCTACATCACACGGACGCTTCAACCAACGGCCGCTCTCCGTGAAGAGGCGCGGCAGGCAGCCGAAACCGCGCTCACTCTTCAGCCTAATCTCGGCGAGGCCGTATTGGCCAAGGGCTATTACTACTACTTTTGTCTAAAGGATTTCGACACCGCGGAGCATTACTTTGAGCAAGCACGTCAGTTCCTGCCCAATAGCAGCCGTATTCCTGAATCGCTGGCCTTGGTCACGCGGAGGCAAGGTAAGTGGGACCGGAGTGAGTTGTACTTCAACGAAGCCGAGCGGCTCAACCCACGCGACGTCAATCTGCTCAGCCAGCACGCGCTTTCCTATATCGCACTCCGTCGTTTCCCCGAAGCGCTGCGAAAGCTTGATCAGGTTCTGAATATTACGCCAGACGACGTGGCTACCCTCGCGGAAAAGGCGGCTATTGCACAAGCCGAGGGCGACTTGCCGCGTGCAGCAGCGCTACTCGCTCCGCTGCATCCGAACGCCGACAACGATGCCGCCTTGGAAACACAAGTTTACCAAGCGATCCTGGAACGTAATCCCGCACCGATCATTCCGCGGCTAAAGGAAATATTGGCCAGGCCTGATCCGGCATTGGGTTACATCAATGGCGAACTGCGCTTTTGGTTAGGCTGGGCGCAAGAAGCCACCGGCGACCATGCCGCAGCGCAGGAAAGTTGGCGACAAGCGCGAAGCGAACTGGAATCTTTCCTCAAAGAACAGCCGGAAAATTACTACCTGATTGGAGATCTCGCGCTGACAAACATGGGCCTTGGTGACAAAGCGGCCGCTTTGGCTCTGTCGGAACGGGCCATGGCCGCGAATTCGACCGAAAAAGACGCGATAGCTGGTCCCGCTCCTATCGAGATCCTCGCCCGAGTGGCGGCCCAGATAGGAGAGGCTGACCGGGCCGTCGCCGCTTTACAGAAATTACTCTTGATCCCGTACGCAGGTCCGCTGGTTACACAAAATGTACCGCTCACTGCTGGGCTACTCCGATTGGATCCGATGTTCGATCCGCTCCGGAATGATCCGCGCTTCCAGAAACTCGTCGCTTCACCCGCGCCGAAGTAAACTTCTCCGATCTATAGCTCACCAACGCGAGACGGGTAAAAACCTTGATCTCGAACCGGTCACAACTAGTTCAAGGCGCCAGTGCCATCAGTCCCGGCGCGATCTCTAATGCCTAACGCGGTGGCGGTGTCGGTGGCGGTCCCGGTGGCGGTGGCGGTGGCGGTGGCGGGTGCTGTGTATCTGGTCTTGGAAGTGTATTTTGTGTCATACACGAGGTGTAACTTATCCTCTACGTTAATGTCAAGCCCTCCTTTCAGGTTTAGCTAAGATGGCTATCGGCGCCTTAACACGAAAACGCTGTAAGCCATTTCATTATTCGACGCGAACGGTTGTGCAATGTCGTACCGGAAATCGTAGACGTCGCACAGTTCCAGCGACGGGACCGAATCGAGCAACCGTCGAAATTGCCTTGGCGTGTATGTACGCAACTGAAACGCGTGCGCAGCCGCAATTCTTTCGATCCGCGGCGGGCCATCAGGCAAAGCTGAACGTCCTCAATCCGGCGGCGGCGATCGGTGCGTAGTAAGCGGCCGTTACGGTTACTTTTGTTTCGCATCTCCGCTGCGTTCAGCAGTCGGAGTCCTCTTTATCGCCACCCAAAGGCAACAGATGCAAGCCGAGGACATAGGTGCCGCCCGGACGAAGGCTGCGCGCAATACACTTCAGGTGGCCGCGCGCCGCCTGCTCCGTTAGCAGGTGCCGAAACGTGTTGACAACGCAGTATGCCGCATCAGCCGGCTGACCGATCCGAAAATTGGACATCTCGGCTTCAAATATCTCGGCATGAAGTCGGCGCGTGTAAGCCGGCGTCGAAGATAGGTCAACGCTGGCTGGCTCAGATCGAAGCCGACCACTTGGTAACCACGGGCGGCCAACTGGGTGATTAGTCGACCACTGCCGCAAGCCGGCTCCATCAACCGGCGAGCCCTAAAGGGACAATATTTTCGGCATGCGGCCTCGATGAAGTCGGCTTCCCGTTGGGGTGTAGGCTTGGAAGGCAAATGTCGTAATACTGCGGATAATCCCGGTTGGCTACAAGAATGCGGCTTCTTGCCATTGCTTCAGCAAGATCAAACTTGCATAGCTTTCGCCGGATTCACAGTAAACCAGACTGGCAAAGAGTATCGTTTGCCAGACAGAACCTTTGGGACTGCATGCGCGAACTCGTGGTTACTGGGAAAGGCAACCAATAAACCCGGCTTGGGGGCGATAACTACATCACGATCCGGAAAGACCAATTCGCCTCCCGTGAAGTCGTCATTCAGATAAGCGAGCCCTGTGTAGTCGCGTTGGGGGGTGTGATTAGGCACCCACCGGCCGTGTTCTCTTCGCTCATTGTCCGCATGCGCGATATGTGAATCCCCCGGTAACAGACACGCGATGAAGAGCGATTCGACGAATAATTCTGGGGTACTCAGAGATCCCTCGATCTTCTCTTTGCATCGCAATGCTACACCATACAAACAGCTGGCCGACTCGTTATCTACCTTTCGAAGCGTGTAGTAATCGAGAAGGGGCTGACAATTATAATCTCGGCTCGATGTTAGCTCCGAATAGCGATCGTAAAGAGCGATTAGGAACCTACATTCTTGTAAACACAGGATACTTTCTAAAACGAGGATGCTACGTATAGGGTTTTTCTTGGGTGCCACAGATTCTTCCAAATCAACCAACCCGGAACCGGACGTCGCGAATCGTCTTGCCGCCAAAGCGTTTTTTCAGTTTTCGCAAGATGTCGATCTTTGAAACTTGTTCGAGCTCGTAGTGAAGCGCTGGTTGGAGCACGCGAACGTAGAGAATTCCGTCACGTAATGCCACCGACGCCGAGTGCGCGGCAATGAATTCGCCGACGATCTTTGACCATGCATCGATTACTTCTGTTTCATGCAAGCGCTCGCGGAGCCCCAAGCGCTGCATCAGTTTCGGCAGCAGGTCGGCCGATGATTGCCACCGGTCTGTTCGTGCCTTCTTTTCGGGAAGCCCGCGCCATTCGGTAATCACAGCGGCGCGCAGCGACGGCGTCATGAGACATTATTTAGCCACAGATGGGCACGGATGGAACAGCGATTTTTCAACGCAATGGAAGCGACGACCCGTCCGGCGGTCGCGCCTTACCCTTCTGCGGCTGAGACAGCCGCCACTACAATTTTCGCAAATCCGCTTTCCGGTTTCCGCAATCGGCTAATACTTTCGCCGCATGTTGCCGGTGGTCGATAGTAAAACAAAGTAACTCGCGCGCAGAGAGCATCTCGCCATGAGGACGATGCCGTTTTATCCTGCGCGTGAAAAGCTACAGTCTATTTTGGGGCGAGCGCCTCGACAATTTTTTCAAAGCGTGGATCGCCGCGCAGAGGATCCCAATAAGGATGGAGCTTGAGAAGGCCATAGCTAAGGGTGTTCGGAACGCGCTCCACAGTTGCGATCTGTTCGATGGCGCGATCTTTCTCACCAGTCCATGCGTAGATTTGCGCCAGATTAATGGCTAAGGCCGCGCCGTCGATAGCATCTTTGGAGACGGGCAGCAATTCGCAGGCGCGCCGGCCTTCCTGTATTGCCTGTTCTTTTCGCTCGAGGCCGGCGTCGATCATGCCTAGCAGGCTGAGAGCGGCAGCGAAGTCGGGCTGCCTTTCCACCGTCTTTTCGACTTCTCTGCGCGCGGCGGTAAACGCGGCTTGCGCTTTGGCTGAATCACCCTGGCAACGAGCAATGACGCCATCCCAATAGGCGCGGGGATTGTTGACTCCATTATTTACGACGCCCTCGCGCGGATAGTTTGTCAGCGCCCGGGTTGCGGCGGTCGCAGGCCGCTCGCACAGCGCAGGGCGAAGAGCATCTAAATCGAGCGGCAGGCCGGGGTTTTCAGCGACCAAAGTGGCTAGCGTGGCCTGAAAAGGTTTGATGTCCGCCCGCCAATCCAACGCAACCAGCGCCAGATTTATGCGACTTGCCGGGTTGCCCGGCATGATCGCCAGTGCTCGATCATAGGTTCGGACTTCGTCGGCATAGCGACGTTGCCACCCGTAAGCCAAAGCGAGTTGCTGGAGAGTGAAAAAGTTGCGCGGGTCCAGCTCAAGGGCACGCTCCAGGTTGCGCGTGGCCTCGTCCCAGTGGCCTTCGCGGCGGTCGATCATGCCGGTGTATCGGAATACATCAGCGCTGTTGGGCAGTGCGCGCCGGGCGATAACGAGCTCACTGCGAGCCCGTCCGTAATCGCGGAATCCGTTGTAGTAATAAATGGCCAGGGCGAGGTGGGCTTCGCCCGCATCCGGCTGAAGGCGCAGAGCGGTTTGCACGGCCGCATTAGCCAGACCGAGACGGGCAGGGGTGTGGTCGTGGCCCCTAAAGTAGGCAGCGCCATGTACTCGGGACAGCAAACCCCAAGCCTGTATGAAGTGCGGATCGCGCGCGACAGCTTCATCGAGCAGTTGGGCGGCTTGGGGCAGCTTTCCCCTTGCGTGGATTGGATCAGAGGTGTCGGCGAAGAGTTCCTGGGCACGCAAATACCGGTCGTACGCGTCAAGATCTGTTGTCGGCGCTTTTTCGATCGCTGCCTTCTCAGTAGGGGAAATTTTGGCTTGGAGTTGGTCAGCGATCTTCTTGGCAATCTCGCTCTGAATGGCAAAGACGTCCGCTAGATCGCGATCGTATCGTTCCGCCCAAAGATGGGTGTCCGATCTGGCATCAATCAATTGCGCGCTTACTCGGACACGACCACCCGCCCGCTGCACACTTCCTTCCAGCACATGCGCGACGCCGAGCTGCTGGGCGATCTCGCGCAGATTACGCTCTGCACCAACTTTGTACTGCATTGTCGATGTCCGGCTGATTACTTTAAGATCAGCGACCCTGGCAAGGTTCGTAAGAATTTCATCCTGAACGCCGTCTGCGAAGTAAGCGTTCTCTTTTTCATCGCTCAGGTTTTCGAAAGGTAGAACAGCGATGCTTTTTTCGGGAATAGGAGCTGCCACGTGACTAACGGTTGCCTCGGGACCGGCTGCTGTGATCTTCGGCGCTGTTGCTCGATGGAAAAAGATCAATGAACTAATAACCAGGGCGATTGTCGACGCGAGCAGAGCAGCCGTAAGCACTAACTTGGGCCAACGCAGAGCACTAACCGGACGAACCGCAGCAGATTCCTGTTTCCATCTTCTTCGTCGCCTGAGTTTCTCAGGGACCTGCGGATTGCCGAGATCATCTTTGTAGAGATTAAATAAGTGCAACCGTAGCCCGTGCTTCACCTCGCACTCGCCCAGATCGTGCAAGTACGGCTGCCAGTGGCGGTATTGCGCTAAATCTTCTGCTACATGCGCCGACAAAAGAATGTGCCCGGCATCGCCGCAATCCAGCACACGCTGTGCGACATTAATTCCTGCCCCTGCCACATTTGTTTTGTCGTTAACATCGGTGATTCGGTTGACTGGGCCGCTGTGAACCCCCATCCGCAATTGAATGTGCGGATGATCTTGCAAAGCTCTGCTGATCTCGAGTGCGCAGCGTACCGGTTCTTCCGGGCTCTGAAAAAAAAGGAGCGCCATCCCGTCCCCCGTCTGCACTCGAATAAGTTTACCGTTTGCTTCCGCCGTTCGGAAACATTCCGTCCCGCGCACGATTTGATTCAACTCTTGCAGCAATTCAATCTGCTCGTTGACGAGCAGTTTCGAGTAACCGACGACGTCGATTAGCAGGAGATGCGCGATCTCAAGCTGGAGATCAGGCGTCGGTTCAGCGGGCGTGTCTTGCGCGTTCACCCTTTGGGAGCCTAACAATAGCCTTGCCGAGGTCGAGGACAAGGGCTGCCACGAACTGCCGGACTCCACACGACAAAATAAAGGCGTATATGTGGTATGTCGTTTTCTGCACCGATAAACGCGGCGACGCCGATACCTTCCTAATGTCCGAAAACTTTTCTACTTCGGTGCGGGTGAGGCGACAAGTTTTTGAAAGCGTGGATCATTCCGGAGCGGATCGAACATCGGATCCAGCCGGAGTAGCGCAGGAGTGAGCGGTACGTTTTGTGTAGCCAACGGACCAGCGTACGGTATGGAGAGGAGTTTCTGTAAAGCGGTGATGGCGCGGTCAAGCTCTCCTATCTGCGCCGCCACTCGGGCGAGGATCTCGATCGGAGCGGGGCCGGTTACCGCGTCTTTCTCGATCGGATTCGCGGCCATCGCCCGTTCCGACAGAGCCAACGCAGCGGCCTTGTCGCCAAGGCCCATATTAGTCAGCGCAAGATCTCCAATCAGGATATAATTTTCCGGCTGCTCTTTCAGGAAAGGTTCTAGTTCACTGCGTGCCTGTCGCCAGCTTTCTTGCGCTGCGGCATGGTCGCCGGCGACTTCTTCCGCCCAGCCTAAATAAAAGCGCAGTTCGCCATTGATGTAACCCAACGCTGGATCAGGGTTGGCTAGTATCTCCTTTAGCCGAGGGATAATTGGTGCAGGGCGGCGCTCCAAGATCGCTTGGTAAACTTGTGTTTCCAAGGCGAGAGTGTCGTCGGCGTTCGGCTGAAGTGAAGCAAGGAGCGCAGCAGCACGCGGCAGATCGCCCTGGGCCTGCGCGATAGTCGCCTTTTCCGCGAGGGTATCCACGTCGTCCGGTGTGATATTGAGAACTTGATCTAGCTTTCGCAACGCTTCGGCGAAACGACGAAGGCAGACATAGGATTGCGCCTCCTGGGTGAGCAGGCTAACGTTGCGCGGGTCGAGCCGCTCGGCTTCGTTGAAGTGGGACTCGCTCCGGTCCCACTCGCCCTGCCTTCGTGCGACATAGGCCAGCTGCTCAGGAATCCGGCTGCTATTCGGCAGAAACTGACGTGCTTGCTCAAAGTAACGCACGGCGGTGTCGTAATCCTTTAGACAGGCGTAGTGATAGTGTCCTTTGGCCAATACGGCCTCGCCAAGATTGGGCTGAAGAGTGAGCGCGGTTTCGGCTGCCTGCCGTGCTTCTTCACGCAGGGCAACCGTTGGTTGAAGATTCAGCGTGAGGTAGCCGAACGCATCCACGTATGACAGCAGCGCCCAAGCAAGGGCGAACTTCGGGTCCAAGCGCACGGCTTCTCTGAGATATTTCTGTGCGCCAAGGACGTTAGCGGGTGTGCTTTGCGTTTTCAGATTATAAGCCAGCCCGCGCAGGTAGGCATCGTACGCCTCAATATTGTCTGTTGGTCTGGCGGCGATGACTTTTTCTTCCTGACCGGTGAGTTTTGCTCGCAATTGGTCGGCGATCGCTATGGCGACCTCACTCTCGACCGAAAAGATGTCGGTCAGTTTGCGATCAAAGGTATCGGCCCAAAGATGGGAATCGTTGGCCGCTTTGATTAGCTGCACGTTCACGCGCACTGCGTCGCCGCTCTTTTGCACGCTTCCTACTACGATGTGGGCGACGCCAAGTTGCTTGGCGATTTCCTGAAGGTTTTCCGGTGAGCTTTTGTAATGCTGCGTCGATGTGCGCGAGATCACCTTCAAATCGGCAATCTTGGACAAGCGCATCAGAATCTCGTCCTGGATACCATCAGCAAAGTATGCGTTGGCTTTTTCCTCACTCCGGTTTTCAAACGGTAGAACGGCGACGCTCTTTTCGGGAATTGCAGCCAGCGCCCTGGCAGCTCTTGTCGTGGGAGTGGACGCGATGGTCGCGCGCGTGGGCGGTCGATGGAAAAAAATCAACGAACTGATAATCAGGGCCACAGCCGACACAGCTACAGCGACTAAGAGCAAGAACTTGGGCGATCGTGGAGCACCAATTGAACGAACCACGTTAGACGCCTGTTTCCATCTTCCTCGCTTGAGTCTCTCAGGGATCTGTGGATTGCCAAGATTGTCTTTGTAGAGATTAAAGAGATGCAGGCTTAGTCCGTGCTTCACCTCGCACTCGCCCAGATCGTGCAAGTACGGCTGCCAGTGGCGGTATTGCGCTAAATCTTCCGCTATATGCGCGGACAAAAGAATGTGTCCAGCATCGCCGCAATCCAGCACCCGCTGCGCGACATTGATCCCTGCCCCTGCCACATTGGTTTTGTCATTAACATCGGTGATTCGGTTGACTGGGCCGCTGTGAACTCCCATCCGCAACTGGATGCGCGGACGATCTTGCAAAGCTCTGTTGATCTCGAGGGCACAGCGCACCGGCTCCTCCGGACTACGGTAAAACAGGAGCGCCATCCCGTCCCCTGTCTGCACTCGAATAAGTTTACCGTTTGCTTCCGCCGTTCGGAAACATTCCGTCCCGCGCACGATTTGATTCAACTCTTGCAGCAATTCAATCTGCTCGTTCACGAGCAGTTTCGAGTAACCGACGACGTCGATTAACAAGAGATGTGCGATCTCGAGCTGGAGATCAGGCGTCGGTTCGACGGGCGTGTCTTGCGCGTTCACCCTTTGGGAGCCTAATAATATCTTTGCCGGTGATCGCAAGTAAACAAGCAACCCGCGAGCAGAGGGCATCTCGCCATGAGGCGAATGCCGCTTTATCGTGCGCTTGAAAAGTTACAGCCTATTTCGGCGCGAGCGAGGCAACGATCTTCTCAAAGCGTGAGTCCCCGCGCAGCGGATCCCA
>WNGM01002463.1_pt1 | contig 20880 bp, 19 predicted proteins | sample 5400571 | NCBI WGS metagenome assembly WNGM01 (sample SAMN13153378, study PRJNA577476) | soil metagenome | isolation source: 100 cm soil or saprolite under Garry oak tree replicate 2 | place: USA:California | collected 2016-06-15 | reverse complement strand
GGTTCCCCCCTCGTCCTTTCCTCTCCTTATTTGCTCACCTCATCTGCTCTGCTTGTACAGGCTATGTGCTCGCCTTTCTGCTCTGCTCTATAGAGACCATAGGACTGAGCCACATGAGCTGTCAATGCGGCCATCGCTGGCGCCGCTCGCTTGGCCGCTGCAGCTCGACGGTGAATCTCGCGTTCGAGTGCAGCATTGACAGGCCATCAACTTCATCCCGCCCACCGGAAGACCTTGCTATGGGCCGTGAAAGAGTCCATGCCGAGCGAATTCGCGGGCGCCATCGCGCGTCGGGTAATCCGCGCGGCTTCCGTATACCCGCCGCCACGGGCCAGGCGACGTCTGATTCAGACGGGTCGCGGTGACCGCAGACCGGTACAGGCTCAGCCGTTGATGGGCGACATGTCGGGGTAGCGGTCGCCGACGGTGGCGCCCTTGGGGAACGCCTGCTCGATCCGGGCGAGATCGTCGGGGCCGAGCTTGACGTCGACGGCGCTGAGGTTCTCCTCGAGGTAGCGCACCCGCTTGGTGCCGGGGATGGGCACGATGTCGTCGCCGCGTGTGAGCACCCAGGCGAGCGCGAGCTGGGCGGGGGTGACGCTCTTCTCGGCGGCAATCTCATGGACCCGCTGGACGAGCTCGAGGTTGCGGCGGAAGTTCTCGCCCTGGAAGCGCGGGTTGTGGCGCCGGAAGTCGTCGGGATCGAGGTCGTCGATCGAGCGCACCCGCCCCGACAGGAAGCCTCGACCCAGCGGGCTGTAGGCGACGAACCCGATGCCGAGCTCGCGCACAGTGGGAAGGATCTCGTCCTCGGGATCGCGACTCCACAGCGAGTACTCGGTCTGAAGGGCGGTGATCGGGTGCACGGCGTTGGCCCGGCGGATCGTCGCCGGCGCCGCCTCGGAGAGCCCCAGGTAGCGGATCTTTCCGGCCTCGACCAGCTCCGCCATCGCGCCGACCGTCTCCTCGATGGGCGTTTTCGGATCGACCCGGTGCTGGTAATAGAGGTCGATGTGGTCGACGCCGAGACGCTGCAGCGAGGCGTCGCAGGCTTGCCGCACGTACTCGGCGTCGCCGCGGATGCCGAGGCGCTCCCCCTGCTCGTTGCGGACGTTGCCGAACTTCGTGGCCAGCACGACCTGGTCCCGGCGTCCGGCGATGGCGCGGCCGACCAGCCGCTCGTTGGTGAATGGCCCGTACGCGTCGGCGGTGTCCAGGAAGGTCACACCCAGGTCGAGCGCCCGGTGGATGGTCGCGATCGCCTCGCCCTCGTCGCTGCGGCCGTAGAACTCCGACATGCCCATGCAGCCCAGGCCGATCTCCGAGACCTCGAGCCGGGCGCTTCCCAGGTTCCGTGACCTCATGGTTCCTCCAATCTCGCGGTGGCCCGCGTCAGGCGGCCGCCGCGTGCGTGTGGGGCACCGTGACCAGGTCGCCCACGGCACCCAGCCGGATTTCCCCCTGGCGCAGGTGGTCGCGTCCGTGGTCGTAGTAGCCCTTGGGCCGTCAAGACCCACGTCGGCCGGATCCTCAGCAAGCTCAACCTCCGCGACCGCGCCCAGGTGGTCGTGACCGCCTACGAGAGCGGCCTGATCACCCCTGGCGACGGACCGTGACGCCGGCCCTCACCAGGTCAAGGTGATGCGCGGTCCCGCCCGGCTACGAACTGGCCGGATGGGCAGCGGCGCGAGGAGGCCGGGATGCGCGGCAGTAGCTCAGGCGTCGTCGGGGACGGCGACCTGGAGGTAGGTGAGGCCGCGCAGGTCCAGCCAGGCGCGGCCGGGGCCGCGGACCATGCGCAGGATGACCTGGCCGCAGCTTGGGCAGCGGGCGACCAGCCCGGGGGCGTGGTCGAACAGCCGTGTCTCGGCGATTGTCCCAACGCGCCCGCAGTTGGCGCAGCGGCCGGTGGCGGCGGTGACGTCGACGCTGAAGACATCCTGGAGAGGGCCGGCGAGCGCGTTGCCGTCGGTCCACAGGTTGGACTGGGTCATGGCGTGCCTCCGTCAGGTGCCGGTTGGTCCGAACCGTTCGGTCTTGATCCGCTGCGGATCATGGCCCTGGTCGACGAGCAGGTCGGCGACGGCCTCGACGAAGCCCGTCGGGCCGCACACGAAGCAGGCCGGCCGGTCGGCGGGCGGCCAGCCCAGGGTGGCGAGCTTGCTGGCGTCCAGCCGCCCGACGGGGCCGCCCCATCCCTCGGGAGCGCTGCGGGTGTAGACGAGGTCCACGCGCAGCGCCGGGTCCTGGCCGCTCAGCCGGCGCAGCTCGTCGCGGTACAGCAGCGTGTCTGGGCTTCGGGTCGAGTAGATCAGCCGCATCGGCGTGGTGCTGCCGTGGGCGATGCGCGTGCGGATCATGGCCATCAGCGGCACGACGCCGCTCCCGCCGCCGGTGAGCAGGGTCGGGGCCTGCTCCTCCGGACGCCAGACGAACCATCCGCCGATCGGGCCCCGCAGCTCCAGCGGATCACCTGGTTGCAGCACGTCGGTCAGGTACGGGGAGACCTCGCCGTTCTCCAGCCGCTCGACGGTCAGCTCGACCCGCGTGCCGTCGAGAGCCGAGGCGATCGAGTAGCTGCGCTGCGTGGAGTAGCCGTCGTCGGCGGTCAGGCGCACGTCGACGTGCTGGCCGGGCAGATGGCCGGGCCAGCTCGGCACGTCCAGGGCCATGGTCCGCGCGGTCGCCGATTCGTGGCGGATCTCGCGGACCTGGGCAGCCCGCCAGATCAGTCGCCCCAGTACCGTTGTTCGCGCCATGGGTCACCGTAGTTGTGGTAGCCGAGGCTCTCCCAGAAGCCCGGCTCGTCGCTGTCCAGCAGCCGGATCCCGCGGACCCACTTGGCGCTCTTCCAGAAGTACAGGTGCGGCACCAGCAGCCGCGCCGGCCCGCCGTGCTCCGGCTCGAGGTCCTCGCCACCGAAGCGGAAGGCGATCCAGGCCTTGCCGTCGAGCAGGTCCTCGAGCGGAAGGTTGGTGGTGTAGCCGCCGTAGGACTCCGCCAGCGCGAAGCTGGCGCTGGTCTCGACGTCGGCCATCAATGTGTCCAGCGACACGCCCTCCCAGCCCGTGCCGAGCTTGGACCATTTGGTCACGCAATGGATGTCGACCGTGGGGGTCTCGCTGGGCAGGGCACGGAAGGCGTCCCAGTCCCAGCTCCGCCGCTCACCGGTCTCATTGGTGATAACGAACTCCCACTTGTCGAGGTCGATACGCGGCGTGGGCCCGGCCGACAGCACCGGAAAGTCCTCGACCAGGTACTGCCCCGGAGGCAGCTCCGGCCCGCCCGGACGCCCCCTCCTGCCTCTGAACCCGCGTGACACGATCCCCATGGCTCCCCCTTCCACGCACTCCAGGCAGGATCCTCGCGTGCGGGCCAAGCCGCAAGCACCCGACCCAATCAGATCTCGAGCCGGGAGTCCTCCAGGTCGAGGTCGCGCTCGATGCGGTGCATCACGTCGTTGCTGATCGCGCCCTGGTTACGGAGCCGGAGGATCGCCTGCCGCTGCGCCTCCAGCAGCTCGCGGACCAGCCGCTGGTAGGCCAGCGAGCGATCCTGGTAGCCGTCGTCCTGGACGTAGCCGGCGCGTGCCTTCAGCCGCCGGCGGCGGAACTGGTACAGGCCGCGCATGCGCTCGACCGTGTCGTCGCGGGTCCACTGCTCGGCCGCCAGCTCCTCCAGCCGCGCCAGCGCGGCGTCGGTCGCGCCCAGACGGCCGCGCAGCTCCTCCTGCTCCTCGGTGCCGTCGTCGGTGACGCCGAGGCGGCGGATCAGCGTGGGCAGGGTCAGCCCCTGGAGGACCAGGGTGGCCAGGATGACGGCGAAGGTCATGAAGACGATCAGGCTGCGCCCGGGAAACGCCTGGCCGGCTCTGGTCTCCAGCGGCAGGGCCAGAGCGGCCGCCAGCGAGACGGCGCCGCGCATCCCGCTCCAGCCGACCACCAGCCGCTGCCTGGCGCCAACCCGCCTGGCGCGCTGCGCGGGCCGCCGGTCGATCAGCCTGATCACGTACGGGACGGTGAACCCGAACGCGAGTCGCGCGCCGATCACCACGGCGCTGACCAGCGCCGCCTGGCCGAGCAGGACCGCCACCGAGCGCCCGCCGACGCTGGTCAGGATCGGGTGGAGCTGCAGGCCGACCAGCAAGAACAGGACCGCGTTGAGCAGGTAGACCAGCACCTCCCAGAAGGAGAACCCGAGCAGCCGGGTGGCCGGCGAGGCGATCGTGGGGGCGTACCAGCCCACGTAGAGGCCGGCGGTCACGGCGGCCAGGACCCCCGAGACGCCCAGCCGCTCGGCGGGCAGGTAGGCGGCGTAGCCGGTCACCACCGACAGGATGATCTCGGTCACGGGGTCGTCGAGCCGGCGGCGGGTCTCGGTGATCAGCCACCCGACCGCGAGCCCGATGGCCACGCCGCCGATCGCGCCGACCACGAACCGCACGCCGGCCTGCCACAGCGTGAAACTGCCCGTGACCACCGCGGCCAGGGCCAGGCGGTAGGCGACCAGCGCGGTCGCGTCGTTGACGAGGCTCTCGCCCTCGACCAGCGCGACCAGCCGCCGGGGCACGCCGAGCCGGCGGGCGATCTCGGTCGCGGCCAGCGGGTCGGTCGGCGAGACGATCGCCCCCAGCGTGAATGCGGCGGCCCAGGGCAGCCCGGGGACCAGCGCGTGCGCGATCGCCGCGACGGCGATCATGGTCACCAGGACCAGCAGCACCGCCGCCAGCGAGATCGCCCGCGCGTCGCTGCGCAGGTCACGCGCTGGCGAGAAGAAGGACGACCAGTACAGCAGCGGCGGCAGGAACAGCACCAGCACCAGGTCGGGTGGCAGCTCCACGGTCGGGATCCCTGGCACGAACCCGAGCAGGAGTCCACCGAGGACGAGCAGGATCGGGTACGGCACCCCGACCATGCCGGCCAGGATGCTCAGTGCCCCCACTGCCACCATCAGGACCAGTAGCAGGAGCTCGGCATCTTGCACGCCATCACCTCGCCGGCCGTAGCTGCCGGCATGGTACCGGCTCCCGCCGGGCCTGCCGGGCGGGTCCTCGGAAGGCGCTGGAGGGCGGCTGTTACCCTGGCCGGTGATGGCTGCCTCCCTGTCGAGCGCTCGTACGGCGCAGGCTGTTCGCCCTCCGCGATCCGGCGGGGCGCTGGCGATGCCCGCATGAGCCCTCTCCGCCTGCTGCTGCTCGGCGGCGTGGGGCTGGTGACGGGAGTGATCAACACCGTCGCCGGAGGCGGGTCGCTGCTGTCGTTCCCCGCGCTGCTGGCGCTCGGCTACTCGCCCCTGGTCGCCAACGTCACCAACACCATCGGCGTGTTCCCGAGCTCGGCCGGCGGCTCGGTCGGCTACCGGCGCGAGCTCGTCGGGCAGGCGCGCAGCTGGGTGCTGCTGGCCGCGATCTGCACCGTCGGCAGCCTGATCGGCGCCTGGCTGCTGCTGGTCCTGCCGGCCTCCAGCTTCGAGGCGGCCGTGCCGGTGCTGATCGCCACCGCCGCCGTGCTCACCCTGGTGCAACCGTGGCTCGCCAGGCGCATGCCCGGCCCGAACCGCAACCGCCCCGTGGCGGTCGGAGCCGGCGGGCCCGCCGCGGGGACGCCGGCGGTCTCGGAGCCGCCGCTGGAGCCGGTCCCGCTCAACAGGCGCTGGGGCCTCCTGCTGATCGTCCTGCTGATCAGCGTGTACGGCGGGTACTTCGGCGCGGCCATGGGGGTGCTGTTCATCGCCGTGCTCGGGCTGTTCCTCCACGAGACGCTCCAGCGGGTCAACGCCCTCAAGACCTCGCTCACCGCGGTGGTCAACGGGGTGGCGGCGGTGGCGTTCGCGTTCCTCGGCCCGGTGGTCTGGAGCGCGGCCCTGGTGCTGGCGGGAACCACCATGGTCGGCGGCATGCTCGGCGCGGTGGTCGCCCGCCGACTGTCCGACCGGGCGCTGCGCTGGGCGGTGGTGGCGATCGGGCTGGCCGCGGCGGTGTGCTAAATGCTTCCTGGGAGTTCATGCCGCATGGTTGAGTTCCTCCCTCAGAGCAGGCTGCTGGTCGGGTGCGAACGGGCTGCCGATCTGGGACAGCACCTTGGCCGCAGGGACCGTGTGGGCCCACCGGTCGGCGTCGGCCACCAGGTCTGCCAGGGTCTTTCGCTGGTGGGTGTGGGTGACCGTGCGGCGCAAGGCCCGCCACAGCCACTCGATGCGGTTGGCGTCCGGGTCATAGGTCGGGGTGTAGACCAGCACCAGCTCCTCGCCCAGCTCCTGGAGCAGCCCGCGCAGCAGCCGCGACCCCTTGGGCGTGTGGATGCCCAGGTTGTCCAAGATCACCATGGCGATGCGGCCGCGCTCCCGGGAGCGGGCCACCGCGCGGCGCAGCTGGGCGCACAGCGGCGCGGCGCGGCGGCCCTCGGCCAGCTCGAAGTCCAGATGCCCATCGCGCCAGTCCACCAGCCCAAAGCCGCAGCGCTTGAAGTTCTTGCCGGGCGCCTGCACCAGCCGCTGCCCCCTGCGGCCAGCCCGCGACCACACCCGGGTCAGGGTCGGGTGCAGGGCGACCTCGACCTCGTCCTGCAAATACAGGTCCGCACGCCCGAGCAGCCCCAGCAGGCAGGGCAGGTCCTCCGGGAACAGGTCATCGGCCAACGTGGCGTCGGGGATCAGGGTGTGTGCGGGTGGAGGCACAGCTGCTGCGGCGGCCCCAAGTAGTGCCTCCACCCTCAGGCGTTGTTTGCCCACCCCGGCTGCGCCTGCGCCTTGCGCGACAGCACCCAGCGGGGCCGCTTGCACACAAACCCCGCCCGGTGCAGCGCGATCCGCACCGTCTCGATCCCCGCCCGATGCCCGGTCTGCTCGGCCAGGTAGTCGGCCAGCAGCCGACAGCTCCACAGCGCACTGTCCACCCCGACCTCGTGAGGATCCAGGTCGGCCACCCGGACCAGCTCGGCCTGCCACCCGGGCGGGTAGTGGGGCGGCTGACCAAGATGGGGCCGGTGCGGCACCGCGTCGGGACCTTGGGCCAGGTAGCGCTTAAGCACCCGGCGGACCGTGTCGGGGCTGCAGCGGGTCAACTGGGCGACCTCGACCACGGGGTGGTCCTCGGCGCGCAGCAGGATCATCTGGTAGCGGGTGCGGGTGGTGGCGTCGCGGGTGGTCTGGTAGCGGCGTTCCAGCTCGTCGTGGGCGGCCCGGTCCAACGTCACGCGCAGCGGCGGTGCCATGATCGTCCCCCTTGCGATCAGGAGACTTGACCATGCCCCATCTCAACCAGCACACGCAACCACTCACAGGAAGCATTTAGCGGGATCAGTCCCGCCACGCGGCGTAGACCAGGTCGGGCTCGCCTCGCGGCACTTCGACGGCGAACCGCTCGACCCGGCCGAAGGCGCCGCGGAGCCTTGCGGTGAAGCCGTCGAGCGAGTTCGCGCTCCAGATGGTGAGGGCCCCGCCCGGCGCCAGGCGCTCGCGCAGCAGCGCCAGGCTCGCTTCGGAGTAGAGCGCGCCGTTGGCCTCGGCGACCGTCCAGCCGGGCCCGTTGTCGACGTCCAGGCAGATCGCCTCGAACCGTTGCCCGGCAGAGCCCAGCCAGTCCCGCAGGTCCGCGCAGACCACCTCGACCCTCGGGTCCTGGAGCGCGCGGCCGGCATGGGCCGCCAGGTAGGTTCGGTTCCACCGGATGACCGCCGCCTCGATCTCGACCACGGTGACCCGCTCGACCAGGTCGCAGGCCAGCGCCTCGGCCAGCGAGAACCCCACGCCGAGCCCGCCGAGCAGCAGCCGCGCGGGCGCGCGCACGCCGGCGAGCGCGACCCGCACGAGCAGGCGCTCGGAGGCGCCGTTGCGTGTGTCCATCAGGAACACGCCGTTGCTGATGACCTCGAAGTCCGTGCCGTCGGCGCGGAGGACCAACTCCCCCAGCCGACCCTCCACCCGCTCCAGGACCCTCGGCGAATCCGTGCCCCACATGGTCGAACCCAACCACCGGCCAGGCGGCCGATCAAGCCTTCGTGGAACGAGGTCCCGCAAACGACTGTCCCGCCAACGTAACCGCGCCCCCCCACGGTCAATCGCACGGCCTGTCGCGGGCCTGCGGTAGAACAGGGCCATGCGATACGGGTTCGTGCTACCGGGTGGGACCGCGACCGAGCAGCTCGAGCAGGCGGTGCTGGCCGAGCGGGCCGGCTGGGACGGCGTGTTCGTGTGGGAGGCGGCCTACGGGGTCGACGCCTGGACGCTGCTGTCGGCGATGGCGCAGCGGACCAGTCACCTGCGCCTGGGGACGATGTTGACGCCCCTGCCCTGGCGGCGGCCGTGGAAGGTCGCCAGCCAGGCCGCCACGCTCGACCAGCTCTCAGGGGGGCGGGCGATCCTGTCGGTCGGCCTGGGAGCGATCGGCACCGGCCTGGAGCGCACCGGTGAGGCGACCGACCGGCGGACCCGGGCGGACATGCTCGACGAGGGCCTGGAGGTCATCACCGGCCTCTGGGACGGCCGCATGCGCTTCGCCGGCCGGCGCTACGACGTCGATCTCGAGGAGCGCGGCGATCTGGCCAAGGTGGTCGCACCGGTGCAGCGGCCGCGGATCCCGGTGTGGGTGGTCGCCGCCTGGCCACGACCGAAGTCGATGCGCCGCGCCCTGCGCTGCGACGGGCTGCTGCCGGTGCTGATGGACGGCGGCGAGCATCGCGGCATCGCCCCCGACGACATCCGCGCGATGCTCCGCTGGCTCCAGGACAACGGCGTGCGACCCGGGTTCGACGTCGTCATGGAGGGCGCGACCCCCGCCGACGACCCCGGGGCGGCGCGCGCCGTCGTCGCCCCCTGGGAGGAGGCCGGCTGCACCTGGTGGCTCGACGCCCGCTGGGAGATGCCCCACGAGTCGCCCGAGCGCATGCGCCAGGTCCGCGAACGCCTGCAGGCCGGCCCGCCCCGCCCGACCTGAGGTCTCGCCTCGGCCCCGCCAGCCCCGAGATCATCACCCTCGCCGGGCCTAGCGAGGGGTGTCGGGGGTGCCGTCCCGCTCCAGGTTCTGGAGGCGCTGGCGGAGTCCGCGCAGTTGCGTGAGCCGGCGGTCGGTGGTGGCGCCGAGCCAGAGCAGCACCAGACCGGCGGCTCCGATGGTGACCCAGCGTGGGAGTCGGGCCGCGACGGGGAGCAGGACCTCCACGCCGAGCGCCAGGAGCGTGAGGGCGCCGAGGATAAGCGGCGCCTGGAGCCTGGCGCGGGCGCCCGCAAGCACGACCAGCAGCGCGCCGCCGGTGAGCAGCAGGGGCCGGGCGACACCGCCCCGGTCGATGGTGACGACCAGGCTGGGCAGCAGCGCAACCGCGATCCCCGGCCCGAACGCCAGCCACGAACCGCCACGCGGGTGCCCGCGCCACGTGACCGCGCCGGCGATGAGTGCCGCGGCCGCCGCCGGCAGGGTGTACGCCTCCAGGAGGGCGACGTTGGCCACGGCCAGCCATGCCCAGGTGGCGGCCACCGCCGCCGCCGCGCCACACCAGGCGTAGCCACGGCGGGCGGGCCGCACCGCGGCGACGGCCAGCATCGGGACAGCCGCCGTCAGCGCAGCCGCCAGCCAACGCTCCTCCCGCGCGGCGAGCAGGATGCCGGCGACCAGTCCCGCCAGGCCGAGCGTTTCCATGACCGGACCCTCCGCCGTGCGCTGCCGCCAGTGCGCTCCGGCCACCAGCACGATGCCGGCCGCGACGGCGACCGTCAGGCCGGCCTGGGCCGCTCCCCCGCCGGCGCTCACGACCGCGGCAGCGCTCTCGCCGAGCACGGCGGCGCTGGCCACGGCGGCGAAGCTCCGACGCAGCCATGAGGTCCGCGACGCGCCGGCGGCGGCCGCGGCCGCGATGGCCAGCAGGCCGACCACCGCGAGCGTGCCGGCCTCGGTGGCCAGCGCCCACGCGAGCGCCACGACCGTCAGGACGGCGGTGCATGCCGCCAGTACGCTGGCCGCCAGGCTCCGCCCGTCTCGGTCGGCGAGCACCGCTCCGGCGCCGCACCCCAGCGCGCCGGCTGCCGTGCAGAGCAACGCCGCCCACAGCGGCCAGCCAACCGCCATCGGCAACACGGCCACGATGCCGACCGCGGCACCCGAGGCCACGGCGCCGGCCAGCGCGGGCTCGATCGCCCGCGATCCGCGCGGCCGCGCGGCCGCAAGGCCCGCCGCGGCGGCGCAGGCAAGCAGCATCACGACCACCGGCCAGAGCGCTTCGAGGCCGCCCTCGGCCGGCGACAGCCGTGTGACCGCGTCGGCAGCGCCGGAGGCCGCCCGCCCCGTCCATGGGTCGCCGGCCCACTCCAGCGGGGCGGCCAGCGCCCGCAGCAGCGGTCCCAGCAGGCCCGCCACGCCGACACCGAGGGTGGCGACGGCCGCCAGCGTCGTCCCCCGCGCCAGCTCAGCGGGCAGAACACGGCAGAGGCCGACGGCCAGCGCACCGAGCACGGCCACCGCCGCCAGGAGTGCCCACGATCTCCATTCCGCGGCGAGCAGCGTGCCGCCACTGGCGAGCAGCGTTCCGGCCGCGATCACCACCAGCCCATCCAGCGCGACCCCGCGGCCCGGCAGGTTGCGCCAGACCCGAGCCAGCGCGGGCGCCAGCGCCATGGCGGCGAGCACCGCCGCCGGACCGGCGGCGCTGGCCGCGTCCTGGATGGGCGGGGATGCGAACACGAGCCCCAGTGCGGCCACCTCGAGCAGGCCGGAACCGACGCCGAAGACGATCGCCACGGGCCGCTCCGCAGGCTTCCGGGCCAGCATGGCGCCCGCGAGGACGGAGGCGGCGGCGACCAGCGCCAGCCCGAGGCCGATCGTCCAGGAGGCCTCGGCGACGGTCGTGACGACCAGCACCGCTGACGCCTGCACGAGCACTGCCGCCGAGAGGCGCTGGACCCGGAGCCAGCGCGCGGCCACTGCCGCGATGGCCGCGGCGACCGCGCTGCCGAGCGCCCACCACGCCGCCGGCGACCAGCCCGCCGCCACACCGGCGCGGCGGAGCGCGTACCAGTCGACCAGCACGAGCGCCATGGCGAGCCCGCCGAGCGCCTCGCCGGTGGCGGGAAGCGGCCGGCGGGCCGCGGCCGCGCAGGCCGCGACCACCAGGGTCGTGCCGGCGAGCAGCCCGGCGCGGCCGGCGTCGCCGAGGTTGAGGAACGCCACCACGGCGAAGCTGACCGCGGCCAGCGCCAACAGGATCGACCCCAGCCAGAGCAGCACGTCGCGCACGACCTCCGGGCGCCACTGGACCCGAGCGCCGCGGGGGCGGCGCGCGCTGTCCCGGCCCAGCACCTGGAGGAGCCGGACCTGCTCCAGCCTCAGCGGGGCCGCCTCCTCTTCCAGCGCCCGCTGCCGCTCACCGATCTCGTGGAGCCGCCAGACCACCACGCGCAGCCGGTCCGCGTCCGGGCCGAGCTGCGCCAGCCCGCACGATGGACAGCGGGCGGACTCGCCGGTGGGCCGCATGCAGCGGGGGCACCAGGGCGTCGTGTCCGCTCGATCCGCCATGGGACGCCGTCCTGCCCTTACGCCGACCCTCGGGACGGCATGTCGACCCGCACGACGGCCATCAGCTCCCAGCGACGCCGTGATCGCGATGGCGTTGAGCGCACGTCTCCTCCAGGGCTCTCCCAATTGCGGTTATTCAAACCGAGTTGTCCTAAAGGACCCGCGAGATCGGCCGGAATGATTCTAAGCGCCCATCGACGAGCCGTCGCGCACGGTGACGGCGATCAGCACCGCCCCGCGGGCCCCGACCCCGCCCGTCCCTGCCCCGACGCCGGCCGGCTCCGACCTGTCTCCTTCCTGGACTCGCTGGTCGGGAGCACGTGGCGCAGAAGCTGCGAGCCGACCGCCAAGAGGATGAAGATCAGCAGGAGGCTGGCGAGCAGGCGGGCGTAGCGCATCGGCGTTCCTTCCCGACACGGGCCTCGCTGGAGAAGAGCTGGGGACTCCTGGGACGCCGGAGACGCTACGGAGCAGCCAATGACTTGGCAAGAACCGGACAGCTGGAAAATACGTGCCACACGCTCCCTCGCCCGGGGGCGGGACCGGCGGGCATGGGCGGGAGCGTCAGGTGACCGGGCGTCCAGCCGCGGCGCAGCAGCGGCGGAATCCCGTGATTCGTTGCTCTGTTCCCGGGTCAGGCAGTCAGTGGGCGTTTACCGCTTGATCCGGCGGGCGTGGTGCGCGACCTTTGACATGAGGCTACCGAGAGCCGGTGCCTTGTGGGGGAGGCGCCGGCCTCGCGGCGGCGAGGAGAGCCGCTCGCCCGGCGTTTGGGGGAGCGCCGGAGGGCTCGCGGTCCGCGCCTGATGTGGCATTTGCCCCAGGTGCGTTGACCCCTCGCCGCCGCACCCGTGCTCCGCCGGGCACGGGTGTGCTCCGGTGACCATCCTCGTCTACTTCGGTCCCATCCGCAGTGCAGCGTCGAGCCGGATGACCTCGCCGTTGAGGTAGGGGTGCTCGGCGATCTGGCAGGCGAGCAGGGCGTACTCCGAGGGCTCCCCGAGCCGTGGCGGGAACGGGACGACCGCCTCCAGGCTGCGCTGGGCGGACTCTGGCAGCGCGGCGAGCATCGGGGTGCGGAACACCCCCGGCGCGATCGTGCAGACGCGCACCCCCATCGAGGCCAGGTCGCGGGCGGCCGGCAGGGTCATGGCGGCGACGCCGCCCTTCGACGCCGAATAGGCGGTCTGCCCGATCTGCCCGTCGAAGGCCGCCACCGAAGCGGTCATCAGCACGACGCCGCGCTGGCCGCCGGGATCGGGCTCGTTGCCGACCATGGACGCCGCGACCAGCCGCAGCGCGTTGTAGGTGCCGATCAAGTTGACCCGCACGACCGTCTCGAACGCCGACAGGTCGGCCGGCCCCTCGCGGCCCACCGTGCGCTGCGCCCAGCCGATGCCCGCGCACAGCACCGCGACCCGCAGGTCGCCGAGGTCGTTCCTGGCGCCTTCCACCGCCCGGCGGACCTCGCCGTCGTCGGTGACGTCGGCGACGTAGGCCCTGGCCCGGTCGCCGAGCGCCTCGGCCACCGCCCTGGCGCGCTCGCCGTCGCGGTCGACGATCGCCACGCGGGCGCCTCGTTCGAGCAGGGCGCGGGCGGTGGCCTCGCCGAGCCCGGAGGCGCCGCCGGTGATCAGGGCGCCGACGTCGCGAAGGCTCTTGGACGGGCTGGTGGATTGGGAGGTCTCAGCCATTGCGCTCCTCGTTGGGACGGCTCGACAGGGGCGTTGACGGGCACGATCGGGATGGCCGCAGCCTACGCCGGCATGCCTTCATGGAAACAGCATGGCCAGGGGCGCGACCCACTGCCGTAGAATCCTTACAGGATGGTGAGTAAGGGGGGCATCGATCGGGAGAGTGGCGGCAACGCTGCTCCGTCGATGCTGTACGGCCGCATGGCGCGTCGCCTGGAGTTGCTCGAGGCGGCTATCGAAGTGATCCGTCGCGAGGGCCCGACCGCATCCATGGACGAGATCGCCGCCCAGGCGGGGATCACCAAGCCGATCGTCTACCGCTACTTCGGCGACCGCGCCGGGGTCTACCAGGCGGTCGCCGAGCAGTACTGCGCCGACCTCACCAGCCGCTTCCAGAGCGCCGTGGCGACCAGCCGGGACCTGCACGCCAACGTGGTCGGGGCGATCGACGCCTACCTCGCGTTCGTGCAGGACGATCCGCAGGTCCACCAGTTCCTGCTGCACCCGCAGCACGCCAGCCGCCCGGCGGTGACCTTCGGCTACCACGTGGGCGAGGTGCTCGCCGACGTGCTGCGCCAGCGGCTCGAGGCGGCGGCCCGCGACACCGCTCCGGCCGGCCCGTGGGGACACGCGATCGCCGGGATGGTCCAGGCGGCCAGCACCTGGTGGCTGGTGAGCCCGCAGGTGCCGCGAACGACCCTGGTGGACCACCTGAGCACGCTGCTGTGGGACGGGTTGGACCGGACCACGGCGTGAGGGCGACGGTGGCACGGCCGCTGGCCGTCGAGGCGCGCCGGGCCGCGGAGTCGGCGGCGCGCCAGGCGGGTGTCGAGGTCGCCCTGCTCCACGGGATCGGCGAGCTGACCGAGGCGGCCGAGCTGTTCATCGAGGTGTGGCGGACGTCCAGGGCCGAGGCGCCGTGCACGCCCTCCCTGCTGCGCGCGCTGGCGCACAGCGGCAACTACGTCGCCGGAGCGAGGCGCGATGGCCGCATGGTTGGCGCCTCGGTCGGCTTCCTCCAGCCCGATCCGCCGGGCTACCCGCTCGAGGTTCCCGGAGCCGGCGCGGCCAGGGACGTCTTCGGGCTGCACTCGCACATCACCGGCGTGCGCGCCGCGGCGCAGGGACGGGGCGCGGGCTTCGCGCTCAAGCAGCACCAGCGGGCATGGGCGCTGGCGCGCGACCTGCCCCTGGTCACCTGGACCTTCGACCCGCTGGTGCGGCGCAACGCGTTCCTCAACCTGGTCAAGCTGGGGGCGGAGATCGTCGAGTACCTGCCGGACTTCTACGGGCCCATGGGGGACGGCATCAACGCCGGCGACGAGACCGACCGCTGCCTGGTCTCGTGGCCGCTGGCGCGCGAGCGCGCGGTCGAGGCCAGCCACGGCCACGCGCCCGAGCCGGACCTGGACGCCCTGCGCGAGGCCGGCGCGCGCGTGCTCGTCGAGGAGGACGCGTCCGGCGAGCCAGCGACCAGGGACTTCGGCACGCCGGACGCTGGCGCCGTGGCGCTGCTCGTCAAGGTGCCGGGCGACATCGTGGCGGTGCGCGCGGCCGACCCGGACCTGGCCTCGCGGTGGCGGCGGGCGCTGCGCGCCACCATGGGCGAGGCGCTCGGCCGCGGCATGGCGGCCACCGGCATTACCCGGTCCGGCTGGTACGTGCTGGAGCACCCCGCCCACGGCACAGGGGAGCGCCGATGAAACTGCAGGAGATCGAGCTCCGGCGCATCCGGCTGCCGCTGGTCGCGCCCTTCCGGACCTCCTTCGGGGTCGAGCACGAGCGGGACATCCTGCTCGTCAGGGTGACCACCGACGTCGCGGAGGGCTGGGGCGAATGCGTGGCCGGCGCCGAGCCGCTGTACTCCTCGGAGTACGCCGACGGCGCGCACCAGGTCATCCGGGACCACCTGCTGCCCCGCCTGGCCGCCGTGCCCGACCTGACGGCCGCGGCTGTCGCGCCGGCGCTGGCCCCGGTCAAGGGCCACCCCATGGCGAAGGCCTCCGTGGAGCTGGCGGTCCTGGACGCCGAGCTGCGGGCGCACGGCATGCCGCTGGCCGGCTACCTCGGCGCGGTCCGCGACCGGGTGCCGGCGGGCGTCTCGGTGGGGATCGCCAACTCCATCCCGGAGCTGCTGGACGTCGTGGACGGCTACCTCGCCGACGGTTACGCGCGCATCAAGCTCAAGATCGAGCCGGGACGGGACGTCGAGCCGGTCAGGGCCGTCAGGGAGCGCTTCGGCGACGTCCTGCTCCAGGTCGACGCCAACGCCGCCTACACGCTCGCCGACGCGCCGCGGCTCGCCCGCCTCGACCCGTTCGACCTGCTGCTGATCGAGCAGCCGCTCGCCGAGGACGACGTGCGCGGGCACGCCGAGCTGGCGAGGCGGGTGCGCACGCCGATCTGCCTCGACGAGTCGATCACCTCAGCCCGCGCCGCCGCGGACGCGATCGCCATCGGCGCCTGCTCGATCGTCAACATCAAGGCCGGCCGGGTCGGCGGCTTCCTGGAGGCGCGGCGGGTGCACGACGTCTGCGCGGCCCACGGCGTGCCGGTGTGGTGCGGCGGGATGCTGGAGACCGGGCTGGGCCGCGCGGCCAACCTGGCGCTGGCGGGCCTGCCGAACTTCACCCTGCCGGGCGACACCTCGGCGTCGGACCGGTACTGGCGGCGGGAGCTGATCACCGAGCCGTTCGTGCTGGAGCCACCGGGCGTCGTGCGCGTTCCGTCGGGCCCCGGCCTCGGCGTGACCGTGGACGAGGAGTTCCTGGCCGAGATCACCACCTCGGTCGAGCGGCGGCGCGTCGACCGGTGAGCGCCGGCGGGCGGCGCCCGACCGGATGACCGAGGGCGCCGCTGCACGCCGGACCGGTGGGCCGGGCCCGGTCCACCCCGCAGGGATCAGCGAGACCGGGCTCGGCCCACGCTCTGTGTGGGTCGGGAGGCCTCAGCGGCGGCGCTCCGCTGCTGGAACAGCGGGATGACGGGTGCGGTCCGCTGAAGGGCCTGCATGGCGGTGGGCTGGGCCGGCATGCGCTCCCGATGCCAGTCGTACCAGGTTGGCTCGCCCGCCTCAGCTTGGACGTCGAGGCTGGCCATGCTCGCGTGCGGCACGCAGAAGGAGCCGACGACCCGGGCCGCGGACAGGCCCGTGCCGGCGATCAGGTCGAGCCTTGCCAGCGCTCCACAACTCGTCCAGTTGCATTCGTCCATCCGATGCACCTCCCACTGGACGCCTCGTCGGCGGTTTCCCTCCCAACGGGCATTGCGGGCAACTCGACGGTCGCATATCGCGCGACCGCCGTCAACTACCAACTTGATGCGTACTCGGCGCCGACAACATCTGACATTCGCATGGCGGCAGAAACGTGCCGAGCCGTCAGGTATTGGCCCTGTTGCCCGCGGGGTGCATTGTGGTTGGCGTTACCTGCGATCGAGGAAGGGCGGCGCCGATGACCCTCGACGCGGCCGGCACGCGGGAGCAGCCGGCGAGCGACCGGACCTGGAACATCGAGACCAACGGGATCAACGTGGTGCCGGATGCCGAGCGGCACGGCAGGCCCTCGGAGCTGTTCTGGGTGTGGTGCGCCGCCAACATCAGCATCCTGGCGGTGGTCTACGGCGTCATCATCGTGTCCTTCGGCCTCAACCTGTGGCAGTCGATCCTGTCGGGCGTGGTCGGCACGCTGCTGTCGTTCCTGCTGGTGGGCTTCGTGGGCGTGGCGGGCAAGCGCAGCGGAGCGCCCACCTTCGCGCTGTCGCGCTCACCGTTCGGCCTGCTCGGCAACGTCCTGCCGACGATCACCAGCTACCTGTCGCTGGTGGGCTGGGAGACGGTGCTGGTCGCGCTCGCCACTCTGGCGGTCGACAGCCTGCTCGACCGGCTCGGGGTGTCGACCGGGACGCACACCACCGTGATCGCCTTCCTGGTCATCGCGGGGGTGACGATCCTGGTGGGGCTGCTCGGGCACGCCACCATCGTCAAGATCCAGACCTGGTTCACCTGGGCGTTCGCGGTGCTGACGGTGGTGTTCATCGCGCTGGAGCTGCCCCAGGTCGAGTGGGGCAAGCTCGCCGACCTGCCGAGCGGGAGCTGGCTCACCGGATTCCTGCCGGCCACCTCGATCGTGATGGCCGGGCTCGGCATCAGTTGGGCCAACGTGGGCGCCGACTACACCCGCTACCTGCCAAGAGCGTCCAGCTCGCGCGGGGTGGTCGGCTGGACGGTGCTCGGCTCCAGCATCGGCCCGGTGGTGCTGATCACCTTCGGGGTGCTGCTGGCGAGCAAGGGGACCGGGCTGTCGACCTCGACCAACCCGCTCGGCGACCTCGCCGAGCCGCTGCCGACCTGGTTCCTGGTGCCGTACCTGCTGGTGGCGGCCGGCGGGCTGGTGGCGGGGGCGCTGCTGGACATCTACTCGTCGGGGCTGAACCTGCTCACCCTGGGGGTTCGGCTGCCGCGCTACCAGTCGGTGGCGATCGACGGCGTGATCATGATCCTCGGCAACATCTACATGCTGTTCATCGCCAAGGACTTCCTCGGCACGTTCCAGGGCTTCCTGCTGGTGCTCGGGGTACCGCTGGCCGCGTGGGCGGCCGTCTTCCTGGTCGACCTGGCCACCCTGCGCCGCGACGGCTACGACGTCCGCGCCTTGTACGCCGGGGGCGAGGGAAGGGCGCGGGCGGTCAACCCGGCGGGGGTGGTGGCGTGGCTGGTCGGCGTGGTCGCCGGCCTCGGGCTGATCACCTCGACGACCAAGGGCTTCACCTGGCTCGGCTGGTGGGCCAAGGGCGCCTTCGCGGGATCGAGCCTGGGGCTGCTGGTCGCGTTCGTGGTGGCCGGCCTCCTCTATGGCCTGTGGGCCGTCCCCACCGCCCGCCGCACCCAGGCGCGCCACCCCACCGTCCAGGCGGCCAGCTGAACTCTCCCCTCCCCGGGGGAACTTCCACCGCGCGGCGGCGGATGGCACGATGTGCTGACGGTCGTCACCGATGGGGAGGGCGCGATGGAGGTCGGGGTCGGGCTGCCGGCTGGGGTGCCTGGCGCGCCCGGTGACCTCGTGCTGGATTGGGCGCGGCGGGCTGACAGCGGCCCGTTCTCCAGCCTCGGGGTGATCGACCGCGTCGCCTACGACAACTACGACCCGTTCCTGTCGCTGGCGGCGGCCGCCGCCGTGACCAGCAGGCTGTGGCTGGTCACCATGGTGGTGATCGGCCCGCTCCGCAACCAGGCGATGCTGGCCAAGGAGGCCGCCTCGCTGGACGCGCTGTCGGGCGGCAGGCTGACCCTCGGCATGGCCATCGGCGCCAGGCACGAGGACTACGACGTGATGGGCATCGACCACCGCGACCGCGGCCAGCGCTTCGACGCCCAGCTCGCCTACCTGCGCGAGGCGTTCCAGGACGGCGGCCGGGTCGGGCCCCGGCCGGCGCAGCCCAACGGCCCCGACCTGCTGGTCGGCGGCGCCACCGGCCGAGCCTTCGCGCGGATGGCCAGGTACGGCGACGGCTACGTCCACGGCGGCGGCCCGCCGCGCGCCTTCGCGGGCGCGGCCTCCAGAGCCTGGGCGGCGTGGACCGAAGCCGGCCGCCCGGGCCGCCCGAGGCTGTGGGGGCAGGCCTACTACGCGCTCGGCGGCGAGGCGGACGCGGAGCGCGGCGCCGCCTACCTGCGCGACTACTACGCCTTCACCGGACCCTTCGCCGAGCGCATCGCCGCGGGCAACCTTACCTCTCCGCAGATGGTCAAGGACCTGGTGCGCGGGTACGAGGAGGCCGGGTGCGACCACCTGGTGCTGCTGCCCACCGTCGCCGACATGGCGCAGCTCGAGCGCCTGGCCGACGTGCTCAAGTGAGGAGCCCGCGGTGGCCATGAAGATCGGCATCCTCGGAGGCGGCCCGGCGGGGCTGTACTTCGCGCTGCTCATGAAGAAGGCGGACCCCGGCCACCAGGTCCGCGTGATCGAGCGCAACCCGCCCGACGCCACCTTCGGCTGGGGCGTGGTGTTCTCGGAGGAGACCCTGGGCGCGCTGCGGGACGCCGATTACGAAACCTACATCGAGATCACCGACACCTTCGCCAAGTGGAACGCGATCGACGTGCGCTACCGGGACCAGACGATCCGCTCGCGCGGCCACGCGTTTTCCGGCATCGCCCGCAAGGAGCTGCTGCGCATCCTGCAGCAACGCTGCCGCCAGCTCGGCGTGCGGCTCGAGTTCGAGCGCGAGGTCGCCGACCTGGAGCCCTTCCGCGACGACGACCTGGTGGTCGCGGCCGACGGCGTCAACTCGCTGGCCCGCAGGCTGCACGAGCCGCGCTTCGAGCCGAGCCTGGACCTGCACACCACCAAGTACGCGTGGTTCGGCGCGGACCTGGCGGTCGACGCCTTCACGTTCATCTTCCGTGACACCGGGCACGGGCTGTTCCAGGTCCACGCCTATCCCTTCGACGCGCACACCAGCACCTTCATCGTCGAGGCGCACGAGTCGACCTGGCGGCGAGCCGGGCTGGACCAGATGCCGGAGGAGGAGAGCCTGCGCTTCTGCGAGGACCTGTTCCGGCCGGAGCTGGGCGACCACAAGCTGCTCTCCAACCGCTCGATCTGGTTCACCTTCGTGACGCTGCGCAACCGCAACTGGCACCACGGCAAGATCGTGCTGCTCGGCGACGCGGCGCACACCGCCCACTTCACCATCGGCTCGGGGACCAAGCTGGCCATGGAGGACGCGATCTCGCTGGCCACCGCGTTCCTGCGCCATCCCGCTGGCCTGGAGGCTGCCCTCACCTGGTACGAGCTGGACCGCCAGCCGGTCGTCGAGCGCTTCCAGGAGGCGGCGCGCGAGAGCGCCACGTACTTCGAGAGCGTGTCGCGCTACCGCGGCTTCGAGCCCATCCAGTTCGCCTTCAACTTGCTCACCCGCAGCGGGCGGATCAGCCGCCTGGAGCTGGAGAAGCGCGACCCCCGCTTCGTCGCCGCCGTCGACCGCCGGTTCGCCCGCACCGCCGCGGGTGGGCCGGGCGGCACGGCCCCGGGCGCCACAGCCGCCGGGGCCACCCCCGGCGGCACGGCCGCGGGCGCGCCGAGCGCCGCCGGGAGCACGGCGCCGAGCGCCAGAGCCGCAGGCGGCACGGCCGCGGGCGCCACGGCCGCGCCGCTGCTGGCGCCCCCGCCGCTGTTCGCGCCGTTCAGGTTGCGGGGGCTGGAGCTGCCGAACCGGGTGGTGCTGTCGCCGCCGTCAGAGGACGACGCGGTCGACGGGCTGGTTGGCGAGCGGCACGAGGCCGAGCTGGCTGGGGCGGTCGCGGCCGGCGGCGGGCTGGTGCTGACCGAGCCGGTGGCGGTCTCGCGGGATGGACGCATCACGCCGGGCACGCCCGGCCTGTACCGCGACGACCAGGCGACAGCCTGGCGGCAGCTCGTCGAGGGGGCGCGGGCGGTGGGCGCCGCCCGGCTCGGCGTCCGCCTCACCCACGCCGGCCGCCGTGGCGCCACCCGCCCGCGGCGCCACGGCGTGGACCGCCCGCTCCGCGAGGGTGGCTGGCCCCTGCTGGCGCCCTCTGCCCTGCCCTACCTGCCTGGCGGCCCGGTGCCCCGCGAGCTGACCGAGCGCGAAATGCGCGAGCTGCGCGAGGCGTTCGCGGCGGCCGCCGGGCGTGCGGCCGCGGCGGGCTTCGACCTGCTA
>WNGM01001511.1_pt1 | contig 20881 bp, 19 predicted proteins | sample 5400571 | NCBI WGS metagenome assembly WNGM01 (sample SAMN13153378, study PRJNA577476) | soil metagenome | isolation source: 100 cm soil or saprolite under Garry oak tree replicate 2 | place: USA:California | collected 2016-06-15 | reverse complement strand
ATGCCGAAGGCCAACAGCGCCTTGATCAGCCGCGAGCGCAGCTCGATCAGATGATCCATCAGCGGCGCTTTGCTGGCCTCGATGTCCTCGGCGCTCATGACGCTTTGGCGTCCTTGAGGACGTCGGGCGCCGCGGGCGTTATGTCCTGGGGCGCAGGCTGAGGCTGAACCTCGCGCGTGATCGCCAGCGGTTCCATCGCCGCCGCGTGGGCATCGGCCTCGGTGAACGTCTCGGGGATAGGGGGTTCGGGCGTCGTCGGCACCACCGGTGGTTCGATCGCCGGCGTATCGGTCCCCGATATCGCCGGTGTATCGGTCGCCGAGACCGCGGGTTTATCGATGTCGTCGATCCTCAGGGCGTCACCGACGTCCTTTTGCAGCGAGGTCATGACGTTGCCGTCGGTGAAACCCGTGGCGGCTTCCTTGACCTCGTCGAAGGTCTTCTTGAGGTCGGCCATTTCGGCCTCGCGCATCGCTTCCTGGAACTGGCCCTGGAATTCGGCGGCCATCTTGCGCGCCTTGCCCATCCATTGCCCGACCATGCGCAGCACGCCCGGCAATTCCTTCGGGCCGATGGCAATCAGCGCGACCACCGCGATGACGACCAGTTCACTCCACCCGATGTCGAACATGAAAAATTCCGCTCACGCGAGGCGATTTCACCCCAATGCTTGCAACAGGATTTGGGCCGCCCGCGTCTTTTCTCAACCGGCCCTTGCCGCACGCCTGCCGCAAGATCTACGCGCTGCGGCGGGTCAGCCGCAAGATGTTCAGACAGCCTTGCTGCCGACGTCCGTGCGCGCCGCCGTGGATGGCGTTGCGTTGTTGTGATCGATCGTCTTCACGGGCTCGGGCTTTTCCGCAGTCTTGTCATCGTCCTGCATGCCCTTCTTGAAGGCCTTGATACCCTGCGCGACGTCGCCCATCAGGTCGGAAATCTTGCCGCGGCCGAACAACAGCAGGACGACTGCGATCACGACGATCCAGTGCCAAATGCTAAGCGAACCCATCCTGCAACCCTCCAAACACACAAGCCGGAAACCCGGCCTAATCTTCCCGGAAAGTAGGCTCAGGAGGTGTGAAAAACAAGGACTTAGGCCGCGTCAAATCGCTGTTAACGCGACGCATTGCCGCTACCGTTAACTGACGTCGCGGACCATGGCCGCAGCAGCGGAAATCAGCTTTCGTCCCCGGTTTCCGGCTCCGCCGCTCGGGCCAGCGTGAGTTCCAGATCGCCGATCTCCAGCGGATCCTCGTCATCGTGCAAGGCGGGGTCATCCGACGGCGTCGGAACGCTGAAGCCGGACGGCAACCGCGAATCCAACAGCCCCGTCCCCTTCAGTTCCTCAAGGCCCGGCAGATCGCCGAGCGCCTCAAGACTGAACTGCGACAGGAAGGTTTCCGTGGTTCCGAACGTCAGCGGACGTCCCGGCGTCTTGCGGCGGCCGCGCGGGCGAATCCACCCGGTCTCCAGCAAGACATCCAGCGTCCCCTTGGAGGTAATCACGCCGCGGATGTCTTCGATCTCCGCGCGCGTGACCGGCTGATGATAGGCAATGATCGCGAGCACCTCGATTGCCGCGCGCGACAGCCGGCGCGTCTCGGTGCTCTCCCGCGTCATCAGCCAGGACAGATCGCCCGCGGTGCGGAAGGTCCATTTATTGGCAACGCGAACCAGATTGACTCCGCGCGACGCGTAATCCGCCTGCAGTTGCGCCAGCGCAACCTTGATGTCGACGCCTTCGGGCATCCGCTTGGCAAGCGCCGCCTGATCGAGCGGCTCGGTCGAGGCGAACAGCAGGGCTTCCAGCAGCCGCAATTCCTCGGGCCGCGCTTCTGGATCCACGGAATGCTCCTCGGCTTCAGCGTCGCGTTTTTCGGCCAGGCTTGCCATGGCACGGTCTCCTTCTTCCACTTACTCGGCCGGCAGATCCGGCGCGGTCATCGCGTCGGACACTGGCTGCGGCGGACGCTTTCGAAAATAAAGCGGCGCGAACGCCTCTTTCTGGTGCAGTTCGACCTCGCCCTCCCTGACCATTTCCAGGGCCGCTGCAAAGCTGGACGCAAAGACGGTAGCCCTTTGCGAGGGATCGACGACGTAGCTGAGCAGGAATTCGTCGAGGCGGCTCCAGTCCTCGGCCATCCCGACAAGACGCTCCAGCGATGCCCTCGCCTCGTTCAGCGACCACACCGTACGTCGTGCCAGATGCACGGTTGCCAGCACCCGCTGCTGGCGCTGCGCGGCATAGGCGGTGAGCAGGTCGAACAGGGTTGCGGTAAATTTGGGGTGCTTGATCTCGGCGATCGATTCCGGATTGCCGCGCGGAAAAATGTCGCGCTGCAATTGCGGGCGGTTCATCAGCCGGTTCGATGCCTCGCGAATGGCCTCAAGCCGGCGCAGCCGGTTGGCCAGTGCTGTCGCCATCTCCTCGGCGCTCGGTCCGTCCGGGGTTGCCGGTTCAGGCAGCAGCAGCCGCGATTTCAGAAACGCGAGCCATGCCGCCATGACGAGATAGTCGGCGGCAAGCTCGAGGCGGATCTTCCGGGCCTCCTCGATGAAAACCAGATACTGGTCGGCCAGCGCCAGGATGGAAATCTTGGCGAGATCGACCTTCTGTTGCCGCGCCAGCGCCAGCAGCAGGTCGAGCGGGCCCTCATAGCCTTCGACATCGACGACCAGCGCCGGCTCGTCGTCCAGGCGTTCGGCGGGCCGTCCGGTTTCAAACGATAGAATTTCCGCGCTCATGAGCCTGTGGCCCCCGCCCGATCAACCAATCCTTCCAATTCAGCCCGCGCCGCTAGCCGATCGAACGCCTGCGGTGCTCGGCGTGACGCCAGTGCCCGTCTGGCGCGCTCCAGCGCCATGCCGGACAGTTCGGGCGTCTCGGCCGCGACCTCGCGCATTTCGTCGAGCTTGCCGTTGCAATGCAGAACCATGTCGCAGCCGGCGGTGAGGATGGCCCGGGTCCGCTCGGCGATCGATCCTGCCAGCGCGTTCATGGACACATCATCACTCATCAACAAACCCTGGAACCCGATCACGCCGCGAATCACCTGTTGGATGATTGTCGCAGAAGTCGTCGCAGGTTGGGCAGGATCTAACGCGCTAAACACAACATGTGCGGTCATCGCCATCGGCAGGTCCGCAAGCGGTCGAAACGCGGCGAAATCGGTCCGTTCCAGCTCCGTTTTTGATGTATCGACCTCCGGAAGCCTGAAATGAGTGTCGGCGGTGGCCCGCCCATGCCCGGGAATATGCTTGAGCACCGGCAATATGCCGCCCTGCTCCAGACCGTCCGTCACGGCGCGCGCGATGGCCGCCACCTTGCCCGGCTCGGTTCCATAGGCCCGGTTGCCGATCACCGCGTCGGCGCCGGCGACCGGCACATCCGCCAGCGGCAGACAATCGACGGTGACGCCGAGCTCGATAAGGTCCGCGGCCATCAGCCGCGCGCTCAAGCGCGCCGCGGTCAGGCCGAGCGCAGGGTCGATGTCATAAAGCACCCCGAAGACAGCTCCAGGTGGATAGACTGGCCAGTGCGGCGGACCCAAGCGCTGGACCCTGCCTCCCTCCTGGTCGATCAGAACCGGTGCCTCGGGATTGCCGATCGCCTCGCGCAGTTCGCGAACCAGCAGAATTACTTGCGCCGGCGTCTCGATATTCCGCTTAAATAGAATAAACCCCCACGGCCGCTCCGAACCGATGAATTCGCGTTCAGCGGCGGTAAGCTCAGGTCCGGATACGCCTGTGATGAATGCTCGGGTGCTCATGGGGCCGATTAGCCCTCATGCGGCCCGACGGTCAACCAGGGTCAGGGAAACGGCCGTTAATTCCTTTGGATGACGCACTGTCCGCCGGCGGTTTTCAAGCTGCCGCAGAACTGTGTCGCTTCATCCGATGACCCGAATGGACCGACCATGGCGCGGTAATAGACGCCCTTTTCGCCGAGGTCGGCGCGCTTGATCACCGGTTCCCGAGATCCCAGCACCGCCGGGAACTTGCCCTGCAGGGCCCGGAATGACGCCTGCGCATCGGCCTCATTGCGCTGCGAGGAGACCTGAACCAGATACCCACCGCCTGCGCTGGCAGCGGCAGCGGGCGCGGCCTGATCGGGGTTGGTGGGGGTGGCGGCTGCAACCCGCGCCGCCCGCGTATCCGCAGGCGCGGCGGCCGGCGGAGAGCCGCCCTGCGGCGTCAACGGCATCGGTGCATTGGCGGTCGAGGCATTTGCGTTGGCGACCGAACGGGTGGCCGGCGTCGGCTTTGCGGGGGGCGGTGTCGACCCGACCGGCGTCGCCGCTGCATCAGGCTGGTCGCCCTTGACTGAGAGGGTCCTGATCTTTCGCGGCTCGTTGCTCGACAGCGTGCCGTTCCCGGCGCTCGCCGGCGGCAGCGTGGTTGAAGCGACGCTTGCCGGGCTGGGCGGATTCGCATTCTGGTTCAGCGACGGAAACACCACGCGCGGGCCAGATTTGGCGTTGACGTCCATCGGCGCTTCTTCGCGCGGCACGATTTTCTCGGTGCCATCGCCGGCCACCATACGATCCGGCAGCTTGGACGTCCCGTTGGCGGGCGACGGCACGATCTTGGTCGGGCCTGCGTCGGCCCTGATGATCGGCGGCTCACCGGTGCGGGGCGATCCGACATAGGTACGATAGGCAAACGCTCCGCCTGTTCCCACCACTGCCAGCCCGAGAACGATAGCAACGGTCATCAGCCCGCCGCCGCGCTTGCGGACCGGCTCCTCCTCCTCGGCGCTGTCGTCGCCGTAGCCGTCCTGGTAGCCGTAGGGGTCATCCTCCGCCTGATCGTATTGGGGCTCCTCCGTGCCGGGGTCGGCCTGACCATACAGCGCATCGTCATAGCGCGATGGATCGGGCTCGGGCTCGTCTTCGGCGAACGGCGGCGCGTCGTGATAATTCGGCTCGGGTGCTGCTGCCCGCGGGGTTGCATAGCGATGCACCGGATGAACTGGGCTTGGCGGATCTTCTGGATACTCCACCTGCGGGAGTTCCTGCCGCTGCGGGACTTCCTGCCGCGTAGCGCGCTGCATCCACGGCGGCGGGCTTGCGGCCGGGGCATCATCCGGGGCCGCGGGGGGCCGATGTTGATCACGCTCGGCGGCTCGCGGCTGTACCTGATGGTTGGCCCGGCCCATGCTGGCGACTGGATCGTGCTGACCGATCAGCCGCGCGAGTTCAGCCAGCGGATCGCTTTCGGCCCGTACAGGCGCATGCTGGTCAGAGCGACGATCATGATCGTCGTCCGCTGGAAACGGTCTATCCTGATATCGATCAGCCATAGTGATGATGCTGCCCTTCGGGAAAGCCGCCAACCCACACCCACAAACGAACTGGCCCCTGCCAGATGCCCTCACAGGTCCCCATGTGAACGGCCTTCGCCTTTGCTTTATCGCATCTCGGCCGGAGCGTCGACGCCAAGAATGGCAAGCCCAGATGCTAACACCGACACGACGCCCTGGACCAGGGCCAGGCGCGCCTTTGTGATTTCTGCATCATTATTGATAATGAAGCGTAAATAGGGCAGATCGCGTCCCCTGGTCCAAAGCGCGTGGAATTCGCTGGCAAGATCATACAGATAAAACGCGATTCGGTGTGGTTCATGAGCCACCGCCGCCGCCTCGATCATCCGGGGGTAGGCGGCCAGCCTGCGCAGCAGGTCGAGTTCTGCAGGGTCGGTCAGCCGCTCCACCGCGGCCTCCCCTAGAAACGCCGCCCGGGCGCCGTCATCCTCCGGCAAGTCCGGCACCACCTCCCGGGCGTTACGAAACACCGAGTGGCCGCGGGCGTGCCCGTACTGCACGTAGAACACCGCGTTGTCCTTGGACTGCTCGATCACCTTGGCAAGGTCGAAATCCAGCACCGCGTCGTTCTTGCGGAACAGCATCATGAACCGCACCGCGTCGGAGCCGACCTCGTCGACGACTTCGCGCAGCGTGACGAAATCGCCGGAGCGTTTCGACATCTTCACCGGCTCGCCACTACGCAGCAGCCTGACGAGTTGCACGACCTTTACATCGAGCGTGGCCTTGCCCGCCGTGACGGCTTTGACCGCCGCCTGCATGCGCTTGATATAACCGCCGTGGTCGGCGCCGAAGACATCGATGAGGTTGCCAAAGCCGCGGTCGAACTTGTTCTTGTGATTGGCGATATCGGAAGCGAAATAGGTGTAGCTGCCGTCGGACTTCATCAGCGGACGATCCACGTCGTCGCCATAGGCAGTGGCGCGAAACAGCGTCTGCTCGCGGTCCTCGTAATCTTCCACCGGCGCGCCGCCTTTTGGAGGCGGCAGGCGGCCTTCGTAAACATCGCCCTTGGAGCGAAGATAATCGATGGTTTCGGTAACGCGGTTGTTTCCGGTTTCGATCAGCGACCGCTCGGAAAAAAACACGTCATGCCTGATGTGGAGTGCGGCGAGATCGCCCTTGATCTCCTCCATCATCATCGCAATCGCCTTGCCACGCACGGTCGGCAGCCATCCACCTTCCGACATCGCGAGCAGCTTGTCGCCGTACTCAGCCGCCAGCGCCTGCCCCACCGGCTTCAGATAGTCGCCGGGATAAAGTCCTTCCGGAACTGCGCCGATGTCCTCGCCGAGCGCTTCGCGGTAGCGCAGGAAAGCCGAGCGCGCGAGCACATCGACCTGTACGCCGGCGTCGTTGACGTAATATTCGCGGGTCACGTCATAGCCAGCGAACTGAAGCAGGCTTACCAGCGCATCGCCGAATACCGCGCCGCGGCAATGGCCGACATGCATCGGCCCGGTCGGATTGGCCGAGACGTATTCGACGTTGACCTTCTCGGCCGCGCCTGCAGCGCTTCGCCCGTAGCGATCGCCCTCGCGCAGCACGGTACGCAGCGCGTCCGACCAGACCGACGCCTTCAAAGTGAGATTGATGAAGCCGGGACCGGCGACATCGACGGACGCAATCAAATCGTCCGCGCGCAGTTTTGCCGCGATCTGTTCGGCGAGATCGCGCGGCTTTACCTTGGCATCCTTGGCCAGCACCATCGCGGCGTTGGTCGCCATATCGCCATGCGCAGCGTCGCGCGGGGGCTCGACCACCACCCGCGACAGGTCAATGCCGGCGGACCATCCGCCTTCCTCCGCCAGCGCGCGGCAAGCGGCATGGACGCGCGCAAGCAGGTTGGCGAAAAGATGCTGCGAGGGAGAGGCGGGTTTGACCGCAGCACCGGCGGGAAGTTTCTTGGCTGCCGCTTCTTCGGCTTGTTCCGGGAAAGGCTTGAGGCTCGCTTTGCCGGGCTTCTTCGGCTTTGTCGCCTCTTTTGCCTTCTCCTCAGCAAGAGACGCGATCGCGGGCGATGTCCGGGAAGTCTTGGATTTCGCGCGCGGTCTCTTCACGGCAGCCTTCGCCACAGGCTTTGCAGCGCTTTTGGTGGCTTTCGCTTTCCTGGCGGCTTTGGCGCCGGTTTTTTTCGTCGACTTCTTCGCTGGTTTCTTGACCGGCTTTTTAGTCGGCGCCGCTTTGGCGAGTTTCTTTTTCTTGGCGGATTTCTTCGCCGATTTCTTTGTTTTCTTTGAAGTTTTCTTCGCCATCAGCGCCTGCTTTTGCGGAACAAGCCCGCCGCCTAACGCAAATCCGGGGTCGAGTCAAAAAGCCTTTGATGTTCGGTCAGCGCAAAGCGGTCGGTCATTCCGGCGATGAAGTTGCCGATCCGCCTTGCGCGTTCGGTTTCCGTCTCGGCTTCCGCGCCGGGCGGCAGCCATTCGGGCGGCAAATCGCCCGGCACCTTCTGGTAGCGCGCGAACAGATCGAACAGGATCTGTTCGGCATCGCCCATGATATGCATCACCCGCGGATGACGGTACATCCGCTGTTTCAGGAACGCCTTGATCTCAGCCTCGGCTTGCGCCGCGCCGGGAGAAAACGCGATCAGCACCTCGCCATGGTTGCGGACATCGTCGACCGAATTCGGCTTTGCCGCTTGCAGACGGCTGCGCGATTCCGAGATGACCGCCCCGATCAGATACGAGATCAGATCGCGCACCAGTTCCGCGCCGCGCCGGTCGTCATCGAGGTCGGGATAATGCCTGGCAATATCCGCGATGATATCGGCGGTGAGCGGCATGATCTTGAGATCGTCGACCGTGAACAGCGCGGCCCGCAGGCCATCGTCGATGTCGTGGGCGTCATAGGCGATGTCGTCGGCGATCGCGGCTACCTGTGCCTCCAGCGACGCGAAGCTCCAGAGTTCCAGATCGTATGTCCTGGTGTAGTCTGAGATTCCCGAGGGAATGCCGTGGTCGCGATAACGCCCGACCGCTGCACCGTTTCGCTCAGCCAGCGGCCCATTGTGCTTGACGATGCCCTCAAGTGTTTCCCAGGTCAGGTTGAGCCCGTCGAATTCGGGATAGCGATGCTCCAGCGACGTAACGACACGCAAGGTCTGCGCATTGTGATCGAACCCGCCATGGGCTTGCATGCAGGCATCCAGCGCCCGTTCGCCGGCATGGCCAAACGGCGGATGGCCGAGGTCATGCGCCAGCGCCAGCGCCTCCGTCAGATCCTCATCCAGACCGAGCTGCCGGGCCAGCGCGCGGGCGATCTGTGCCACTTCGAGCGAGTGGGTCAGCCGGGTGCGGTAATGATCGCCCTCGTGGAACACGAAGACCTGGGTTTTGTACTTCAGGCGGCGAAATGCGGTGGAATGGATCACCCGGTCGCAATCGCGCCGGAACGGGCTGCGGGTCTTGCTCGGCGGCTCGGCAAACAGCCGCCCGCGGCTGCGTTCGGGGTCGCAGGCATAGACCGAGCGAGGAGCAGCCATTCCGACCGACACGGTGTATTAACCCCCTAAGGGTTTGATTCCAGCGCTGGGCGCACTTAACTATGCTAAGCGCCGGATACCAAATAATTTGGATAGGGCACCGGCGATTGGAGACCTCTCACATGGCTACTGGCGTCACCATCAGCGAGCGGGCGGCCCGCCGCATCGGGGAGATCCTCAAGACCGAGGGCGACGGCGCCATGCTGCGCATCAGCGTCGAGGGCGGCGGCTGCTCCGGCTTTCAATACAAGTTCGACGTCGAACGCGCTCAGGCCGAAGATGACCTGGTGATCGCGCGCGACAGCGCGGTGGTGCTGGTCGATCCGGCCTCGGTTCCGTTCCTGGCGGGGTCCGAGGTCGATTTCGTCGACGACCTGATCGGCGCGTCATTCCGGGTCGTCAACCCGAATGCCACCGCATCCTGTGGCTGCGGCACCAGCTTTTCGATCTGAGAATTTTCCGAATCAGACGGTGCGGGCTGCGCTCAGCGGCACGCAATTTGATGCCCGCGTCAAAAGGAACTTTGAAATTGTCGATCGTGTTGCAGCAGCGACACGTGTCGCTGATATAAGTGCTCGCGTTGCCGCGACCTGTTGCAAATGCGAGCCTGCAATGTCTACCCTTCGGCCGCGCAACAATCGGTACGCTGCCGAGGGGGACCAATGAAGCCATATCGCGGCTACCCGGGATTTTTCGACGGACTTTCAGTCCTCTGCAGACCGTGGTTGCGTTCTCTGCAGGTGATGGCGATGGCGCTGCTGCTGGCGATTCCAATCGGACCCGGCACGGCGAATGCGATGCCCGGTTCTGGTCCCGCAACAGGCGCTCACGTTTTTCTCCTCCGCGGCGTGCTGAATATCTTCTCGCTGGGTTTGGATGATATCGCGGCCAAGCTGGAGCGGCAGGGCATCCCCGTCACCGTCGCCAACTTTGTCTCCTGGTCATCACTCGCAGACCGGGCCGCGGCGGAATACAGAAGTGGAAAGGTGCGGACCATCATTCTGGTCGGTCATTCCTCGGGCGCGACGGCTCTGCCCGAAATGGTGGCGAAGCTCGACCAGCTTGGCGTCCCCGTCAAGCTGGCGATAGGCCTGGACTCGGTGTTCCGCACCAAGCTAGCCGGCCACGCTGAGCGCTACATCAATTTCTACGTCGCCAGCGGACCCGGTGAACCTGTCACGAGGGCCAGGGATTTCCGCGGTGCGCTGGAGAATGTCGACGTGCAAGCGGTGCCTGGTGTCGGGCACTTGTCGATCGACAAGAACCAGATCATGCAGCAGAAGGTGATCAGCGCCATCGACGCCGCAGTCTTTAACCGCCCGGCAACGGCGTCTGTTGCCCGTAGCCCGCTGCAACCGGAAGCAAGCGCGGCGAAGCAGAGCCCGACTGCCGCCGCACGCAATTAAGCTGCTGTCCGGTAAGCTGCTGTCCGGATACGCGTGCGGCGCAAAGCGCGCCTCACATTCTGCCAATTCGTCGGCAATACAAGCTGATGGTATGGCGGATAGCGCGCACTTTTGGCGATAGCTTTGCTGACATCGGGGGTGTGCCTGGTGGCGAAAACCAGACAAATGAGTCCGTGGCAAATCCCGTGCAAAGAATGCTCGCAGGGTTCTATCTGTCCGATTCATGTTTCGTGCGCCGGTTCGTCGGGGGTACAGGCAGGAAGCGCATGAACAGACCGGCGCTCGTTGCAACTGTTGTGATCGGGGCGATGCTTTCCACCGGCGTCCTCGATCGCAGCTTCGATACGGCAGCGGCGGGTCCGATCGCTGCGTCGAGCGACGCCGCCGCCGAAGCGGTGGCACCGCCGCCGGCCGCCAACCAGCCGGCGATCGGGCCGCACGGGCGCGCCTACCTGTTCCGCGGCGCTCTTGGTCCGTTCTTCTCGCGCGGTATGGACCGCCTGACCGAACGGCTCGAACATGCCGGTATCAGGGCTGACGTCTACGAGTTCACGATTTGCCGCCTCATTGCCGAGCAGGCAATTCGCGATTACCGCGACGATCCCGCTCCGATTGCCCTCATCGGACATTCGATGGGCGGGCTTTGCACGCTGAAGTTCGCGGAAATGCTGCAGGCCGAAAACATCCCGGTAAACCTGGTTGTCACTGTCGATCCAGCTCACGCCAGCCCGAGCGTCCCGCTCAATGTCGAGCGTTATATCAATATTTTCCTTTCGGACAACGTCCTGGGAGGCGGTGACGTGCTGCCGATGCAAGGTTATCAAGGCCACTATGCCAGTTTCGATCTCTCGAAGCACGACGAAGTCACGCACATCAATATCGACAAGATGGACTCCATCCACCAACAACTGGTTGCCATGATTGTGCAGCTCGCGGCGACGCCGGCGAAAGCCGAAGGCGAGGCCGTGCCGCTTCGCTATGTCGTTCCCCCCAATACCGCGGTCGAGCTGTGGGATAGCGGCATGCCGGTGGTCGCCCGTCCGGGCGATACGCTGCAGAAGCTCGCGGCGTTTCACCACCTGCCGCTCTGGTCGCTTACCCAGATCAATCGGGAGCCGGACAGCGCACGGCTGGTGCCTGGCCAGCGCGTCATTGTTCCGCGTCATCTCGCACCGCTCGCGGCGGTTTCCCCGCAGTCACTGGCAACGGTGATTAACGGCCCGTCAGTACCACGGGGTCAGCGGGGCGGCAGGAACGGAACGAGCATCGGAACGCGCCGGCAATAAGATCCGTACGCGTTCGCGCCGAGCTCATGGGTGAGGAAGCCTTCTTCCATACGGGCCTTCTGCCACATGCCGAGAGAGATCAGCACCGCGCCGAGCATCGCGGTCACCGTTCCGACCGCAACACCTGTCGCCAGCATGCCTGCGATCAGCCCGGTATAGATCGGGTGGCGCACAAGTCCGTAGGGGCCGGTGTCAATGACCCGGTGACCTTCCTTGCGCGTAATCGCGTTCGACCAGAAGCGTCCGAGATGGATTCGCGCCCACCACGTGAACGAGATCCCCGCCAAGGTCAGGCCGGCAAGCACGTAGATACCGACGTTGCCGAAATGCCAGACCGGCTTCTCTCCCAACACCTGCGCGGTCCAGGGCGTAAATAGAATGGCGCCCACGAGAATAGGAATTCGGTAGGCTTGCGAGTCCCAGGTCATCACGTGTTTTTGCGTTCGACCGGACCAGAACGACGCCACGACCCAACTGATGAGCCATGCAACCCAGATGAGCGCCAGCAACTGGGTCGGCCAGGTGGCTGTCCATCCACTCCAGATAACAGCAAGCAATGGGCTTAGATCGTAAGGCATGTTTCGGAGTATATTACGGGTTTGCGCTATGAGCCATACCGTCGACCAGCGTGAGCGGGTCGAGCACGCCGAGGCCGGGCTGAACCAGATCGTCGATGATTGCCTACGCTGTCAAGGAGATAGGCAATGGTCTCGCGCAACGCAGGCTCAACCGGCCGCGGCGTGTAGCCGAGCTCAGCTTGGGCCTTTGCGATCGAGAGCGACGTCGACCGCAGCGCGATCCGCACACCTTCGGCCGTTCCGGAGGGAGGTTTTCGGGTCACGTGGTCGGCGATGAACTCCAGCGTTGCCGCGGCGGCTTCCGCGACCTTGCCGGGAATCGGAATACGAAGAATACGGCGGCCGCTATTCGCTGCCATGAGGCGAAGGACATTCTTCAGTGGGATACTTTCGCCGCCAAAAATGTAGCGATGTCCGACTTGCCCACGTTCCATGGCCAGGACCAGGCCCGCTGCAACGTCGCGCACGTCGACCAGGTTGACGATGAAATCAAGATACAGTTGAAGGCGCCGATCGAGAAAGTGCCGGAGCATCGCTACCGGCGGAGTAAAGTTGTGATCGTGAGGTCCGATGGGCATGGTTGGAGTGCCGATGACCACTGGAAACCCTGACGCCGCGGCTTGCATCGCGAGCTGTTCCGCGAGCATCTTGGATCGAGTATATGGACCCGGCATGGCGTGGACCGGCAGCAGAATGTCTTGCGCACTGGCATCTATCGATGGCGAAGAGCGAAAAAGAATGGATTCGGTCGAGCAGTGCAGGAATCGCGCAATGCCGCGCTTGCGCGCGGCCGCGATGACAACCTCCGTGCCGCGGCAATTGACGGCATGAAAATCGCGTTTGTGTCGCATCCACATGCCGGGAAGGCCGGCAAGATGATAAACCTGTTCGACGCCGTTCAGGGCTTCCCCCACCCGGTCCGGATCGAGCACCGAACCTTTGACATACTGAACTTCCGACTGGATGACGGTCGGAGGGTGGAGATCGAAAACACGCACCGGTTGACCGCGCGCGACCAGCGCCGCTACCAAGTGCTGTCCGATGAATCCGCTGCCGCCGGTAACGAGTACAGGCGTCACGGGTGTGGGTGCGACTTGCCCTGACGTTCCTCGATGTAGAACGAAGAGCCGAAAGGAGCTGGCGGCGAAACTGGCTGGATAACGAAAGCAAGGTCGTGCCGAAAACCAAGTGCAATGAATAATTTCGCCATTACAAACATCGGACCGAGCAGCAGGTGGGTTGGATTGTCCAGAAGCGCCGGCTGTCGACGTTCGAACACCCGGTGTCCGACAACCTGCAACATTACGCCCGTGACCGTTAGCAGGGCCACGATTGACCACACACCGGCAACACTCGCACTGTTGACGATCATGGCCGCGGCTGTAAGCAATAAAATTGCCGCGCCGACGATCCCCATTCCGAGAGCGGCGTCGAGCAGCAGCCAATAGATCAAAACGGGCAAGACAAAAATGGTCGCGGCGGTGGTTTGGGCACCAAATGCGTGGACGGACCAGAAACTGAGGGGGAGAACCGCCGCCAGGAACAAAAATACGATACCGAATACGTGCATCGCGCAATTCCACCAATCGCGGTGATACTGCACGTAATCCGCAAGCTGGCGCCGAAAGTAAGAATTCATGCTGAGTTCACTACAGGTCTCGCGTGCGGGATGTCCCACCAGCGACGGTCAAAAAGAACTAGATGCCCCCTTCATTCACCTAGCTCCGCGGCAGACCACCTTAGACTTGGGATTAGGCCCAAGTCAAAGGACGGCCCGGTATTTGTTGTTCGCAAATCGAGGCAGGACGACGACGATCAGCAGCACGTGATAATTGTAACCCGTAATCGGGCTGGCGCTCAGTGACTTAGCTGTTGCTTTCGGCGTTTTGCTTAATACCGCGCAGGACCTTGCATCGTCGATCTGTCACTCCGCCGCGACGACGTGCGGCCGCTCGACACCGTCGGCCTCGTCGGCCTGCGGCTCGAGGCGGCGCTTCAGGCGGCGGTCGATCCGGTCGAGATAAATATAGATCACCGGCGTGATGAACAGCGTCAACAGCTGCGACACGCAGAGACCGCCGACCACGGCGATGCCGAGCGGCTGACGCAGCTCCGCACCGGCGCCGGCGCCAATCGCGATCGGCAGGGTGCCGAAGATCGCCGCGAACGTCGTCATCATGATGGGCCGAAACCGCAGCAACGCGGCTTCGCGAATGGCGTGCTCGGCGCTCAAGCCCACCCGGCGGCGCTCCAGCGCGAAATCCACCATCATGATGGCGTTCTTCTTGACGATCCCGACCAGCATCACGATGCCGATCATCGCGATGACAGAGAGTTCCATATTGAACAGCATCAGCGTGAGGATCGCGCCGATGCCCGCCGACGGCAGGCCGGAAATGATGGTGATCGGGTGAATGAAGCTTTCGTAGAGAATGCCGAGGATCACGAACGCCGCAAACACCGCCGCCAGGATCAAGACGCCCTGCCCGCGCAACGAATCCTGGAACACCTGCGCGGTGCCGGCGAAACCGGTCGCAATCGTCACCGGCAGGTTAGATGCCCCCTCGATCGCGGTGATCTGATCCACCGCATAACCCAACGAATATCCGGGCGCGAGATTGAACGAAATCGTCACCGCGGGCTGCTGGCCCTGATGATTGATCTGCAGCGGCCCCACGGTCGGCATCAGTTTCGCTACCGCATTGAGCGGAATGGTCTGGTTGTTCGCGGTCTTCATGTAGAGCTTGGAAAGATCCGAAGGATCGACGCGAAACTGCGGCTGCGCTTCCAGGATGATCTGATAGTCGTTGGACGGCATGTAAATCGTGCCGACCTGCCGCGAGCCATAGGCATTGTAGAGCTGATTGCGCACCTGATCGACGGTGATGCCGTAGACCGCGGCTTTCTCGCGGTCGATATCGACGGTCATTTGCGGATTCTTGATGTAGAGATCCGTGGTGACGTCGAGCAGTCCGGGCACTTTCGCGATCTTGTCGCGCATGTCAGGCGCGAGGCGATAAAGCGCTTCCGTGTCACCGCTCTGCAACGTGTATTGGTACTGGCTCTTTGACGGCCGCCCGCCAATATTCAGGTTCTGAATGCTCTGGAAGAACACTTGCATGCCCGGGATCTGGGTCGCCTTCTGCCGCAAGCGTCCGATCACGGCGATAGCGCCATCACGCTGTTTCTGCGGTTTCAGGGCGATGAACAGCCGGCCGTAATTCGCGGTCGGATTCGGGCCGCCCGAACCGACGGTGCTGTTGATGTAGTCCACCGCCGGGTCCGATTTCAGGACCTCGACCAGCGCCTGCTGTCGGACCTTCATCGCCTCGAACGACGTATCGGTCGCGGCTTCCGTCACGCCGGTCAGAAAACCCGTGTCCTCCTGCGGGAAAAAGCCCTTCGGCACCGCCATGTACAGGAAGACCGTGCCGCCAAGCGTTGCCAGCGTAACCACCAGCATCAGCGGCTTGCGGGCAAGCACCCGGTCGAGCGCCCATTCGTACCCGCGCAGCCAGGCATCGAACATCCGCTCGAATACGCGAAGCACGACATTCGGCTTTCTGGTTTCGTCGTGCGCTTTCAGCACCCGCGCGCAGAGCATCGGCGTCAGCGTCAGCGAAACGAAGCCGGAGACCACGATCGCGGCTGCAACCGTCACCGCGAATTCGCGGAACACGCGGCCGACGATGCCACCCATCAGCAGCACCGGAATGAAAACCGCGATCAGCGAAAAGGTGATCGAAATGATCGTAAAGCCGATCTCGCGCGCGCCCTTCAGGGCCGCCTCATATGGCCGCATGCCGTGTTCGATATGGCGGACGATATTTTCCAGCATGACGATGGCATCGTCGACCACGAATCCGACCGACAGGGTCAGCGCCAGCAGCGTCATGTTGTTGATGGAGTAATCCAGCATGTACATGACCGCGCAGGTACCAAACAGCGAGATCGGCACCGCCAGCGCCGGGATGAACGTCGCCGACGCCGAACGCAGGAACAGGAAGATCACCATGATCACCAGTCCGACCGCGATCAGCAGCGTTTCCTCGACGTCGCTCACGGCCTGACGAATTGAAATGGAACGGTCCATCATCACGCTGATCGAGACCGACGGCGGGACTTGCGCGCGCAGCGCCGGCAGTTTCGCCAGCACGCCGTCCACCACCGCGACCGTATTGGCGTCGGGTTGTTTCTGAATCGCCAGGACGATCGCGCGTTCGCCGTTAAACCAGGTCGCGATCTTGTCGTTTTCGACGCTGTCGTAGATCTTGGCGACCTCGTCGAGCTTGACCGGCGAGCCATTGCGCCACGCCACCACCACCTGGCGATAGTCGATTGCCTTGTCCATCTGGCCGGAAGCCTGCAGTGAAATGTCCTGCTTCGGCCCGTTCAACGTACCGACCGGCGTGGAGGAGTTGGCGCGCGAGACGGCGGTGCGGATATCCTCGAGCGACAGCCCCCGCGCCGCCGCCGCTTCTGGGTCGGCCTGAACGCGGATGGCGAATTTCTGGGCGCCGAAAATCGTGACCTGGGCCACGCCGGGAATTTGCGAGAGCGCCTGTCCAATGGTGATATCGCCATATTCATTGACGGTCGACAACGGCAGCGTCGCGGAGCCCAGGCCCACGAACAGCACCGGGAAATCCGCCGGGTTCACTTTGCGGAAACTGGGTGGAATCGTCATCTCGATCGGCAGTCGGCGCTGGGCGATGGTCAACGCGGTCTGCACGTCGAGCGCGGCGGCATCGATGTTGCGGTTGAGATCGAACTGGATGGTGATCGCGGTCGTGCCCTGCGACGAGCTTGAGGACATCGACGAGATGCCGGCGATGGTCGACAACTGGCGCTCGATGATACCGGCAACGGACGCCGCCATGGTATCGGCGCTGGCGCCCGGCAGGGTCGCCGTCACGGCGATGGTTGGAAAATCAACCCGCGGCAGCGCCGAAACCGGCAACAACCGGAAGCCAAACACGCCGAACGCGATGATCGACGCCGTGATCAGCGTGGTCATGACCGGCCGGCGAATGCAAAGCTCCGAGAGGGTCATCGCTCAGGCTCCGGCTTTGCGGGCCCGCGGTTCGACCCGCGATCCGTTGGACAGCAGCAGTTGACCGTCGACAACGACATCCTCGTTGCCGGATAGCCCCTCAGCGATCACGGATATGCCCTGGAAGGTGCGGTCGACCGTCACCGGCTGAACCTTGGCCACGCCATCCTTCACCACGAACACGTAATTTCCACTCTGGCTGCGTTGCACCGCTACCGTCGGCACGACGACGGAATTCTCGCTCCGAATGATGAGCTTGGTGTTCACCAGAATCCCCGGCCACAATGTCTCGTTCGCATTGTCCATGATGCCGCGCACGGTGACCATCCCGGTGGTGGAATCGACCGAGTTCTCGACCATCGCGACCTTGCCGTCCTCGGATCGCTGGTGGCCCGGGATCGTTGCAATCACCTTGGAGGCGCCGGTCGTCATGGCATCGCGCAAGTCGACCAGGACACGCTGCGGAATTGCGAAAGTCACATAGACCGGCGCCATCTGGTTGATGACGGCCAGCGGCGCGGTATCGGCCGGGCGCACGAAATTTCCGACTTTGACATTGGCTGCGCTGATCCGTCCCGAAAACGGCGCGCGGATGCTGGTGTAGCTCTTCTGGACCTTCAGATTGTCCAGTGCGGACTGATCCGCCTTGATCGTGCCGATCAGAATATCGGCCTGGGTTTTGGCATTATCGAGGTTGACCTGCGTGGTGGCGCCCTTGCCGATCAGATCGCTGTAACGCCTGACATCGCGTTGCGCGCCTTCAAGCTGGGCCTGATCCTTGGCGAGCATGCCCTCGGCCTGCTCGATCTGGGCGTCGATCTGACGCGCGTCGAGGGAAAACAGCAGATCGCCTTCATTGACCTTGGCGCCATCTTCGAAATGGACCGAAACGATGGTGGTTTCGACCCGCGATTTCAGCGCCACGCTGGAAATCGGCGTCACCGTCCCGATCGAATCGACATCGACCGGCACCGGCTTGCGTTCCGCCTTGGCCAGTTCGACCGAGATCACGCGCGCGCGCTGCGGTCCCTGGGCACTGGCGCCGCCGCCGGTCCAGGACGAACGCGTCACGAAGGCAGCCAGAGCAACGATGCCCAGCCCGCCTGCCAAAAGGATCAAATTACGTTTTTTCATAACATTTTACGCCAGCCGACCCGCAACCACCGGGACGATCCGGTTTTCTGCCCCGTGACGGCGGCATTTGCGCCTTATTTCTAAACGGTTATCACAGCCCTGCCACGCATGGTATGCCACTGAAGCTAAATTTTTGTGGTTACCAATCCGGGACCTTTTTCATGCGTATTGCGACGTGGAACGTCAATTCGATCAGACAGCGGCTCGACCATCTGCTGACCTGGCTCAAGGATTGTACCCCCGACATTGCCTGCCTGCAGGAAATCCGGGAGGCGATCGAGGCGCTCGGCTATAACGTGGTCACCCACGGCCAGAAAACCTTCAACGGTGTCGCACTGCTGTCGAAGCTGCCGTTCGAGGAAACCACGCCGCGCCTCGAAGGGGACGATGAAGACGTCCACGCCCGGTTTCTGGAGGGCGTGGTCACGCTCAAGCATGGCGCGCTGCGGGTCGCGTGCCTCTATCTGCCCAATGGCAACCCACCGGAGACCGAGAAATATCCTTATAAACTCAAATGGATGTCACGGCTTCTTGAATATTCAAAACAACGGCTGAAAGGCGAGGAGCCACTGGTGCTGGCCGGGGATTTTAACGTCATTCCGGCGGCGCAGGACGTCCATAATCCGGCGGCCTGGGTCAACGACGCCCTGTTCCGCCCCGCCACCCGTGAAAGCTTTCAGTCGCTGCTTGGCCTTGGGCTCACGGACGCGCTGCGTGCCGTCACCGACGCCCCCGGGCAGTACACATTCTGGGATTATCAGGCGGGCGCCTGGCAGAAAAACCATGGCCTGCGCATCGATCATCTCCTGCTGTCGCCGCAGGCCAGCGACCGGCTGATCGATGTGGGAATCGATAGTTACGTGCGCGCCTGGGAAAAACCGTCGGACCACGTCCCGGTGTGGATCGACCTCGACCTGGAGACGGCGCAATAAGCCGTTTCGGAGGGTGGGCACGCTTTCGCCATGCCCAACCCTACGGACGCTCGTCAATCCTGCGGCCCTGCACCCAATGCTCGAGCATCTGCAGCGCCATCGCACGGTCTTCGTCGGATGCCTTGGCGATCGCCTTGCTGTAGCTCTCCTTGATCCAGGTCTCGTCCGGCGCGGCGCTATCGCGCGCCAGCGTCAGCCACATCAGCCCGCGGGCGGCCTGACGCGGCAGCTGGTCGCCGTTGAACAGCATCTGACCGAGCATGGCCTGTGCCTGATGCTGGCCCTTCTGGGCGGCAAGGCCAAGCCAGCGCGCTCCATAGCGGAAGGCGTCCCGCGAAGAGCCGACGCCCCTGAGATAGAGCCGGGCCAGATCATATTGCGCATCGGCATTGCCGAAATACGATGCGGCGTAAGAGAACATCTCTCTTGCCCGGTCCGGATCCGACTTGATCTTCGAGTTGGGAATGCCGCTGAGGTAATACCGCCCCAGCGCCACAAAGGCGTTGGCGACGATCGCCGCCTGCGGCGCCGACGGGCTGTCTTCGGCGTGCGCGTTGGCAATGCGGCTGAAATACTCGAAGGCGCGAAGATCGTCCTGGGTGACGCCAACACCATCGGCGTACATCCGCCCCAATTTCCATTGCGCTACCGGATGGCCGCCCTCTGCGGCGTATTGCAGCGAGGTCAGCGCGCTGTCAGCCGTCAACGGTGGAACTGCCTTCTTCAACGCGGCTACAGCCCCAGCCTGCCCGGAAAGCGTCGCATCGGCGTTAGCCGGTGCGCCGTCGAACGCGAATAACGGGGCAGCCACGGGTGTGGCCCCCAAAATCAATGCAAAAATGGCACCCTTAAATATCCGCATAGCACTGTTTCTCACGCCCCCCGCCCGGATGGGTTACGGCGCCATCCACCGCCGGCCCAACCTGCTGGGCGTATTTCCACAGCGCACCTGACGTATGGTTGGTCGGGCGCGGCTTCCATTTGGTCTTGCGTTCGGCAAGCTCGGCATCGGTCAATTTTACGTTAAGTGTCCCGACATCGGCGTCGATTTCGATGATATCGCCGTCCTGCAGCAGCGCGATCGGTCCGCCTACGGCCGCTTCCGGCCCGACATGACCGATGCAGAACCCGCGGGTCGCGCCGGAGAACCGGCCGTCGGTGATGAGCGCGATCTTGCCGCCCATGCCCTGCCCGGTCAGCGCCGCCGTGGTCGAGAGCATTTCGCGCATGCCGGGGCCGCCGCGCGGCCCTTCATAGCGAATCACGATGACTTCGCCCTCTTTGTAGGTCTTCTTCTGGACCGACTCGAAGGCATCCTCTTCGCAATCGAAGCAGCGGGCAGGACCTGTAAATTTCAACTTCGACATGCCCGCGACCTTCACGATCGCGCCCTCGGGCGCGAGATTCCCCTTCAAGCCAACCACGCCGCCTGTGACGGTGATCGGTTTGTCCGCAGACCGCACCACATCCTGGTGCGGATTCCATTTCACACTCTTGAGGTTTTCGGCGATCGTGCGGCCCGTGACCGTAAGGCAGTCGCCGTTCAAATGGCCGTTATCGAGCAACGTTTTCATCAAAAGCGGTATGCCACCAACCTCGAACATGTCTTTGGCAACATAGCGACCGCCCGGTTTCAAATCCGCGACATACGGTGTCTTTTTGAAGATTTCGGCGACATCGAA
>WNGM01001204.1_pt1 | contig 20884 bp, 19 predicted proteins | sample 5400571 | NCBI WGS metagenome assembly WNGM01 (sample SAMN13153378, study PRJNA577476) | soil metagenome | isolation source: 100 cm soil or saprolite under Garry oak tree replicate 2 | place: USA:California | collected 2016-06-15 | reverse complement strand
TTACCTACATTTGCAGTTTCAAGGGATGGGGACATGATCAAATTTCCTTTCAAATTTTTCCTCTCAAGTTGTTACTTTCAGGATTCCTTATATAAAGGCTTTCAATTTGAGCGCCTTTATATAATAATGATTCAGCACACTTACGAAATGTAATTTTCTTCACTTTCTAACCCTTCTATACATATATACCCTTTACTTGCCATTCCATTCAAAAAGGAGTTAGTAAAGGGTTTTATGCACACCAGAATAACAGAAAGTTAGAGAATAAAACATCCTATGTATTAGAATACCAGATGACCTGGATAATGTCAATAGTCTTTATACTATTCTTCGAAAGAATCCTTAAAAATTACGAGGCGCTTTTAAGTACCAATTGCCAAATAAGCGGCGTTTCATAGAGCACCTCTACATAAAGCTGTTCTGAATATAAAATGTAAGTAATATTATATTAACTATTAGCGTGGCAAAGATTATCTACTAACAAAGACCCTCCTCTAAATACCATTATACTTGCGTTCACAAAGTATTCATATTCTCTGTATTTTGTTAACGCAAAATACCTGCATACTAAGTACGTTAAGATAACTTCACCTCCCACTAGGAGAAGCATAGAAGTGAAGTTCTTCTCAACAAGGTCGAAAGAAGTTGAGAGTGATCAACTCTCAACTTCTTTCCAACAATTCTGCTTGCTTGAACATACTTATAGCACATCGCGACCGGGATACACAAGATAATAGCCATCCAATAGCTCTATTATGCTATTAAGGTTATATTGAAAGAGTACGAAGTCCCCATATAGTAAGTACGACCACAATGTTCTCACGATATGCCAACAATATTCCGCCCTAGAAAAATTGAAAGTATTCTCCTATACTATGTTCATCAACATGGTTTCTTTTTTTCGATCATCTCGTCTACTCAATCCGCATGCTCTTGCGCTTGAAACACAATAACCAGTAAGGGGAAGAGAATATGCAGACCATCAACAGTTTATTTGCCGGTGCAGTGGAACATTATGCGGATAGTCCTGCGCTTATCGAGCCCGTCGAAGGGAGCGGGATGTCTACGCTCACGTATCGCGAGTTGCAAGGGCGGTCACATGCCTTTGCTGGATATTTACAGGCACAGCAGCTCGAGAAGGGGAATTGTATTCTCATCTGGTCGCCCAGCCGCTCTGATTGGTTGGCTGCTTACCTGGGAGCGCTCCTTGTAGGCGTCATTGTTGGTCCTTTAGATATCAGTAGTAAGGAAGACTTCCTGGCACGCGTTGCAGGGATCACCGGAGCGAAGTTACTGGTCACCACTCAGAAGCAATATACAGGCCTGAGGAATCCCTCGCTTCCGCTGGTCGATATCGATGCTCTGCCACAAGCAACACTCGATACTGCCCGGCTACCGGTGGTGAATAGTGATGACCTGGCGGAAATCGTCTTTACCTCTGGCACTACAGGCCAGCCCAAAGGGGTGATGCTCAGCCACGGGAATATTGCCAGTAATGCGACTGCAGCTGTTACAGTGGTCAATATCAAGTCTGAAGACCGTGCCCTCTCTATTTTACCGCTGAGTCACATGTTTGAACTGACCATTGAAGTGGCGCTGCTTCATTCTGGCGCGAGCATTGTGTATGCCCGCTCTCTGGCTCCAGAGACCTTGCTCAGGTTGTTTGAAACGCAACATGCCACCTGTATGGTGCTGGTACCTCAGGCGCTGCAGCTCTTCCTCAACGGCATCGAGCGCGAGGTACGCAGGCAGAAGAAAGAGCAACAGTTTGAACGGTTCCTCGGTATCGCTGCCTATCTCCCTTTTAGCTGGCGGCGTCTCCTTTTTAGCAGCGTGCAGAAACGTTTTGGAGGACACTTTCGTTTCTTCGTCAGCGGCGGAGCGTATTTGCCACCGAAGCTAGCCGAACGCTGGGAAAACTTGGGCTTCCGCGTCATGCAGGGTTACGGTGCCACCGAGTGCTCCCCCGTTATCTCAGTCACTCCTTATAATGAGCATGTACTTGACAGTGTTGGTAAGCCACTGCCCGGCGTGGAAGTGCGTATCGCCGAGGATGAAGAGATACTGGTTCATGGACCAAACGTGGCCAGGGGTTACTGGAAGAATCCAGAAGCGACTGCTGCTGCTTTCAAGGACGGCTGGTATTATACAGGAGATCTTGGCTACCTGGACGCAAAAGGGTATCTCTATTTGAAGGGGCGTAAGAAGAATTTAATAGTCCTGGCGAATGGACTCAACGTGTATCCCGAAGATATTGAAAATGTACTACAAGCGAATCCACTGGTCAAAGAAGCAATCATTGCCGGATTGATGGAAGAAGACCGGGGACCAGAGGTACATGCTATCCTGCTGGTGGATGATCCAGGCAAGGCCAAAGCGATCGTTCAGCAGGCCAATAAGCAGTTAGCCTCACATCAGCAGATTCGAGGTTTTAGCGTGTGGCCGGAACAAGACTTCCCACGAACATATACACTCAAGGTAAAACGGCAGGATGTGCTGAACAGGTTGCAAGAGATACGTAAACAGGCAAAGGCTTAACACATGCTCTATTTAGTTGCGACCCCTATTGGAAATCTCAGTGATATTACGCTTCGCGCTCTTGAGACATTGCGAGAAGTTGATCTGGTGGCAAGTGAAGATACGCGCAAAACTGGCCTGCTGCTCAAACATTTCAATATTTCTAAGCCACAAATATCCTTCCATGAGTTTAACGAGCAGCAGGCGGGAGAACGCATCGAGGCTTTGCTGAAACAGGGAAAATCTGTCGCGGTCGTTACCAATGCCGGGACCCCGGGCATTTCAGACCCTGGCTTTACCCTTGTACGCAGAGCCCTTTCAGCCAATATCGATGTGACCATGATTCCAGGGCCCACGGCTTTTGTGATGGCTCTGGTCTTATCGGGCCTGCCGGTTCACAGTTTCACCTTCCGTGGTTTTGCTCCGCGCAAGTCGGCGGGCAGGTGCAAATTCCTGGCGCTTGACAAAGACTCACCTCACACCCTCATCTTCTACGAAAGCCCCTATCGTCTGGAAGCCTTTTTGAGAGATGCCCTGTCCACCCTGGGCGACCGGGAAGCAACTCTAGCAAACGACCTGACTAAAATGTTTGAAAAAGTGGAGCGGGGAACGCTTTCTTCACTACTTGAGTCGGTCATCCAGTCGAAACCCAGGGGTGAATATATTATCGTTATTGCCGGGGTAGGTAAAGAAGAGCAAAAAACGAGCAAGATCAAGCAGGCAATGTCGCCTGCTTGATCTTGCTCATTAAATCCCCATAACGCCAATCAGCTCCTTGACAGCATTGGCAGATTTCTGCAACAGGGCTAGTTCGTTCTGGTCCAGTTCGATCTCGACGATCTGTTCGACGCCCTGGACCCCAAGCTTGACCGGCACACCGACAAAGAGGTTGTCAATACCGTATTCACCCTGGAGATAGACAGCACAGGGCATAATCATCTTCTTGTCAAGCACAATAGAGTCGACCATTTGCAGGACGGAGGCCGATGGAGCAAAGTATGCGCTACCGGTTCCAAGCAGTTTCACGATCTCAGCCCCACCGTCACGGGTACGCTGCACGATCGCTTCAATACGCTCAGGAGGGAGCAACTGCGAGATGGGGACGCCCGCTACGGTGCACATACGGGCAAGAGGTACCATGGTATCACCATGACCACCCAGTACATAAGCCTGCACATCGCGCACGGATACGTTCAGTTCTTGAGCAATAAACGTGCGAAAACGGGCTGTATCCAGGACGCCGGCCATACCAACCACCCGATTGCGCGGGAAACCGCTGACCTGATAGGCCAACTGCGCCATGGCATCCAGGGGGTTTGTGACCATAATCAGGATGCAGTTGGGAGAGTGGTCGACCACCTGCTCTGTTACATGTGCGACAATCTCCTGGTTTTTCTTGACCAGGTCGTCGCGGGTCATACCAGGTTTGCGTGGGAAACCAGATGTCACCACAACAATATCAGAGTGGGCTGTATCGGCATAATCGTTCGTTCCGGTGACAAGCGAATCGTAGCCAAGTACCGGTCCTGCCTCGAGTATATCCAGGGCTTTGCCTTGTGGCATGTTGGGAATAATATCATACATCACTACATCGGCATAGTCGCGTTCAACCAGGCGCTGCACCAGTGTACTACCGACAAAGCCAGCACCCACAACGCTTATTTTACTTCGCATCGAAATATCCTTTCATGCTGTTTGCGGCAGGATACCCACTGGCTTTAGCTGTGGGAGGAATGCCGCCTCTCCTTTCCGTTTTACTCGTATGGTGATAGAATATCTGTCTATGAACCATTACGTGGGCTAAAGGCACAATCCGCATGGCGGAAGAAACCGCTTCAGCATATCCGTTCTGGTTCCGGTCGAGGCAAGCCGTGAGCCTCGGTAAACATGCACCGGATGGTACAAAGCTCAAAGGCTTACGTGCTAGCGCAACCTGTACGTTCCGTTCGGTGTGGGGCGCTCTCGGGTACCGCCCGAGATGGAGCGCGGTTGTCGCTCTTGTCACCCGTCCTATCGTTCCACTCACGTGGGAGCTTTGAAAAGATCAACGCTCCGTTCCAGGGTAGGAACAAGCCCCCTGCTTCAGCTGGGGGTCTGGTGACTAGAAGATATAGGGACTTATCTGTCATGGTTATACAAAGATATTGTATGCCGTAATGAGCAAAAATGGCAAAGAATCAAGGTAATTATTCACCTCGCCTCCCTTCTAGATTTAATATCATTCGCCGGCAGAATCTTTGAGGGCTGCAACCCGGTACCCCCTCATCCGTAGTTAAGGTAATTGTGTCAATAGTGCCGCTTATATGCTAATATATGCCGAGACTGAAGGAGAAACGATCATGTCACAACAACGCATGGATTTTGATGAGACCAATCGCCAACGGCAGGAACCCCCTTTTGACAATTACGGAGCTGGTTATAGAGACCCCTTCATGAGTTCTTATGCAGGCCAGAAGCTCTCGTCTCAAGGAACCAGCGGTAGTAGTGGCGCTTCAGCTGGCATGCGCCTGGCTCTCGCCATTGTCTCGCTGTGCCTGTTAGTACCGATCTCTGCTATAGTGCTAGGAATCTCTAACGGCGCCGGTCCCTTTGGACTACTCGGTGGACTAATTGTACTCGGTGTGATTTGTCTCACCATTATAGTCGTCAACGTAGCCTTTAATTACAGGCGCTAAGCATTGTTTTTCACTCCACAGAAAATACCTCAAGGATTATTTTCTGTGGAACAATTACCTTCAGCGCCTTAGGGAAAATGCTAAACCTGGCAGGCGTGTAACCAAATGGCTCACCGTCAACCTGGATAGCCACTGGCTTGCGCGTACGCACATTCAGCGATGTACATTTTGCATAGCTTACCCATTGATGACGATGCGCGCGATAGAGTAAAAAATCCACAACCACGAATATGCGCTCCAGCATAGTTCGCTTGCGCAGTACGCAGACATCCAGCAAACCATCGTCACATTTTGCCTGCCATGTATATTTGATGGCTCCACCATAGAGTTGTGTATTACCGATGACGACCTGGAGAGCATTTTTTTTGACTAAACGCCCATTGATGGTCATATACACGCGAAAACTTTCGTATCCAAGTCCTAACCACGCCCCAACAAGAAGATAGGCAACCGCTCCCAGGCGTTTGATGGGTTTTTTTTCGATTGCAAGAGTCACTTCCCCATCAAAGCCAATACCGGCCATCAGGAGGAAATAACGACCATTCACATGGCCAAGGTCAATCTGTCGCGTCTTGCCATGCACCAGCACTTCCCGGGCGCCTGCATAATCAAGTGGAATGTTCGTTTCTCGTGCCCATACATTGGCTGTACCGGTGGGGAGCACTCCCAGCACTGTCTCACTTCCTGCTAGCTCCTGGATCACTTCGTTGATGGTACCGTCACCGCCAGCCACAATGACCACCCCGGTATGCCGGTCTACTGCTTCGCGTGTCATGCGACTTGCATCTCCAGGCGCCACCGTCACTTGTAGTTCAACTTTCCAGCCAGCATTGCGCAAGAACGTAATTGTTTCTTGCATTTGATGCGCTTGCCGTGTGTGACTTCCAGAGGTGGGGTTGGCAATAATCACCGCAGAGGTATAAGCCCGCGCAGAATCTGAAGGTTCTGATGACGAATCTTCCGCCATTTCTCTATGCATACCGCTTAAGCCTCCTTAAATGCATTTGCACTTGACCTTTTCGGGTTTGGTGTGTATACTTTCCCTCCAGGGGCGCCAGGAGCAAGGTCATTTCACGACCCGCTTGAGGGTACTGAAATTAATCCACTCGTGGTACTCGAGCGAGAATGGCCGAGACGACTTCGTAGTTGCTGGTACCAAGACGTTGCGCTACCTGCTCCGCCGTCAGTGTGGTCTGCCCCTGTCGCCCGATGAGCACCACCTCGTCACCTACCCGCGTTTGTTGTATCTGCGATACATCAACCATGCACTGATCCATGCAGACGCGCCCCAAAATTGGTGCCTCCTGTCCATGAATCAACACGCAGCCCCAGTTGGCAGGCGCCCGCCGGAAACCATCAGCATATCCGACAGGTAGTACCGCTACACGAGTAGGGTGCTCAGTAATATAGGTACAGCCATAACTGATACACTCTCCAGCCGGTATAACCTTGACCTGTGCTACCTGGGTTTTGAATGCGAGCGCCGGGCGAAATCCCTCTGGCAGGCATACTTCATCTGAAGGGTCGAGCCCGTAGAGTGCGATACCGGGACGCACCATGTCGAAGCGCGCTTCGGGCAAGCTAATCATCGCCGCACTGTTGGCTGCATGAACAAGTGGTGGACGAAGCCCCTGTTGTTCTAATGTGAGTAATACGCCCTGGAAGCGAGTGAGTTGTATTCGTACATGAGCCTGGTCAACGGTATCGGCCATAGCAAAATGGGTAAAGATACCCTCAAGTTCGAGGTTGGACAGCGCGAGAATCTCGCGTACAAGTGCCAGCACCTCCTCGACCTGTTCGGCGCGTATACCTAAGCGCCCCATACCACTGTCCACCTTGACATGCACCTTTACCCTCTGTCGCAGTGCGAGGGCTGCGCGCGCAAGCGCCTGTGCTGACTCGACTGAATACAGGGTAACAGTCAGGCCTAAGCGTACCGCTTCGCGCATTTGCCAGGGAGGCACGTAGCCAAAGACGAGAATGGGAGCACTGACGCCTGCTTCACGTAATGGCGCCGCCTCGCTTACCGTTGCCACTCCCAGCATACTCACTCCATTATGCAGCACCGTCCGGGCCACCTTTAGGGCCCCGTGACCATAGGCATCAGCTTTGAGACTGGCTAAGACGCGCACCTGTGGCCCCACCATAGCCTTAATTTGCCGCGTATTGTTGGCAATGGCGCTCAAATCGATCTCAACCCATGTAGGTCGCTCTGCGCGCATTACCACGATTTGCTTCCAACCAGGAGTCTGGCGTACCAGTTGTTCTGGCGCCAATGCAGGTTGGGCCATGAGCAGTTCGGTTACTCGCTCCATGCGTGCTTCTTCAGAGCCTTTGATGAGGATCGCATCAGCTGGCAGTGTTGCATTGCGAAGTGTTGCCCGTTGCTTTTCCGGCGCTTCTATAATCTGGCAGGCTGCCCTGGCCGCATCTTCGTGTGTCGAAGTTATGATGATCTGCTCGGCCGAAAGGCCAGCCTGTTGTGCTGATGCGGCAACCATAACGGCGTATTCTCCTCGCAAAATCAAGTAATCTACGCAGGAGGCTGCTTTTCGCCCTATCATGCGATGTGCATCTTCTTCAAAGTGGCCCAGGCGAAACATATCGCCCAGTATCGCTATGCGCCGGTCCGCGGGGAGAGCTTTGAGCGTTTCCAGGCCCGCCATAACTGCGGCAGGAGCTGCGTTATGTGTATCATCAAGCAACCTCGCACCATGTACCCCTGCCAGAGGATTGAGTCTGCCTGCCAGTGGATACACGTTTGCCAGCGCGTGCCGTATCTCTTCGGCTTTCAAACCGCAATGCCTGCCAACAGCATAGGCCGCTAACATAGTCGAGACGTGATGCGCCCCTAATAAATGTGACTCCGTAGGGACCCGATTTATCGCGTCCGGGGAGTAGGGCGGAGGAACGAGACAGTCGGACGCGATAAACCGTGCCCCTACGCCTGCCCATGTTACGTGTACATCCTGGACGGCTGAAGGTGAAAAGGTTGTGATAGGGGCGACACATTGTGCAGTTAAAGTGCGGATAAGTTCATCGTCCCCATTGACAATGGCCATACCATCTTGAGGCAGAGAGGTAAGGAGAGTTCCTAATTCGCCGGCGAGTCGCTCAACGGTGCGAAAATAGCGGAGTTGGGCCGGACTTATATTCGTAAGAACCCCGATATGAGGGCGAATGATGCGGCAGAGATCACTGATTTCACCTGGATGGTCACAGCTCAATTCCAGTACCGCGTACTCGTGGCGTTCTTCCAGGCGACCAAGTGAGAGAGGTAGCCCTAGCAGGTCATTGTAGTTCTGCCAGCTTCTAAAAGTGGCAAAGCCGCTGGAGAGAACCGATGCTATGGCCTCCTTGGTGCTCGTCTTGCCTGTGCTGCCAGTCACGGCAATGACTATGGGATGCCATCGCTCCAGGATAAAGCGTGCATACTGCTGCAAAGCTATACGGGTATCTTCCACAGCGATGGTTGCGACCCCTGCCCGCTCCAATACCGCTCGCGTCTCCTCTGCTAATGCTGTCAGAACTCGTGCTTCCAGCAAAAGGCCAGCCGCACCTCGCTGCACTGCGTCGAGCAGGTAATCGTGCCCATCGCCATGTTCGCCGCGCACTGCCACAAACATCTCTCCCGGTATCAACTGGCGCGTGTCATGACTAAAAGCATCGAAGTGACTCTGCTTACCCGGATAGGCGAGGACCCCATTTGTCGCGCTAAGTAGGTGTTCGAGATAGATCATGTATGCTCCAGTTGGTATTGAGAACTAGTGTTTGGTTTTCTAGCGTTTTATGACAGGGTTTCAGCCCCAAAAGTACTGCCTGAATAGGTAGAGCTTTGAGGGTGAAGGGAAGGTTGCTAGGATGGTTGTCTTGCTTTTATTGCTTTCGTTACTGCTTGTATGCCGTATTGATGGAAAAGGAACTGGATAAGACGCATTCGAGAAGTTGGGTGCCACAATGTGCGGCTAAAGAGCCGGTCAACCACTTCAGAGAGATCCGTTGAGATGCTGCTGACTCTGGATGCTTCATCTCTATGTTTGGCACTGATCATCCAACCTTGTTTGATTTCGTCAATGGTGAGATCAAGCCTGATAAGCATAAACACATCCGCAGAGAGCGTAAGATATTCAACATTGAGCGAAAGAGCTTTGATATCCTTGACCGCGTCTTCTGATATGGCAAACTCCTCATCTAGCCCTCGTAGAGCGCTGGCAAAGAAATCTACATCACCTTTTTGCACCTGCTGATCTTTTGCAAATCCAGGTGCATTCATCGTTTCTTCAAACGAAGCTGACCAGTGATTTGGGTAAAACGCTACTGAGAGGGAGCGTTGGACAAGCAAGATGCGCTGATCTTCTGTGATAACAACGCATTGAATGCTGATAGGTGCGGGGATGAGTGATGTTCCTTTGTCCGTTGAACTGTAAGTCAAAGCCGTATTCCCGTATTTCTGACGAATGGAGATCCTTGAGCCATCGAGCGTGGTCAGAAGTGGCTCGTCGAAGTAAGGGTTGAGGCTAAAGTAATCAAAGAAGCCAAGAGGGGCAAGGGTAATCTTGAGATGATCCAGTTCGCTAAATGCCGGAGTAGCAGAGACAAGACGATAGTGAGGCGCATTGAAGTAATGCTTCTCAATTGTCGCGATTTTTTCCCGTTGGATCTCAGCAAGATCATCTGGAATGGGCAGAGGATTGGTCAGTACGGTAGTTCTGACTTCATGTGGCTCCCATCCTTTGAAGTTTTCGCTATTGGCAAGAATAATGCAATCATCGACGGCAAACCGCTCAACACCGGCAAGTTGCATCAACCAACGCGCATTATCTGAAGCAAGTGCATAGAGGCTGTGTGCATTTGGAACACTTGCATGTCCATCATATTCATTTCCAATCACAATTCTATCTCCTACTGTTTCTACATAGTAAGCTGGTATGGCTTCTAGCGTAGGAAGATCAGGAGGATCACTTCTATTGTACAGTCGATCAAGCCGCTTTTGAATTTCCTGCAAGATATTTCTGTACCGTTGTGCTTTTACTTTGAGAGTAGGGGGTGCGTCATCCACTCCTAAATCTTGTTCCCATGCTTCCAACTTACTGAGCAACTGTTGATAAATCTTTTCTAGCCGCTCAAGATCCTGCTTTTCTTCCTGTGTTCCCTTAAGAATGTGAGGAGTAAAACCTAACTGGATCTCTTCAATCTCGGTAAGCAGAGATCGATCAATGCCAGCTAGAGTAAGATAGCGTTCCGTCTCTTTCGTTGAAGAACATAAGATGTGCGCAAGCTGGATGACCAGACCGCGTGTTCCCCCTCGAAATGGTCGAGGGATATCCCCATTCTCTAAACGGGATAACGTACTCTTACTGCTTGCAACGATTTTTGCCAGAACCTCTAAAGAAAGCCCTGCGTTGGCTCGTAGACTGGAAAGAAATACGCCATAGCCGTTCATCGGTTTCACCTTTCCCGTCATGTTTCAGAATTCCCGCGCTTACTTGCATTCTATAGATTTACTACTTTTACTTGAGTTGCAAAGTATTTCAGGAAAGTTCTTGTGTTCTCACTATTCCCAGGTAGACTTCTGTTAGAAGTCTGGGGGAGGATCATTCCCCTGGCTTTGGCGGTCAGCATCGTTTGTGTGTGTCTCAGAAGGAGGTTTACGAGGTCCCCTCGGTCCAGATTTGCGCGGTGAGGCAAGAAACGCTTCTAGGGAATCGGTGTACACAAACCAGTCTCGTCCGTGTCGAAATCCTTCGACTCTGCCGCGCCTGAGCAAGAGAGCAAGGTACGTTCTAGTTAAGCCCGATCGCTCTGCTGCTTCTGGCGTGGTGAGATGTTCACGGTTCGTATCAATGTTCCTGAGCATGTGTACCTTGCCTCACGATGGACTGATGATAACTTACGAAAACCCCGATTGATTCACGACTGACTTACGAATAGTGTACCATAAAATTTTGCCCTTGACAAAATGATTTTTCTAAAGAAAAGTTTTTCCAATCGTTGAAAGGAAAGTGTTTATCGACTAACACGGTACGGCGACAAAGCGGCGTATGCTATGAGTGGATGCTCGATGGTTGAAACAATGCGACGTGACAGCCCACAGGTAAAGAATGTTAATTTGTAAGAGGATTTGCTAGTGTCGATGCTGACACACCTACACTAGCGGCGAGAGTCCAGCCTTTAACCAGTCCTAGACCCTCGCGACCATCATAGTCGCGCAGGTGTCATGAGTCAAGCACGAGAGGAGCTTGAAGCATGCTGAACTATACCGAAACCGCGAGCAGGAGTAGCATTGTCCCTGGAGTGTCAGTCCCACAGAGCCAGCCCCACGAACCCCTCACCGCATCTCCATCTCCCGTTGTACAGCCACAAGCCAGCCCCCATTGGACCATCGGCGAGGATTTCGGTGAATGGCTCTACAAAGGCAAACGCGGTGAAATCCATATTCCCGGCTTGATCTGGATCGGCTGTGATGCAGCTTTTGCCCAGGGCTTCTGGCATGGCCGCGCCTTGATGTTAGAGCACGAGGATGGCGATTGGAACATCCTCACCGACCAGGAGTTTTGTCACCTCATGGCGCAACACCTGCCTGCACACTTGCCAGAGGCGGCCATCGCTCCCTGGAAACGGGGCTTCATCTTTGGCTGGTGCCTGACGTGGCATTATCAACCTCTCTATGGAGGAACTCGCCGAAGCGGAAGAAGAGGAGGCAAAGGCAGCCGCCGCTGGCAAAAAGAGAGGCAAAGGCAGATGTTCCTCTTTGCCAAAGTATCCCAATTCGTTGCGCGTCTGTATCAAACAGGCAGGCTATACGTTCCGCGAAGTCTCCGAGGAGGCGGCTATTCCCAAGAGCACACTCTTCGGGTGGGCAGCAGGCATTGCCCAATCGTGGCGCACCAACCGCGAGCGGACCTATCAGGACTATCTCGATGATCTTTTGAAGTATCACGAACAGCAAGCGGAGGGCAGCCTGGATACAGAGGCCGAAGAACCAGCCTGGAAGGAATGGGACGTTCCCACACTCCACCAGGTCTGCATTCAGGCGAGTGTCAACGTCGCTGTGCTTGAACCCTCGCAGGATTCCACCTTTGACTACTGGCTGAAGATCAGCACGCTGGACAAAGGTCACCCGCTTCTCGTGCCGGTGAAGCTGGCAGAGTATCACCGCCAGGTGCTGGAAGGCAAAACCATCAACAGCAGCGTGCAACTCAATAGGCGTGCCGATGGATGGTGGTTAACGCTCTCCTATGACGAGGTAGTCACGGTGCAGACCGCATCAGACGCCCCAGTGGTAGGCATCGATGTGGGCATTGCCAATTTTGTGACCACCAGCACGGGCAAGCACTACGGCACGTTTCATGGCAAATTGCGCGAGCGGCAGAAGCGTGACCGGCAAAAGCGCCGACGCAAGGCGAAGTTACGTGCCTGCCTGGAAAAGAAAGGCGTCAAGAAGCTTCCTTCCACTAGCAGCCGAGGCGGGCAACGCCTCACCCGACACGTGCGGCAAGAGATCAACCGGGCGGTCAATGAGTGTTTTGCCGACCATCCCGAGGCGCAGTTCGCCTATGAATACCTCTCGGTTGCGACGATGAAGCACAAGGCCAGAGCCATGAATGCGTATATGCGTGCCTCCAACCTCGCCCATATCCCCAAACAGATTGCCTGGAATGCCGCCAAGCGAGGCCTACGAGCAACCAGAGTGAAGAGCGCCTATACCTCCCAGCAATGCAGTGTGTGCTACTCTGTAGAGCAAGCGAATCGACCCGATCAGCAAACGTTTTGTTGTCTGGTCTGTGGGTATAGCACACATGCTGATCTGAACGCCTCCATCACTATCAAACGCCGGATGGGGGATGCAGAACTGCACGTCTGCAAGGACAGGAAAGAGATCAAAGCCTTGCTTCTAAAGAGGCACGAAGCATGGAAGAGTGCACAAGGTTGGCCGTAGTCCAACCTCCCGCCTAGTTCGTTTGTCAACGGGCGTAGGTGAAGGCGAGGAATGGAGGCATACCATAAATGTCTCTGTTTTTAGCAACTATAACATAATCAGCCTCTTCAGACCCCTTCCAGCCACTCTACGCTAAAGGGGTCGTTATTCTATCCTCACCCTGTATTGTCCGCAGTAATATTTTTGGTGAATCATGCGTCTGATCTGTCTCCAAATGCAGAGGACCAAACGATGGACTGTAGGGAGTTATCGTATAAAACTGTCCCTCTATGGTCGCCAGCGCAGGCATGAAAGGGTCGTGGGGTAAAGCGAAAGCAACGAACAGTTGATCGCCCGGACGTATAGCCGTAAAAGTACAGAGACTATGCCTGGGATAGTTATTGGTATTGGTAAATGCCGTCATTGCATAATTATAGGTTGTGCGGGTGTGCAGGTGTGCAGAGCGCAACAGATTCCAACGAGAAACCAACCATATTGGGTCTACCAGGTTCAGGTGTTGTCTTTGCAGATTGATAAATTGCAGATTATCGATAAACGTTTCAGACTTAGATGGTTGTTCGGTAACTCTTCTCGATGCCGCTATATAGAGCTGGAACGGGGGAGCACCGAGGCGTGCTGTTTCGTCAACGAGGGTAGCTGTTGCGTACTCATGGAGCAATGCCAACGTTAATTGAGCATATGGACTTACGAGGAGCACGGCAGGCCCATCGGAAGCATTGGGCAACACGAGACAGCGCGAATCGTCAAAGAGCGTAGTCGGTGTTTGCATCTGCTGGGAGAGGTAGTGTAGGGATGATTGGGTGCTTCTATCCGTGGTGATATAGACCCTGTTCAGGTGATGTTGTAGCGCCAACTGATCCGCCTCGCTGAGGGCATGTTGTAGGGAGCCAAGATCATTGAAATTCCGGCTATGCTTATAAGTACCATCTGTGAAGTCTATAAGAGTGGCTGTGCAGGTTACTAATTGAGCAATAACAGTTAACGCGGCAATGGCATATATGCTATAACGCAATCCACTCCAATACCACCGGCGTCGCGAAGTCCATTTGACTGCCTGGGCGACGAAGATACCCGCCAGGATAAACGGTCCCGGCATGAGCATCAGCAAATAGTGAGGATAAAGTGGAAGAGAATGACGAGAGAGAAGCAATATTGGCACTACCTGCCAGACCAATAGTAGGACCAAACCACACCTGTAAGGAGCGGCACGAAAATCTGTCCACCAAATCCGTAAGAGAGAGATAGGAGCAAACCTGACCCTCGCACGCGGTGTTACCACATTTCTGTTCTCAGCCGCAGAGTGTGATGTGACATGTAGTGGCACCCCTTGTGGGTGCCAGGTAACCCGCGGCCATAACGCCAGGCCTCCTGCTGTCACTAAACCTCCTGCCACCAGGAGCCAGAGAATGTGTCGAAGCCAGAAGAGAATTGGCCCAAACAGGCGCAATATCGAGGTGGAATCTGCGGGTACTTGATAGTAGAAGCCAAAACCGTTGGGACTAAGAAAGAATTGGTAGAAGTAAATAGCATCGCTGTCAATATGTGCGTGTAGTTTTGCCATGTCGAGGACAATATACACATCTGCAAACCTTGAAGAGTACTCCCACACTATATACGGAGAGAAAATAACCAGGAGTGAGATGAGAGCAAGAACTAGATCGCGCCAGCGCAGCGTCCCAGGCGCAAGTACTAGTGTGACCAAAAGTGGTATGACCAGCACGGCCGAGATTTCATGCAACTGGTAAATCACTCCAAAAAGGAATACGGCAGGGAAAAACCAGCCTCTCCGCCGTTCTACACCCCCCCAGAACAATGCGAACATGAAAAGCATGATGAATGGAGCAAGCATATTTGGCTGCCAGATGAAACGCGAGTAATTGAGCGGCTTGGCAGCAGCAGTATAGAGAAGTGCGGCGATTATTCCTGCTAACCATCCATAGTAATGACGTGTGAAGAAATAGGTCAGGAGAACTGCAAGCATATTGAATAAACCAACCGTGACCACAGCCCACAGGGGATCAGCACTTAGGACGGCCGGTATCATGAGCAAATAGATGAGCGCGGGTGGATGTTCGGTTCCGATAGAGGCTTGATTGCTCACGATTGGCAATAACCCAAAGTGCACAGCCTCGCGAGCCAGGCCAAAAATGACTGCTTGGTCGCCATCAAATTCGGAAGTATTGAGTTGGTAGAGGTGTAAGAAACCCGCTACCAGCAGAATGAGATAGATTTCCCAGGAGAAAAGCCTTGTCAATAGGTATTTTATCTTCTTCGAAGCTGATGACTGCCTATCAGGAGCTGATTTTGATGCATGTTTGTTAGGCAACGCCAGGTTCATACAAGCTAGACCTCGAGAACAACTTCTATGGCTAATCCGTCACTTTGTTGTGGAATACCTGTTTGATTATCTTCTCGAACTCACTGCGACTTCTGAGAGGGAAAGCTTCAAAGGATGGGAGCAAACAACAGGGAAAGAGATCTATGGCTTGCTCCAACCCGGATAGCTTGGAAGATCGAAATCGAAGTCTCCCTGTTCCCAATCCATAACGCGGTGTGGTAAGACGCTGGAGGTCACCAGATGGACGACCAGTGCTCCGTGAGCACTTAATCGGTGATTGAAGGCTTCCAGATGCCGCATGGAAGAGAGAGCCACTTTGAGAACAGCACAATGGCTGCCACTGAGCTTATGCATCTCCAGCACTTCCGGAAACTCCTCGACGGTACTCGTTCTTAACAGGCACGAACCTTGATCACAGCGCAAGTGGATCAGGGCCAGGAGCGGCATTCCTATTTTCGCGGGATCAATCTGTACGCTGTATCCGGTGATCACGCCTGCATCTTCCAGTTTGCGCACGCGCTCAGCAGTCGCCGGAGCAGACAATCCCACTCGTCGCCCCAGCTCGTTAGACGAGAGGCGCGAGTCCTGTTGCAGTTCGCGTATGATCTTCCAGTCGGTGCTATCGAGCGGCCTTTCTGATTGCAAAGCCATGTCCCTCGTTTTCCTTTCTTTTTGTAAGGAGTATAGCATATTTCTTTTGTGTTTAGCATTCACTTGCAAGCTGCTTTCAGGTATACTCTCATTCGTGGAAAGGAGGGTTGTGCTTGCTCCCGCACAGATCAGATGCGGAGGGGCACGCCACATCAATCATGACGAACTTTGTTTTGATCCCAGGCGCCTGGATGGGTGCCTGGGTCTGGGAACCGGTGACCGACGGACTCCGCGCGCTGGGTCATCACGTCTCTCCGGTCACACTGTCAGGACTGTCCAAGGGGACCGATGTTTCCAATGTCGGGCTCGCCACCCATGTCAACGACGTGCTCTCGCATATAGCGGCGAACGACCTGCGAGATGTCGTGGTCGTGGGGCACCTCTATTCGGGCATCGTGGCCGGTCAGGTGGCTGACCAAGCCCCCAATCACGTGGCCCACTCCGTCTTTGTGGAAGCATTCCTGCCGCACGATGGCAAGTCGATGCTCGACTCCTTAGACGAGCGCCAGCGTGAGGACGAGTTGCGCCAGATTGCCGAACATCAGGGGCGCTGGCCGGCTCCCGACCTTGCGGCCCTGGAAGGAAATGATCTGTCCGCTGAGCAGATGCAGTGGCTGCTCTCGCGTTTCGTTGGGCATCCGGGGCGCACAATCTGCGAACCGACGGTCCTTTCCCGGCCACTGTCTGCGCAGCGGGCGACCTACATCGCCTGCACAATGGGAGGCCACTGGCTCTCCGAGGATGTCAAGGCCATGCGCAACGAGCCCAACTGGACCTTCCGCACCATTCAGACAGGGCACTTCCCGATGGTCTCGACTCCCAATCGGCTCGTCGAGCTGCTCGATGAGGTAGCGGCGGGATAATTTAGTTTGAAAGGCATAGAGAGCTATGACAAGCGGACTTTCTGATTGGGCAAAGGAGTTTCTGCGCGCATTCCATTTTGCGGTGTTAAGTACGCTCAACACGGATGGAAGTTCTCAATTGACGACCATGTGGTATCTGCTTGAAAATGATGCCACGATTGTCATGAGTACACCCGGCCACCTGCGGAAAGCGAAGAATCTTCGTCGTGATCCCCGCATCGCGATCTGTGTACCAGATGAAGCAGCAAGACCGCAAACGATTGAGGCCATCGTCCAACAGGGTCGTATTTCTCTGCGCTTTACACCGGAAAAAGTGATCGAGTTTTCGCTGTAAATGGTTTCTCCAAGCCGCTGAGCGATGCAAATCGACCTTGCTTGCGTCCCTTGGCGCAGCGCCAGGTTCGTGACAAGAATGCTTGTTTTGCTCTTAGTGTGGGGGTGGTTCTGCATACCTGCACTCGCCAGGCTACTCTTTCCAAAGCCGATGGTGACTATCAATGATGAAGGCATTTCGTATCACGCCCCACGAATGGGGCCTTTCGCATTTGGTGGTTCTCTAGCCTGGAAGGAGATCAAGGCGCTCTATATCGGTGAAATGACAATGCATCGTAGAGGTAGGAGAACAAACATCCAACGCTTTCTGTGTATCCTTCCCAAAGACATAGATGCTTTCCTGCGGCCCTATACTGTTATGAACAAAACCGTCTTAACACTGCTCATGATGCAGGTTGGTTCTCCCTTTGTACTCCCTGAAGCAATGTTACCTCTCTCTATTGATGAGTTATTGGCACGTATTCGTACGCAATATGCAGGCACCATCCATACCTATGGAATTGAGCTTCGGAAAGAATACAAAGGATCGCTAACTGCTTCAAAGAAGAAAATAGATGAAACAACGACGTGGCCCTTCCCATCATAGCTTTCTCCCTCAAAAGGTAAACGAGAGAGCAAGAAACATGTTCCGCCTCTATTCATCTCGCCAGGACATACTGCATACTCCCAAGCTGCTTAATCATCCCCTTTAATTCCATCACCATCAATGTTGAGGAGACTATCGTGGTCGGTAAACCCGAGTCGCGGATGATCTCGTCGACATGGCGTGGATCATGGCTGAGCAAAGCCAGCAGGGTGCGCTCTTCACTATTGTCGGGCAGGGCCGCCTGGACCTCGATGTGTTGGGGGACCAGAAACAGGTTGAGGACCATGAGAATATCCTGGACATTAGTCACCAAGTGGGCTCCATCCTGGATGAGTTTGTTGACGCCCACGCTTCCCGGTGAGTAAATGCTATTGGGTACGCCAAAGACGTCACGCCCCTGTTCGAGGGCAAAATTGGCAGTGATCAACGCCCCGCTCTGTTTGGGCGCTTCTGTCACCAGGATGCCCTGCGAGAGGCCGGAGATAATCCGGTTTCGCGCGGGGAAATTTCTGCCGTCCGGTTTGATACCCAACGGGAACTCGGTTACCAGCGCCCCTTGACCCGACTCAACTATACGCCGTGCTAGACCGAGATTATCGGCCGGGTAAATGGTATCCAGTCCGCTTGCCAGTACTGCTAGAGTACGTCCTCCTGCATCCAATGTTGCCGTGTGTGCAATGGTATCGATGCCGTGGGCCAGCCCGCTCACTACCGTTACCTTGCCTTCTGCCAGCTCTCTCGCAAATTGTTCAGTCACCTGCCGGCCGTAGCTAGATACCTTGCGTGTACCAACGATTCCCAGTGCGAACCTGTCTTCTTCCTTCTTGAATGTGCCCGCGATATACAATACTGGTGGTGCATTGATAAGTTCTTTGAGCAGATCCGGATAGTCTTTGTCCTTTAACGTGAGGACACGAATCCGTAAACGTTCCAATTTCTCTAATTCTTGTTGTGGTTTGCTCGTCGTGCGCTGTTTGAGAAAGCCATCAATAGTCTTCGTATCCAGACCTGCCTGTGCCAGTTCTTTACTGTCTGCTTTCCATGCTGCCGCGATATCCTCGTGAAAGTAATCGAGCAGTAATTTGAAGCGTATTGGCCCAATGCCGAGAATCCGGCTGAAGGCAACCCAGTAGGCAAGCTCATCCAACGACAGAGCATCAGACTGGTAATAGTGGGTTGGTGCATCAAACACTTCCAACGCAAGCCTCCTTATTTTTGACAATTACTCCTGTGGAGCTTTTTTCCTCGGTTGTGAATTAAAGTTTTCCTGGAATGGCACAAATGGTGCCAGTCCCATGTTTTCGCTGTCTCCCTCGTTTATAGCGGGATAATCAGGTTGCCACGATGGGATGCCAGAGATGTCCATTGGTACATTTGCTGGCGACCGACCAAAGGTTTGTTCCGGCGTAGTGTAGGGAAATGGCCTGTACTGTATCGTGGAGAGCTGCCCCTGTTGTACTGCCAGCACCTGTTGCCGCTTACGTCGCTGGTAGACAAGAAGCGCCCCTATGCCAGCCATTGGAAGCAGGATAAGCAAGACACCCAGGGTGACAAACAATGGTTCTGTGCTATCCGTTGGCGCGCTTTGAGGTTGGCTTGTTTGTATGGAAGGTTTAAGTGCCGTTGAAGCCTGATCTGGATTGAGTATCGCCGGCTGGTTCAAATGCAGCCGCCATTGATTCTCTAAGTGTACCTGGTCTTCTCCCAATGCTTGCACCAAATCCTCTCCAAAGTCTGCTCGTGGATTATTCATGTTCTGGATGAGCAAGGTCATTCTGGCCTGACCAAAAGTACTATACATGTAGTCAATCAGATTCCAACTTTGACCATACGCCAGGTATGCTTTATCCGCGTCAGCAGGAAATTTGTCGGAGATCTGGCTTAATCTAAGAAGGGTATGACTTGCCAGTGCCTGATTAAAGCGAAATTGCATCTGCGGTTCATGATAGAACTGATTATAGACTGCTAAGCCCTCGTCGAACCATGTAGGAGGTAGTGGGCCATGCGCTATCCGTTGATGGAAGACGAGATGCGTCAGTTCGTGTGGCATATCGCGCACAAGGGTATGATCTTCGGTGTCCACAACAACAATGAAAGCTTCATTTAAGTATGGGTCAGCTTCACCTCCAACCCATTCATAGGAGTTGGGAGGCAGGGCTCCATGAAAGTCTTCATTGCTTGCGTAGATCCAGAGATTGATGGGGTGGAGTAGTCCGCCGCCAAGCTTCTGGCTGATATGGGTTAAGCTGGTATTCGCCCTGTCGAGCACGACCTGGCCAAATGAGTTTTGGCGATTATACCAGTTGACCTGTAACAATCCCTGTGAGAGGTGTTGCCAGGAAAAACGAGTGTCTATCGTTATGAAATCCTGCGGCGGCTCAAAGTACTGGTTATTGAGACCGTCCTGGAGTTCCCAGTAATATTCAACAGTCGTTCCAGGAGAATGGAAGTTGTTGCCATTGGTATCTTCATGCCAGTGCAGTGTAATAGACTTTGCAGGGTGGCTTATAGTCACGTTATCCTGTTCTGGAACTGCATCAGGTGCGTCTTTGAATCTTATGAAAAGAGTTGCCTGTGTAATAGGCATATCTCTATCATTTGCGGTCATAGTAAAGTCAATAGAGCCCGGAAAGTGCACCGCATTAGTTTGGTAGGTAATCGTAATTGGATTACTGGCAGCAAAGGCTCTTGAAGAAAAGGCTATAAGTAAAAGAAATAAGCCACATAGACCAAGCATCAAGAGTCGTAAAAAGTAAATGGGTCGCCAGGACATTGACGTGGCTCCTCTCAGCAATTCTTTATACTTGGACCATTGTACATGATTTAAGGTAGGTTTGTTACTAATTGACGTTTAAACTAAAGTAAGCTCAGCAATGCCTTTACAAGGATTGCTGAGGGGGAGTAATGTATCCAAAACAAGCAAAGTGAGGAGCATTACTCGGATGAACCTTAACACACTGAACGAATTTCGTCACGGGATGT
>WNGM01001202.1_pt1 | contig 20893 bp, 16 predicted proteins | sample 5400571 | NCBI WGS metagenome assembly WNGM01 (sample SAMN13153378, study PRJNA577476) | soil metagenome | isolation source: 100 cm soil or saprolite under Garry oak tree replicate 2 | place: USA:California | collected 2016-06-15 | reverse complement strand
CCTTGTTAGCTGTCGGTGCGGGTGTGGGGATGGACGTCGCGGTTGGCGTGTCGCACTGCGATGTGTGCCGACATCGTCGGGACAATTTGGCCAGGACCTAAGGCGTCCAGGATCTAACGCGTCCAGGACCTAACGCGTCAATGTTGGCATTCTGGCCTGGTTATAGTCTGCCTGACTTCGCCGCCGCAGTCGGAGCACTCATAAATGAAATCGATCTTGGCCGTGCTCCAATGGGGCTCGACGTCTCTGACGAACATCGGCAGAAATCCCAAGCAGGTGGGGCAGAAAATTGCAGCGTTCTCAGCTGTGTGGCGCTGGACGTAGGCTGGCATATCGGCTCTCCCTCACCGCGATGCGCGGCAATTACAGCCCGGAGCCAGCTTACCGCCCACGACGGCTGCCCATCATGAACTCTTGCGAACACATAGAGAACAATTGCGCAATCTTCGCCATGTGTGGCTTTCCAGTAACATCGGGAGCCGGATGCACCCAGCTAGGCTAGATCTTGCGTTTTCGGATGGTGTGAGGCCCATTTCTACTTTGCATGGGGTTGTTTTCGCAATTCTGGGTCCCGCTCAGCGATCCACCCCGTCCGGGACACGGCGCCGTCAATGCTTCGCGCCGCGGCGAAGCGATACAACTTCAAGCCATCATGCTCTAGGGGCCGGGAAATCGAACCAGTGGCTTGCCCCATTCGGTCTTCGCCGCATAGTGCGCATCGATATGGAGCGGCTGCACGTTCATGGTCAGCAGCGAAAACCACACATTGTCCGTCTCTGTGATGGTGCGGGACCATTCATGATTGAACACCATCCCGTCGGCGAATTCCTCGAACCAAAGACCAGCCATGAGGGTTTCTCCGGGCGCCCACGGGACAGGCTGAGATCGTTTATGCTGAAATTTCAGACATGCACGGCGCTGCGAACCCGGCCGGCGTTGCCAAATACCCGCAGATAGCGGTCGACTTCGGACGAACTGCCGGTGGCTTTCTCCGGGTTGTCCGAGAGCTTCACGGCTGGCCTGCCGTCGACCGACGTTACCTTGCAAACGATTGAGATCGGATCGAGATTGGTGGAACCATCCGGCGCGCATCCCACGAAATCATTGGTCAGGTTGGTGCCCCAGCCGAAGCTTATCCTGACGCGACCGGCAAAATGGCGGTAGGTCTCCTCGATCGATCCGACGTCCATGCCGTCGGAAAACACCAGAAGCTTGTCTTTGGGATCCCGGCCCATCTGCTTCCACCACTTGATGATTTCTTCGCCTGCCGCGATTGGGGGCGCGCTGTCCGGCCGAAAGCCGGTCCAGTCCGCCACCCATTCCGGCGCGTCTCTGAGGAACGATTTGGTGCCGAAGGCGTCCGGAAGGGCGATCAGAAGATTGCCGCCATAGGTATGACGCCACTGATCGAGGATGCGGTACGGCGCCCAGCGAAGTTCGGTATCGTCGTTCGCCAGCGCTGCCGCGACCATTGGCAATTCATGCGCATTGGTGCCGATCGCTTCCAGATCGTTGTCCATCGCCAGCAGGACATTGGAGGTGCCGGTGAAGGACGGCCCCAAGCCCTCCTTGACGGCCTCGACGCACCAGCGCTGCCACAGGAAGCCATGGCGCCGCCGGCTGCCGAAATCGGAAAGACGCAAGCCGTCCAGTTTGCGCAGCCGCTCGACTTTGGTCCAAAGCTTGGCCTTGGCGCGGGCATAGAGAACATCGAGGGCAAACCGGCCTTGTCCCTTCATCACCTGGCGCGAGCGCAACTCGTTGAGAATGGCCAGCGCCGGAATTTCCCACATGGTCGTGTGGCTCCACGGACCGTGGAAATGCAATTCGTACTGGCCGTCCACCTTGTGCAGCTCATATTCGGGGAGACGAAACGTCGCTAACCAGTTGATGAAGTCAGGCGAAAACATCTGGGTCTTGCCGTAGAACGTATTGCCGGCGAGCCAGATCAGTTCCTTCTTGCTGAACCGGATGCTGCGGGCGTGGTCGAGCTGGGCGCGCAGCTCTCCCTCGTCGATCACCTCGGCGAGACGGACATGCCGGCTCCGATTGATGACCGAAAAGGTGGTGTGCTGGCCCGGGTAGAATTCCCGGATCATCTGCAGCATCAGCAGCTTGTAGAAATCGGTATCGAGCAGGCTGCGCACGATCGGATCGAGCCGCCAGCCGTGATTGTAGGTCCGGGACGCGATGTCTGTGACTGCCATGCCCGAACTCTATCCCGCCGGAAGCTTCCCAACCAGTGGCTTTCGGCCGGGGCATGGCAGGTCAGCGCGATATCCCCTGCCTGGCCTGCCTGACGGCCGCGTGCACACCGGTCCAGGCCGGCTGGTTCGGGGCGAATTGCTGCCGCAGGTAGGACACAAGCTCGGTGAGTTGATCGTCGGTCATGCTGTCCTTGAAGGCCGGCATGTAACCGAGATCGCTCGACACCGGCGATGCGATGCCGTGCAGGATCACCTGAATCAGATTGTCCGGCACGGCGCTGTGTAAATTGCTGTTCAGCGCCAGCGACGGCCGGCTGCCGAACAAAGGCGCGCCGCCAACCTGATGGCAAACCGCGCAGGCGCCCTGATAGAGGCGCGCGCCGGTCGCCGACGCCGAAACCACCCTGGCGCGGGTCAAGGTTTCAAGTATGACGGCCTGCATATCCTGCTCCGGCTTGCCGAGCGCGTTCTCGTTGAATGAACCGAGATAGACCGCCATGGCCCGGATGTCCTCGTCGGGCAACGCCGCGAGCTCCTTCACCACCGGCGCCATTGGGCCGGCGGCGACGCCGTGAAAGCGGGATTCGCCGGTTCGCAGATAACCGAACAGTTCGTCCTCGCTCCAGGGGATCGGCGCGTGCGAAAGCGAGGTCAGCGGCGGCGCTTCCCAACCTTCCGCGAAGCCCCCCGCCAGATAGGCGCTGGCCTGTTCCGCGCCGAGCGCGTTGCGCGGCGAGTGGCAGGCGCCGCAATGGCCGAGGCCCTCGACCAGATAGGCGCCCCGATTCCACGTCGCCGATCGCGTCGGATCGGCTTCGAAAACCTTGGCCTCATGAAACAGCGCGTTCCATCCCGCCATCAACGGCCGCCAATTGAATGGAAACGCCAGCGCGGCTTTGGGGTTATCGGCTCGCACCGGCGTCTGCGCCATCAGATAGGCGTAGAGCGCCTGCAGATCGGCATCGGTTGTCTTCGTGAAATGGGTATAGGGAAACGCCGGATAGAGATGCCGGCCGTCGCGATGGATGCCTTGGCGCATGGCGCGCTCGAAAGCGGGATAGGACCAGGCGCCGATGCCAGTCTCGGGATCGGGTGTGATATTGGTGCTGTAGATCGTGCCGAACGGGGTCTCGATGGCTCGGCCGCCGGCATTGATGGCGCCGCCGTTCGCAACCGTATGGCAGACCGCGCAGTCGCCAAGGGCGGCAAGCTGCTGGCCGCGGGCGATGGTTGCGGCCGAAAACACCGAGGCATCCGGCCGGGCAATCGGCGCGATCGCCCGCCATGGCAGCACGGCGGCGGCGACACCGAGTGCTGCGGCACATAGGGCCGCAACAGTCGCCAGCGCTCCATGCCGCCTGGCAAACGGATTTTTCCAGGTGTCGGAAGAAGCCCGAGGTGTGGGCGCCGCGATCGGCAGCGCGACTTGTTCGGTATCCTGATCACCCCGCAACCCCGCAAGAATGCGCTCGGGCGTAAACGGCAATTCGCGAAAACGCACCCCGGTCGCATCGAAGATGGCGTTGGCAATCGCCGCGGCGCTTGGGACCGACGCGGATTCGCCAACGCCGAGGGGCGGTTGATCCTGCCGGGGCAGCATCAACACGTCGATCTTTGGAATATCCGGGAAGGTGATGATGGGGTAGGCGCCCCATTCGCGGCTGGTCACCGAGTCGCGGTCGAACGAGACCTCTTCCATCAGCGCACGGCTGGTCGACTGGATGACGTTGCCATGGATCTGGTGGCGGACGCCGTCGGGGTTGATCATCAGGCCGGAATCCTGACCGGCGACCACGCGGGTTACACTGACATCGCCGGTCGCCTTGTTGACGGCGACATCGGCAATCCAGGCGGACCAAGCGGCGCCGTAGCCCGGAAACTTGCTGTGAACGTACAGCGCGTAGGCAAAGCCCCGTCCGCGCACAACGTCACCCTCCGCGACCGGCTCCTTCCAGACCGGGCGAGGGGTCCAGTCCGCTCGCTCGGCAACGGCGTTGACGAGGTCAACCGCACGGGGATCCCTGAGATAGCGAAGGCGATATTCAATGGGATCGACGCCGGCTTCAGCGGCCAGTTCGTCGATATAGGATTCGTGGGCAAAGGTATTCGGCAACGCCGACACACCACGAAACCAGGATGCGCGCACGATCGGCGGCATGTCGTGCGCCACCACGCGGATGGCGTCGTAGTCGTAAGGCGGGATCGCGGTGCGGTCGCCCATCTCGAACACTTCCGGTACCGGCGCAATCGCACCCGTCAGCAGCAGCGCGAGAGTAGGCGCGCCGTTGGATGGATAGCGTGTAGCAAAATCGTAACCGGCGACGCTGCCGTCGGCACGCAGTCCGCCCTTGACGTCCATCAGCTGCGCCGTGCCCTTTGGCTCCCAGGCGTGCTCCTGTTCGCGCGTCAGCTGCACCCGGACCGGACGGCCGACCGCGCGCGACAGAAGAACGGCATCGGCGGAGACGTCGTCGGCGCAGTTGCGGCCATAGCAGCCGGCCGCCTCCATTCGGATCACCTCGATTTCGGGTTCCGGCCGCTGCAGCAGCAGCGCGAGATCGGTGCGCAGGATGTGGGGATTTTGCGTGCCGGACCAGACCCGTACGTACCCTTCCCGGTAATCCGCGACAGCGCAGGACGGACCGATCGAGCCATGCATCTGGTATGGCCAGATGTAGGTCCGTTGCATCGGCTTTGCGGCCGCGGCGAGGGCGGCGTCGACGTCGCCTTTGTCGATCAGCGTCCGCGGTGTCGACGGATGGGCGCGGAGTGCGGTCTCGACGTCCTTCATATTGGGCAGCGTCGGCGTCGGCTTCCAACTCACTTTAAGCTGCGCCGACGCCTTGACCGCGTTTTCCTCACGCTCGGCGATGACGCCGACGAAATCGCGGATGGTGACGACGGCGACTAATCCCGGAATATCGCGCACCGAAGCCTCATCGACCGCGATCAGGCTCGTGCCGACAAAAGCGCCGGCATCGACGCCGGCGTAGGGCGGGCGCACGACGCGGCCATGGAGCATGCCGGGTACGCGTACGTCGTGAACGTAAACCAGTTCGCCGGTGGCCTTCGCCGGAAGGTCGGTGCGCGGCACCGACTGGCCGACGATGGTATAGGAATCGACGGTCTTTACCGGAACATTATCGGCCAATTCCAGGCGGATGTTCTCGCCGGCGATCAATTCGCCGTAGCTGATGCTGCGGTTATCGCGTCCGCGGATCAGGCCGTCTTCTATCGCGAGGTCTTGCACGGGCATTTCGAGTCGTTCGGCGGCCCGCGCGATCAGGAATTGCCGCGCCTGTGCAGCCGCGTGGCGCAAGGGGACCGCTGTTATCTGGATGGTCTCGCTGGCGATGGTCGCACCCTGATTGGGAGCCCGTGAGGTATCGCCCAGCACGACGACGACGCGGGCAAAGGACACGTCGAGTTCTTCGGCGACGATCTGTCCGAGGGCCGTGCGAATGCCAGTTCCGAGATCGACATGACCGTTGAAGGCGGTGACGGAACCATCACCCGCGATCTTGACAAAGGTTTCGAATGCGCCTTCCACGCTGGATCCAGCCGGGCGGACGACAGACAGCGATCCCGGCCGAAGTTCAGGATTGATCGGAGCTTCGGGCGCGACCATCAATCCTGCGCCTCGGCTACACGACCGGCAGCCCGCATCGCGGCCCGCATGATTTCAATATGCGCGCCGCACCGGCATAAATTATATCGGAGCGCTTCGAGCACTTCGGCTTCGGAAGGGTGAGGGGTGCGCATCAGCAGCGCCTTGGTGGTCATGATCATGCCATTGAGGCAGTAGCCGCATTGCGCGGCCTGTTCCCTGATGAAGGCGTCCTGCACCGGATCGGGACGATCGCGCGAGCCAAGACCTTCAAGCGTCAGAATGTCGCGCTGGACGCAGCCGCTGATCGGGACCACGCAGGAGCGTGCCGCGACGCCGTCGATGAGTACGGCGCAGGCGCCGCATTCGCCGAGCCCGCAGCCATACTTCGGTCCGTTCAATTCAAGATCGTTGCGCAACACATAAAGCAGCGCGGTGTCGGGTGCGGCGTTGACGTCGCGGATCCTGCCGTTGACTGTCAGGCGGATCGTGGTCTGCGTCATGCGTACGGTCCGGCTCCGATGGTTGCGTCGCAAACATCGCGTTAAACCCGTGGGCAAGGATACCGTTTGCATACAAACGTGCAAGCGGGCCGTTCCGCCAGCGGGCCGTTCCGCCAGTGAATCCTGTTGCCCGGTTTATGAACAGACATGCTGGGCAATTGAGGGTTTATTTGGCAGCGCCAGTTTTCGCCTGCGACGGCGCTTGACAGCTTTCCGCCGCGCGCGCAACATCGTTCGTATACGAACAAAATGAAGCGCGGAGAGCGACGCGCGATGACCGGCGCCGTCTGAACCCGCGATAGGATGCGTCGTTACCGATTTGGCCGTCCGACAGTTTGACGCTGGCTTGTGAGCTTGTTCATGCTGACTGATACGACTGCTGCTGCCGACGACAAGATCCGTTGCGATGCGTGCCCGGTGATGTGTTACATCAAGCCGGGGGCGGCAGGTGCCTGCGATCGCTACGCCAATCACAATGGCGAGTTGGTGCGCGTCGATCCTCACATCGTTCTGGAACGAACGGTATCCCATGGCGGACGGCTGGTGCCGTTCCAGGCCGGCGGCGACTGGGATGGCAAGATCGTTCACGAGCCGAGCGTGTTCGTGACCGCGATCGGCGCCGGCACCACCTATCCCGACTACAAGCCCGCGCCTTTCATCGTGTCCTCGGAAATCGACGGCGTCGACATGGTCACGGTGGTGACCGAAGGCATCTTCAGTTACTGCGGCGTCAAGGTGAAGATCGACACCGACCGTTATCTCGGCCCCGAGACGGCGACGGTCCGGGCCCAGGGCGAGGCGATCGGTCACGTGACGACAAGCGAATACGGCTCGCAGATGCTGTCGCTGGGCGGCGTTCATCATCTGACCGGCGGCTCGAAGAAAGAGGGCCGCATCACCTGCGACGCCCTGATGGACTTGAGCAACTGCAAGCCGGTCGAACTCACGATCGACGGCGGCGCTACCGTGGTAGTGCAGGCCGGCTATCCGCCCATCGTCAACGGCGTCCCCGAGGAGCGCATGCGGGTCGGCTGCGGCTCGGCGACCATCGGCATGTTTGCCAAGCAATGGCACGGCAAGGTCGACGAGGTGGTGGTGGTCGATGACCACATCACCGGCGTTCTCTCCGAACATCAGGCCGGTAAATTGCTGGATATTGCCGACACCGGAATCAAGATGAAGGGGCGACGCTCGACGCCGGGCCGTTATTTCCAGGTGGCCGAGCCCGGCACCGGCTGGGGCGGCACCATGATTTCCGATCCACTGTCGGTGCTGGGTCCATTCGATGCGAAGAGGGCGCGTCCCGGCATGACCATGCTGATGGTCAGCACGACGGGCGAGCATGCGGCTTATTATGAACTCGACGCGACGCTCAAGCCGATCGAGAAGCCGATGCCGGCCGATCTCAAGCTGTCGGTCGAGCGGATCCAGGAGAATTGCGAACCCGCGCTGTGCACCGTGCTGTTCATGGGCGGGGCGGGCGGATCGTTGCGAGCTGGCGTCACCGATAATCCGGTGCGCCTGACACGATCGGTGAAGGAGGCGCTGACCCGCGTCACCAGCGGCGGCGCGCCGGTCTACGTTTGGCCGGGTGGCGGCATTACTTTCATGGTGGATGTCACGCGATTGCCGGCAGGTGCCTTCGGCTATGTTCCGACGCCGGCGCTGGTGGCGCCGATCGAGTTCACCTTGCGGTTGTCGGACTACGCGGCGCTGGGCGGTCATATGGATCACGTGCGTCCGCTCGCGTCGTTAAGGGACAACACTGAATTCCGTCAAATGCCCTCGCGGTCTCCTCCGGGACAGCACGCATGAAGCGAGTTCCGCAAATCGGGTTTCTGGCAGACGGCAGGCGGCTTCATCTGCGGGACGGCCCGATCGACCTGATCGTGGAAGCTCACGGCAGCGAGATAAATCTGCGGGGGGCCTATGACGCTGCGGCACGGCGTTTTACTGGCTTGCTCGACGAACTCTGCGGTGAGTTGCCGATGCTGCGCCAGGCGGCCGATCCAGCGCGGTGTTTGCTGCAAGGCACCGTTGCGCGCCGCATGCACGGCGCGGTGGCGCCGTTCGCCGCAGACCATTTCATTACGCCGATGGCGGCGGTCGCAGGCTCAGTCGCCGAAGAGGTTCTCGGCGCGATGGTGGGCGCGGCGCAGCTTGAGCGGGTTTACGTCAACAATGGCGGCGACATCGCGCTGTACCTTGCGGACGGAGAGCAGTTCACCGTAGGTCTGATGGATCGGCCGGATGATCATGGCTTGATGCGAACGATGGTCATCCGCGCCGATGATCCCTCGCGAGGGGTCGCCACCAGCGGACGCCACGGGCGCAGTTTCTCGCTCGGCATCGCCGACGCCGTCACCGTACTGGCGCGGACCGCGTCGCAAGCGGACGCCGCGGCCACCATCATTGCCAATGCGGTTGATTTGCCCGGGCATCCGGCCGTTGTCCGCCGTCCGGCACAGGATCTGCAACCCGACAGCGATCTTGGCGCGCGCCTTGTGACGCGGGATGTCGGCGAATTGTCGGATGTTGAAATCGAGGACGCGCTCGAAGCCGGGGCCGATAAAGCGCGTCAACTGCTCGCTGCGGGATTGATCGACGGCGCCGCATTGCGGTTACATGGCGAGACGGTGGTCGTGGCGACGAGAGAGATGCTTAGAGCGGAAACGGCGTTCCAAAGAGGCGCAATAGAAAGTGCGATGCATGTCTAGAGAACGAGGCTGACAACGATGAGCGCAGTCATTCGTAAAATCGTCACGGTCGTCGAGGAGACTCTGCTGGAGATGGGAAAGGCCGTCGCACCGCCGACCCGGCGCGCGGCCGCCATTGCCGTAATCGAAAATCCGTTCGCCGGAAAATATGTCGAAGATCTTACCCCCCTGATCGCGATTGGCGAGGAACTCGGCGAATTGCTCGCGGCGAGGGCAGTGGCGGCGCTGGGCATCGATGGGGCAAAAGCGCAAAGCTACGGGAAGGCAGCGGCGGTCGGCGAAAACGGCGAGCTCGAACACGCGGCCGCGATCTTGCATCCCAAGATGGGCGCGCCGGTGCGCAAGATACTGGGCAAGGGCGCCGCGTTGATTCCGTCTTCCAAGAAGCGTGGCGGAATGGGAACGATCCTGAACATTCCGCTCGGCCACAAGGATGCGGCATTCGTGCGAAGCCACTTCGACGGCATGGAGGTGCAGATCAACGATGCGCCACGGGCCAACGAAATCATGGTGGCGGTGGCGATCACCGATAGCGGCAGGCCGCTGCCGCGCGTCGGCGGTCTGACGATTGCCGAGATAAAGGGTGAAGACGGTCTGCGGTAATTGGTTTCTTCAACATTGGAGATTTGGAATGCAACGAAGCAAATTTTTCTTGGGCGCGGGGCTCGCGATCATGCTCGGTAGCATGGCGCATTCCGCCATGGCGCAGAGCGAAATCAAGATCGGCGAAATCAACAGCTACTCGCTGCTGCCCGCGTTCACCGAGCCCTATCGCAAGGGCTGGCAGCTGGCGGTCGAGGAAATCAATGCCGCGGGCGGCATCAACGGCAAGAAGCTGGTCGTCGTCTCCAAGGATGATGGCGGCAAGCCCGCCGACGCGCAGACCGCCGCCAACGAACTGGTGTCGAGCGAGAACGTGGTGATGCTGACCGGCACCTTCCTGTCCAATATTGGTCTCGCCGTCAGCGACTTCGCCAATCAGAAGAAGGTTTTCTTCCTCGCCGCCGAGCCCCTGACCGACGCCATTACCTGGGCCAAGGGCAATCGCTACACCTTCCGCCTGCGTCCTTCCAACTACATGCAGGCGGCGATGCTGGTGGAAGAGGCGGCGAAACTGCCGGCCAAGCGCTGGGCGACGATCGCGCCGAATTATGAATATGGCCAGTCCGCGGTTGCGGTGTTCAAGAAACTGATGTCGGAAAAACGGCCCGACATCCAGTGGGTCGACGAGCAGTGGCCTCCGCAGGGCAAGATTGACGCGGGTCCGGTGGTGCAGGCAGTAGCCGCCGCCAATCCGGAAGCCATCCTCAACGTCACCTTCGGCGCCGATCTGGTAAAACTCGTGCGCGAAGGCAATACCCGCGGCCTGTTCAAGGATCGCGCGGTGGTCTCCTTCCTCACCGGTGAGCCGGAATATCTTGATCCGCTGAAGGAAGAGACGCCTGAAGGCTGGATCGTTACCGGTTATCCCTGGTACAGCATCAAGACGCCGGAGCATGACGCATTCGCAAAGGCCTATCAGGCCAAGTACAGCGACTATCCGAGGCTCGGCTCGATCGTCGGCTATCAGACCATCAAATCGGCCGCGGCCATTCTCGCCAAGGCCAATTCAACCGATCCGGAGAAGTTGATCGCCGCGGCGGAAGGATTGTCGGTGCCATCGCCGTTCGGCGAAATTACCTTCCGCAAGATCGACCACCAGTCGACCTTGGGCGCCTTCGTCGGCAAAACCGCGCTGAAGGACGGCAAAGGCGTCATGGTGGATTCGGTCTATCGCAAAGGCGCGGACTACCTGCCCAGCGATGCTGAAGTCGGAAAGCTCAGGCCGAAGGAGTAGGGGCTGTTGGCTTGCGGTCAAGAGAATAACGGACTTGAAACCGTCATTGCGAGCCAACGGGTCGCGCGAATGCGCGCCCGATGACAGGCTCCGCGAAGCAATCCAGAGCGGGCTCGCAGTTCTGCGATTGCTTCGTCGCTCCGCTCCTCGCAATGACGGCAAATAGCGCGGACCGAAAATGGCCTTTTACTTCGTCCAGTTCCTGACCGGTCTTGCCAGCGCGGCATCGCTTTTTCTCGTGGCGTCGGGTCTGTCGATCATCTTCGGCGTGACGCGGATCGTCAATTTCGCGCATGGCGCATTCTACATGCTGGGCGCCTATGTCGCATTCACGCTGACCGAACGCTTTTCCGGCGTCATTGGATTCTGGGGCGGCATCGTCGCCGCCGCGCTGATCGTCGCTGTGGTCGGCGTATTGGTCGAGATGGTGCTGCTGCGGCGGATCTATCACGCACCCGAACTGTTTCAGCTGCTGGCGACCTTTGGCCTGACCCTGATGGTCGAGGACCTGGTGGTGCTGATCTGGGGACCGAGCGACCTGCTGGGCCGCCGGGCCCCGGGATTTAAGGGGGCGGTCGATTTCTTTGGGCAGAATATTCCGACCTACGACCTGTTCCTGATCGGGCTCAGCCCGCTCGTGCTTGGAATCCTGTGGCTGCTGTTCCAGCGAACACGCTGGGGTGTGCTGGTTCGTGCCGCGACGCAGGATCGCGACATGGTGGCAGCACTCGGCGTCAATCAGAAATGGCTGTTTACCAGCGTGTTCGCAGTCGGCGTCTTTCTCGCCGCGCTCGGCGGCGCGCTGCAGATTCCGCGCGACGCGGTGCATCACGCCCTGGATCTGCGGATTATCGTTGACGTGTTCGTGGTGGTGGTGATCGGCGGTCTCGGCAGCATCATCGGCGCCTTTGTCGCCGCGGTGCTGGTATCGGAGCTGAACGCGTTCGGTATCCTGATTTTTCCGAAGATTTCCATCATCCTGGTGTTTCTGGTGATGGCGGCAGTGCTGATCGTGCGGCCCTGGGGCCTGTTCGGAAAGCCGGAGGCTGCCGCGCGCCGCACGCCGGGACTGACGGTAAATCCCTGGCGCCCGCTGACGTCGAATGAGCGCCTTGCGGCGATTGCCGCGCTGGTGCTGGCGGCGGCGCTGCCGCTGATCGGCGGCAGCTATGCGCTCGCGGTTGGTTCGGAGATTGCGATCTTTGCGATCTTTGCCGCGAGCCTGCATTTCCTGATGTCGGTCGGCGGCCTCGCCTCGTTCGGTCATGCGGCGTATTTCGGGCTCGGCGCCTATGGCGTCGCGTTCCTTGCCAAGCTCGCCGGCCTGCCGATGATTGTCTCGCTTCTGCTCGGCCCGGTGTTGGGGATGCTCGGTGCTGCGGTGTTCGGGTTCTTCGCGGTTCAACTATCAGGGGTTTATTTCGCGATGCTGACGCTGGCATTCGCGCAGATCGTCTGGTCGATTGCGTTCCAATGGGTCGCGGTGACCGGCGGCGACAACGGCATCCTCGGCGTCTGGCCCGAGAAGTGGGCGGCGGCGCCGGCGCATTTCTACTGGCTTTCGATCGGCGTCGCCGCGCTGGCGGTTGCGGCACTTCGGATCATCGTGTTCTCGCCCTTTGGCTTCGCGCTGCGGGCGACGCGCGACTCGCCCTTGCGCGGCGAGGCCATCGGTATCGACGGCAAGCGTATCCAGTGGACCGCGTTTGTGATTGCGGGCACCATCGCAGGTGTCGCCGGCGCGCTGTTCGCTTATCTCAAGGGCAGCGTCTTCCCCGACAGCCTCGGCATCTCGCTCTCGGTCGATGCGCTGGTGATGGTGCTGCTCGGTGGTGTCGAAACGGTCTCCGGCGCGGTTATCGGCGCCATCGTCTACAAGGCGCTCAGCATCTGGCTGGTAAGCCAGACCGATCTGTCCAAGCTGGTGCTTGGCGGCGTCATCGTTCTGATCGTGGTCGCCTTCCCCAAGGGCATCGTCGGGATGCTGGAGACGATCCGGAATCGCCGTAGAACTGAATCGTCGAAATCCGCACTCGTTACCAAGATCGAGAGCGCCGAATGAGCATCGCGCCCACGCTGCTGTCAGTCGAAGGCCTGAGCAAATACTATGGCGGCGTCCATGCGGTTCGCGGCGTATCGTTCGCGCTGAAAGCTGGCGAGATCCTGGCGCTGATCGGTCCCAACGGCGCCGGCAAGAGCACGTGCTTCGATATGCTCAACGGGCAAACGATTCCCGGCTCCGGCCGGATCAGTCTGCTCGGCCAGGACACGGCCGGCAAGAAGCCGCGCGCGATCTGGCGGCTGGGCGTCGGGCGTACCTTTCAGATCACCGCGACGTTCCCGACCATGACCGTGCGCGAGAACGTTCAGGTGGCGCTGGTGTCGTATGGCCGGCAGCTGTTCAACCTCTGGGCCTCGACACCACGGTTCGCAAGGGAGGGGGCCGGTCGTCTGCTGGAACTCGTCGGCATGGGCGGTTATGCAGAACGTCCTTGCGGTGAGCTCGCCTATGGCGATCTCAAACGGCTGGAACTTGCCATCGCGCTCGCCAACCAGCCGAAGCTGCTGCTGATGGATGAACCGACCGCCGGCATGGCGCCGCGCGAGCGCATCGAACTGATGCGGCTCACCGCGGCAATTGCGCGGCAGCATTCGATTGGCGTTCTCTTCACCGAGCACGACATGGATGTGGTGTTCGAGCACGCCGATCGCATCCTCGTGCTCAATCGCGGCACATTGATCGCCGAGGGGGCACCTGAAGAAGTCCGGCGCAATCCGCAGGTTCGCGCCATCTATCTCGGCGAGGGCCTCGTCTATGACGCGCGCCACCGCGAGGGAGCGTCGACATGAAGCTCTCCGTGCAGGATCTCAACAGTCACTACGGGCCGGCTCACATCCTGTTCGACATCGCACTCGAGGTCGACGATGGCGAGGTCGTGGCGCTGCTCGGGCGTAATGGCGCCGGCAAATCCACGACCTTTCGTTCCATCGTCGGTCTGGTCGAGCAACGCACCGGCCGCATCGTGTTCGAGGGCAACGATGTTTCGGATCAGCCGACCCATGCGATCGTGCGCGGCGGGCTCGGCTATGTGCCGGAGGAGCGGCGCATCTTCACGGACCTCACGGTCGATGAGAATCTTGAGGTCGGCCGTCAGCCGATCAGGCCGAACGCGCCGCACTGGACGCGGGAAAAATTATTCACGCTGTTTCCAAATCTCGGCGAGATGCGCGGCCGCCAGGGTGGGCGCATGAGCGGCGGCGAACAGCAGATGCTGACGATCGCGCGGACCTTGATGGGAAACCCGTCGCTGGTGCTGCTCGACGAACCCTCCGAAGGATTGTCACCGAAGATCGTGGAGCAGATGGTCGACGCGATCCTGACCATGAAAAAGGAAGGCGTCAGCATCGTGGTCTCCGAGCAAAACCTGCATTTCGCCAGATTGATCTCCGACCGCGCTTACATCATCGAGCGCGGCCGCATCTGCTTCAGCGGTACCATGAGCGAGCTTGACGCCCGACCGGACGTTCGCGACGCGCATCTGGCGCTGTGACGACGCCGGCATGAGAGAGGGACGCGGGGAATACGCATGACCAGAAGTGTTTCGCCGAAACGGAGCATGAAACCTTCGCGGCCAGCTTACGTCCTTGAGGAGCAGGTCGGTTTCATCCTGCGCCAGGTGTGGCAGCGCCACGCTGCGATCTTCGCTCGCGAGATCGGCATCAATCTGACGCCGACGCAATGGGCGGCGCTTGCCAAGCTCACCGAGACCGGACCGTGCTCGCAGAATCAACTCGGGCGGCTGACGGCGATGGATGTCGCCACCATCAAGGGTGTGATCGACCGGCTCACCGCCCGTGGCCTGACTGAGACCAGCGCCGACCCCGAAGACGGTCGACGTCTCTTGGTCAGTCTCACGCGCGCCGGCCAGCAGATGGCCGAAAAGGCGGCGCCGAACGCGCTCGCGATCACGAAGGAGACGCTCGCGCCGCTCGATCCGAAGGAGCGCGAGACCCTGGTCGCGCTGCTGAGCAAGCTGCGCTGAATAGCATATCAAGAGTTCTCTCACGACGGCAGAAATGACGTTCCGGGATGACTGAGGTTGCCCAAGTGCTCGCTGCCGATGGCATGGGGCTGCCCAAAGATTACCGGTTCGACCGGTGTTCCATCGTTGAGCCACGCGTGTTCGCGAAACGTGCGGAAACCGGCAGGAATGACCGTGCCATTTAGCGCGGAGTCGAGGAAGATGTGTCTCGACACCTGTGGGGTGCGCTCAAACCAGTTCGGATCGTCAAATGTTCCGCCATAGACGCCAACTGTTTCTGGAAACCGCTCAAGATCGAGAAATAGCTTTGTGCCGCAGGTCGAGCAGAAATTAACGGTGACCCGCTTTCCGCTTCCTTCCGAGGCTTGTGTATAAGTCGCAGGCTTTCCGGAGATGATCGCAAAATGCGTCTTCTGAAAGATGGGTTCGACCAGGTACGCCGATCCGGTTGCTCGCTGACAGAATTTGCAATGGCAATAGGTCACGCGCACGGGCGTTGAACTGGCTGCGTACCGGACTGCGCCGCAAAGACATCCACCTTGATTCAAGGACATTCCAGTCTCCTACAGTTTGCCGGTCCTCCATCGGGCTCTAACGGGTAGTCCACCACGAAAGCAGATTTGGAGTTTAGGCATTTCACCGCTCACCAATAATGCAGCAACAAGCGCCGAGTCTGGCTCGGATCAAAAGTCGACCTTCGGGAATGTTCGATTTTGGCGCAAAGCGGATATTTTTACGGACATCCATCTAAGCCCAATGGGCGACATCGGATTTTGCGGAATTGCCTTGGTGCGGCGAAAAAGGCCTGCCGCGAATATCGCCTTGTGGCGCTGAGGCAGATATGCCTCTCAATCAAATGCATTAGCGACGCTGCCGGCAAAAAAGAAGAGCCGCCGAGTTCTCACCCTGACGGCTCCGAGGGGGCCTTGGCGGGAGGAGCCAAGTGGTGTACCGCCGTTACCTTGTTTGCGGCCATACCACGCCAAGATGAGTCCGGTTCGAACGAACGTATGTGATCTAGCTAACACAGCCTGGATTTTTCAACTGTGAACTTAGGGATCGCCGACGCCTGGAAGTCTCTAAAGGCTTGGTGATGCCGGGCGCACTCTGCGTGCTCAACGCCTTCAACACATCTGTCGGCCGCTGCAATCTCTTCCCTTGCGCGCGCCCTGACCTCAATCTTCTTTTCGATATAAGTTTTTTGTTAATTGCATTGTCCTATGCAAGTCACCGTTAAGCAAAAGTCGCGCGAGCAAATGTGCTTTGAATAAGGCGGCTCCATCCGTCACGTTCACTGACCAAATTCAAATTAGTTCTGACATATAATCGTAATGACTCTGACGCGATGAGAGGGGTAATAAGCTCGTGAACATGAAGTCCAGGGAGGTCGCGATGAAAAACGTGCAAACCTACCGCGCCATGGGTTCCATTTGCCGTCAACGCGCGGTGTTTGACCCGCAAAATAGCTGGAAACATTTAGGGGATGCGGAACGGTGGGATCATCTCGCGCACGTTGAAATCGCTTCCCACTTCAGGGAATGCAATACCACTGGCTCAACTGACATGGCGACGTCCGGCTCAAGTTCCAACGCGAGTAACACCCGATGGGAGACGATTGCCGCGGCGTAGCTCTGCGGCGGGAGGATCTGCTGCCAGTGGCACCACGACGGGTTCATCGACGAATGGATCGACGACGGGAAGCACGGCTGGGTCGACGACTACCGGTCCGGCTACTGGACCGACTTACACCCAGAGCCCGTCAGGTAATACGCTCGGTCCGAACGCTTCGCCAAGCGGATCGACGCTAACTCCCACGGGGCCAGGTTCCGGCATGGGTAGATAAACAAAGAAGCCCCGCGAAATGCGGGGCTTTTTTTATGCTGCGTGAAACTACGTCGGGAGCGGCTGTTCGACGTTCAGGCTACTTGCCCTTGGTGTCGACTTTCTGTTTTTCGTCTTCGTTCATTTTTTTGACAGCCGCATCCTGGTTGGTCATGCCGGTCGTCTCAGTCGTTGTGGCCGGCGGGCCGGCGTTAGGAACAGAAGTTTGCGCCGGCGACGTCGCCGCCGGCCGCGTTGCCGTTGCGGGTGGCGGATTTGTCTGGGCGGCCACCTCCTGAACGTTCCAAAGCAGGACGCTCGAAACCAGCGCCGCGAGCGTCGTCACTCTTGTGTTCATCATGCACTCCTTTCGGAGAACTGAAACGTTCGAACTCGTCTTAGGTTTCAAGTTGCTTGCCGATCGGCAGCGCCCGAATGCGCTTCCCGGTCGCTGCGAAGATGGCGTTGATCAAGGCTGGAGCGAAGGGAGGCACGCCCGGCTCCCCTGCGCCGCTTGGCGGCGTATCGGCATCGGCAGGGACGATGTGCACGTTGGTTACCAGGGGTGCCTCGTCCATCCGAATCACCGGGAAGTCGTCGTAGTTGCCCTGTTGCACCTTGCCGTCCTTGAAGGTGATCTCGCCGTATTTGGCGAGGCTCAGGCCCATGATCGCCGCGCCCTCGATTTGCGACTCGATCCTTTCGGGATTGACGAACACGCCGCAGTCGATGGCAGTGTCGACCTGGTGAACGGTCAGTTTGCCTTTTTCGCCGACCGACACCTCGACGATGGTCGCGATATAGCTGACGAAGCTTCGATGCACGGCAATCCCGAGCCCGTGTCCCTTCGGGACGGTCCGTCCCCAGCCGCCCTTGTCGGCAACGACCTCGACCACTCGGCGCAGACGCGCGGTATCGATCGGATAGCTGTCATAGGGCTCGCCATAGTTCCACAGATCTTTCACGGAATCGAGCTTGACGATCCGCGGAGAGCCGATGAGCTCCAGCAGCATATCCTTTTGATCGCGGTTGGTGGCATGGGCGAGTTCGCCCACCATCGACTGCACCGCAAAGGCACGAGGGATATTCGATACCGAGCGGAACCAGCCGATGCGGGTATGCGCGGCGGCTTCCGGATTCTCGCATTGAATATTGGCGATCTCGAACGGCATGTCGACCAGCCCCATGCCGAGTTCGAAGGGCGCCGCATGCAGCGCGTTGGCCGCGAAGGTCGAGGCGATGGTTGGCGCGACGCTGCGGTGACGCCAGGCAATCACCTTGCCACTCTTGTCGAGCCCCGCTTCGATACGTTCCGCCGAGACGGTGTGAAGGAAGCCGTTGCGAACGTCGTCTTCCCGCGTCCACTGTACCTTGACCGGCGAACCGATCGCCTTCGACAGCAACGCTGCCTCAAGCGCAAAATCGCACTTCGATTTTCGTCCGAATCCGCCGCCGAGCAGCGTGACGTTGACGGTCACATTCTCTTCCGGGATTCCGAGGGTTTTTGCGACGTCTTCCCGCGTCCCGCCGGGACTTTGCACGGGTCCCCAAATCTCGGCCTTGCCGTCTTTGACGTTAGCGACCGCGACAGGCGGTTCCATGGGCACATGCGCCAGGTGAGGCAGGTAGTATTCGCCGACGATGACTTTGTCGGCGGTTTTCAGGGCGGCGTCCACGTCGCCCTCCTTGCGCACCACGAGACCCGGCTTGCGCGCGGCTTCCTCGAGTTCGGTCCGATAAGCTGATGACTCGTACTTGGCGTTGGCCCCGTCGTCCCAGACGATCTTCAGCGCGTCACGTCCCTTGATGGCGGCGCCGGTGTTACGTGCAATCACCGCGACGCCGCCGAGCGGCTGGAACTTGGACGGCCACGGCCAACCCTGCACCTCCATCACCTTCTCGACGCCGGAGACCTTCATCGCGGCGGCTCCGTCGAACGACACCAGTTTGCCGCCGGTCACCGGCGGGCGCGCGATCACGGCATACTTCATGCCGGGCAGGCGCGTATCGCTGCCGTAATGCGCGGTGCCGACTGTAATATCACGAAGGTCGACGATGCCGACTTGACCTTTGCCGAGATAGCGGAAGTCCTTTGGGTCTTTCAGCTTCAGGCCTTCAACACTGGGCACCGACTCCTTCGCCGCATCGGCGGCCAGGTCGCCGAAGCCGAGACGGCGGCCGCTGGCGGAATGAACCACCTCATGGTTGACTGCCTTGACCTCGGTTGCCGGGACGCCCCAACGTTTGGCGGCTGCGCCTTCAAGCATGCTGCGCGCCGACGCGCCGATCTGGCGCATCGGAATCAGATGGTGCCGTGTGCTGCGCGATCCGTCGGTATCCTGATTGCCGAATTTGACCTCGTCTCCGTGCGCCTGCGCCACCTTTACCCGCGACCAATCGGCCTCCATTTCCTCGGCGACGATCAACGGCAGGCTGGTCCGGACACCGGTTCCCATTTCGGAGCGATGCGCCACGATCGTAACCGTTCCATCGGAGGCGATGGCAACGAAGACGCGCGGGTTGACCACCGTGCCGTGCGGCATCTCTCCGGCACCGGTTTTATAAGCCGCAAACGCCTGACGCGACATGATCGGCGCAGCCAGCACCAGGCCGCCCGCGATGCCGAGGCCCTTGAGAATGCTGCGACGCGAAACGTTCTCGACCTTGATGCGGCTCTCGATGCCGCGAAGCTTGTTGGGATTTGTGACGATGTTCATGATCAGACCCCCGTCGAAGCGAGATGGACCGCGTTTTCGATGCGTTGGTAACAACCGCAGCGGCAGATGTTGCCCGACATCGCTTCGCGTATCTGGTCGTGCGTGGGTTTGGGATTTTCCATCAGGAGTGCCGCGGCCTGCATGATCTGGCCGGCCTGGCAATAGCCGCATTGCGGGACATTTCCCTGGCGCCAGGCCTTCTGTACGGCGTGATCGCCAGTCGGATGAAGGCCTTCGATGGTCGTGACCTCTCGGTCGACAACGTCAGAAATCGAGGTGATGCAGGCGCGTACGGCCTGCTTGTTGACGATAACCGTGCATGCACCGCAGAGAGCCTGGCCGCAGCCGAATTTCGTGCCCGTCAATCCGATTTCGTCACGGATAAACCAGAGTAACGGAAGATCCGGGTCACCGTCCCAGTTTCGTTCCTGACCGTTAATCCTTACCTTGATCATGATCGTTTCCTCGCTCTTCATAAGCTGTTGATGTCTGTTCGACGGGAGCGAGAACATGTTTCCTTACCGCTCAACGCCGTTGCTATGAGTTTTGCCGTATCGTCTCTGCACCATAAGAACCGATTGAATTGCCGTGTCGCGGGCTCGTCCTCCTATTTTATTTTTGCTTTGTTCACGAGAGCTGTTTGGCGAGATCGACGTTCCAGCACGCTACCAGAAGGCGGGATGGATCGACTTCACAACGCGTTGTCTCGCATTTGTATTTGGCGAAAGCGGGGCTTGCTCGGAGGTTTTCGCTTTTGGTCAGCAGTCCTTACCCATGATCCGAGCCCGACGAAATGCTGGTGAGCTCGCCAGAACGCACCGCACAAATTTGACGTCCGAGCTGTTCTGCGAAAATCCGCATGATGCGGTTCTCGGCGCGAAGCTCTCACCCGCGAATACGAGTGGAAGGCGCATCTGCGAACAAAAACTTAAAACAAAAATCTGTCGCCTTCTTTTGGCCGAGTTGCACCTTTCAGCTGACACCATGTCCGAATCTGACCGCGGCGCGACAGCATCGCTCGAAAGCACCAGCGCGGACCTCGAGCCGGCAACGCCGTCTTGTCCGGATCCGACACGACGTGCGCTCATCTTGACGGCTCTCGCCGCAGGAACATGCATCGCGGCTTCCAAACCTGCTGCTGCCGGTGAGGACCAGCCCGGCAGCGACGAGCGGCCTCAGAAAGCCGATGTTCTGGTCTTTTCGGAAGGGGAGCATGCGGGTGAAGTCATCAAGCCGCAGGATCTAAAACTCGGCGGACCGCCGGTGCACGCATGGCCGAGGGACTCAAAAACCTCGGTGGTACGCAAGGGCTCGCGGTTGAACGAGTTACTGGTCGTAAGACTTGACCCAGCCGAGCTGGATGATGAGACGCGCTCGCGCGCTGCCGACGGCATCGTTGCCTATTCGGCAATTTGCTCGCACGCGGGGTGCCCCGTTACTG
>WNGM01004202.1_pt1 | contig 20926 bp, 16 predicted proteins | sample 5400571 | NCBI WGS metagenome assembly WNGM01 (sample SAMN13153378, study PRJNA577476) | soil metagenome | isolation source: 100 cm soil or saprolite under Garry oak tree replicate 2 | place: USA:California | collected 2016-06-15 | reverse complement strand
CCGGGTACGGCGTGCCGTCCGGTGCCTGGTACTCGTCGTCGCGGTGGGCGTGCCAGATCGCGCTGATCCGGCCGGCGGCCGCGGTGATCTTGCCGGGAACGGTCTGCGGCAGGCCGGCCAGGCGCAGGTCCAGGGCGGCCCGGCGGCCGTCGCCGGAGACCTTGAGCATGTTGTCGTCCTCCGGGGCGACGGCCCGGGTGCGGATCGCCTCAGCCCGCCGGCCGAGGTCGGTGACGTAGCCGACCAGCTCTTCCGACGGCGCGACCGTGACGGTCTCGGCCGCGCGGCGGCCGTCGGCGGGCCGCGGCGCCAGCCGGGGGACGGGCAGGCGCAGGTCGGCCGCGGTCTTGACGTCGGCGAACACGTGCCACATGCGGAGCATCTCCGGGACGTTGCGGAACCGGGCGAACCGGCTCTTGACCCGGAAGCTGTCGCCGCCCTCGGGTGCCAGCTCGACCTGCGTGACGACCTGGCCGAAGGTGGCCGCCCAGGTGTCGAACACCGATATCCCGGCGGCCTCGAGCAGGTCGGGCCAGGAACACCGATATCCCGGCGGCCTCGAGCAGGTCGGGCCAGGTACCGCTGCATCACGTACGCCTCGGTGACCGAGTTCGCGATCGGGGTGGCGGTGGCGAACGTCACCACCCGGGCTCCGTTGCGCCGCCGCAGGTAGCCGATCTTCATGTCCAGGTCCGACGCCCGCATCGAGCCGTCGATGGCGGCGTCGGTGATGTTGGAGGCGGTGTGCAGGTTCTTGTAGCCGTGGGCCTCGTCCACTTTTCCGACCGTTCGGGCTGTTAACAAGGTTCTGACCTGGGCTTTCACGTCGCGTGCATGTGCGTGACGTGAAGGTCGCCGGGACGCCTCGAGAGCGATGCCGCGGGCGAGTCAGGTGGATGCGGTCAGCGGGCTGGTGCGCGCTCGGTGAGCTGGGCTTCGAGCTGGGCGATGCGCCGGTCAGCGAAGCGGTTGTTGGAGCGGGCGGCTTCCAGCCGTTCCTCCAGGGTCCGGTTGTCTTGTGTGAGCTGGCGGGCGCGCTGCTTGAGCGTGGGTTCTCAGTGGCCAGCCGTTGCGCTGCCTCCGGTGACAGGTCGTGTTCCAGGTCACGGATCTGGCCCAGCAGGATGGCCATGCGGCGCCGCTGCGCGGCGATCTCGGCCTCGGCTGTCTTCAGCGCCGCCTCGGCGTTGAGCGCGCGTTCCCGCCAGGACGGCTCCTGGTCACCGCCGGTGCCCGGGGCCGGTGCCTTGCGTCGGCCATCCTTGCTGACGGCTTCGCTGGTCAGGGCACGAGCTTCGGGGTTGGCGTAGAGGAAGGTGCGGGATACCCCGGCCGCGCGGGCGACGGCCGGGTAGGTGACCGGCGCCTTGTGGCGTCTGAGGCTGGCGATGGCGTCGCGGACCTGCTGCAGCTTCTGCTCGGCGGCGCGGCGGCGGGCCTCGATCGCGGCCGCGGTGCGGTCCGGGGTCATGCTGTTTCCTCCAGCTCATCGCCGTCCGCGTCCGGCTGGTCATCGGGGATGGTGTCCGCGCCTGCTCCGGCGCTGGCGAGCCCGGTGGCGCGGAAGCCGATGTTCCAGACCCGCTGGAAGTAGTCCTGGGGCCGGCGCAGGTCCAGGGCGAGCGCGTCGCCGAGCAGGCCGAGGCCGGCCAGCGCGGCTTCCAGCCCGTCGATGGCGGCCGCGGTGGGGGCGAAGACTTCGTGCAGGTAAGCGGCGGTGGCGTCGTCGGGGGCGCGCTCGGCGATGGAGTACCACTGCTCGCGTTTGCGCCGCCAGTAGAGCAGGTCGGCGCCGGACAGCACGAACTTGTCGCAGTTGTGGCAGTCCAGGTTCCACGGGCAGGCGCCGCCGTCGACGACCGGCTGGAAGGTGCAGAACCCGCCCTCGGCGGGGGTGCTGCGCCGGGACAGGTCGACCGCGAGCGCCTGAGCCTGCTCGCGGGTCAGCGGCGTGGCCGGGCCGGACAGCAGCCTGCCGGGGCTGGCGGTGCCGGGCCCGGCGACCCACACGTGCTGCAGGACATCCTCCAGGTCGGAATGGCTGAGCTGGACGTAGTGCTCGGCCATCCGGTCGGAGACGTGCCCGAGGTAGCGGCGGATGTGGGTGAGGGTCGCGCCGTGGCGCAGCAGGCTGGTGGCCAGCGTGTGCCTGGCCTGGTGGGCGACCCAGCGGCCGATGTCGAGCTCGTCGGCCCAGGCCTTGAACCGCAAGTGGAACCACTGGTAGGTGACCGCGGCCGTCCCGTCGGGGTTGCGGTAGCGGCCGGGGAACAGCGCCATCGCCGCCCGCTCGGCGGCCGTGGGGGCGCGGCCGTGCCGGGCGATGAACCGGGATACGGTTGTTTCCCGGCGCGCGGCGAGCCGCTCGAACAGCGACTCGGGGATGCGGATGGCCTGGTCGTAGCTGCCGACCTTGGTCTGGTCGTGCCAGAGCATGGCCAGCCCGCCGTAGCGGCCGGTGCAGTCCAGCCGCAGGCCCAGCACCTCGCTGACCCGCCGCCCGGTGACGATGATCGTTTCCCAGATGTCGCGCAGCCCGAAGTCGCTGGGGTCATGGACCTCGGCGAGCCGGGCGAGGTTGGCCTCGCCGGCCAGGGCGCGGGCCACCTCGTCGGGGAACGGGCTGCGCTTGCGCACCGGGGCAGGCCCGGCCGCGGGCATCGCGGTGATGAACTCCCGGGACAGCCCGATCCGCTCGGCGGCGCCGGAATCCAGTGCCCAGCGCAGCAGCTTGCGGGCGTGGTTAAAGGTGATGCTGCGTGTGGTCGTGGTGACGATCGACGGCGTGCCGTCTTGCCGGCGCATCGCCAGCGACGCCAGCCCCTCGCGTTCGCGGTGCCGCTGGTCGGCGGCAAACCGCTGGACGTGCCCGGCGGTCAGCTGCGCGGGGTCGCGCCCGCCGCCGGGCGCGCCGGCGGCCAGGAACGCGCCCAGCTCCGTCGCCGCGCGGCGGAAGGCGTCGAAGGTGCCGCCGGTGCGTGGGCAGGACGGGGAGCGCAGCAGGTCAGCCAGGTAGTCCCACAGCAGGTCCCGCAGCCACCGCTGGCAGATGCCGGTCAGGTCGAAGTGGCTGCCCCGCTCGGGGAACCGCACCCCGAAGTGGTCGGTCTCGATGAAGCCCGCGTCCCGGCTGGCTTCCGGGGTGAAGTAGGCCAGCCGCAAGTCGTGCAGCATCTCCCGGGCCACCATGGCCGCGAACGTGGTGCACGAGGAAAGGTCAAGCTCGGTCAGCGACACGGTGCCGCGGGTCCGGCAGGTGTTGACCAGGGCCTGCACCCAGCCGGTATCCCACCGGGTGTGCCGTTCCCGCTGGGTATGGGCGAACAGTCCCCAGCGGATCTCGGCGGCCGCCAGCGGCCGCAGTCCGAGCAGGTTGATCTGGCCCGGCCACGGCACTGGCGGCCGGGTGGCGCACCAGGCGCGGAACTGCTCTCGGCCAGCGAATGCGACCGGGACCGGCAGGCCCCGGACCTCATAGCTGCGGGACCAGGCCCGCGGCAGCGCTGCGCCGCCTGGCCGGCCCTGCGTCTGGTACCGGGACTCGTGACCCGCGCACAGGCCCAAAGGCGTGGCCGCCAGGTCCGGGCAGACGGCCACCTGGCAGGGTCCGTACCCGGCGAACGGGACCTGATCGGCGAGCCAGTTCTCGAAGCTGGCCTGCTGCCCCTCGCCGCGCTGGCGGTGATACCAGCGCATGCTGTGCCGGTGACACAGCCGCCAGCCGGTGTGCGTCGCGGGGCGGCCCGGGCAGATCCGGCAAGGGCACCTGCTCCACCCAGACCGAAGGGCCCAGCGGCTGCGCGGCGGCGAGGAACGCGGCCATGCCTTCCCCGCGGGCCTGCGCCTGCGCCCACTGCTCGTGATGAACATGGCACATCTCGAGGCCGCCCTTGCGGGGCCGCTCGCAGCCAGCCACCAGGCACGCCCACCGGAAGACCGGGTGCCGGGCCGGGATGCGGACCACCCCGCCGCGGAACAGCGGGTAGAACGCCGGGCCGTCAATCAGCGCGGTCAGCAGCTCCAGCCGGTCCTGCCCGGCCCGGGCGCCATACTGCTCCCGGTAAAGCGGCAGCAGCGGGCCGGCCTTCACCGCTCCTGGCCCCACACCCGGCGCAGCGCCGAGTCGAACGCCGGATCGTGCACGTCGGCGTGGGCGTAAGTCTCGCTGACCACGGTCGTCGACGCCCAGCCGCCCGCATCCCGGGCGATCACCAGGTTGCCGCCCGAGGCGTCCAGCACCGCCGTCGCGAAGCCGTGCCGGAACGCATGCGGGATGACCTTGCCGAGCCCGGCCCGCGTCCCGGCCCGGCGCAGCATCCCGCGGGCCGCATCCGGCGCCCACGGCTGCCCCGCGTTGTCGCCGTGCAGCTGCACCAGCAGCATGCCGTGCCGGGCGTCCGCGGGGTACTCGGTGGTCACGTACTCGAAGTAGGCGTGGATCATCGCCGGGCTGGCCCGCTTGACCAGCCCGCCGGTGACCATGCCGTTCTCAAGCCGCCACGGGTGCTTGGTCTTGGCCGCGGCCCGGTTCGGGTTGCCGTCCCGGTAGCAGACGTGCACGTGCGGCGCCCGGCACTGCCCGCACGCCGCGCCGTCGCGCAGGTGCAGGTCGGCCAGGTGCAGTCCGCACAGCTCGCCGATCCGGAACCCCCCGTCCGCCAGCCAGGTCACCACCAGCCGGTCCCGGGCCGTGCTGACCGCCTTCAGCAGCTTCTCCCGGGCGCCCTCCGGCGGCAGCTTCGGATGCCTGCGCCGCGGCCGCGGCGGGGCCAGCGGGTTGGCGGGCAGCTCCCGCGCCGCGTGGCCCAGGAACGCCCGCTGCCGGTCGGCCCGCGACGGCAGCCGCGCCAGCTGCAGCCGCGAGCCCAGCTCCGGGTTGACGCCCAGCAGCGCTTGCTGCAGGTAGAAGCCCTTCACGCACGCCGCGGCCGCCGACAGGGCGCTCTGGCCGAACGGGCGCCGGCCAGCCCGCCACGGCTGGCCATACGGCCCGCGCCACGCCGCGCCCAGCGCGGCCATGTAACGCTTCAGGTCCTGCAGCGACACCGTCTCCAGGGCCAGCGCCTCCCGCTCCAGCCAGCGCAGGTGATCCAGCAGCAAGTAGGCATACGTCCGCTGGGTCCCCGACCCCTCATAGCCCCGCAGGAACCGGTCCGCCGCCTCATGCACGGCCCCGCCCGGCCACACGATCGTGAACGACCGGCCGCGGCCGCCCCGCTCCACCGCCTGCACGCGAAGATCCCCGATGACAAGCCTGCGCGCCACGAATCCCCCGATCCCCCCGGACGTCCCGCACGTCCCTTGCCCGGCAGGTTAACGGGGCCGTCACGCTGCCAGAAGGAGGCTCGCCGGACGTGGCGGACACCAGCTGGGCCGGTCGGAAAAGTCGATGGCCAGCACGGGGATGCGGCCGCGCTCGGCGTGCTCGGTCGCGAGGGCGTCGGCGGACTGGGCGGTGAGGGCGGCGGTGCCGTGGGCGGGCCGGCCGCCGAGGGCGGTGACGATGGCGTGATGGATGCCGCGGACGCCGACGGTGGGGTCGGGCAGGTAGATGGTGGTGTGCCGGGCCCGGTCCAGGGCGGCCAGCGCGGCGCGGACGGCGGCTGTCTTCCCGGCGCCGACTTCGCCGGTGATCACCGCGAGCGCCTTGTCGGCCACCGACCAGGTGATGCGGGCGGTCGCCTCGCTGTGGGCGGCGTGCCGGTGCAGCATGCCGGGGGCCAGGTCCCGGCCGTAGGGCATGCGGGTGAATCCGTAGTGGGCTTGCAGCTTGTCGATCATGGGGTTTCCTTTCCGGTTAGCCGTTGGCGGCGGTGATCGCGGCGGCGACCAGGGCGATGTTGCGCCGGTCCAGGCCGCCGAGGACCTGCCTGAGGTGTACGGGGATGGCGTGGTCGCCGAGGCTGGCGGCGATCCGCAGCACCGCCTTCTCGGAGGCCGAGCAGGGCAGGCGGCCGGTGTCGAGGGCGTGGATGGCGGCTTTCCAGCGGATGACCGCGACGGGCTCGCCGGCGCTGATGCTGCTGCCGGCGGCGATGAGCCGGCGGAACCCGGGCTGGTGCAGGAAATGGTCGTGGGCGGTGATCAGCCCGGTCGCGGCGGTGTCGGCGCAGAGGCCGGCGGCGGAGTCGTGCAGCAGGCAGGCCAGCTGGCCGGCCGGGATGGCGGCGGCGTTCACTGTTGTTGCTCCTGCGGCTCGTGCCGGCTGCCGGGCCGGGCGGCTGGCGGCGGCGGGCCGGCGAGGGCGGCGTAGTTGATCCGCTCGCCGAGCCGGGTGTCGTGGGCGGCGCTGATCAGGCCCAGGTAGCTGATCCCGGTCGGCGGCGGCTCGCCGCCGGGCTGCTCGGGCCTGGCCCTGGGGTGGGAGTGCCGTCCGATTGTGAACGGGGCGGCCGGGCCGAAGGACTGGCCGCGGTGGCGGACCTCGATCGCGGTGAGGTCGAACGGGTCGAAGACCAGCTCGACCTTGCGGCCGGCCAGGAGCTGGTCGACGGAATAGGTGTTGCCGTGCAGGGAGACGGTGGCGGTCTTTGCGACGGTCCGGAACTCTGACCACAAGAACGCCTCGCGCAGCTGCGCGGGGGTCGGCAGGGGCAGCGGCACCGGGATGCCGTCCTGCCAGCGGCGCAGCGGCGGCGCCCCGGTCTCTGAGTGCGGCGTGAGATGGTAGACGGTCTCGACCCAGGCGGAAAGCAGCCGGTTCAGCCCGGCCAGGCCGCTGATCGCCGCGGCCGCCTCGCCGGTGACCTCGACCAGGAACTGGTCACGGACAGTCCTGAAAAATCTCTCTATCTTCCCCTTCCCCTGGGGTCTTCGTGGCGTGGCGTGGACCAGCCTGATGCCCAGCACCGCGCACGCCCGCAGCAGCCACGAGTCGGTGAACGCCGAGCCGTTGTCGACGTATGCCGATCCGGGGACGCCGCGGGATGCGAGCGCCGGGCGCAGCGCGGCGGCGAGGCGGACGGTGTCCTCGCTGAACCCGAACCGGGCGGCCATCACCGCCCGGGAGTGGTCGTCGATGAACGCGAACAGGTAGGTCTTGCGGCCGGCGATGACCGGGCCGTGCAGCGCGTCCCCGGTCCAGATCTCGTTGGGCCGGCCGGCCTCGAACCGGCCGAACACGCCGGCGGCCGGGACTGCGGCAGCGGCCGGCCGGTTCAGTTCCAGCCGCTCGAAGTGCCGCTGCACGGTCCGGTCCGACGGCGCCCAGCCGGCCTGGGCGCGCAGGATCCGGGTCACCTGGGCGGCGGTGCGCAGCGGGTTCTCCTTCTTCAGCGCCACCGCCAGCTCCAGCACCTCGGCCGGGGTCCGCGCGCTCACCCGGGCCGGGGCCGGCACCAGCGCCTCGAACCCGCCGGCCCGCCAGTCCCGGACCCAGCGGCGGATCGTCTGCTCCGACACCGTGATCTTCTGCCCGGCCGGGCCGTCGTGCTCGCGGCCGGCCAGCTCGCGGACCAGCGCGCCGCGCTGGCGGGCCGACAGGCCCGGGTCGGTCACGTCCTGGATCAGCTGGTACCGGAACAACCCCGCCTGCCGGGCCCGCTCGGCCCGGCGGCGGGCCTCCTCAACTGCCTCAGCCACCTGCTTCCTCCCTTTCGGTGCGGTCTTGGATCATCCGCACCGAAGGGTGGCCGAAGCCGCCCGCCCTCACCAGGGGCAGCTGGTGTTGATCATCTGCACGGCCGCGCTAGGAGAAAGCAGCCCGCCCGAGGTAACCGCCGAGGCCAGCTCCCACGGCGACACCGCGGACGCCAGGGCGCCCCGGCGCCGCGCCGCGGCCGCGGCAGCGGCCAGGATCGCGGCGACCGCATCAGCCAGCGGTGACCCGGCCGGGCCCGGCAGCAGCGGATCAGCATCCAGCGCGCACGCCAGCGCCGTGAACGCCGACCGCAGCGGCTCCGCGCGCGAGGCAAGCCGGCGCAGCCAGCCCCGCACCGTCGCCGCCGCCACGCCCAGCCTCGCGGCCAGCGTGCGGTGTCCCAGCCCGGCAGCCGCGCCCGCCAGCGCCGCGCCGATCACGGCGGCTGAATCCGCCCGCCGCGCCAGCATCCCGGCAGGCAGCAGCACGTGCGTCGTCCCGCAGCCGGCGCAGATCGCCCGCCGCGGCCGTGCGCGCCAGCCAGTCCCGCCAGCCAGCCGGATCACCCGGACCCGGCCGTGCCCCCAGCCGCGCAGCGGTGCTGCACACGCCGGGCACTCCAGCACTCCCTCCGCCAGCCGCCGCTCGACCTCCGCCTCGTCATTGCCTACCGTGAGCATGGGCGTCTCCGTGCGCCTAGTGGCCCTCCCGGCGGCTCAGCCAAAAGACGACCGGGAGGGCCCGCCTTGACCGGACATGCTCACGTTGTCGTCGGACATGAAAAAGGGCAACCAGCTCCGGTTGCCAGATACGCCTGTCCCGGTGCCGGTGCCGGTCACGAGCTGGGCGGCCTGCGCGTAGTAGCCGCCCACCAGCCTCTCCAGCGTGGCCATCGCAAACGAGTGCCGGAGCCGGTGCGGGTGCACTTGAGGGAACCGCGGCTCGAAGCGGCGCCGGATCCGGTCCGAGGCCCGGGTGAACACGCTGTCCCACGCGGTGAACGGCCCTCCGTCGCCGCGGGCCGCGAGCAGGCACGTCCCGCCGCCGGGGGCCACCAGCCGCCGCCGGTCACCGGGCCGCAACGACGCCCACCGCACCCGGACCCCGTTCACCCGGCCGCTGGCGGCATCGGGCTCGGTCACCACCAGTGGCGCCCCCCAGCGGGCCGGGGGACCCCACGCCGATCCGGCCACGCTCGCCGCCCGGTCGAGGCTGGCATAGCGGTGGGCCGCCTCCAGCGCGGGGTAATCGACCCAGGTGGTGCGGAACTTGCCGCCCTTGGTCACCCCGGCCGGGACGCCGAACGGGATCGGCAGGCCGCCATCACCAGGCCCGGGCCCGGGCAGCGGCGGGAGCTCGCAGGCCAGCAAGAAGGTGAACTCCTGCCGGCGCAGGCCGGTCGCCAGCGCCAGCCGCGCGACTGCGGAGTTCCGGGCCAGCTCACGGCCCCGATACCCCGCGTCCGCCGTGCCATCCGGCCCCAGCCCGGCCAGTGCCCGCACGAACAGGTCGGCGAAGCCCGGCTCCAGGTACTTGATCGTCACGTGCCGCTTCGGGACACGCCGCCGGGCCAGGTTCACGCTAGCCCCGCCAACGCTGCCGGCGAAGCGGGCCTGCGCCTGCGCATAGCTGAACGGCACCGCGCCCGCATGCCCCTCGGCCTCAGCCCACCGGCAGAACGACGACAACACGCTCATGTGCCGGTTCCAGGTCACCGCCGCGAACCGCGCCCCGGCTGGCCCGCCCGCCCGGTAGGCCGCATACGCCCCCAGCGCGGCCTTCAGCCGGTCCCGGCCGTCGAACACCCCGATGTCATGAGCGCCAAGAAACACCATCCAGTCGCGGAGCACCCGCGCATACACAGCCCACGTCTGCGTCGCCGGGGCACCGCTGGACGGAAGCTCACGCAGCCACCGGTTCGCCGCCACCACCGGCCGGGGTGAATCCAGCCCGCGCTGGCAAAGAAGATCAGCTGCACGAAGGGCGACCCTAGTGACGCGACACCACTGGGCACAAAGCGAAAACCCCCGCCAGCAGGAGCAGAGAAGGAGAAACGAGACGCGGTCACACCGCAGAGGAAATGCGGTGGGCGCTGATCGAGGCCATCCAGCACGTCCCTGCCGGCCACCCCCTGCGCGAGCGCAAGGACGACATCATCGCCCGCCGCGGCGTCCAGGCACGCAACATCGCCAAGGTCGCCGCGGCCCGCCAGCTGCTCACCTGGGTCTTCTACGCGATGCGCGGCGGCCAGGTCCGGTCCCTGGCCGCCGCCGCGCGGCAGGCCGGGTGAGCAGGCCCGGACGCGGGCAGCGCGTGATCGCCGGTTTTACTGGCCCCCGCCCCCGGGCAGGCCGGCCGCCTGCCTGATTGATCCCGCTGCCCGCACGCGAACCCGCCCCATGCCCCCGCGGCAGCCAGCCGCGGGCACCCTCGAAGGGATGAACGCAGCCGAGAGCCTGCCTCCGGACACCACCTGCACACGGGGCGCGCATACCTCCACAACCCAATACCGTTCCCGGCCCCCGCCAGCCTGAGCCGGAAGGGAGAGCCAGCGTCAAGGTCGTTCGTCCAGCCGGGCGCTCCACCCTGACCCCGGCCCTCCTTCCGGCATGCCTGGAACCCGGACCCGAACCGGAAGAAAAACGGGCACACCACCCCTTGACCCCGGCCCGCTCCTTCAGGGATGTAAAACCGTCGGCTCAGCCTACGTTGGTTCGAACCCAACACCTGCCACTACCTGCGAAAACGGCCTGTGAGCTGGGGATTCCCTGGTGCCGTCGGCCCTCGTGCGGTGTGTCATCTTATGTCATCGTCGGTCAGTAGACGCCGCTGCGCGGCAGTGGTTACGGACATATAGCGGACGGAATCTGGCCGGGAGGAGCGGTTCACCGAACCGCTTGCTCCGGGATTTTGATAGTTCATCTGGCTCTCAGTGAGGCGCCTCGCCAGCCCGGAAACCATCGGTCGGATCTGGCCCACGCATGGCCCACGGGCCGGGGATAGGTGCAGTACCCCTCCCAGTGCCGGGCGTCGGCCTGAACCATCACTGGTACCGCGTCGTCCACGCCACGGGATAGTTCATCGCGTCACCTCACCCAAGGCAGTGGACCACGCCGGGCCGGAGAGCGCAGGCCCGCGGTGGCCCATGATCGATCCGCTCTCGGCCCAGCCGATCCTCGCGGTGACCTGTGACGGCCCTGAGGTGTACCTGTGACGGACCTGGCGTGTACCTCACCGGCCGGCACAGGCGACGGCCAAAGGTCAAATAGGTGCTCGACGAGATCGCCGCGCACCTCTCGCATCGTTCGGCCGACGAGCACGGCGTAATCGTGACCCCCGACGGCAAGCCGGTCGACGCCGCCAGGTGGGGTTACTACTTCCACCACCTCGGCCTGCTCGTTCAAGCAGGTGCAGACGGCCCTCGGCCACGAGTCAGCCAAGATCACCCTTGACATCTGCGCCCACCTCTTCCCCGCCGACGAGGAGCGCGTGCGTGATGCGATCGATCGTGTCGTTGGCTCGGCGGCCGTCAGGCGTGAGCCAGCGAGGTACACGCCGTCGCGGGCAACACCTCATCGACGTCGTGCCGTAGGCGTTGATGAAGAATGAGATCGTGAAGGACACGGTCGATCAGTTCATGTGGGGCTTCCAGCAGCACTTCAGGGCAGGGGTCCAGCGAGGAATCGAGCAGGTGCTGTCGAGGGTTGGCCTGCCGGTCGAGGTTCGGGTCGTGTTGGTCGGGTTCGCGCTCCGCGACGGACTTCGGCATCAAGTCTGCGTGGAGCCGGAAGATGGTGCCCTACTCGTCAGCCATCTGGCGACGGTCGCATCTCGGGCCGCCGAACTGTTCGATGCGGACCCTGAATCGAAGATCATCCAGAGCAATCCGAGGCTTCGGCAGTGCGACACGCAGGTAATATCCGGCGATCTCGAGCCGATGCTCTTGTCGAAGCCATCGAGGGGTCGGGCATGTTCGACGGGCTCACGTTCTTCGCGGGCACAGCCACCCCGATCGGCGACTATGAGGTCCACACATGCGCTGGCGTTCCAACCGAGGCGCTCAATTCCGTGCCTGCCCTAGACGAGTCAGTGGTCGATCGGGTCTACGTCGGGCGGTCGCTGCAGCACGAGGTGATCGTTGAGTGTCTCCGCCGAGCGGACCTCGCCATGTACCTACCAGAGCCCGGAGCGGACCTTTATCCCCTCGGCGCGCCCACGGAGGACATCGTGAAGGCCGCCGCCGTGCGGCTCATCGACGGAACGGTGTATCGGGTGACAGGCACGCCGGCCGATCTCTTCCATGCTGTCAATGCGTTCGTGTCGCTCAGTTACGAACGTGCCGGGGCAGGCGGGCATCTCGTCATCACCAACAAAGAGAGGGCCTGCCAGAGCGCGCGCGTTCGGTTTCAGCGACCCATCTCGCTTCGAGAAGCGAGGATCATGCGAAAGCTTCTCGAGCTCAGCGACGACTCGACCTCGGTGCTCACAGATGGTCAAAGCGCATACGGTCTCGGGACCAGTGATCCCGCTCCCGACACTGTCGAGATTTCCGTGCGCGTTCACGCCACGTGGGAGCTAAGCGTGGACGGCTCTGCGCTCGTGAAGGTGACGTACGGCCGGGCAGCCCTACCACGGCCGCTACTCGACTTCGCCAACTTCGCAGACAGCGCCGCAAGGACCGTCGGTTCCATCGACACCGAGGGAATCTGGCAGCTGATTCAGGCGGCCCAAGTCAGCGGGCACGGAACAACGCTCGTGTTGTCCAGCAGTCCAGCGGAGGAGGCAGCCCGTCTGGGCGGGCAAGCTGTAGCGATTGAGCCCGGCTCGCTGGAGCCTGCCGACATCGTTCGCCTCGGCAACATCGACGGAGCAGTGGTCCTCGGACCCGACGGTCGTTGCTATGCCTTTGGCGTCATCCTCGATGGTACAGCCTCAGGCCGCGGTGACCCTGCACGAGGCTCCCGGTTCAACTCGGCCATTCGATACGAGGACTCGATGGCCCCCAACTCCCTGCTGGTCGTCATTTCGGACGACGGGACAGTTGACCTGGTGCCACAGTTGCGGCATCGGGTCAACAGGAACGACGTCAAAGCGGCAGTTCGTACCTTCTGTGAGCGCTGCGAGGACAACCCCGTCAACGGCGAGGAGTTCGCGCGGACTCACGATCGAGTGAAGGCCCTCGCGTTCTACCTAGACGACGGCCAGTGTCAGCTCGTCAATGATGCCTATACCAACGAAATGCGGCGGCGATTCGAGGCGGGCGGGATCTCCATCACCGAAGCTCCGCTTCGTCCCCATCCTGACATGAACGACTCGTACTTCATCCAGCGATGAGGTCTACAGCTTCAACCACCGCCTCCTACGTTGGTTCGAACCCGACACCTGCCACCACCTGCGGAAACGGCCCGTGAGCTGGGTTTCCCGGCCTCCCGGGCTGTTGCTCGGGGCGTTGCGATGTCCCGCTGTGTCCATAGAGTCCAGCTGTTTCCAGATGTGCACGGACATATAGCGGACAGCGCCCGCGTTCATGAGCCCGGTTGGGTGGCCGCGGCCGGCGCGGTCGAAGCGGGCTGGGCCCGGGGGTCGGAGCCAGCGGTTCACCGAACCGCTTGACTCCCCGCTGGGATGGTTATGCGGCCCGGGTGGTGGCCGGGGTGATCGCTGCTGGTCTGGTACCTGGTCGGCTGGGACAGGCGATGGCGGGAGGTCAGATAGAGTTATCACTCGCGCAGTTCCGGTCACGCCGTCGGTATTTGAGAGACTGCGGCGGTCCGGCGGCTGGCCTGGGTTGCTCGAACTGTTCGATTACGCGGGCCAGCACGGTCTCCCAGTACGGCTTGGTGACCTCGATGGTCAGCGCCCCAGGGTCGTTGAGGGTGCCGCCGAACATCTCGGACCCTGCCGTGACCTCGGCGGGAATCGACTCGCCGGTAACTGGGGCCCTGGTCGTTCCACGAGCTGCTGGTCGTGACCTGCCCGTCGGTTGGGAGCCGCGCCCCGGGCCGGACCAGGACCGGTTCTGGGCGGTGGTCCCGTACGGCTGCAGACGCGCAGCGACCGGCGGCGTGAGCGGCATCAGGGCGCGGATAGAGCCGGGCCCCGGCCGGCGACATAGTCCTCCGATGGACGGCCGTGGGCACGCCAGGACTTGCCACGCCGACCGGATCGGGAAGATCCCGCCAGCCCCCACGGTCGCCGGATACAAGCCGGTCGCCACCGTAGACAACCCGGACCGCCCAGCCGTCCGGGTCGCGCCGCCATTCCACCAGCACTCCCGGCCACCTCCCGGGATGCCGCGGCACGTCGAGCATTCAACAGTGCCGTCCGCCCCGGTAGCGGGCCCGCTCATGAGCAACCCGTTCGATGAGCCGTGGCAGCGGGGATCCGCCCCCGGGCTCGTCCCCGTCGAGTTTGTGAGCTGCACCCGGCAGTTCCGCGCAATCCGCAGCTACTTGCCCACTGCCGCCAAGCACGGACTGAGCTTCTTCGACGCTTTTGTCATGCTCGCCGATGACCGGCCACGGTCCACCGCCTGCGCACGCGTGATCACACGCCAATCGCAGGCACGTGGCCAGTTGCCTAATGACGAGTCCGAGCGTGCCGGGATAGAGTCGGGTTACGCCAGGTCGAGGGGGGCCAGGTCGAATGGAAGCGGTTGATTGGCTACATGGCGGGGCCGAGCCGCTGGAGGGCCGGGTTCGCGTATCCGCGCAGAGTTGGGTCGAGTCGGTGCTCGCCGACCGCGACATTCTCAAACCCGGCCTTCGTGATGCGGGCCTGCATGAGACGGATGTTCATGAGGCGCTTGAGCTACGTGATGAAGTGGCGTCGCAGGCTCGGTACTGGGACGGGCAGATAGAGGACTTTCGCGCCCGCACTGAGCATCTGCGCTACTTCGTCACGCCGCCTGAACTCCAGGAGATGATCACAAAGCGCGAGTCGGTGATCAGTCGCTTGCGTGACTGGCTAGCTGGCCGTGAGTTCATTATCGAGGCGAGAGAGGAGCGTAAGCTTCCGATCCCGGTGTTCGTGCTGGCAGCGGCGGATGTCGCCGGCTGCACGGCGACCGTCTCGATGCGGCAAGAGCATGGTATCGACCTGGAGTGGGGTGTGACGATCGCCGGGACCGGACTCGGCGGGGGAGCCGACCTCACCATCTCGTCGTCGGCGACCTTTGGCGCTGCCAGCAGCGAGGTCAAGGCAGTATTCGTTACGGCCGTCGTACCGGTGGAGCGGGTGACGGTGCTCAAAGATGGCCGTCGAATCGGGCAGGGATGCCGGGTAGACGCAGCGGCGCTGGCGATTCCCGGGGAGTACGCGCTCGCGGTGAAGCCGCTGCGCGGCGCGGAGGTACCGGCAGCGGGCAGGCTCGCAAAACGCTACCCGCTCGCCAACGACGTCCCGGGCGCGATCGCCACCTACGATTACACCTATAAAAGCTCGCAGAGCCGCATGCTGAGCCTAGGCGTGAAGGCGTTCGGTGCCGATCTGCACGTGAGCGCCTCCATTTCCCCCAGTCGTTCGGTGACCGTTACTTACGGACTCTTGGGCGGCAGCGACTACGAGCTTCACGAGTTGGCCGGAGGCTGCGGGCTGATCTGGGTGCGGCCGACCGCGAGTTGATCGGAACTGCCGCTATGACTCATGCATCGGGGAATCTCTACGAGAACGCGTCGCTGAGGGCCGAACATGCCCGTCTGCTGATCTCCGAGTTCACGCGGGAAACGGCAGGCACGGCGCCCACCGAGCGTGAGCCGCTCTCAAATCAGGACTCGTTCTTCGATTCGCTGCTCCAGCAGGTCCATGGGGCGCTGGCCGAGGCCTCCTCGGGCGAGGTGCCTCCACTGCGCGTTCACCGGCTCACTGACCAATCCGATGCAGTTGACCGGATGTATGCGAAGAGCGTGGCCGCAGCTCAGGATGGCCTTCATGTTGGGTTCCAATTTGTCTTCGAGCTTCATGCAGCCCTGCTGGTGATCGCGGGCTATCTGACCGAGAACTTCCTGTGGCAGGTGTCCCCGCTCGGAGGGAGTGCTCCTCCGCTCGATCGCGTCGTTACTGTGGACGCGTTCCCGGGCGAGGCGCTCAGCCTCTATTCCCAGCACCTAATCCCAGACGCGGAGTCCAGCGACGGCTATCGCAAACGTCCATTCCAACTGCTGATGGAGTTCCTGGAGGCGTCCCGGTTCGCCCCGACCGAGCCGGCAGGCCAGATCGCGTACATCGCTAGGGCATTCCCGAAGCCATTGATCGACTTCGCCGACTTCTGCACCAAGGTCGGCTCGGAGGGATTCTCCTTCGGTCAGTACCTCGCGCCCGACAGGCGCGCATACTTCCTGCGCCTCCATATTCACCTTCTCCTTGACGGACTGTTGTTCGTGATGATGCATGAGCTCGCACATCACCAACTGGGCCATCTCGATCCGATCAAAGGTTCGATCGGGGAGCAGCGCAAAACGGAGGTCGCCGCGGATCTGGCTGCGCTCTCACTGCTGGACGCCGTCCCGGGCTTCCAGCCGCGCTCGCTGCTGATCGTGTTCAGCTACGTGAGCTCGCTTCAGCGGAACGTCACAGCCGAGCAGATGGATCATCCGCTAGCGGGCAACCGCCTATTGATCCTTGCCGAGTCGCTGCTGCGCGCGGCCGGAGGCAAAGACCTCCATGCCGACGTGAACGCTGGCATGGCGCTGCTTGCGGGCCGGGCCCGGGCAGTCCCGATCGCGGTGGGCTGGCCGAATGAAGATCCTGAGAATCTGGACATCGCCGTAGCTCATTACGCCGACATGGACTATGCGGCTCACGTGCTGCTGTACGTGGACAGGCGGCCCCGGCATAGCAGCTGGGACGACGCCTGGAAGGAGAATGCATTCGTCCTCGCGAACCTCAGTGTCGCGCTGACCCTCGTGTTGCGTGACCGTGTCGAGCCTGAACGTGTGTTCGCACGTGGACGCGCCCACTACCATCCCACCGTTCGGGCGGACGATCTACAGATCGACTACCGGGCGGACTCGGTCATGACGCGGCTCGAGCTGACGATTGAGGCGCCACCAGAGTGGGTGGTTACCTGGCGCGGCGCCGAACTCGCAATCGAATCCGTTGACATCACCTACGCTCCACCCGACCTGACGCCGAGCGAAGAGGGTCGAGCGCCAGCGTACTTCTACTACCCGCCGCTGGAAGTGGACATCTTTCGCGTCCTAGGCTCGTTGCCGCCGCTCACGGAGGAGCAAGGGGCGCGAAGATGGCTGCTCGTGGCAGCGAGACGGTTCGTGACGTATCAGCGCCTTGAGGAGGCCGCGCGGCTGTACGAGTGGCTATACGAGCAAGATCCCGGTTCACTGTTCTATCACGACCTCGTTAGCCTGTGCGGACTCCAGCTATCCCTGGAACGGTACTCGGAGGCAGAGGCGATTGCGCTGCGAGCGCTGGAACCGGAGCGACCTCCCAGGCCAGGATTCAGGGCCGTGCTGATGCAGTGCCACGCCAGCCGTAACGAGATCCAGGAAGCATACGAGGAGGCGTTCTTGGAGATGTTCGTGATCGGCGTCTACGGTGACTTCTTTGAGGACGCGCGGCAATACTCAGCGGAGTTGGCCGCCGATCCATCGGATCCCGTGATGGCCCGGCTGCAGGAGTTCATTCGCGCTCGCGCAGCGGCGAAACAAGCGGCCGACCAGGGCGAGCGCACGCCTGCCCTGGCCGTGTATCAAGAGGCACGCGTCTCACTGCTTGAAGCGCAAAGGCTGGCGCGTGCGGACTTCATCTTCCTCCGCGAACTGCTGGCGGAGCTCGAATTCGAGATCTGTTTTCTCGCAGATGGCCCGATCCTGACTTCCAAGGTCGCCGCTGTCAAGTCCCAATACGCCGAGATCGTCCGGCTGATGCCCACCTTTGTCCCGGCCCATGTGCATCTCGCTGAAATCGCATTGCTCGAAGGCGACCAGCCGCTCGCCCGCCGAACCTGGGAGAAAGCATACGCAATCGCACCGTTCAACAAATTCGTCGTGGATTTCCGGGAACAGGTCGAGTCGCCAAATCCAGATTTCCACGTTCCGGAGTGGCTCACCCAGTGACTCCCGAGCCGCTAGGCAGAGATAGAGCAACGATCGGCGGCCATACTCGCCGTTTCCATATATACGGCTGCGGGTACGGGAGCGGGCCGGAACGCCTGGCCCGCTTCATGTATCAACCGCTTTTCTGCGCAGGCGGCCCGCTGGTGGAACCAGAGGGATCTGGCCGGGTGCCGGTGCCGCCTGTAGGGTTCCAAAACGCGGCTGTGGCCGCAGCCACCAGCCGCCCAGCCACGGACATATGGCGGACGGGACCGGATATTCACGTGATCATTAAGGGAGTATCACAAGGTCAGCGGCCATGTCGCCGGATAGCGAGGTGAACACTGTAAAACCGTCGGCTTAGCCTACGATGGTCGAACCCATCACCTGCCACCACCTGCGAAAACGGCCCGTGACCGGGAGATTCTCCGGGTTCGCGGGCCGTCGTGCGTTGTGTCATCCTCGGTCATCGTCGGTCAGGAGACGTCGTCGCACCACGCTGTGCGTGCCGAAAACCCCGTCCACGTCATGCGGCCAGGTGATATTCGTTGATCAGGCCACGGACGCGAGGCCGCCTTAGGACGCGGTGCCGCGCAAGATCGGCAGGCTCGGGTAGCGGTTTCAGCGGCGCGGCGTCAGCTTGCTCGCCGAGGTCCATGAGGAGGTTGCGGGCCTGCTGGGCGGTCCACTGCCCGGTGGGATGCAGGGTGACTCCGAGGATGCGGATGCGCCGGGTCGCGTGGTCGATCACGGCCAGGACGTAGGCCTGGGTGCCGTCGAGCAGGACGGCGGTGAAGAAAGCCGCGCCAGGACCGCCTCGGCCTGGGACCGCAGGAACTGGGACCAGGCCGGCCCGGTCCGCCGCCGGCCGGGGCTGATGCCGCTGGCCTTGAGGATCTCCCACACGGTCGACGCGGCGATGTTAACGCCCAGGCCAGCCAGCTCGCCGCGGATCCTGCGATACCCCCAGTCGGGGTTCTCGCGTGCCAGCCGCCGGACCAGGGCCTGGATGTCCCGCCGGGTCGCCGGCCGGCCGGTGCTGGCGCGCGCGGACCTGGCGGCCCGGCGGCGGCGGACGATGTCACGGTGCCAGCGCAGGACCGTGTCCGGGGTAACCAGCAGCCGCGGCCCCTGGCGCCGCGCTCTGGGTATCACGGCGGGCAAGGCCGCGAGCAGGGCACGGTCTGCCCAGTTCGGCCGCGAGCGACATGGCCGCCGCCGTCGCAGAAGGGTGAGCTGATGGCGAAGGATCAGGATCTCCGCGGTCTTCCGGGCATCGTCACGCCGGGACAGCCGCAGCCACGCAGCGACACGGGTGATCAGGAGGAACCCGAACCGCAGGCACATGATCGGTGATCATCACGGCCGGACCGCGCGGAGAGCAACCCTGCTGGTCAGAGCCGTGGACGACATTCTCGGCACGCACAGGCGGACCAGGAGGCCTCCTCGCCGGCCGACGTGCAGCTCGAGGCGCTGGTCGCATTGCTGACGGACGCGCTGCGGGCGTCTTCCGGACATGGCGACGCCCCGGGTTCCTGACCGTCAGGATTCCCCAGGCGAGACTGTGTCCGAGGACCAAGGCCTACCAAGTGCGCATGCTGGTTCTATCGCCCTGACCGAGGCACCCCTCCCTGCTGGTGCATGAGGCCAAGACGGGCTACATGCGGCAATTGAGGATGTTCGCGGCGAGGCCCGTGGTGGCCTTCGGCGAGACTTGCCTCCGCCCGGAATAGACTCCGGCCAGCGGTGGGTATCAAATTCGGGTCGTCACGAAGGCGTGAGGGGATCGCCATGACACCTACCCGGCAGATCCTGTTCATCCAGGGCGGCGGCGCGGGCGCGCACGACGAGTGGGACGACAAGCTGGTCGAGAGCCTGAGGCGAGAGCTCGGGGGCGGGCACGAGGTCCGCTACCCGCGCATGCCCGACGAGGGCGACCCGGGTTATGCCCGGTGGAGCGCGGCGATCCGGCGCGAGATGGCGGACTTGGACGACGGCGCGGTCGTGGCCGGCCATTCGGTGGGCGCGACAATCCTCGTCAATGCGCTCGCCGAGCAGCCGCCGGAGAAAGGGCTCGCGGCGATCGTGCTGATCGCCGCCCCATTCGTCGGCCCGGGCGGCTGGCCCAGCGACGAGTTCGAGCTGACGAGCGACCTCGGCGCGAGGCTGCCACCAGGTGCGCGGGTGCATGTGTTCCACGGACTCCGGGACGAGAGCGCCCGGCCGTCGCATGCCGGCCTATATGCCCCGGCGATCCCGCAGGCGCAGGTGCACCGGCTGCCCGGGCGGGATCATCAGCTGAACAACGACCTAAGCGAAGTGGCTGAGGCGATCCGTATCAGCAGGCCAGGACCCGTCACCCATACGTAGAGCCGACACCACTTTCATACCAGCGCCTGAGCGGGCAAGCCCGCGTCAGGCGGCACGGTCGCGCGTGAGCGTCCGGCGGCAGAAGAGGTCGACCTGCCACTTGCCTAACTTAGACGGGTCAGATGAGTACGGGAGACTCCCGAATCAGGGCTCTAGTAGTGAGAATGTCTGGGCTACCACGAGGGTGTCGTCGGTGACAGTGAATTCTGGATCACCGAGCTCGCTGCGTACCTCCGGTGAGTGCCAGAACTGTTCATGCCCGGCCCGCCACGCAGCGACCGAGCTGTACCCTTCACCCTCGCCGAGCGCATGGGCCAGGTCGATGTCGCCCAGGCGGATCACCCGGGCCGCGGTCGTCTCGATCACCGCCACCCGGTGACCGGCGGAGTCAACCACTGCTTGCCGCACGCCCGGGCGGGGCAGGGGTTCGCCTTCACGCTCGTAATCTGCCAGCAGCCCGGTCGTCGTGGTCTTGCCGCCACTGAGGATCGCAGCGACGAGCTGGTCGCGTAGCGGCCCTGGGAAGGCGAACTCCGCAACCGGCAGCTCTTCTCGTGACATGGCGGTCAGCCTAACCACGCGTCGGTATCAAGGACACGGCTACCTGCCTGTCCCACCACCGCCAGCAGAGGAGACAGACGCGGGCAAACGGAACGCGGCATGAGCGGATGTTCGCGCCGATCGCCGCTAGATTCGTGCTCGTGGACACCGAGGGGTGGTTCTGGATCAGGACCGTTGGCGCGCCGCGGGACGGCGACCCTCGTGATGGCGAACTGCACCAGCCGGCTCGCGAAGGTGCCACGTTCGCGGCCACTCAGTCGAGACAGAACTCGTTGCCCTCGATGTCCTGCATCACGAGGCACGACTCGTTGTCGCCATCGGCAGGCAGTAGTCGCACGCGTACCGCGCCGAGCGCGACCAGTCG